>Ga0316363_10000384_pt1 | contig 62469 bp, 68 predicted proteins | sample Sb_taG_3_FD_200459 | JGI IMG/M metagenome (GOLD analysis project Ga0316363, IMG submission 200459) | Peat soil microbial communities from Weissenstadt, Germany - Sb_50d_a_PC metaG (v2) (version 2) | ecosystem: Environmental > Terrestrial > Soil > Wetlands > Peat | place: Germany: Weissenstadt...
ACGATCGGGCACATTGATCATGGCAAGACGACCTTGACGGCGGCCATCACCAAGGTGCTGCAGAAGCATAATCCCAAGATTGTGTTCCGGTCGTTTGACTCGATTGACAACGCGCCGGAAGAAAAGGCGCGCGGCATCACGATTGCGACGGCGCACGTGGAGTACGAGACGGCGAACCGGCACTACGCGCACGTGGATTGCCCGGGCCACGCCGACTACATCAAGAACATGATCACGGGCGCGGCGCAGATGGATGGCGCGATTCTGGTGGTGGCGGCGACCGACGGTCCGATGCCGCAGACGCGCGAGCACGTGCTCTTGGCGCGCCAGGTCGGAGTGCCTTACATCGTGGTGGCGCTGAACAAGTGCGACGCGGTGGACGATCCGGAACTGCTGGATCTGGTTGAGCTCGAAGTGCGCGAGCTGCTGAAGAGCTACAAGTTTCCGGGCGACGATGTGCCGGTGGTGCGGTTGTCGGCTCTGGGGGCGCTGAACGGGGAAGAGAAGTGGGAGAAGCAGATTGACGCCTTGATGAAGGCGGTGGACGAGAGCGTGCCGCAGCCGGCGCGCGAACTGGACAAGCCGTTCCTGATGCCGATCGAAGATATTTTCTCGATCTCGGGGCGGGGCACGGTGGTGACGGGCCGTATCGAGCGCGGCAAGGTGAAAGTGGGCGAGGAAGTGGAAATCGTGGGCTTCCGCGACACGCGCAAGACGGTGGTGACGGGCGTGGAAATGTTCAAGAAGCAGCTGGACGAAGGCATGGCGGGTGACAACGCTGGCCTGCTGCTGCGCGGTATTGGCAAGGAAGACGTGGAGCGCGGCATGGTGCTGGCGAAACCGGGCTCGATCACGCCGCACACCAAGTTCAAGGCCGAAGTCTACATTCTGACGAAGGAAGAAGGCGGACGGCACACGCCGTTTTTCAAGGGCTACCGGCCGCAGTTTTATCTGCGCACGACGGACGTGACGGGGGTAGCGGAGTTGCCGGCGGGCACGGAGATGGTGATGCCGGGAGACAACGTGAGCCTGGTGATCGAGTTGATCACGCCGGTGGCGATGGAGAAGGGTTTGCGCTTCGCGATTCGCGAAGGCGGCCACACGGTGGGCGCGGGCACCATCGCGGAGATTGTGCAGTAGCTGTGAGCAGAAATGCGGAGCTTCGCTCCGCAGGACAGCCGAGGCGGCTGTCCCCACATGGGCAAGACAACGCGGCTTGCAGCTTGCCGCCAGTTCTTTCCTCCTGGAGATGCCGGGAGGGGTTAGAGAGATGAAACAGTGATTGGAAAAGAAAGAATTCGCATCCGGTTGAAAGCCTACGATTACCGCATCCTGGACCAGTCCACGGGCGAGATCGTGGAAACCGCGCGGCGCACGGGCGCGCACATTGCCGGGCCGATTCCGCTGCCCACGATGAAGAACAAGTACTGCGTGCTGCGTTCGCCGCACGTGGACAAGAAGTCGCGGGAGCAGTTCGAAATCCGCACCCACAAGCGCCTCCTCGACATTCTGGAGCCGACGCAGCAGACGGTGGACGCGCTGATGAAGCTCGATCTGCCCGCGGGCGTGGATGTAGAGATCAAAGCATTCGGGAAAGAACATAAATAAGCTTCTAGCTTCTAGCTAGTGCAAACAGCTTCCCAGCCAATAGCAGTCAGGACGGCTAGCCACGCTGGGCATGGAGAAGGAAATGGCAACGAAGGTAGCGGGGATTCTGGGCAAGAAGGTCGGTATGACGCAGTTGTTCGACTCGAAAGGCGACGTGCGCCCGGTCACGGTGCTGCAGGCGGGTCCGTGCGTGGTGACGCAGCACAAGTCGGCGACCAAGGACGGCTACGAGTCGGCCCAGATTGGCCTGGTCGAGTTTGTGAAGGAATCGCGACTGTCGAAGCCGGAGCGCGGACACCTGGCGAAGCACAATCTTCCGCCGGTGAAGTTCCTGCGCGAGGTGCCGCTCGAAGTGGAAGCTGGATCTGACGGCGATGGCGCGGTGAAAGTCGGCGACCGCGTACTGGTGGAGATTTTCGAAAGCGAGAAATTCGTTGACATCGTGGGCGTGAGCAAAGGCAAGGGGTTTCAGGGCGTAGTGAAGCGGCATCACTTCGCGGGCGGTCCCAAGTCGCACGGTTCGATGTTCCAGATCACCGGTTCGATCGGCTCCTCGGCGTTTCCCTCGCGCGTATTCAAAGGCATGCGCATGTCGGGACATATGGGGAACCAGCAGGTGACGGCGCGCAACCTGCGCGTGCTGGGCGTGGACAAGGACGAGAACCTGCTGGTGGTCGAGGGCAGCGTGCCCGGGCCGCAGGGAGGGTACATCGTGATCACCAAGGCGAAGAAGCCACCCAGAGAGCGGCGCGGATTTGCGGGTTCGGCGACGGTGGATCCGTTGAAGGCGGCGAAGAGAGCGGCAAAGAAAGCGTAAAACCAGTGGTCAGTGGCTAGTGGCCAGTGGCCAGACAGAGCAAAAGCTATATGGCAACTATTGATATTCACGATTTGAGCGGCGCGAAGGTGGGGACGCTCGATCTCGCCGACGAGATTTTCGGCGCGGTCAACGAAGACCTGCTCTGGGAAGCGGTGAAGCACTACCGCGCCAAGCAACGCGCCGGCACGCACAAAACCAAGGCGCGCTGGGAAGTCTCCGGCTCGGGCAAGAAGCTGTGGAAGCAGAAGGGCACGGGCCGGGCCCGCATCGGTTCGATCCGCTCGCCCCTGTGGCGGCACGGCGCAACGGTGCACGGACCGGTGCCACGCTCCTACGACTACACGTTTCCGCGCAAGAAGCTGCTGGGCGCGCTGCGCTCGGCGCTGGCCGCCAAATTTGCCGACGGCAAGCTGATCGTGGTGAACACGTTCGACGTGAAGGAAGCGAAGACCAAGGAATTCCGCAACGTGCTCGATGCGCTGAAGGTGGACTCGACGGTGCTGATCGTCGAGACGCCGAAGCACGAGAACCGGAACCTGGAACTGAGCGCGCGCAACATTGACGGGCTGGAGCTGGTGCGGGGCAACGAAGTGCATCCCTATCACCTGCTGCGCTACAACCATGTGATCTTCGCGCAGCCCGCGCTCGAAAAGCTGCAGGTTTCGCTGAAGTCTTCGGCGTCGAAACGGAAGCACAAGACAGGGGAAAAAGAAGACGAAGGCGCGAAGAAGGCGGCGAGCGCTCCGCGGCGTCGGACCAAGCATGAAAAAGCGGCGGAGGTGGCCTGATGAAATCCGCATACCAGATCATTCGCCGTCCGGTGATTACCGAAAAGGGCCTGGCCATCAAAGAGAACCAGAACACGCTGGTCTTCCAGGTGGCGACCCAGGCGACCAAGACGGAAATCAAGCAGGCGGTGCAGTCGATCTTCAAGGTGAAGGTGCATTCGGTGCGCACGGCGACGTATCCGGGAAAAGAGCGGCGGCGCGGGAAGTTTGCCGGCTACCGTCCGGACTGGAAAAAGGCGTATGTGCGGTTGCGGTCCGGTGAAAAGATGCCGGAGTACGCGCAGAATTTGTAGAGACCTAGCTTGCTACGTCTCTTGCCGGCGCAGGCTGGCTGGCAGTGGTGAGAAGAGACGTTGCAAGCAACGTCTCTACGAGAAGAGCGATTATGGCAATCAAGACATACCGACCGACGACGCAGACGTTGCGCTATCGCACGACCATCGTCAACGACGACATCACGACCATGCATCCGCACAAGCCGCTGGTCGAGCCCAAGCCGCGCACCGGCGGACGCCGCAATTCGGGCGACACCACAATGCGGTTCATCGGGGGCGGGCACAAGCGCAAGCTGCGCATCATTGATTTCAAACGCGACAAGACCGGGATCCCGGCCACGGTGACCACGATTGAGTACGATCCCAACCGCTCTTCGCGCATTGCGCTGCTGGCCTATGCGGACGGGGAGAAGCGCTACATCATTCAGCCGGAAGGGTTGAAGGTGGGGCAGAAGGTGGTCAGCGGTCCCGAGGCCGACATTCTGGTGGGCAACGCGCTGCCGCTGCGGAATATTCCGCCGGGCACGCAGATCCACAATCTGGAACTGAAGCCGGGCAAGGGCGGACAGATGGTGCGCTCGGCGGGCGGTGCGGCGCAACTTGTGGCCAAGGAAGAAGAGTATGCGCTGGTGAAGCTGCCTTCGGGCGAGACCCGCAAGGTCTCCCAGGACTGCATGGCCACGATCGGCCAGGTGGGCAATCTGGATCACGAGAACGTCACGATCGGCAAGGCGGGGCGCTCCCGGTGGCTGGGAAAACGTCCGCACAACCGCGGCGTTTCGATGAACCCGGTGGACCATCCGCACGGCGGCGGCGAAGGCAAGACTTCGGGCGGACGCCATCCGGTGACCCCGTGGGGCCAGCCGACGCGCGGATACAAGACGCGGAACAACAAGCGGACGGATAAGTTTATTGTGAGCCGGCGCAGCAAGTAGCGTGGCGGGAAGAAGCAGATTCCTCACCGGCAAAGAACGCCGGTTCGGAATGACAAGATTTGTGGTGATAAGAGCTGTTAGCTAAAAGCTGACGGCTGAAAGCTGAGAGCTGAATTTATGGCACGTTCAACCAAGAAAGGCGCGTTCGTGGATGGCTACCTGCAGGCGCGGGTGGATGCCATGAATGCGCGCAACGAGAAGAAAGTGCTGCGCACCTGGTCGCGGCGTTCGACCGTGGTGCCCGAGATGGTGGGACACACGATCGCGGTGCACAACGGCAAAAAGTTCATCCCGGTGTACGTCACCGAGAACATGGTGGGACACAAGCTGGGCGAGTTCAGCTTCACGCGCCAGTTCAAGGGACACTCCATGAGGGCGGCGACGGAAGTGGCGGCGAAACCGGCCGGCATCCCGGGCGGTCCGGGAGCGATTTCTCCGGCGGTTCCGGCAGCGCCTGCGGCGCCGAAGGGATAAAACCGCTTTTAGCTATTAGCTCTTGGCCATTAGCTGAGACTCAAAGGCGAGAGGCCAAGAGCGAAGAGCCAAAGGCCAAGAGCCAAAGAGAGCTAGAGATAGAGATAAGAATATGGAATTTCGAGCTGAAACCCGTTACCTGCGCGTCTCGCCGCAAAAGGCGCGCCTGGTGCTGGATCTGATCAAGGGACGTCGTGTCGAAGAGGCGCGCAACACGCTGGCCTTCACCAAGAAGCGGGTAGCGGCGCACGTGGGCAAGCTGCTGCAGTCGGCGCTCGACAACGCGAACTTCCTGGCCACCGAGAAGGGACTGGACGTCGAGATTGACAACCTGTACGTGAAGAGTGCGATCGCTAACGACGGGCCGCGCATGAAGCGCATCCGTCCGGCGCCGCAGGGACGCGCTTACCGGTACCAGCGCCGCATTTCGCACATCGAACTGGTGCTGGCCGAGCGCGGCAAGGATGGCGAGGCCGTGGCCCACGTGGCCGGGGAAGATAGGGCAGCGGCTCCGGCCAAGGCCAAACGGCGGACTCCGGCGGTGAAGGCAGCGGGCAAGAAGAAGGCGGCTGCGAAGTAAGGCAACAGCAGGTTCCTCACCCGCGCTTTGCGCGGGTTCGGAATGACAAGGCTTATCGGGTTTGATTTAGGAGAAGCAATGGGACAAAAAGTCCATCCGTATGGTTTTCGCCTCGGCTACACCAAGCCGTGGAAGTCGCGCTGGTTCGTTGAGCGCGACTACGACAAGCTGCTCCACGAAGACGTCAAGCTGAAGAATGAGCTGAAGGACAAGCTCAAGTCGGCGGGCGTGAGCGCCATCGAGATCGAGCGTCCGGGCAACAAGCTGCGCATCATCATCAAGACGGCGCGGCCGGGCATCATCATCGGGCGCAAGGGCGCGGAAATTGACAAGCTCAAAGGCGAGCTGCAGAAGCGCACCGCGCGCGAAGTGTTCGTGGACATCCAGGAAGTGCACAAGCCCGAACTGGACGCGCAGCTGGTCTCCGAATCGATCGCGCTGCAACTGGAAAAGCGCGTCGGCTTTCGCCGCGCCATGCGCAAGGCGGTGGATTCGGCGCTGCGCTTCGGCTGCAAGGGCATCAAGGTGCGGGTGAGCGGGCGGCTGAACGGCAACGAAATCGCGCGCTCGGAGTGGTACCTGCAGGGGCGTCTGCCGCTGCACACGCTGCGCGCTGACATTGATTACGGCTTCAGCGAGGCGCGGACGACCTACGGCGTGATCGGGGTGAAGTGCTGGGTGTACAAGGGCGAGATCCTGCAGCAGAAGAAGCGCGAAGCGGCGCCGGCTGTGGGTGGGTTCTAGGGAAGTGAGCCAAGCGCGCGATTAGTGCGTCGCAAGAAGCGCGACGCTTCGCGCGGCTCACTGAGATCCTTCGCGAGACAAAAGGCGTCTCGCTCAGGATGACAATAGAGAGCTGACTTTATGTTGATGCCAAAGAAAGTGAAGTACCGCAAGCAGCAGCGCGGGCGGATGACGGGCAAGGCCTGGCGCGGCTCCACGCTGGCTTTCGGCGATTTCGGGCTGAAAGTGCTGGAGCCGGGATGGATCACCGACCGGCAGATCGAGGCCAGCCGTGTGGCCATGACCCGCTTCATCAAACGCGGCGGCAAGATCTGGATCCGGGTGTTTCCCGACAAGCCGGTCACCAAGAAGCCGGCTGAAACCCGTATGGGCAAGGGCAAGGGCGCGCCCGATCACTGGGTGGCGGTGGTGCGTCCGGGAAAGATTCTGTTTGAGATGGAAGGCGTGACGCTGCAGGATGCGAGCGAGGCCATGCGTCTGGCGTCGCACAAACTGGCGCTGCGCACCACGCTGGTCAAGCGCGAAGGGGCGATGCACTAGACGGGATCGCCGGAATCGGCAACGGGAAAATGACTTTATGAAATCGGACAAGATTCGCAACTTAACCGACGCGGAACTGCAGCACCAGGAGCGCGACCTGGCCGACCAGTTGTTCAAGCTGAAGTTCCAGCTCAATATGGGCCAGACCGAGAGCCTGAAGAAGATTCGCGGCCTGCGCAAGGATATTGCGCGCGTCAAGACGATTCTGGGCGAGCGCACGCGCTCGGCCGCAACGGAGAAACGATAATGGCGGAAACCAAGAGCGCAACCCAGGCCACGCAGCATGTGCAGGGCCGCCGCAAGGAAGTGGTGGGAGAAGTGGTCTCCAGCCGCATGCACAAGACCATCGTGGTGCAGGTGACGCGCAAGAAGGCGCACCCGTTTTACGGGCGGGTGATCGCGCGCCACAAGAAGTTTTACGCGCACGACGAAAAGAACGAAGCCCATGTGGGCGACGTGGTGCGGCTGGAAGAGACGCGTCCGCTGTCGAAGCTGAAGCGCTGGAAGCTGAAGGACATCGTGCGCAAGGCCGCGCTGGTGCCGGAAGCGGCGGTGGAAGTGGCAAGTTGACAGCAGGTTCCTCACTGCCGCTTCGCGCCGGTTCGGAATGACAAAGGACTATTCGGGAGATTGACGCCATGGCTGTGATGATGAGATCGATGCTGGAGGTGGCCGACAATTCCGGCGCCCGCAAGCTGCAGATGATTCTGCCGCTCGGGGGCTCGACCGGATTGAATGCCGGCCTGGGCGACATAATCACGGCGGCCGTGAAAGAGTCGGCGCCCGAGGGCCAGGTGCAGAAGGGCAAAGTGGTGAAGGCCGTCATCGTGCGCACGCGCAAGGAGCACCGGCGGCGCGACGGAACCTACATTCGCTTCGACCAGAATGCGGCGGTGCTGATCAACGACGCGGGCGAACCGGTGGGAACACGCGTCTTCGGGCCAGTGGCGCGCGAGCTGCGCGAAAAGAAGTTTTTGAAGATCGTTTCGCTGGCGCCGGAAGTGATCTGAGGCAGGTTGCAAGGTTTCAGGGTTTCAAGGTTTCAAGGCACCTTGGAAGTCAGAAGCCGTGAGGGCCTAGCGAAGATTTTGAAACTTTGAAACTTTGAAACCTTGAAACGGAATTTATGCGAACTGTAAGCACTGAAAACAAACGAGTGGATCTGAAGCGCAACGACACTGTGAAGGTGATCACGGGCCGGGACAAGGGCAAGGAAGGGCGCGTGCTGCGCGTGTTTCCGAACGACAGCAAGATTCTGGTCGAGCATGTGATGATGGTGAAGAAGCATGTGCGCCCCAATCCGCAGCGCAATATCAAGGGCGGAATCGCCGAGCAGGAGAGCCGCATCGCGATCTCGAACGTGCAACTGGTCTGCCCGACCTGCGGCCCGGTCCGCATTGGACACGACATGCGCGGAGACCGCAAGGTGCGGGTGTGCAAGAAGTGCGGAACAACGCTGGATAAGTGATTTGGAAATTGAGTGATTCAGTAATTGTGTAATTGAAAGACGCAGTCAGGGTTTGAAATTACCCAATTACCAAATTTCACAATTACTCAATTTCGAGGGAAGTTAGCGATGGCAAAAGACAAAAAAGGACAGAAAGAGTCGGCGCAGGAGCAGAAGGCGCCCGATCAGGCGCGGCACAGCGCGAAGGAGCGTCCGCGGCTGCGCTCGAAGTTTGAGAAGGAAGTCGCTCCCGCGCTGCTGAAGGAACTGGAACTGAAGAACGTGATGGCGGTTCCGCGCCTGCACAAGATCGTGGTGAACATGGGCGTGGGCGAAGCCACGCAGAACGCGAAGGTGCTGGACCCGGCGGTGAACGAACTGGGCCAGATCACCGGGCAGAAGCCGGTGGTCACGCGGGCCAAGAAGTCCATCGCGGCGTTCAAGGTGCGCGAGGGGCAGTCCATCGGCGCGATGGTGACCCTGCGCGGTGACCGCATGTACGAATTTCTCGACCGGCTGGTGAACATCGTGCTGCCGCGCGTGCGCGACTTTAAGGGAGTTTCCACCAAGTCGTTCGACGGCCGCGGCAACTACACGCTCGGCCTGCACGACCAGTTGATCTTCCCGGAGATTTCTTACGAGAAGGTGGACAAGCAGAAGGGCATGAACGTCACGATTGTGACCACTGCCGCAAACGACAATCAGGCACGCATGCTGCTGAAGCATCTGGGCATGCCGTTCCGGGCGTAAGAGCGGAGTTTCAGAGTTTCAAGGTTTCGCTAGAAGCTAGGAGCTAAGTTTGGCAACTACAGCAAAACGAGTCAAAGACGGCGTTGGACTGCACCAACGCACGGAAGATGCGAAGAAACCGGATAAGGCGTGTCCTGTCTGTCGAGGCAAGGGTACAGTCGACGGCAAGGCGTGCACTTGCAAGAACGGAAGGATCTTTACCACGCGCAAGCATCACCGCTGTAAGTTTTGCGGACGCCCGCGTGGTTTCCTGCGGAAGTTCGGCATTTGCCGGCTGTGCTTCCGCCAGCTCGCGCTGCGCGGGGAGATTCCAGGGGTTTCGAAGTCGTCCTGGTAGTTTCGTGGGAGGGCGCGGCTTGCGCCGCGCCGCAGGAAAGTCCCGAACGGCGGGGCTTCAGCCCCTGCGGTTTGGGGGGAAACGATGCCGTCGCAGGTTCTTGGGTCTGATTCGAGAAGGCGGGGCCCAAGCAAACGAACGGCTAGAGGAGAAGCAAAACGATGAGGTTGACCGATCCGGTCGCAGACATGCTGACGCGAGTGCGGAACGCGCTCCAGGCCCGGCACCAGAAGGTGGATATCCCGGCTTCGCGGCTGAAGGTGGAGATTGCCCGCATCCTGAAGGAAGAGGGCTACATTTCCAACTACAAGGCCGTCGAGGAAGAGGGGCACAAAGTCATCCGGGTGTACCTCAAGTACGGCGCCAACAACGAGGCGGCGATTTCCAAGGTGGAGCGCGTGTCGCGCCCCGGCTGCCGCGTCTACGTGCGCCGCAGCGAGATTCCGCGCGTGCTGGGTGGCATGGGGATCAACATCCTCACCACTCCGCGCGGAGTGATGACCGGCCGCCAGGCGCGCAAGGAAGGCGTGGGCGGCGAGTTGCTGTGCGAGATTTACTAGAGCGGCTCTTGGCTATTGGCATTTGCCATTAACTGGAGCTTATGCGTCAACGAATTTGCAGGAAGCGGCCAGAGTGGAGTGTGGCTGCCAGAGCGGAAAGACTTGGCTAGAAGCCAAGAGCTAAGAGCCAAAAGCTAAGAGCGACTTATGTCACGAATTGGAAGAAAGCCGATCGCGATTCCCAAGGGGGTCACGATCAAAATCGAAGGCAACACGGTGGCGGTGCAGGGGCCGAAGGGCAAGCTGGATACGCCACTTCCGGCCGGGATCAAGGTCGAGCAGAAGGACGGGAACCTGATCGCCATCCGCGAGAACGATTCGCAGTCGGCGGTGCACGGACTGGCGCGCGCCCTGGTCAACAACGCCGTCGAAGGCGTCACCAAGGGCTGGACGCGCGACCTGGAAATCGTGGGCATCGGCTACCGCGCCGAGATGAAGGGCAAGACCACGATCGTGTTCAACCTGGGCTACTCGCATCCCATCGAGTATCCGCTGCCGACCGGCGTGGATGCGACGGTGGATCCGAAGCAGACCAAGATCACGCTGACCGGGATTGACCGGCAGAAGGTGGGGCAGGTGGCGGCGGAAATGCGCTCGCTGCGTCCGCCCGATCCGTACAAGAACAAGGGCGTGCGCTATGCCGGCGAGCGCCTGAAGAAGAAGGTCGGAAAGACGGGAGCGAAGTAGACCGTCGTTAGTCGCTGGTCGTTCGTCGTTGGCTGAACCGGGCAGCCTTCGGCAGTGGTTCATGAGTTGATTCTGGTAGTCGGGAGTCTTGGCTAACGACCAACGACGAACGACCAAGGACAGATTGCGATGCTAAGAAAGATTACCAAGAACGAAAAGCGCGGCCACGTGCACGAGCGCATCCGCAAGAGGATGCAGGGGACGGCGGAGCGTCCGCGGCTCAACGTGTACCGTTCGCTGAATCACATTTACGCGCAGGTGATTGACGACCTGTCGGGCCAGACGCTGGTTTCCGCCAGCACGGCGGAAGGCAAGAAGGAAGACCGGCGCACCGGCGGCAATGTAGCGTCCGCGAAAGTAGTGGGCAAGGCGATCGCCGAGCGGGCCAAGGCCAAAGGCGTGACCAAGGTCGTGTTCGACCGCGGCGGCTACCTTTATCACGGACGCGTGAAGGCGCTGGCCGATGCGGCCCGCGAAGCGGGATTGCAGTTCTAACTCGCTTTTGGCTTTTGGCTCTTAGCTATTAGCTAGAGCGAAAGGCTAAGAGCCAAGAGCTAACAGCCAAAGGCTAGGTTCAAGAATGCCAACAGTAATCAAGAAGCTCGATGCAGGCGCGTACCAACTGAAAGATCAGGTGGTCGCCATCAACCGCGTGACCAAGGTGGTCAAAGGCGGCAAGAATCTTTCGTTCGCGGCGCTGGTGGTGGTGGGCGATCCTTCGGCGGCGGTGGTGGGCTACGGCTCCGGCAAGGCCAAGGAAGTGCCGCAGGCCATCCGCAAGGGGATCGAGTCGGCCAAGAAGAATCTGGTGAAGGTGAACCTGACCCAGACCAGCATTCCGCATCTGGTGCTCGGACGCTACGGTTCGGGCAAGGTGCTGTTGAAGCCCGCTCCGGAAGGCACGGGCGTGATCGCGGGCGGCGCGGTGCGCGCGGTGATGACTTCGGCGGGCGTGCAGAACGTTCTGACCAAGTCCATCGGCACGACCAACCCGCACAACGTGATCAAGGCGACGTTCGACGCGTTGAAGCAGTTGAAGAACCGCGAGAGCGTTGCGGCCCTGCGCGGTAAGGTAGCGCAAGAGCTGTAAGAAAAAAGTGGCCAGTGGTCAGTTGTCAGTGGCCAGCAAGAGCTGCATAACAAGTTCGGACACTGGCCACTGATCGCTGGCCACTGACCACTGAGGTTTAGAAATGACGGCGAAGAAAACAAATGCGGGCGGCGGAAAGATCCACCTGAAGTGGGTGCGTTCCGCCATTTGCGCCCCGGTGAAACAGAAACTGGTGGTCAAAGGACTGGGCTTCACCCGGCTGAACCAGGTGATTGAGCGTCCAGACACGGCGGCCATCCGCGGCATGGTGAAGAAAGTGCCGCATCTCGTGGAGATAGTGCAAGCATAAGGTTTCAATGTTTCGAAGGTTTCAAAGAACCTTGAAACTTTGAAACCCTGAAACTTTGAGACCTGAGACTTACTTATGAATTTATCCAACATTCGAGCACCGAAGAAGGCGACGGAAAAGCGCAAGCGCGTGGGCCGCGGCATGGGCTCGGGCATGGGCAAGACCTCGACCCGCGGGCACAAGGGCCAGCGTTCGCGCACCGGTTCGCGCATGATCCGCGGCTTTGAAGGTGGCCAGATGCCGCTGCACCGCCGCATGCCCAAGCGCGGCTTCACCAACATTTTCCGCAAGGAATTCAACATCGTGAGCCTGGAACGGCTGGTGGCTCTGGGCGAGACCACGATTACTCCCGAAGTGCTGCGCAAGGCCGGCGTGATCAAGACCAAGCACCCGGTGAAGATTCTGGGCGATGGCGAACTGAAAACCGCGATCCAGGTGAGCGCGCACAAGTTCTCCAAGTCAGCGCAGGAAAAGATCACCAAGGCGGGCGGCAAGTTTGAGGTCTTGCAGTAATGTTCGAGAAACTGGCAAACATTTTCCGCATTCCGGATCTGCGCCGGCGAATCCTGTTCACGCTGGGGCTGCTGTTCGTGTACCGGATCGGCGGGCACATCCCGACGCCGGGCATTGACGCCAAGGCGCTGGAAAATTATTTCCTGAACCAGCAGGGTGGTTTGTTCGGTTTCATTGATCTGTTCTCCGGCGGGCAAGTCCGCCGCATGACGATTTTCGCCCTGGGCATCATGCCCTATATCACGGCGTCCATCATTCTGCAGTTGCTGACGGTGGTGTACGAGCCGCTGGCCAAACTGCAGAAAGAAGGCGAGCTCGGGCGCAAGAAAATTACGCAGTGGACGCGGTACATCACGGTCATTCTAAGTTCGGTGCAGTCGTTCGGCATCGCCATCGGCCTGGAAAAGGGCGGCTTCGCGCTCAATCCCGGCTGGGGTTTCCGTCTGATGACCATGATCACGCTGACCACGGGCAGCGCCTTCATCATGTGGCTGGGCGAGCAGATCACCGAGCGCGGCATCGGCAACGGCATGTCGCTGCTGATTTTTTCCGGCATCGTGGTGGGCCTGCCGCGCGGCGTAGTGGACCTGGTGGAAAAAGCCAAGAACGGCGCCTGGGGCGCGCTGACTCCGGTGCTGATGGCCTTTCTGATCGTCTTCATGATCGCGGTGGTGGCGTTCATCGTGTACGTGGAACGTAGCGAACGGCGAATCCCGGTGCAATACGCCAAGCGCGTGGTCGGACGCAAGGTCATGGGCGGACAGTCCACGCACCTGCCGTTGCGGGTGAACGCCGGCGGCGTGATGCCGGTCATTTTTGCCTCTTCGATTCTTACCCTGCCGCAGACCATCGGCTACGGTCTGCGGAACAACCGCTACCTCGGCCCGTTGTTCGACGCCATCAAGTGGGGCGAGCCGCTCTACGCGCTGCTCTATGCGGCCGGCATTATTTTCTTTGCGTACTTCTACGTTTCCATCGTGTTCAATCCCAGCGAAGTGGCCGACAACATGCGGAAATACGGCGGGTTCGTTCCCGGCATACGTCCCGGCCGCCGCACCGCCGACTTCATCAATGAAGTGCTGACCCGCATCACGCTGGTGGGAGCGTTCTACCTGATCATCATCTCGTTCATTCCGGAGTGGATGATCGCCGGCATTCATTTGAACCACCTGCCGTGGTGGCTGGGCGGAGCGCTGTTTGAGAGACTGCCGGTGTGGATGACCAACGGGCTGGGGGTGACGTTTTACTTTGGCGGAACGTCGCTGCTGATCGTGGTTGGCGTGGCCATGGACACGGTCACGCAGATTGAAGCGCAGCTGATCATGCGCCACTACGATGGATTTACGCCGCGCAGCGGACGCATTCGCGGCCGCCGCACTTGGTAGGCGTAGGATTTTGTGGGATTTGATTTTGTGGGGGTTGCTGCACCTCGGCGCGTTTTCCTGGGGCGCTGAGGACACTGAGATCGGGAGGCTTTGGCCAGCCGATGACGCAGGAAACCTCGCGTGATGTAGGCCCCGTCGTCCTGCTGGGACCGCCGGGCGCCGGAAAAGGCACTCAGGCCAAGCGCATCATGGAACGTTATGGCATTCCCCAGGTGTCCACCGGAGACCTGCTGCGGGAGAACGTGGCCCAGGGGACAGACCTCGGCCTTGCCGCCAAGACGGTGATGGCGCGGGGCGAGTTGGTATCCGACGACCTGGTTTGCAACATGGTCCGGCAGCGGCTGACGCAATCGGACTGCAAGCGTGGTTACATTCTGGACGGCTTTCCCCGGACAGCCGCCCAGGCCGGGTGGCTCGACGCGCTGCTCGACGACAAGCTCTTTGACAATTCGCGTCCGACGCGGGCCTGGCCGATTGTGATCTGCCTCGACGTTGACTATAATCAGTTATTGCTCCGGCTCACTGGACGCCGTTCTTGTCCCACCTGTGGACGGATCTATAACGTCCACTTCCAGCCGCCCCGCACGGATGAACTCTGCGACGTTGACGGGACGAAGCTGGTGACCCGCAATGACGACCGGTTGGAAGTGATTCAGCCTCGCCTGACGGCATATCAGGCGCAGACCCGGCCGGTGGCGGATTATTACCAGCGCACGGGCCGCTTGATCGCGGTGAACGGCGACGTGCCCATGGACGACGTCACCGGGCAGATTTACCGGGTCCTGGAGGAACACCACGCGTAAGCATGGCGATTGTGTGCAAATCGGCGGCGGAGATTGAAAAGATGCGGCGCAGCGGCCACATCGTCCGGCAGGTTCTGGACCATGTCCGCGCGCTGGTGGCGCCCGGCGTCACCACCATGGATCTGGAGCGGGCCGCCGAGCAGAAGATCAAGGAACTCGGGGCCAAGCCCGCGTTCAAGGGATACTACGATTATCCCTGCGTTCTGTGCACCTCGGTCAATGAAGAGATTGTGCACGGCATCCCGTCGGAAAAACGGGTGATGAAGGAAGGCGACATCGTTTCGATTGACTGCGGAGTGGTGCTCGACGGCTATTACGGCGACGCCGCGTTGACGGTTCCGGTGGGCGATGCGGTGCGGCCCGAGATGAAGAAGTTGCTCGAAGTAACCGAAGCATCGCTCTACCGCGGCATTGAGCAAGCCCGCGTGGGCAACTATGTGGGCGACGTGGGCGCGGCGGTGCAGGAACATGTGGAGGCCGCCGGGTTCAGCGTGGTGCGCGAGTTCGTGGGACATGGCATCGGCACACGGTTGCACGAGGAACCGCAGGTTCCGAACTTCGGCGCGCGCGGGCACGGGGCGAAGTTGCGCGAGGGCATGGTGATCGCGATCGAGCCCATGGTGAACTACGGCAAGCCGGGATCGCGGGTGCTGGACGACAAGTGGACGGCGGTGACCGAAGACGGCAGCTTCAGCGCCCACTTCGAGCACTGTGTGGCGGTGACGAAAGACGGTCCGGTGATTTTGACGCAGTAACACCGCTATTAGCTTTTAGCTCTTGGCTTTTAGCTAAAGGCCAAGAGCTAAGGGCTAAGAGCTAAGGGCTAAGAGCCTTGTAAGGGGTGCATGAGCAAAGAAGACGCGATTGAAGTGATGGCCGTGGTTCTGGAACCGCTGCCCAACGCCATGTTCCGGGTGGAACTGGAAAACAAGCACCAGGTGCTGGCGCACGTTTCCGGCAAGATGCGCAAGAATTTCATCCGCATCCTGCCCGGCGACAAAGTCGCCGTGGAACTTTCGCCCTACGACCTGAATCGCGGGCGCATTGTGTACCGGTACAAATGAGTTTTTGCTGAAGGCTGTCAAGACGACAGCGGACGGCTGAAAGCTGGATTTATGAAAGTAAGAGCATCGGTAAAGAAGATTTGCGACAAGTGCAAGGTCATCCACCGCAAAGGCGTGGTGCGGGTGATCTGCGTCAACTCGAAACATAAACAGCGCCAGGGCTAAGCAGCTTTTGGCCTTTAGCTAAGAGCCAGGAGCCAAAGGCCAAGAGCCGGGAGAGGTTAGAGACAATGGCACGTATTGCGGGCGTGGATCTTCCGCGCCAGAAGCACATTAACATCGCGCTGACCTACATTTACGGCATCGGGCATCCGCGCGCCGGACGCATCCTCGACGAGGCCAAGGTGGACCCCATGAAGAAGGTCCAGGACCTGAGCGAGGAAGAAGTCAACCGCGTCCGTACCGTCATTGAGGCCCAGGGCCTGGTGGAAGGCGATCTGCGCAAAGAGATTTCGATGAACATCAAGCGTCTCATCGAAATCGGTTCGTATCGCGGATTCCGCCATCGCCGCAACCTGCCGGTCCGCGGCCAGCGGACGCACACCAATGCCCGCACCCGCAAGGGTCCGCGCAAGGGAACGGTCGCGCAGAAGAAGAAGGCGACGGCGAAAACGTAAGAGAAACGTTTCAAGGTTTCGAAGGTTTCAAGGTTTCAACGAATACAGCCTTGAAACTACGAAACTTTGAAACCTTGAAACCTGAGGTTTTATGGCAAAACCAGCAGCAGCGGGCGGCGCAGCAGCCGCACCGGAGAAAAAAGGCAAGAAGAAAACCTTCAAAAAGAAGGAGCGCAAGCATGTGCCGCATGGACTGGCATACGTGCAGGCTTCCTTCAATAACACGATCGTGACCATTACCGACATGAACGGCAACGTTCTGTCGTGGAAAAGTTCGGGATCACTCGGGTTCCGCGGATCGCGCAAGGGCACGCCCTTCGCCGCCCAGCAGGCGGCGTCCAATGCGGCGAACATGGCACGGGATCACGGCGTTCGCAGCGTGGATGTGCGGGTCAGCGGCCCGGGTTCCGGCCGCGAATCGGCCGTGCGGGCGCTGGCCGCCGCCGGCATCGAAGTGCGCTCCATTCGCGACGCCACGCCGATTCCGCATAACGGCTGCCGTCCGCCCAAACGACGGCGCGTGTAAGCTGTTGGCCGTTGGGCGAGGTTTCAAGGTGGCAAAGTTTCAAGGTTTCAAAGTCAACCTTGAAACATTGAAACCTTCGAAACGTTGAAACATTGATTTTTGTCCGGGACGAAGGGTGAAGCCAAACCCGTAAACCGGTCATCTAAAGGAGAAGAAACTTGGCCCGTTATACCGATGCAGTATGCCGTCTGTGCCGCCGCGAGGGCATGAAGCTGTTCCTCAAAGGCGCAAAGTGCTTCAGCGATAAGTGTCCCATCGAGAAGCGCAACTTCGCTCCCGGACAACATGGCAAGGACCGCAAGGCCAAAATTGTAGGCTACGGTCTGCAGTTGCGCGAGAAGCAGAAAGCCAAGCGCATCTACTTCACCCAGGAAGGCCAGTTTCGCAACTACTTCGAAAAAGCGGCGCGCTCGCGGGGCGTAACCGGCGAGAAGCTTCTACAGCAACTCGAGCGGCGTCTGGACAATGTGATCTACCGTCTGGGATTCGCCCAGTCGCGGCGCCAGGCGCGCCAACTGGTGCGGCACGGGCACGTGGCCGTGAATAGCCGTAAGGTCAATATTCCATCGTATGAAGTGAGCGCGGGCGAGGAAATCTCGATCCGTGAGAACAGCAAGAAGCTCACCGTGCTGGAACTGGCCAAGGAATTCGCCAGTCATGGCACGATGCCGAACTGGCTGGAAGTGGATCGCGACCAGTACAAGGGCCGCGTGCTGTCGCTGCCCAAGCGCGAAGATATTCAGCTGCCTGTGAACGAGCAGCTGATCGTGGAACTTTACAGTAAGTAAACGTGAGTTTAGGGACGGTGCCGTTCACGTATCAATCTGGCGAGGAGATCAAAAAGGGCGACCGTGTGCTGTTCCACGGCGAGCCGGGCGAGATCGAATTTGTAGCTGATCCGCTCGTCAATGATCCGGAAACAAAATGGTATGTGCAGGAGGAAGGCGCGGGCGTAATGGTTGTTGAGCCCAAGGTATTCGGGCGCGCATTCATCTCTCACACCAAGCAAGACGAAGACTTGGTTTTTGTATCACGGTTGCCCGAAGAAGGTTCGGCAGCTAAGAGCTAAAGGCTAAGAGCCAATAGCTGGTTTTCTGGTCCATATTTCGTGCCAGATCAGCCTTTTCTGACGCCGACCTGAGTTGGACCACTCAGCGAGTCAGGATTGAGCCAAACGGCCGAAGGAGAGAAACACCATGCTTTGGAAAGGTTTTCAGAAACCGAAACGGCTCGCAGTGGACACTTCCACCCTCACCGACAAGTACGGCATTTTCTGGGCGCAGCCGTTCGAGCGCGGGTTTGGCACGACCGTGGGCAACGCCTTGCGGCGCGTGCTGCTCAGCTCGATTGAAGGGGCAGCCGTCACCGCGGTGAAAATGGAAGGAGTGCTGCACGAGTTCCAGTCCATCCCCGGCGTGGTCGAGGACGCGACCGACATCATCCTCAACCTGAAGCAGATTCCGTTCAAGCTCTCGGGCGACGCGCCCAAGGCTATCTACCTGCGCGCCGACCAGCCCGGAGTGGTGACCAGCGGCATGATCGAAGCCGACGGCGACGTCGAAGTGCTCGATAAGGACGTCTACATCGCGACCGTCAGCGAGGGCGGCAAGCTCGACATGGAAATGCGCCTGAAGCGCGGCCGCGGCTACGTCTCCGCCGACAAGAATTTCGATGAGGACCTCGGCATCGGCTTCATTCCGATCGATTCCGTCCACTCGCCCGTGCGCAAGTGCAACTACACCGTGGAAGCCGCGCGTCTCGGCCAGATCACCGATTACGACAAGCTCACGCTCGAAGTCTGGACCAACGGCTCCATCACGCCCACCGACTCGCTCGGCCTGGCGGCGAAGCTGCTGAAGGACCACATGAACATCTTCATCAACTTCGAGGAAGAAATCGAAACCGGCACTTCGACCAGCGACGAGCGCAAGCCCGAGATTCGCAACGAGAATCTAAACCGTTCCGTCGAAGAGCTCGAGCTCTCCGTGCGCAGCTACAACTGCCTGAAGAACGCGAACATCCAGACCATCGGCGAGCTGGTGCAGAAGACCGAAGCCGAAATGCTCAAGACCAAGAACTTCGGCCGCAAGTCGCTGAACGAGATCAAGGAGATTCTCTCCTCGATGGGCCTGAGCCTGGGCATGAAGATTGACGAGCACGGCAACGCAGTGCCCGGACCGACGTCGAACGTTCCGTTGCCCGCGTCCGCTTACGGGCCGGACGACCAGCTTTAGAAGATAGAGGTCAGGGGCTAGGGGTCAGGGACCAGCAAAACCTCTAGCCACTACCTTCTGAGTATTTAAGACTGGCCACTGGCCCCTGATCCCTGGCCCCTGAGGTTTTGAAATGCGTCACAAAGTAGCAGGCTACAAACTTGGACGAAACACGGCGCACCGGCGATCGCTGCTGCGCAATCTGGTCACCTCGGTGATCGTGGAAGAGCGCGTCGAGACGACCGTTCCCAAGGCCAAGGCGGCGCGCCCGCTGGTCGAGAAAATGATCACGCTGGGCAAGCGCGGTGACCTTGCCGCCCGCCGCCTGGCTGGCGCTTACCTGATGACCGACGAAGCCCTGGTGAAGCTGTTCGACACCGTCGGTCCGCGCTTCGGCGACCGCAACGGCGGATACACCCGCATCATCCGCACCGGATGGAACAAGGGCGACGGCGCCGACAAGGCTTTCCTCGAACTGCTGGGCAGCGAGAAGATCCTCGACGAGAAGAAGGAAAAGCGCGCCGAAGCCCGCGCCAAGAAGACCGCGGAAGCCAAGAAAGCCATGGAAGAGGCCGAAGCGCAAGCACAGGTGCAGGGCGAAGCGGCACCGCCCGAAGGCAAGGAAGAAGACAAGAAGGAGTAGCTTAATTTTTCAGAAACAGAGGCGCGGCATCGAGCCGCGCCTTTTTCTTTTATGCTTTCACGAGCGTCCCAAATCCCCCACTCGTACATGTCCCCTCGGGTCTCCCGGCGGTAATCTTGTCGTCACTATTAACATCTTCCTAAACTCTAACGATGGCCTTCACCAAGACCCAGATCGGCATTGCCGGGGGCGCTGGAGCTCTGCTGGTCTTCGTCTTTGTCGGATACTTGTGGTGGCTGAGCAATCAGGGGCCGGTGCTGGCGCGCTCCGAGGACCACGATCCACTGACCGGGCTGCCGGTCACCATCAAGATGAATCCGCTGCGCGACCGCTCCACTGAGCACGCCGCCAACAAGTTCCTGCGGGAGTTACGCGACGGCCATTGCGACGACCTGCTGGCCAAGTGGGAGCACGACTACCACAAGAAATACGCGCACTACATCTGCAATTCTGAAGCGCAGCATCCGCTGCTCTCGTGGCAATTGGTTGATTGGGAAGACGCGCCCCCGCTGATCATTCTTCACTACCGTGGCAAGCGGCCCAGCAACGCGGGCCCAGCTCAACCCGGAATTGATCAGGATCTTTTCACGCTCACCATGACGCACCAAGGCGCGGACTGGGTTGTCACCAAGTACGACGCCATGTACTGAGAAGCAGTGGCCAGTGATCAGTTGCACACCGATAGCTCCGAATCCGCGGTTGTTGGTTAGCCTCGCTCGTCGTTTCCTTGTCCTCTTGTCCTTCTCGTGCCCTTTCTCCGTGATAAAACCTATTCATGCCCGACCTGTCAGCCGAGCCTAAGCCCTCCGCTGCGCGCAACCTCTATGCCTTCGGCATTACGTCGTTTCTCAACGACACTGCGACCGAGATGGCGTACTGGGTGCTGCCGGCATTTCTGGTTTCGCTGGGAGCGGGGCCGGCTCAGTTGGGGTTGATCGAGGGCCTGGCCGAGAGCGTCGCTTCGTTCGCCAAGCTTTTTTCCGGATACCTCACCGACCGTTTGGACCGCCGCAAGCCGCTGGTCGTGGCCGGATACTTCGTAGCCAACGCGGTGAAACCAGTGCTCGCGGTGGTCACGGCGTGGTGGCAGATTCTGCTGATTCGTTTTACCGACCGCCTCGCCAAAGGAGTGCGTGGGGCGCCGCGCGATGTGATGGTCGCGGAATCGGTGGGGAAAGATCGCCTGGGCTCGGCCTACGGACTGATTCAGTCGCTCGATTCCGCCGGAGCGATTGCCGGCCCGCTCATGGCGCTCGTTCTGCTGGCTCGCTATGGCATTCGAACTGTCTTCTGGGCCGCCGCCGTGCCGGGAGCGCTGGCCGTGCTGGTGGCGCTGTTCGGCGTACGGGAAACTCGCCGGCACGGATTCGATGACGGCGCTGCTGCCAGCAGACCTGAGCCGGTTCGTGCGGTTTCCGCCCCGCGGACGGCAGGCAGCCAAAGCTTGCCGAGTTCGTTCTACTTCGTTCTATTCGCAGTGACTTTGTTTTCGCTGGGAAATTCGAGCGACATGTTTCTGGTGATGCGGGCGCAGAACGTCGGCATCCCGGTGGCGCTGGCGCCGCTGCTGGGGCTCGTCTTCAACATCACCTATACGCTGGGTTCGTGGCCGGCAGGATGGTTCAGCGACCATTTTTCACGACGCGGCTTTTCACGAAGATGGATCGCCGCCGCCGGCTATCTCATCTTTGCCGCGGTGTATTTTGTTTTCGGACGCGCGCCTTCGGCGCGTGCGATCTGGATCACCATGGCCGTCTATGGCGGGTATTACGCACTGACGCAGCCGGTGCTGAAAGCGCTGGTGGTGGAAACGGTCGCTGAGGAAGTTCGCGGGCGTGCGCTGGGGGTCTATTTCTTTGTGACCAGCGTGGCCGCACTCGCTGCCAGCCTGATCACGGGAGAACTGTGGAACCACTATGGCGCGGGGATGCCGTTTTATTTTTCAGCGGGGCTGGCGGCGATCTCTGCGGCGCTGCTGCTGATCAGCGCGGGCCAGGACAAGGACAGACTGCACCGGTCCGCCAAGTAACTTGGGAAAGACGCCTCAACCGGCCCAAGCACCGCATGGACGCTATTTCGCTTGCATTCACCCAAGCCGGAGCTAGAATACGGGCATCGTTTTCCGGCTTGGGAGGTTCACCATGAAGTCCTCCATCCTCCTGCTCGTGCTGTTTTTCTCGACCTCATTCGCTTCCGCGCAACGGGCCGGCTATACGCCCCCCTCTATACGTCCGCATGAGGAGCCAACACGAATAGGCGCTCCGACTGAGTTGGACCGGGCCAAAGCTCAGATGGAGAACGTGACACCTCCTCCAGTCCAGCAAAGGCAAGGACCCGATCTGGCAAAACTCAGGCAGGACGCGGATGAACTGGCCAGCCTGGCGCAGTCCATCCCGCCCGATGTCGACCAGACGGTGAAGGGATTACTCCCCAACGAACTCGATCAAAAACTTAAGAGAATCGAGAAACTGGCGAAGCAATTGCGTTCGCGTATCTCTCGCTGACCGGCTCTGGCCGCGCTGATCGAAGCCGGGATGGCGCGCTTTCGAGAGGATCAGATCAGCTCTAGAGCCGCGCCCGGCAGAGAAAAATCAAGATTTGCACGCCGATTCCCGCGCAAGTATCCAGCAGGACATCCCACGGGCTTCCTGTGCGCGAGGGTATATAACTCTGGTGCCATTCGTCCAGGCTGGCCACCAGCGTGGTTCCCAGCACCGCGATGTTGGCCCAGCGAAAAGTCCACCTCGCGCCACTCAGCACCGGCAGCGTTTCCCGCCACGCGCGGAACAGCAGGAAACTCAGCAGGCCGTAGCCGAAAATGTGTCCACCCTTGCGAATGAAAAAGTGCCACTGCTCGAACCGGTCCCAATCGAGGGCGAAAAGATAATGCAGCAGGGGATAGAGAATGCGGCTGGTGTTGTGGGCAGAGAGATAGGCGGTGGACTCAATGGCAATGACAATCAGCCAGAGGATCGCGGCGATCCAGGCCTTCAGAACATGGTGGGGGTCAGAGCTCAATCTTGATCCGGTGGCGTGGGAATGAGGAGCGATCCGCGAGAGCGACCCTCAGGGGCTGAAGCCCGGAATCTCTGGATGGCTTAACGGCACGACTGAAAGTCGTGCCCTTCCCGTCTGTGCCGTTACCTCCCGTGCGAGTCCCCCTACTCGATGGCATAGTTCGGGGCCTCGCGGGTGATCATGACGTCGTGCACGTGGCTTTCGCGCAGGCCGGCGCCGCTGATGCGCACGAAGCGCGTTTTCTGCAGCAGTTCCGGAATCGTCGCGCAGCCGCAGTAGCCCATGCCCGATTTCAACCCGCCGACCATCTGATACACGATCATGGCGACCGAGCCGCGGTAGGGAACGCGGCCTTCAATGCCTTCGGGGACCAGCTTGTCGAGGCGATTCGACTCACCGTCCGACGCGGAAGAGGCCGACGACGAATCGCCCTCGGTGTTCTGGAAGTAGCGCTCGCTCGATCCCTGAGCCATGGCGCCGAGCGATCCCATGCCGCGATAGGACTTGAAGGAGCGGCCTTGATACAGGATCAGCTCGCCCGGACTTTCATCGGTGCCGGCAAACAACGACCCGATCATAACCGCACTCGCGCCTGCGGCCAGGGCCTTGGTGATGTCGCCGGAATACTTGACGCCGCCGTCGGCAATGATGGGCACGCCCGAATCCTTGGTCGCGCGATAAGCCTCGGCGATGGCCGTAATCTGCGGCACGCCGGCGCCGGTCACGACCCGTGTGGTGCAGATGGACCCCGGCCCGATGCCGACCTTTATTCCGTCGGCCCCGCCGCGAGCCAGTTCGCAGGCTCCGTCGAACGTGGCCACATTGCCGGCCAGCAGCTCCACGTGCGGCAGTTTCGACTTCACCATCTTCACGGCTTCGAGCACCTTGGTCGAGTGACCGTGCGCGCTGTCAATGGCGAGCACGTCCACTTTCGCCTCCGCCAGTTCCTGCGCGCGCTCCAGAAAATCTCCGGTCGCGCCGATCGCCGCGCCCACGCGCAGGCGGCCCTGGGGATCCTTGGCCGCGTTGGGATACTTCAGTTTCTTCTGGATGTCCTTGACCGTGATCAGGCCCTTCAGGTTGTACTTGTCATCCACGACCAGAAGTTTTTCGACGCGGTGCTGGTGCAGGATCTTTTCCGCATCCTCCAGGGTCGTGCCCACGGGAACGGTGATGAGATTTTTCTTGGTCATCACCTTGTCAATGGGAATGTCGAAGCGGGTTTCAAAGCGCAGGTCGCGGTTGGTGAGGATGCCCACGAGTTTGCCGTGCTCGGTGATGGGGACGCCGGAAATCTTGTACTTGCGCATGACTTCGAGCGCGTCCGAGACTTTGTCGGTGGCTTGCATGGTCACCGGGTCCACGATCATGCCGCTTTCCGAGCGCTTCACTTTGTCCACTTCATTGGCTTGCTGCTCAATCGTCAGGTTGCGGTGAATAATGCCCATCCCGCCCTGCTGCGCCAGCGCAATGGCCATGTGTGATTCGGTGACCGTATCCATGGCGGCGCTCACGATGGGGATGTTCAGGCTGATGTTGCGGGTGAGTTGCGTCTGGGTGCTGGCCTGCGCCGGGATGACGTCGGAGCGGGCGGGCAGGAGAAGAACGTCATCGAAAGTTAGTGCTTCGGGAACGGGGAAATGGATCATGTTTTGTCTGGAATCTCCCAGCCGTGGGGATGAAGCTTCATTGTAGATAGGGGCATGGGATCAGGCAAATCGAACTGCGGGGGTCAGTGAGTGGAATTGGGATGTTACGCCAATGACCGCGCGGAACAATACTCATCGCTGATGATGCGAAGAGTTGCGCATTGGCGAGAACGGGGATCGGGCGAGCTCACGCAGCAAACGCTTTAGCGAGCTATAGCCCCGGTCAGGGCATTCAGTTCTCCAAATTGTTCGACTCCAAATTGATCTGCTGGGTCTGTTTCCCGAAGCAGATGAGATGCTTGCCGTCAGACGATATCTGAAGCTTGGTAACGGACTTGTTCACTGCAATACGTTTCACGACGGTTGCTGTCTGCACATCGACGGCTGTGACTTCGTGGCCCTCCAGGTCCAGCACAAAGAGGAACCGCCCATCTGGCCGCGCGGCGAGCGATTCGTTCCTGATGCGGTTCGGAATGAATACGATGGTCCCGCCCGTCGCCATTGACAGTCCGAACGCAGCCACCCATCGGCCTGCCCGAATTCCCGCTATCTCGCCGGTGCTCATGGTCGGGATGATGGCGTCGACCTGAAGCTTCTTCAGGTCGATCAAAGCCACCTTGTGACGGGAGCCACCATTCTTGTTGTTGATCTGTATCGCCGCATGGTCATCGCCCAGGCTGATCGTTTCTCCGGGGAAGCCATCCAGAAATGCGGAGGCGTCACCTGCTTCGCCTTCCTCCCCCTTGTGCGGTTTGTTGAGTGGAATCCTCCGATCGCCCGGCTCTCCGGCTTGCGAAAGGGAGCGCATCTCCTTGTTGCCCAACAACCAGGGCTCCTGCGTTGTTCCAAGGCGAAAGAAACTTGTGGGATGGTCGGCCAGGGCGTGAGTAACGGTCGTTCCCTTTTCAAGGTCAGCAACTACAAGTGATCCATCGGCTTTCTTGTCCCCTTCGAGTGCTACAAACAAAAGCTTCTCGTCTTTCGAAAACATCGCCCCCACCACCTTTCCGCCTGGGTCGAACTCAACGGTGGGATGTGGAGACTGACCGGAGAAGACTTCGAGTCGCTGCCCACGGGGTGGTCGGTCGAACCAATTTGACACCTTCGAGGCCACCACTAAGTGCCCTTCATCACTGGCAGCAACAAGTTCTCCGGCAAAGAATCGACTCTTTGGCACGACCGCGCGAAAGCTCTCGAACCATTGATAGGTTGCTGTTACCTCGTTCGATGCCGTATCGATTACAGTAACGGAAGGCTCGAACGGCGGCTTTAAGTCCTCCACGCGGAAGTAATCCGCTCCTACGTTTAACCCGTCGCTTGCCGCGTAGTAAAATAGCTGTCGCCCGTCGTTCGACACAAGCAGCTCCACCGCAGATCCAGTGGGTACCTTGATTTCCTTATCCACCCGATTTGCGGACAGGTTGACAGCACTGACAAACGTCCCCACTTTCTTACTGGTAAACGCCCCCTCCTTCTTTTCGTCCCGAACTACGTAAAGCGTGTTGGTGGATTTCGAATAGATGAATCTTCCTGGATATTTTTCAATGGGGATCGACGCCAATTCCTTGCCCTCGGCGTCCGTGACCTTCACCATTGGCGACTTACCGCCGAAGACCGACGCGGTGGCCCCGTCGGCGACTTCTATACCATTCACCTGCGGAAACGCGGGCCGGCTCAGGCAGAGTAAGACCGCAATCGCGGCAAGAAACATTCGTCGGAGATTCATGACTCGACCTTTCGTTGAACCTAATTCCTTGATACCACTACCCCGTTCTAATTCACCGTCTAGGTCAGCGAAGCGGAACTGCCGTCAAAGCCGGTGCGCCCGTTGTACGTCGCCGTCGAGGTCGCAGCCTGCCCAAGGTTCGACGCATTCAGAGACGAGGTTAGGATGGTCGTCGCGTTCGCATTGTACCTGACGGCGATGATGATTGACGAAAACAGACGCTCATTGACGGCTTAACCACCGCGATGGAGTGTCTCGCCGCGGGTTTCACGGCGGACCGGATTCCGATTTATCGCCTCTCCACGGTTTGTCTTTTCCCCGGCAGGGGCGTATATTTAGGTACTGAGAACTGTTGTGTACTACCGGCATTTGGCGAAGCACACCAGTGGGCGCAAGCCCACTTTTTAGTTGGGGCCGGCCGGTGGTTGCGGGCCTGGTCTGTAAGCTACTGGATACATGGCGCTTGACGTTGATCGCGTGCGGGAAATCGCGGAGCGCGTAGCTGCCTCCAGCGGGCTCGAAGTGGTCGAGGTCGAGTTCCTCGGCGGGGGCAAGGCGCGGATGCTGCGGGTGTTTCTGGATAAGCCCGGGGCAGGCACTGATGCTTTGGCCGGGGTGACGCACGAAGACTGCGCCAACTTCAGCCGCGAGTTCGGCACGATTCTCGACGTCGAAGATGTGATGCCGGGCTCATACACGCTGGAAGTTTCGTCGCCGGGGCTGGACCGGAAGTTGATCAAGGCGGCGGATTTCAGCCGCTTCACGGGCAGCCGCGTGAAACTGACAACGCGGCAGCCGGTGGACAATAACCGGCACTTTGAAGGACGGCTGGAAAGCTTTCAGGACGGGCGCCTGACGCTGGATTTAAGCGTGTCCAGCCACAAGTCGCGGAAGAAGATGGGCACGGCCGCGGGGCAGAAAATTGAGATCGAGTTCGCCAATGTGGAGAAGGCGAATCTGGTGCCGGAACTATAAAGTTTCAAAGTTTCAGAGTTTCAAGGTTGCAGGGACCTTGAAACTTTGCAACCTTGAAATTTTGAAACGTGATTCTTATGGCAAGTGAGCTTTACAACATCATCGAAGGCGTAAGCCGGGAGAAGGGGATTGATCCGCAGATTGTAGTCAGCGCGGTCGAGGACGCCATTGTCATGGCCACGCGCAAGTACTACAAGTCGCAGGAAAATCTCCGCGCCAAGCTGGACAAGGAAACCGGCAAGATCAGCGCCTTCGCGGTGAAGGCCGTGGTGGAAACTCCGGAGCAGGTGGAGGACCCCAACCTGCAGATCACGCTGGAAGACGCGCGCAAGGTGGATCCCGCCTTGGAAATCGGCGGCGAACTGCATATTCCGCGGGAGACCGAAGGCATCCTGGGACGGATCGCGGCGCAACTGGCCAAGCAGGTCATCTTCCAGAAAGTGCGCGAGGCCGAGCGCGATACGGTTTACAACGAGTACATCGGGCGCGTGGGCGAGATTGTGAACGCCACGGTGAAACGCGTGGAAGGGCCGGATGTGATTTTCGACATCGGCAAGGCCGAAGCCCGCATGCCGCGCAAGGAGCAATCGCGGCTGGAATCGTTCGCCGTGGGAGAACGGGTTCGGGTGGTGATTGCCCGGGTGGAGAAGGCCTCCAAGGGCCCGGGCGTGGTGGTTTCGCGGGCCGCGCCGGATCTGGTGCAGCATCTGTTCCAGACCGAGGTCCCGGAGATTTATGACGGCACGGTGGTGATCCGAGCCATTGCGCGCGAAGCCGGCGAGCGCACCAAGATCGCGGTCATGTCCAAGGACAAGGATGTGGACGCGGTGGGCGCCTGCGTGGGCATGAAGGGCATGCGGGTGCAATCCATCATTCGCGAGCTGCGCGGGGAAAAGATTGACATCATCGAGTATCACGAGGACGCCGTGACCTTCGCCGAGAAGGCGCTGCAGCCGGCGAAAGTGAGCCGCGTTACCGTGATTGACAGCGCGGACAAGCATCTGGAAGTGGTAGTGGACGACAGCCAGCTTTCTCTCGCCATCGGCAAGAAGGGGCAGAACGTCCGGCTGGCGGCCAAACTGCTGGGCTGGAAGATTGACATCAAGAGCGAGGAAGAGAAGCGCCAGGAGGTCGAGCAGCAGATGGCGGCCATGGCGCCGCCGGCAACCACACCGCTGGAGAACGTGCCGGGCCTGGGCGAAGGACTGGTGGAGAAATTGAATGCCGCGGGCGTGACCACGGTCGAAGCCCTCGCCGACATGACGCCGGAGCAACTGGAAGCGATCGAGGGTATTGGGCCCAAGACGGTGGAAAAAATCAGTCTCGCGGTGAATAATTATTTCGCCAGCCTGGATGCGGGAGCAGTCGCGGCAGAAGGCGAAGTTCCAGCGAAGGGCGTGGCCGCCGAAGCTGAGGCGGCGCCGGAAGTTGCGGTGGAAGCGGCAGCGGAAGAACTTTCTGCCGGCGAAACCGCGACTGAGGCGGCAAGTGAGACGGCGCCAGAAGCCGAGTCCGCTCCGGCGGAACACGAAGAGCAGGGACCGCAAGACGGCTCCGCTCCCGAAACAATTGAATAGTTATGGCACGCGCAGACATGTTTTTTATGATGTGCGAGTGCGGAAAAGCTGACTCCGTGAGGCTTGCAATGAAGACATAGGCCACAATGCGGGGCACAAGAAAGGCCGGATGAGTAAGGTTCGAATCAACGATCTCGCCAGGGAGCTGGAAGTTAAAAGCAAAGCCATTCTCGACGCGCTACCGCTCGTCGGGGTGACGGAGAAGAAGACGCATTCCAGTTCTCTCGAAGAGCATGAAGCGGAAAAGGTGCGGGTGCACATCCGCGGCTCGTCCGAAGCGCAGTCGCAGTCTGCGAAGTCGGCGCGCTCCTTGCGCGGCGAAGAAGAAATCAAGACCAAGATTGATTTGTCGCACATCTCCCGGCCGGGAGACGTGCTCAAGGCCATTACACAGCAGAAGGAAGCGGTCGCTCCGCCTCCGGCGCCTCCGGCGCGCGCGGCAGCACCTGCGCCGGTAGTCGCGCGGCCTGTGGTCGCGCCTGCAGTTGTAAAGCCGACGCCGCCACCTGCGGCGCCGGTTGCCGCGCCTGTTGTGCTCGCGCCGCCGGCGCGTCCCGCAGTGACGGCTCCGGTGGTGGAAAAGCCTGCGGCCCCTTTGGCACCGCCCGTAGTGGCGCCGCTTCGTCCAATCGCTCCGCCTCCGGCCGTAGTGATGGCGCCGCCGTCTGCCCCGCCACACACGCCTGCAGCAACACCGATTTCAGCCGCTCCACCTCCGGCCGCGCCTCAGCCGCCTGCGCCGCGAATGATCGTTCCGCAGACTGGGCCTCGTCCGGTGTACAAAGCTCCGCCGCCGCGGCCCATCGCGCCGTCAGCGCAAACTGGAGCGCCCGCAGCCGGCGCCCTGCGCCCTGCACCCGGACGTCCCGTGCCCGGCCAGCCTATCTTCCAGCGTCCGCGTCCGCAGGCTCCGGGAATGGGCGGACCGCGTCCCGCGCTGCGTCCCGGCGAGCGTCGTCCCATGCACCCAACGCGCCAGGCTCCGGCGGGCGCTCGTCCTCTCGGTGTTGGTCCGGGGCTGCCGCCTCCAGGACCGGCCCGTCCCGGCAGTCGACCGGGCGCGCCCGCGCGCAGACCCGGCCAGCGTTACGTGCCGCGCGGCGTCAAAGAAGGCCCGATGAAGGGCTACGTTCCGCCGCCGCGCATGGTGGTGTCGAACGAGCCGATGCCGATTACGCGCAACATCACCATCACCGAAGGCGTCAGCGTGAAAGATCTGGCCGAGAAACTCGACATTCGCGCCAAGGACCTGATTTCGCGCCTGCTGGGCCGGGGCGTGTTCGCCACCATCAATCAGACGCTCGACGCCGAACTGGCCAGCGAGATGGCGCGCTTCTTCGGCGCCGACACGAACGTGATCACGTTCGAAGAGCAGGCTTCGAAAGATATTGACGCAGCCGCGGCGAGCGGGGAAGATTCCGCCGTCGAGGTTACGCCGCGTCCGCCGGTGGTCACGATCATGGGCCACGTGGATCACGGCAAGACCACGCTGCTCGATGCGATCCGCCTGACGAATGTTGCGGGAGGCGAAGCTGGAGGCATCACGCAGCACATCGGCGCCTACAAAGTCCGCATTACCGATCAGGAATCGCCGGCTTACGGACGCGAGATTGTGTTTCTCGATACGCCGGGTCACGAAGCGTTCACGCGCATGCGTTCGCGCGGCGCCAAAGCCACCGATATTGTCGTGTTGGTCGTGGCTGCCGATGACGGCGTGATGCCGCAGACGCTCGAAGCCATTGATCACGCGCACGCCGCGGAAGTTCCCATCATTGTTGCGGTGAATAAAATTGATAAGCCCGAAGCCCTGCCCGACCGCGTCAAGAAGCAGCTGGCCGACCGCGGCCTGATGCCGGAAGACTGGGGCGGCAAGACAGTCTTTGTGGACGTTTCGGCGAAGAAGAAAACAAACCTCAACCTGCTGATGGAAATGATCTGCCTGGTCGCCGATTTGGCGGAACTGAAGGCGACTCCGGAACGCGCCGCCACAGGCGTGGTGCTCGAAGCCAAGCTCGATCGGGGCCGCGGACCTGTAGCTACCGTGCTGGTGCAGAACGGCACGCTCAGCGCCAGCGACAATTTTGTGGTGGGCAACGTCTATGGCAAGGTGCGCGCCATGTTTGACGATCGCGGGGCCGCGCTGCAATCTGCTCCGCCCTCCACGCCGGTCGAAATTCTAGGCATGGAAGGCCTGCCCCAGGCGGGCGATCAGTTTGTCGTGGTGGCTGACCGCGACAAGGCCCGCGGCATTTCCGAGTACCGCGAGCAGAAAGCGCGCGAAGCCGCGCTGGCCAAGAGCTCGCGCGTGTCGCTCGAAGGCCTGGCCGAGCAGATCAAGACCGCCGGCACCAAGGAACTGAACATCATCCTGAAGGGCGACGTGGGCGGGTCGGTGGAAGTGCTCAGCGATCTGCTCGCGAAACTCTCGAACGACAAGGTGCGGCTGAAGCTGCTGCGCTCGGGCGTGGGCGCCATCACCGAAACCGACGTGCTGCTGGCCTCGGCCTCGAACGCCATCATCATCGGCTTCAATGTGCGGCCGGAACGCAAGGCGCAGGAACTGGCCGAGCAGGAGGAAGTGGATATCCGCCTGCACTCGATCATTTACGAACTGCAGGACGAGATCAAGCGGGCTATGACCGGCCTGCTCGAACCGACCATCAAGGAAACCTACCAGGGGCGCGCCGAGGTGCTCGAAACCTTCCGCATCCCGAAAGTCGGAACCATCGCGGGCTGCCGCGTCTCCGACGGCCTGATCAAGCGCGATTCCGAAGTGCGCCTGCTGCGCGACAACGTGGTCGTATTCAAGGGCAAGGTTCAATCGCTGCGCCGCTTCAAAGACGATGCCAAGGAAGTCACCAACGGCATGGAGTGCGGCATCTCCATCGCCAACTACGGCGACGTCAAAGTGGGCGATGTGATCGAGGCGTTCGTCACGGAGCGGATTGCGGCGGAAGTAATCGCTTAAACTAGTTCTCAGTTCTCAGTTCCCAGTTCCCAGTTCTCAGTTGCAGTCGTGGTGGTTTTACTGAGAACTGACAACTGAGAACTGAGAACTGGGACTGCATGCCCATCGCTTTCCTCACCCTCGAACTCCACATCGAAGCCGCGCAATCACTCAAAGACCGGCGCCAGGTGGTGCGCAGCCTGAAAGACCGGCTGCGCGTGGGTTTCAACGTTTCGGTCGCCGAACTCGACGCCAGCGGCCTGTGGAACCGCGCCACCATCGGCGTGGTCAGCGTCTCCGATTCGCGCGCCTATCTTGATGGCTTGATGAAAAAAGTGGAACTGGCGGCCACGCGCATCGCCAACAACCACGGCGCCGATATCGCGGATTCGTTTGTCGAATACTTCTAGAGCGAAGGTCATGTGGTGACAGCCGCCTCGGCTGTCCCGCCGGTCTCTCTTGCCAGAGATGGGAAACCCATTGATGATTTCCGCAACACCCTCTAACACTTCGTTACCTCGGTACTTAACCCTCCCCCAAGAAAGCGGGCGACAATAGCGCTTCCGGGCCAACACGCGTTCCCGATTTTCTGATATTCTCATGCGTTTTAATGAGGGGTGATGAGCGTGGAGAAGCGCGGGCTGAAATACCATCGCGGGCGGGTTGGCGAGGCTCTTCGCGAGGAGATCGAAACGCTCGTGGAAGGCGAACTGGCCGACCCGCGCATCGGCCTGGTGAGCGTGACGGCGGTCCATATCGCCGATGATGGGCGCTCGGCGCAGGTCTGGGTCAACGTGGAGGGTGATGACGGGGATGCGGACCGGAGTATCGAGGGCCTGGAAGCCGCCCGCGAATACATTCGGCACGAACTAGTCGAGCGTCTTCGCCTAAGACGCGCCCCGGAGTTGTATTTCCGGCTGGACCGCGCGGAACAGGAAAAGGCGCGAGTCGAGGAATTGTTGGCGCGGGCGAAAAAACGCAGCAAGACCCGCAAGGAACCTAGTGGAGAGAAACGGCCATAACGACAGAAGGCACAGCGACCTGCTCGCCGATGTGCTGCGGCAGATCGGACAGCGCGAACGATTCGTACTGACCTCGCACGCCCGTCCCGATGGCGACGCCATCGGATCGGCGCTGGCCTGCTGTCAGGTATTGCGCGCCATGGGCAAGCACGCCGACGTTGTGCTGCACGATGGCGTTCCCCGCATCTACCGCTCGCTGCCATTCGCCGATGAGGTGGTGCAGTCGAGCCGTGTCCCGGGCAGTTACGAAGCGGCGATCATTCTGGAGTGCGACAGCATTCACCGCACCCGACTGGAAGGCCTGGAAGACCAGTTTCTCATCAGCATTGATCATCACGTGAGCGGACGTCCCTTTGCCCACGTCAACTGGATTGATCCACACGCGGTGGCTACGGCGGAAATGGTTTTCCGGCTGGCGCGGGAAGCTGGGGTGAACTTTTCTCCCGAGATCGCGACCTGTCTTTACACTGCGCTGATGACCGACACCGGCTCGTTTATGTTTCAAGGGACGAATGAGAACACATTTGCGCTCGCGCGTGAACTCGTGCTGGCCGGCGCCGATCCCGCGCACTGTGCTCGCGGCATTTATTTCGCGCACTCGGTGGCCAAAATTCGCCTGCTGGGCGAGGCCCTGCGCAATCTGAATGTGGAAGGCCATATCGGCTACGTCTGGGTGTTGCAGAAGCAGATGGAGCGCTGCGGCGCCATCGAAGAAGACTGCGAAGGCCTGGTGAATTACGTGCTCTCGATCGGCGGCGTCGAGGTGGCGGCCTTCTTCCGCGAGTTGCCCGACGGGCGCTTTCGTGTCAGCCTGCGCAGCAAGGGCAAACTTGATGTGGCCGAGGTCGCTGAGAGTTTCGGCGGCGGCGGCCACGAATGCGCCAGCGGATGCTCGCTCGACGGCCCGCTCGCCGACGCCGTTCGCCAGGTTCTTTTCCAGCTTCGCCGCGGCCCTTCCGTACAATGAAAACTATTGTTAATTTTGTGATTGTTGATTGTTGATTGAAATCCATCGGTAGTCCGCCCTTGGGTTTTTTCAATCAACAATCAAGAAATCAACAATCAATAATTCCCCCATGACCATGCGCACCCGCACAGACGCGCTCCTGATCGCAGGCTTCTGTGCGTTTCTGTTTTTCTACGGCGCGGGACAGTTCGGACTGATCGGCGCCGATGAGCCACGTTATGCGCAGGTGGCGCGCGAGATGCTGGACCGTCATGACTGGATCACGCCGGTGCTCGGCGGACATGCCTGGCTGGAAAAGCCGCCGCTTTACTACTGGCAGGCGATGCTGTCCTATTCCATGTTCGGCGTGAGCGACGTGGCGGCGCGCGTTCCGGCGGCGGTGGACGCCACGCTGCTGGTGGTCGCCGTGTATCTTTTCTTCCGCCGCTTTCGTCGTGGCGTGGAGGTGGATGCCGCGCTGATCACGGCCTCGTGCGCGGTAGTGATCGGTTACGCCCGCGCCGCCTCGATGGACATGGCGCTGGCCGCGGCTTTCGGCGTCGGGATGATTGCATGGTGGGCCTGGCGTGAGAGCGGGAAGCAAATCTACCTGGCGGCGTTTTACGTTTGCGTGGCGCTGGGCATGCTGGCCAAGGGGCCGGTGGCGCCGTTTCTGGCGGGGGCCGTCATCGTGCTCTTCGCGGCGGCCACGCGCGAATTCCGCCTGGTTGTTAGGACGCTGTGGCTACCGGGCATTCTCGTGTTCTGTGTGGTGGCTCTGCCGTGGTACGTCGCGGTTGAGATGCGCAACCCGCAGTTTTTCCGCGAATTCATTCTCGAGCACAACTTGGCCCGCTTCTCGAGCAATCTTTACCATCATCCTGAGCCGTTCTGGTATTACCTGCCCGTCATGGCTCTCGCACTCGTGCCGTGGACGGTTTTCGTAGCCGCCGCGTCTTTTCAATCGGTACGAATCTGGTGGGCGGAACGCAAGTCAGTGCCTTCCGAGCCTGATCTCGAATTGCAGTTTCGCGTGTTCGCCTGCTGCTGGCTGGTTGTGCCGGTGGTGTTCTTTTCCCTCTCGCAGTCGAAACTTCCGGGCTACATTCTTCCCGCGGTTCTCGGCGGAGCAGTGTTGTTGGCTGAGTACCTGCGGCAGCATCTGGAAGAGGAAGAGGGTCAGCCCGTCTCGAAATGGCTGGCGGTGGTGCACGCGCTGGTGGCGACGGCGCCGATTGTTCCTGCTCTGCTCGTTGCGTATGCGGTGACCGAGCGCCGCCTGCCCGCGGGACGGCCCATGTTTTTCGCGCTCGCGGTAGCGTTCGTGCTGTGCGTCGCGATTGCGATGACGCTGGTCAGTCGGTTGCGCCTGCGCATGCTGCGCTTTGTCACGCTGATTCCGGTGGTACTGGCGGTCGCGGCAGTGCTGAAGCTGGGAGCGACCTCGATGGATCAGACGCTTTCGGCGCGTCCGCTCGCGGTGGAGATCGCCGGCGTGGAAACTCATCAGCTTCCGCTCGCGCTCTGGGGTGTTTCGCGCGAGATGGAGTACGGGCTTACGTTTTATCGCAATCAGACGGTTGCTCGCTACGAATTGGGGAATGTGCCGGCGGGGGAGCATCTGCTGGTGGTTCCGTCAGCATGGAAGATAGCCAAGGATAGCCTGCTGGCGGGCCGCCGCGTAACCTTTCTCGGACACTTCGCGCCTCAGGAAGTGGATTATTATTGGGTCTCCGCCACAGGTGCGAAGCCCTGAGGACTACGCGGCACGGCTGAAGCCCCGTGCCTGTTAAGAAGGCTCTACTCCTTCGAATATGCCAGTTCTTCGATTTCCGGCTTCGGTGGAGCGCCGGCCTGGGCCGTGGTGCCGTACTCGAATCCCCTATCGAAAGCCTTGATGTTCAGCTCGCGGAAGCTTGGCGGCACGGAATCGGCCACGGCCTTGCGCACAGCGTCGGCAGTGAGAAGTTTCGTGACCGCGGTGAAGAAGCCTACCATCACCGAATTCAGCACCATGCGCTTGCCGAGTTCCTCGGCGAAGCGCGTGGCCGGGACCGCGTAGACTTTGGGATCGCCCTTCAGGTTCGACACGCGCACCAGATCTTCTTCAATGATGAGCGTACCGCCCGGTTTCAGTTCGGGAGCGAAGCGGTTGTACGCCTCCTGCGACATAATCACCATGATGTCGGGATGGGTGGTGTAGGGATACAGCACCGGCGAATCGGATATCACCAGCTGAGCGCTGCACGCGCCGCCGCGCGCCTCCGGACCGAAGTTCTGGGTCATGGTGGCGAAGCCGTTTTCGTAAATCGAAGCCGCCTTGCCCAGCACTACGGCCGAGAGGATGACTCCCTGACCACCAAAGCCTGCCACGCGAATCTCAGTTAGCCGCATACGCACTCCGTTTCTACCTCGTCCCCGAGGTAGCGATCGCCCAGCGTTTCTACATACTGCGCGCGCATCATGGTTTGATAATCGGGACGGTCGCGGTCCACAAACTTGCCCACGGCGATTTCGCCATTGAGCGTGAGTCCGACTTCGCTAGTGGGCGCGCCGTGCTTCACCTTGCTCTTTTCCTTGTAGTACTTCATGGTGTCGAGGCCGTCGCCCATCTTGTTGCGACGCTGGTAGAGCGTGGGGCAGGGCGAGATGACTTCGATGAACGAGAATCCTTTTTTCTGAAAGGCTTCGCTGATGGAGCGCGCCAGTTGCCGCACATGGAAGGTGGTCCAGCGCGCCACATAGACGGCGCCCGCAGCTTCGACCAGGTGGGGCAGATTGAACGACGGCTCAAACGTGCCGTAAGGATTGGTGGAAGTGGTCGCATGGCCCGGCGTGGTCGGCGCCGTCTGGCCGCCGGTCATGGCGTAAATCAGATTGTTGACGCAGATCACTTTCAGATCAATGTTGCGCCGGGCCGCGTGGATGAGGTGATTGCCGCCAATGGCGGAAAGATCGCCATCGCCGGAATACACCACAACATTCAGCTTGGGATTCGCCAGCTTCAAGCCGGTGGCGAACGGAATGGCGCGGCCATGCGTGGTGTGGAACGAATCGAGCTTCACGTATCCGGCCACGCGTCCGGTGCAGCCGATGCCCGAGACCAGCGCCAGAGAGTTCAGATCAATTTTCGATTCGATCAGGGCGTGGGCGAACGAGTTCACCGTGGTGCCGATGCCGCAGCCCGGGCACCAGATATGGGGCATGCGGTCGCTGCGCAGGAACTGTTCTACGGGATTTTCCGCGTCGTGCGGGTTGTCCAGAATATTCAGCATCGGCTTGCCTCCACGATGGCGTTTAGAATGTCGTCAGGATTGTGGACCCCGCCTCCGGCGTGCGACACAGCGAAGGTCTTCGCCTTGCCGTGGGCGGCGCGTTCGACCTCGCGCACCATCTGCCCCAGGTTGAGTTCAGGTACAACGAACGCTTTCACCTTCGCGGCCAAATCGGCAATCTTCTTCTCGGGGAAAGGCCAGGCGGTGATGAGCCGCAACTTTCCGACTTTCATGCCGCGATCGCGCGCCACGTCAATCGCCCGCTGCGCCACGCGCGAGGTGATGCCGTACGAAACCACGACCACATCGGCGCCCTCCAGTTGGTCTTCCTCGAACAGGCAGATGCGGTCCTCGGCCGAGCGAATCTTGTTCTGCAGGCGCCGCACCAGTTTGTCCTGCATCTGCGGCGTCATGTTGGGGTAGCCGCGCTCGTCGTGGGTCAGGCCCGTGACGTGAAACTTGTAGCCCTCGCCGGCGTGCGCCATCTCCGGGACCATGTCGCCATTGGTGCCGTAGGGCAGGTAGTCCTGCACCGATTTGTGGGTGTGCTTGCGCGGAGTGACTTCGATCTGGTCGGCAGGAGGGATCACGACCTTCTCGGTCATGTGCCCGACCACTTCGTCCATCATGAACATCACCGGCACGCGGTACTCTTCCGCGAAGTTGAAAGCCTTGATAGTCAGGTCAAAGCACTCCTGCGGCGAGTTGGGACACAGCGCGATGATCTCGTAGTCGCCGTGCGATCCCCAGCGCGCCTGCATCATGTCGGCCTGCGCCGGAAGGGTGGGTAAGCCCGTCGAGGGCCCGCCGCGCTGCACGTCCACGAACACGCAAGGGGTCTCGGTCATAGCCGCGTAGCCGATGTGCTCCATCATCAGCGAGAAGCCCGGGCCCGAGGTGACCGTGAAGGCCTTGGCTCCGCCCCACACTCCGCCTTGCAGCGCGATGGAAGCGGCGAGTTCATCCTCCATCTGGATGAAGCATCCGCCTACCGTGGGCACGCGCGCTGCGAAGCGCTCCACCACTTCGGTGGAGGGCGTGATGGGATATCCCGCCGCGAACCTTGCCCCCGCGGCCAGCGCGCCCTCGCAGCAGGCGTGGTCGCCGTCAATAAAATGAGTGCCAGTTAAAACGCCATGAGGATCGGCTTTCATTTTTCACCTCCGCCCGCCGGCGGAACCTTGTTGCCGTAGATCGCGAAGTCGGGGCAGTACATGCCGCACAGGTCGCAGCCACTGCATTTTTCCGGGTGCACGACGTGCGGCGGATGATAGCCCTTCGAATTAAAAGCGGAAGAGAGCGCGAGCACGTGGGTAGGACAGAACTCCACGCAGAAGCCGCAGGCCTTGCAGCGCTCAACGACGATCGAAACGCGTCCTTTTGCCACGAAATCCCCCAGCTAAGGAGTAACGATCACTCCGGATGATGCAACGCAGGATGTGATTATGCGTTGGAAGCGGGAGGGCGCGGTGTGATGCGCGTCACAGATCATCGTGAGGAGGCGCACGAGGTGGCACCGGGGTCATGATCGACGTAAGAGACTGCTGGCACGGGAGTTAGACTGTCGCTGCGTGAAAATCTGCGCGGTGGATTGCGAGCCACGAGCGAGCTTCCGGTGACCGGGATCACGACAAAAAGTGAGGTAAAGCACGAACCATTTCATCGCCGCGACACCTGTTGCCGCCCCGTGTTCCCCCGTTTGCCTCTCTCGGGCGAACCCACTACACTCGAAGTTTTGCCGCGACTTGGCCGCTGTTGCCGTGGGGCCTTGGGGCAGAAGTCTTGGAGATCGTTCTTGGAGATTCTTGACCTCAGGCATTTTTCTTCCGCCGACCTGCGTCCTCTGCTCGACGACGAGACGCAACTGTGGGCGCGCCTACTCTCCTGGGACTACTCCGGTTCGGCGGAGATGATCCTCCGCTATGTGGATGCGAAAATCCTGCCCGGCTATGCGGCGGTGGACCGCGGCCGCGTTTTCGGCTATTCGTTTTTCGTCTATGAGGGCAACAAGGGAGTCATCGGCGATCTCTACGTCACCAACGGCACGCGCCTGCCCGACGCCCGCCAGGTCGAACTCCGCCTGCTGACCCACGTGATCGAGACGCTGCAACAGTCGCCGGGAATTCACCGCGTGGAGGCACAACTGCTCGCGCACGACGCCAATGCTGTTTCGCGGCCGTTCCTTGACACCGGATTCCAGCGCCACCCGCGTCTGTTCATGGTGCTGACACTGGGCAAATCCGCGACGGAGAAAATCCCCACTCATCCCGAGGTCGAAATCCGGCCGTGGGCGGAAGCTGACTACCAGCCCTCCGCAGCTGTCATCACGGCCGCCTACCGCGGCCACGTGGACGCGCAAATCAACGATCAGTATCACACCTTGAGCGGATCGCTGCGCTTCCTCAACAACATCGTGCGCTTTCCGGGCTGCGGCGTGTTCGACGCCGAGTCCTCGTTCGTGGCCCTGGACCGCCGGGCGAAGAGCCTGATTGGATTGATCCTGTGCTCACGCGTGCGCCACGACGTGGGCCACGTGACCCAGGTCTGCGTGCTGCCGGAGTACCGCTCGCGGAGAATTGGCGAGTCGTTGATGGCCGCAACCGCGAGCAGTCTGCGGAGGAGAAATTTCTCGCTGCTCTCGCTGACTGTGACCGAGGCCAACGCACGAGCGGTAGACCTCTACCGTCGCCTGAATTTCGACACCAAGAGAATTTTCGACGCGTTTGTGTGGGAAGGGTGAAACCGTAGAACTGTTGCTTGCAACGGCCTAGCCGGCGGAGGCACGTGTGCATGTGGCGAGAGAGATGTAGCAAGCTACGTCTCTACGAATCGCGCGTCACTATCTCCGCAACACCCACATGGCCCAGCCGGCCAGCAGGGCTCCGCCCAGAAACATGACGAAGCAGTAAACGCCGTAGCGCACCATCTCGCGCGTAGTGTCGCGGTGCGTAATGCCGAACACGATGGAGGCGAAAAGGGCAAATACCGCCGCCGCACTGAAGTGATTAAGAGTAATAGGCAATTTTAACTTCCGTCTCAGGTTTCAAAGTGTCAAGGCTTCGATGTCTCAAAAGACAACTTTTGCAACTCTGAAACCTTGAAACTTTGCAACCTGCTTACTGCTTTTTCCCGATCGCGATGTGATACGCATCCGCGATGGAAATAAAATTCAGCAATCCCGCTACGATCATAAACTTTGTCCCATAATCCGCGGTGGCGAACGCGATCGCGCCCTGGCCCCAGTCCATGGCCAGCGTGACAATGTAAAGTCCGCCCGCGCCCACGTTCCCGATGAAGCCGAGGATGTCGAGAATATCGCCGCCGTTGGCTTTGTAAATGCGGCCCTGCATCGCCAGCCCCAGCAGAAACAGCGTTACGATCGAAACGAACAGAAGCCCGCCGCGAATCCAGCGCTTCTGGATCATGTGCCCTGCGCCGGGTATCAGCCAGCCCAGTGCGGGTGCGAGCACGGCCATCAGGCTCAACGGTTCGGCCTCGGCGACTTTCGTTTTTTCTGTGGTGGAATTTGCCATTCAGATGGTCACAATCTCACGTTGAATTTTCCCCGTCACTTCCGCCGACTTGGCCCGCACCAGCACATTCACTTCGCTGCGCACGCCAAACTCGGGCAGGTAGATGCCGGGCTCGATGGAGAAGCAGGAGTTGGGAAGAATCTGCCGCTCGTCGTGAATTTCCAGATCGTCCATATTGGCCCCATTGGAATGGACGTCGGTGCCGATGGAATGTCCGGTGCGATGGATGAAATAATCGCCGTACCCCGCCTTCTTGATATGCCCGCGGGTGGCGCGGTCCACTTCCCATCCGGCGATGCGGCGGCCGGCGTTGATGGCATCGAGGACCGTCTTGACTCCGGCGTCACGGGCGTCGCGCACGATCTCGAAAACTTCACGCATGCGATCCGGCGGCGCCGCGCCCACGAAGCCCATCCACGTGATGTCGTAGTACACCGCGTTCGCGGTGTTCTTCTTGCCCCAGACATCGAGCAACACCAGATCGCCCTCGCGAATAGGCACGGGACGGCTGGCGTGCGGCTCATAGTGCGGGTTGCCGGCGTTGGCGTTGACGGCGACAATGGGAGGATCGTCGGTCAGAAGGTTCTCCCGCGCGAACGCTTCCATAAACCACTGCTGGATTTCATGTTCCTTCGTGCCGCCGTTGCGCACCCGGCGGCCAATCTGTTTGAAGGCCTCGGCGACAATCGCATCAATGCTGTCGCGCGCGGCGAAGTGCGACTGAATCTGCTCGTTGCTCCAGGTGGATTCGAACTGCGCCACCAGGTCCGCGGAACTGACGACGTTTTTCCCCAATCCGCGCAACAGGTCAATCGTGCCGCCATCCACCAGCGAGATGGTGAAAACAATGTTGTTCGGGGAATACTGCATGGCGAGGTCGCGATGGTTCGCCAGGATGGTCTTCAGCTTGTCGAACAACTCCTGCCAGCCCGAGTACTGGTGCTTGGTGCCGGGGAGGGAATCGAGGTGTCCCGCTTCGATCTTGTGCACCAACTTCACCGGTTCGCCCGCGGCCGGAACCAGATAAAACCAGCGCCGCGTCACCATCAGGCCCGCCGGCAAACCGAGCACGCGGTAAGCGATGGGATCGCGATGGTGATGATCGTAAAACAGCCACGCGTCAATATTGCGTTCGCGCAGCGCAGACTGGATGGCGGCAAGGTTCATGGGCAAACTTCTATTGTAAACAAGAGGAAGGATTTGGGCGAATCCGCAGCGCAGCTTAGGGGGCAAGCACCTTCTTCTTCAGCGTTGCTGGCAGCGTCTCGCACGCCGTGCGCAGCACCAACCGCGGAGCGCGCCCGCGAATCTTCATCAGATACGGCACGGTGCGCTCGGCGTCAAACTTCGCGGTCTCGCGCAACAGCCAGCCGAGGCCCTTCTGCACCATGTCATCGCCGTCCGCGAGCAGCGAGTCCGAGAGGTTCACGATTTCAGAAAAAAACATCTTCTCCCGAGCCCCACGAATCAGGGCCACGCAAGCCGCCCGCCGGCGCCACCGGTTCCGCGACTTCGCCCAGCGAAACACGGCTTTCGCTCGCTCCGGCTTCGCCGCGACCATCGGCGCGATCAGGTAATGCACCAGCCCATCGTGGTCGGCCCAGCTGCTGACGCGGTCCAGCCAGCTTTCGAACAAGCGAAATTCGCGGTCGCCGAACTCCGGGTCAAGTTGCTCCAGCAGAAAGACAGCCGCGACTTTCTCTTCCAGCACCGAACCGGAAAAAAGCTGATCGGCAATCCGCACCAGGAAGTCGAGCCCGTGCTCCTTGCGAATCTGTTTCCGAAAACGCCGCGCTGCCCGCCGCAAGTCGCCCGTGTACCATCCGTGCGATTTGATTTCGTCTTTGAAGAACCACTGCACGCCGGCGGCATGCTCGGCCGAGCCGCCGCTCTTCAGGGCGCGGCGAATCTCCGCGGCAATTTCAGAGGGGGAGCTGCTGGGTTGCCGTGAAGGATCTCGCATTTTCGAGCCCGGCGCTTCGGGCTCAGGCTTCTGAGTTTGCGGGCGTGCCATCACCTTGCCTCGGCAGGCTTCTCTAACCTGACATATCTGTCATAAACCCAGAGCAGCCCGGCCGTCGCCACGCCTACTCCGGATACCGCCCACCAGATGAGCCCCGGCTGATGCAGAACTTCCCCGAAGTGATGAATCAGGAATCCGCCAAACCACCCGCCCACGAGCGACCCAATCCCGATGGGCAGGAAGGCAAAGCCCATATAGGTTCCCTGCTGCCCGGAGGGTGCGAGGCGCGAGATGTATTCGTAGTAGCGCGGCTGTTGCGTGATCTCGCCAATCGCCACCACGATCAGCGTTGCCACCGCCATGGTCACGCCGGGATGCAAAATCAGCAGGATCCAGGCCAGGCCCGAGATCAGGGTGCCCAGCGTGATGCCGCGAAACGACGGCATTTTCTGCGTGAGAATACTGACCACCATTTGCAGTGCGATGACCGTCAGCGAGTCCCACATGAGCAGCATTTCGGTATTGCTCTTTGCGTTCACGTACTCATGGATGTAGATGGGCAGAATGATAAATTCCTGCCAGAAGGCGATGTAATAGCCCGAGAAAATCAACAGAAACAGCATGAACCGCCAGTTCGACGCGACGGTCAGAAAGTTTCTGGCGACCTGGCCGAGGCTTTCGGTCTGCACCTCGCCGGAGCGGCGGGGTTCCTTGAACAGGAGCAACACGGCGAAGAACATCATGAACACGCTCAAGGCCGCCATGCCGAAGACTTTTTCCACGCTGAGATGTTGGTGCACCCATCCCGCCAGAAAAGGCCCCGCAGCCCCGCCAATGTTCACCAGGGTGTAGTAGATAGAGTAGCCAATGGAGCGCACGTTTTCCTTCGAAGCGCGGGCCGTGGTCCCGACGACAGAGGGCTTCACGAGCGCGATACCAAGTGCCGGCAACATCAGGATAAGCGTCACCAGCACGACTAGAGGCATGGCGCCGCGCAGAGGAGCGAGCCAGGAGGCTCCGATCGAGCCCAGGAGGAAGTACGAGATCGTCAGAATCAGGTAAGCCAGCGACAGCGCCCGGCGAAAGCCCATCCGGTCCGCGAGAGCACCGCCGAACGCCGCCAGAAACCACACCAGCCCGCCGAACAATCCCGCCAGACTGCTGGCCCGCTCGACGCCGAAGTTCAGGCTCTCATGCAGATATCGGGGCAGGGAGGCAAACGCCGCGTAGTAGGAGAGCCGCTCGAAGAGCTCGCTGATGTTGGCGACCCAGAAGGGTCGCTCAAACCCGGTGCGAATTTCGTGGAAACGTTCCGAGAAGGTCAATGTGGCTCCTCTATATTTCCAGCTTTGTCATCCCGAGCGAAGTCCGAGCCGCGTTCGCGCGGGGAGGACGAGTCGAGGGACCTGCTGTTGCCCGAAGCTACCCCAGTCGCTGCCGCACCAGCTCGGCGGTTACGCCCGCCACCCGGATCACTTTATTCCGGCTGGTCAGGCCGGAGGCAATGGTAACGGAACCTCGTGGCACCTTCAAAAGTTTCGCCAGGAATTCGAGGCAGGCCTCATTCGCCCTCCCCTCGGTGGGAGGCGTGGTGAGCGAGATTTTCAGGGCATCGCCAAGCTCGCCGGTGATGGCGTTCTTCTTCGCGCGCGGGTGGACTCTAACAGCAAAGCTGGCGCCCTTGTCGCTTTCCTGGATTGCAAACATGATTCACCGAACACTTTGTCATCCTGAGCGAAGCGAAGAACCTATGCACTCCGCTGGTACATCGGCGCTGCCGGCTGACTGCACAGGTTCTTCGCTTCGCTCGGAATGACAAAGTGGAGAGAGGGACAGCCCCCGCTCCGTGCCTATGCTTTCGCTCTTTCCCCAAAGATCGCCGTTCCCAAACGGACGCAAGTCGAGCCTTCCTCGACCGCCACTTCGAAGTCGTGTGACATGCCCATGGAAAGCACGTCCATGGCGACCCCTGCGAGCCTGCGCGCCGCAATGGCATCGCGCAGAGCGCGCAACTTGCGGAAGAAGGGGCGCGCGCCTTCGGGATCGTCAGTGAACGGAGGCACCGACATCAGCCCGCGAAATTCCAGCGCTTCGAAGCGTGGAGCCGCCAGCAGCATTTCCTCGAGCTCAAGCGAATCCGGCGCAACGCCACTTTTAGCTGCCTCTCCGCCCACGTTGATTTCAATCAGCACCGGCAGATTCTTGTCCAGAGCGCGGGCGGCCGCATCCAGCTTCTCGGCCAGTTTCACCGAGTCCACCGAGTCCACTGCTCCGAACAACTCCACCGCCTTTGCCGCCTTGTTGGTCTGCAAGTGTCCGATCATGTGCCACTCGGCGTCGCGCAAATCGGCCACTGCGTTCGCCTTGCCCGTAAACTCCTGCACGCGATTCTCGCCGAACAATCGCAATCCAGCGGTATAGGCTTCGCGAACGCGTTCGGGTGGGTGGGTCTTCGTTACCCCCATCAGCGCGATGCCGTCCACAGACCGCCCCGCGCGCCTCGCCGCGGCCGCCATGCGTTCGCGCACCTCCGCGATGTTCTCAGGAATGGACATAAAAAACGAAACCACAGAGGACACAGAGTTACACAGAGAGTGCTGCCTCGTCCTCTGTAACTCCGAGTCTTCGGTGGTTCACAAACTTACATGATCGCCGTCGGCGGCGCCGGATCTTCGGGTCGTCCCGCATTGGACAGCGGCACCAGGATCATGACTGCCGCCAGCACAATCAGGGCGATCAGGCTGGTCAGAGGCGACTTGCCGATCCCAAGGTCATACAACGCTGTGCTGGCATGAGGATCGTGGGCCAGCCTGCGGGCAATGATGGCCGCGATGGCGATGCCGCACAACGCTTCGCCGGCAATCAGGCCGGATGCAGTTAACACGCCGGCGTTATCCACCCGAGCCTTCTGTGCGTCGTTGAGACTGCGGCGGTTGCGCAGGGTGTCTGTGAGCCAACGGATGAGTCCCCCGACAAAAATTGCGAAGGTCGTTCCCAGCGGCAGATACATTCCGACCGAGAACAGCATGACGCTTTTTACTTCGATCATGATCATCGCAATGCCCAGCAGGATGCCCACGACCACCAGCGGCCATGCCATGTCCCCTCCGACTATGCCTTTGGAGAGCATGGCCATCAGGCCGGCTTGCGGCGCGGGCAGATCGGGCGTGCCGAAGTGATACACCTTGTCGAGCGTCGAGAGCGGGAAGAATAGAACCAGCGAGGCGACCACGATCCCGAACAGGTCACCGATCTGCATTTTGGCCGGCGTTCCCCCGAGAATGTGGCCGACCTTCAAATCCTGCAGCATCTCGCCGGCAACCGCGGAAGAAACGCAGATGACGGCTGCCACTCCCAGGACCGCAGCCACTCCACCGGCCCCGGAAACTCCCAAAGCGACCATCAGCAGCGCCGCAATCACCAGCGTGCACAGGGTGAGCCCGGAGACGGGGTTGTTGGAAGAACCGATCATTCCGACCAGGTTTCCGGACACCGCGGCAAAGAAAAATCCGACGACGATCATGATGCCGGCCGCGACCAGCGATCCGGCAAGGATTCTTGAACTTGAGAGGTTGCCCGCGCCGCTGATGAAGTAGTGGTACAGCAGAATCATGGCAACGAAAACCAGGGCGATGCCCGCGAATGCGACCTTGGAGCTGAGGTCGCGCTCGGTGCGATTGGTGGAAGCATGAGCGACCGCAGACTTCTTCAAGTCCGTAATCGCCCGCCCCATCCCGACGGCAAGCTGCTTGCGCATCTTGAAGAGCGTGTAGGAAGCGCCGACGAGCATGCCGCCGACCGCGATGGGACGCACAATCGAATAGTAGATGGAACTGGCTAACAGACTCCACGAGATTTCCTGCCCCGCCGGTTGCGCGGCCTGGATGTAAGGACCGATCGTGAAGGTTAGGAGCGGGACCATCAGCCCCCAAGCCAGCACGCCTCCAGCGAAATTCAGCGCGGCCAAGCGCGGACCAATAATGTATCCGACGCCGAGGTAGGCCGGGCTGATGTCGGGCGCGTTGAACAGGGTGGCCCCGCCCGTGATGGTGGTCGCGACGTTGGGGTTGGTTCCGGTCCGGAGAAGCAGCTTTTTCCCGAGATCACTGATCTTTACGTGGAATGTGTTGCTGGGACTGAAGATATTGATTGCGCCGAGCAGAAACATGAACGCGCCGAAACCCATGTTGGCGAATAGAATTTTCGCGGCCCTGGCCCCCTGCTGCCCGGCCTTGTGGATCTCGGAAGCTGCCACCGACTCCGGGTAGGGAAGATCAGGGTCTTCGACCATCACGCGGCGAAGGAGGGTGACGAACAGGATGCCGAGCGTGCCTCCGATCATCATCAGGGCAACGGATTTCCAGTACTGGTCTTTGGTCAGACCGGGCCACAACCCGGCCATCACGAAGGCCGGAATCGTGAACACAGCCCCGGCCGCCACCGACTCGCCGATGGACCCTACGGTTCGGGCGATGTTTTCCTCGAGCAGAGAACCTTTCATCAGCCGCAACAGCGCCATGCCGATCACAGCGGCTGGATAGGTCGCGGCAATGGTCATGCCGGCCTTCAGACCCAGATAGGCGTTCGCCGAGCCCAGCAATGCCGTCAGGAACAGCCCGATCAGCACGGCGCGGAAGGTAAACTCCTTCATCTCCATGGTTTCGGGGACATACGGCGTGTGTTTCTTCTTGGCAGGAAGTCCGGTTTCCGGGCTGCTCATGGGCGCAATCCTTTAAGGGCGTGGGATGGAAGCAAGTTCATCGTTATTGCCTTGTTCAGACTAAATGAAAACTCGCGAACGGCGCACGTTAGCACGCGGCAAGGGCGCGTGACAAGTGCGGGCGTCCGGCTCTGGAGCTCCTTGCACAAAAGACTTTACGCTTGAGGAGAAGGCGAGTAGCATCCGCCAGCAAAGGGGATACTTCATGAACCACCCGGTTCTTGCCGTAGTGTCCGGCTGTGTGCTGCTGGCCACTGCTGCCAGCTCGCAGACGAAGCCGGCTGCGTGGACGACTCCATCTGCCGCGGAAATCAACGCGGTCTATCCCGAAGTGGAGTCGCTGTACTTCGATCTCCATCGAACCCCCGAGCTCGCCATGCATGAGCAGCAAACGGCGGCCAAGCTGGCCGAGCGCGTCAAAACGTTGGGATACGAAGTGACGACGGGCGTCGGCGGCACCGGAGTCGTCGCTGTGCTGCGCAACGGGAAGGGCCCTACTGTGCTTTTGCGCACTGACATGGACGCCCTCCCTATCGAGGAAGAGACAGGTTTGCCGTTCTCGAGTCATGTCGTCGTCAAAGGCGACACAGGAACGGCGATCCCCGTGATGCATGCCTGCGGCCATGACATTCACATGTCCAGCTGGATCGGAACCGCGAAGCTGATGGCAACCAACCGGGATCGGTGGCACGGCACTTTGATTCTCATCGGCCAACCGGCCGAGGAGACCGGGGAAGGAGCCCCCGCCATGATCAAGGACGGATTGTTTACGCGCTTCCCGAAACCCGATTTCGCCCTGGCCATTCACGACAGTGCGAACCAGCCGGTCGGACAGGTGGGCTTCACTCCGGGGTACGCGCTGGCCGCGGCGGACTCGGTGGACATCACTATTTTCGGGAAGGGCGGCCACGGCGGCCGGCCTCAGAATACGATCGATCCAGTGGTCATTGCCGCCCGCACGGTCCTCGCCTTGCAGACCATTGTTTCGCGCGAGAATAATCCGTTCGATCCGGTCGTTATCACTGTCGGCACAATCCACGGCGGCACCAAGAACAGCATCATTCCGAGCGAGGTAAAACTGCAACTCACCGTGCGAACCTACAAACCCGAAGTACGAAAGCGCATCCTGGCGTCGCTAGAACGCGTCGCCAAAGGCGAGGCGATCGCCGGGGGCGCTCCCAGGGAACCGCTGGTGAAGGTCACCCCTGCCGCCAACGCCACGTACAACGATCCGGAACTGACCAGGCGCCTGGTCGCCACATTGCGAAGTGTTCTAGGGCAGGCGAATGTGGTCCAGGTCGAGCCGACCATGGTGTTTGAAGACTTCGCGGAATTCAACCTTGCCGGGATACCCTCCGCCGATTTTTGGGTCGGCGCGGTTGAACCGGGCAAGTTTGCCGCAGCGCAGCAGTCTGGCACCGACCTCCCGCAGCTTCATTCGTCCACCTGGGCTCCCGACTATGCGCCCACTCTCAAAGCGGCGATCACCGTCGAAACAACGGAATTACTGGAGTTGCTGGCGCACTAGGATGCAATAGTCGGGCGCGTCGCAGGAGATCACACACTCCGGTCATATTTGCCCGCCGCGTTCGGTCGTCGGTGTGGTGGCTCCCCCGGCCGGGTGTACAATAACCATAACTGGTCTGCCGCCCCTTCGAAGTTCGTCAACCCGAGGTGCAAGTGCAATGAGCGACTCCCCCGACCGGCCTTTGATTCCTCCGTACCGTTGCCCAGATTGTGGAAGTGAGGTCGGCTTCCGTTCGCGGCGGCGAACGTTTACCGAACGCTTTCTTCTCCCGCTGTTTCTCATGCAGCCGGTGCGCTGCGGGGAATGCTTCCGGCGGGACTACCGGCTGATTTTTACCCCGGTGCGCGACCGGTTTTCCGATAGTCGGATGACGCCGGGCAAGGCGCCGGCTCCGTCCGACCACCGCAACGTTGCCTAGCGGCGGTCATCGCCGTTATACTGCCTGTAACCAGCAAGCGTGCCCGCGGCGCAATTTCAGGCCCGGCGGGCCAGTGGAGGCTGTCTTCAGCAGTAGTGAGGACCGAATCCGGGCTATCCAGGCCAGTGTCGCGGCGGCAGGGTCTGCTATTGTTTCGCCGGAAGTAGTTTCCCGGGAAATTCCTTCGCAGAGAATGGTTTGGCGGGAAATGGCAGGGCGGGAAATTTCCACCCCGGCCGGCCGCTCGTGGGTGCAAAGAGCCGCCGAGAGCCTGTTCTTCACTCTGTTCCCCTCTGATTGCCGCCTATGCGGCGAGCCCCAGTTGAATGTCTCCCGGCTTCCGGTGTGTCCGGAATGCCTGGCGCGGATCCATCCGATTCGGGGCAAGGTCTGTTCCATTTGCGGGGAGCGCGTGTTCTCCGCGTATGCGGCCAGCGATCCCAGCGGCCAGAGGCGCTGTCCAGTGTGCCGCCGGGCGGCGCGCCCTTTCGCCCGCGCCGCGGCCTATGGCAGTTACGACGGCGAATTGCGCGGCCTGATCCACTTGCTGAAGTACGACGGTGTCCGCCCGGCTGCGGGCGTGCTGGGGCGGGTGCTGGGGGAAACGATCGCGGCCATGGAGCCGGCCTTCGAGCGGGGGACGGTGATGGTCATTCCGGTGCCGCTTTACAAGACCAAGCGCCGCCAGCGCGGGTTCAATCAGGCGGAACTGATTGCGCTCTCGGCCCTGAAGGTTGCCGGGAGCAAGCGCCTGCAACTCGCCACCGGAGTTCTGCTGCGCACGCGCGAAACCGAGTCGCAGATTGGCCTGACCGCCCACGCGCGCCGCGAGAACCTGCGTGGCGCCTTCGCCGTGCCGCGTACCGCGGAAGTCACTGGCCGCGATGTGCTGCTCGTGGATGATGTTTACACCACGGGAACCACAGTCTCGGAGTGCGCCCGGGTGCTGCGCCGGGCCGGAGCGGCCCAGGTTTGGGTGGCCACTGTGGCGCGCACGCTGAAACTGGCGTCGCAGCTCGGGAAAATCGAGCCGGAAGAAGTGGAAGAAGAAGGTTCCAAAGTTTCAGAGTTTCAAGGTTTCGAAGGTGAAGGCGAAGCCCCCGTGGAATCTGGAAACCTTGAAACCTTGAAACCTTGAAACCTATGTCGTACAGGATGGAACACGAGGCAGGACCAACAGCCCGGCATGCCGCCGGCCTGTTCCCGCCGGCGGCTCCGCACCGCGCCAGCGATGGCCATGCTCTGCTCGCGCCCGTCCTGGTGCTGAACGCTTCCTACGAGCCCATCAACGTTTGCGCCGCGCGCCGCGCGCTCGTGCTCGTGCTCAAGGGCGTGGCCATGACGGAAGAAGAAAACGGACACTTCCTGCACGCGGCCCGCGTGGCCATGCGCGTGCCTTCGGTGATCCGGCTGCTCGAGTATCGCCGCATTCCGCACCAGAGCCGGGCGCTCTCGCGCAAGAACATCCTGCTGCGCGACCGCAACACCTGCCAGTACTGCGCTACCGTGTTGCCTTCGAGCGAACTGACGCTTGACCACGTCATCCCCCGCTCCCGCGGCGGCTCGTCCACCTGGGAAAACCTGGTGGCCTGCTGCCACGCCTGCAACCGCCGCAAGGGCAACCAGATGCCCGTCGAAGCCGGCATGAAGCTGATGCGCGAACCCCGCGCCTTCAACTTACACACCAGCCGCCACATCATGCGCCTGATGGGACGGAGTGACGATAAGTGGAGGAAGTATCTGTTCTACTGAGGTTTCGGAAGATCGACGTTCTTGAAGAAAACCAAGCCTTGTCATCCTGAGCGGCGTTCTCTGCCGCGAAGGACCCCTGCACCTGGCCGGGGAGTGCACGGATCCTTCGCTTCGCTCAGGATGACAAGGCTTTTGATCTTGTCCTTGAAACTCTGAAACTCTGAAACCTTGAAACCGGCCTACTGCGGCTTCTTCTGCTCCGGCCCCTGCGCCGGTGGTTTCTGCTGATCCTTCGGCAACTCTTTGCCCTCGTACAGAATCTTCACGTTGGTGCCGAAGCGTTTGTAGTCTTCGTACTTCACGATCTCGCGGATGTGCACGTCTTCGGTCTTGAAGTGCAGTTCGTCATCGGCCATGGTCTTGGCGGGGAACCAGTACAGGCCGTCAACTTGCGTGCGCCACGTGGTGAATTTTGGAAACAGGTTTTCCTCGTCACCGTGTTTCTTGCGGATGTCGGGCACGGTCTTGCCGTAGGTCTTCACGATCTGGAAGTCGTGATCGTCCACCCAGACGCGTCCCTGAAAATAGCGCTGTTTGCCCACGATCTGCTTGGGGGCGATGTCGAAGACATAACAGTGCAGTTCGTCTTCCTGCTGCTGGCCGACGTAGAGGATGTTGTATTCCGGCAGGTCTGCGGTGGTCAGGACGAACGGCAGCTTGTGCCGGATATCCGCAAAATCCTCCTGCGACATGTAAATCTTCGTCAGGCTCGACGACGGCGCGAACACCACGTTTTCGATGCGCTGTCCCTTGTCGTTGAAAATCACATCGAAGACTTCGCGGTACTCGCCGTCCACCGTATCTCCATCCACGGTCTGGACCTTCACATCCTGGCGGTAGGTGTACTGCTCGCGGGCCTTGGCGAAGTCGGTCTCCTTGGCCGCGAAACGCTGGATGATTTCCTCGGGAGTCGTGCCCTGCGGGGGAGCGGTCTGGAGCGGACCTTCCTGGGCGGGCGCAGATAGGGCCGCCAGCCCGCAGGCCAGCAGCGTTAGAACAAACAGCAAACGACGGGCTACCGATCTCATACAGTCTAGTTTATCGGATCAGAGCCAAGCTGTCGTAGAGACGTTGCTGGCAACGTCTCTCTCGCCACATCGGGGACGGTGCCAGCAAGACGTAGCCAGCTACGTCTCTACGAAATGCGATGAACTGAAGACGGCGACCGCGGCGGCCCTCCCTCCAACCCCTCTCCGCTCAGCGAGGCCGGAGGGAGGTCGCTGCAGTTCTGCCAGTTACTTGGATGCCGGCTCGCGAAAGAGGTTGCCGGAGGCGGAAAACCACCCCGGTTTGTCATCTATAACTACGCCTTGTCATCCTGAGCGGCGTTCTTTGCCGCGGAGGATCTATGTACTTTGCCGGCAGCATCGGCGCCGCCGCAACTGCATAGGTCCTTCGGCCTGCAAAGAACGCAGGCCTCAGGATGACAATCTAACGGGAGGGGTGAGGTTCCCCCGCGTCTGTGCGGCTTCCGGCTGGAACGGGTGCCGTTCGTACCACTCCACACTCAAGTCCCGCCATGCTGGATTGGCAAGCACGATCAGAGCAATCTTCCTGATCCGGAGCCAGCCCTTGATTCGCTTTTCGCGCTCGATCGCGTTGTGGATGTCCTCGAAGCGTTCAAAATACACCATCCGGTCGAGTTTATATTTCGCGGCAAAGCAGGAGCCAGTCCCCATTTTGCGTTCGCGCACTCTGCGGACGAGACTGTTCGTTACACCGGTATAGAGCGTCTTAGAGCGGTTGCTCATGATGTAGACGAAGTATGTTTTGGGCGGGCGCATGTGGCGGATCCTTCCTGTTTGAAGGATCGCAGAGACGGTGTGCCGTGTCTGTGACGAATGAACATCGATTTCAACAAGGCTTGTCGTCTCACAACAGCGTTGTCATCCTGAGCGAAGCGAAAGACCTATGCACTCTGCTGGCAGCATCGGAGCTGCCGATGAGTCCATAGATCCTTCGGCCTGCAAAGAGCGCAGGCCTCAGGATGACAAGGCCGTGGTAGCTAGTAGCTAGAAGCTAGAAGCTAGAAGCTAGAAGCTAGAAGCTGCCTGCCTCCCCCTGTTACACTCATCCGTTTGCTGGAGGAGGTTCCTCATGCGCCGTCTTCTTCTCTCTCTTCTTGTGTTCGCCTTTACACTTCCCGCGCTGGCCCAGGCCAAGCATCCTTTCACGTTTGAAGACATGATGAAGCTGAAGCGCGTGGGCGATCCGCAGGTTTCGCCCGACGGCAAGTGGGTGATCTTCAGCGTGGTGGATGTTGATCTCGATGCCAACACCAAGACGCCGCACATCTGGATCGTGCCCACGGCAGGCGGGCAGGAGCGCGAGATCATCACCGATCAGGACGCGGACCGCCCGCGCTGGGCGCCGGACGGAAAGCATTTCGCTTTCCTCTCGACCAAAGAAGGCGGCTCGCAAGTTTGGATTGCTGAGTTTAATTATCTCGATGGCACCGTCATTGGCGTGCACAAGTTGACTTCGATCGCCACGGAAGCGAGCGGCGAGCTGTGGTCTCCCGATGGCAAGAATATTCTGTTCACCTCCGATGTGTATCCCGAATGCGACGGTCCAGCCGCGCAGGAGCAGGAGTGCAATGCGAGAAAGGTGAAGGACGCGGACCAGTCGAAGGTGAAGGCGCAGACCTTCACCCACCTGTTCTATCGCCATTGGAACGCGTACAAGGAAGGGAAGCGTAGCCATATATTCGTGATTTCCAGATTCATGGAACCGATTGTGCACGATCCCAATGCGCCGCCCGTGGACACGCTGCCGCGCGACCTCACTCCGGGCGACTACGATGCGCCGGTGTTCTCGCTGGGCGGGCAGGATGACTATGCCTTCTCTCCTGACGGGCAGGAGATTTGCTACGCCTCGAATCACGACAAGAATCCGGCGGCTTCCACCAACAACGATCTGTGGATCGTCCCGGTCAATGTAGGCAATGACCATGTGGGGACAGCCGCCTCGGCTGTCCAGGTTTTGGCACAGACCAAGAACATCACCGCCGACAATCCCGCCAGCGACACGTCGCCGCTCTATTCGCCCGATGGCCGCTACATCGCCTACCGCGCCCAGCAGCGTCCGGGATACGAGAGCGACCGCTTCCGCCTCATGCTCTACGACCGCAAGACGGGGGAGAAGAGGAATCTCACGGAGGACTGGCCCGGGTGGATCGAGTCGATGGTTTGGAGACCTGATTCCAAGTACATCTTCACGACGGGCAGCGATTCCGGAAGAACGGCAATATACACGGTTCGCTTGGTGATGTCGGGGAATCACGAGGTTCAAGGAACAGCGCCGCTCGCCGTTATCGGAGAAGCTACGAACGACTCTATGGTGTTTACGCCCGACGGAAAGTCAGTGTTGTTCAGTCGTAATTCCCTGAAATCTCCCCCAGATATCTATAGGGCAAGGGCTGACGTAATGCTGGTGACGATGACGAAAGAGGAGAGAGACCAGCTCTATGCGATGGAGCCTTTTGTTCTGGGTGAAGCGAAGCAACTCACTCATTTCAACGATGCCGTCCTGTCGCAAGTCGATATGTCCCCACTCGAATCCTTCTGGTTTACCGGCGCTTACAACGACAAGGTCGAAGGCTTTCTGGTCAAGCCGCCGAATTTCGATGCCTCGAAGAAATATCCCGTGAAGTTCCTCATCCATGGTGGGCCGCAGGGGGCCTGGGGAGACGACTGGAGCTATCGCTGGAATCCCGAACTGTTCGCGTCACCAACTTCATCGGCGAGCAGCGGATACGTCGCCATCATGATCAACTTCCACGGCTCGACCGGATATGGACAGAAGTTCATTGACGCCATCAACGGCGACTGGGGCGGCGCTCCGTTTGAAGACCTGATGAAGGGCCTCGACTACGCCGAGCAGACGTATCCGTTCATCGACAAAAACCGCGAGTGCGCGCTGGGCGCCAGCTACGGCGGATACATGATCAACTGGATCCTCGGCCACACCGACCGCTTCAAGTGCCTGGTGTCGCACGACGGCATGTTCAACGCCGAGTCGGCCTGGGGCACGACCGAAGAACTCTGGTTCAACGACTGGGAGTTCAAAGGCACTCCCTATGACAATCGCGCGAGCTATGTAAAGTGGTCGCCGCACCAGTACGCGAAGAACTTCAAGACGCCGACGCTGGTCATTCACGGGCAGCGCGACTACCGTCTCGACGTGAGCGAAGGCTTCCAGCTTTTCACGACGCTGCAGATGGAAGGCGTGCCGTCGAAGATGCTGTACTTCCCCGACGAAGGCCACTGGGTGCTGAAGCCGCAGAATTCGCGGCTGTGGTACCAGACGGTGAATGACTGGGTAGACCGGTGGACGAAGAAGTAATCAACCGAGGGACAGCCCCTCAGGTTTGTCATCCTGAGCGAAGCGAAGGACCTGTGCACTCTGCTGGCAGCATCGGGAGCTGCTGAGGAGTCTATAGGTCCTTCGGCCCGCAAAGAACGCGGGCCTCAGGATGACAAGGCAGGACTCTCTGGAGGGTGACGTCATGCGAAAGCCAAAATCTCGACCGCGCCCGAAAAAAACTACCCCTGAACCCTCCCAGGCCGATGCCCAGAAACAGCTCGACTCCTTCCTGGCGAAATACACGCCGGAGATTGAGGCGTTTGCCTGCCGGGCGCTTGCGAAAATGCGCAAGCTCGTCCCGGGCGCGATCGAAATGGTCTACGACAACTACAACTGGCTGGTGATCGGCTTCAGCCCGAGCGAGCGGCCCTCGGAGGCAATTTTCTCCATCGTGCTGCCTCCCGGCGCCGTCACCCTGTGTTTTCTGCAGGGAGCAGGACTGCCCGATCCGGGCGGACTTCTGCGGGGGAGCGGCAACGTGGTGCGGAATATCCGGCTCTACACCAGCGGGGAGCCGGACGCGAAGCTGCTCGATGATCCTGAAGTGCTCAGCCTGATCAACGTGGCGCTTAATCGCGCCAAGGTGCCGATGCCTGCCAGAGCGCGCCGCAAGCTGATCATCCGGGCGGTTTCGGCGAGACAACGGCCGCGGCGGAAGGCGCGGTAGCGTTCCGCGGTTCCCGGCCATTCCCGGTATTCTTTCGATGCGATTCGTAGAGACGCAGCTTGCTGCGTCTTGCCGGCGGCGCCCGTGCTGGCAGCAGAGACGTTGCAAGCAACGTCTCTACGGTGCGTTTCAGGCTAGGGCGGCTCCGGAGGGCGGGGAATTGCGGCCGCCGGGCGTCCGATGGGCCGTAGTTTGGATCCTGAGGCGTCTCCGCCGATAGGGGCCGGCAGCAACTCCAGGGGATAGTCGAGCGCGGCGCTGGTTCCGGCGGTGACGGCGACATCCACTTCCAGTGGTCCGCTGAAGCCTGCGCTCGAAGGCGTGATGCTGGCCAGCCCATTGATGTCGGCCGTTACCGTTGTCTGGCTCACGCTCAGGATCACCGGCATGGCGGGATTGGTAGGGTTGGTTTCGCCGCTGCCGCCCGTGGACGAGGTTCCCTGGGGACGCAGCACCGTGGTTTGAAACACAACCGCTGCACCCAGCACAGGGTCCGGAGGCGAAGCGGAATCGGTGACGCGCACCACTACGGGCTGAAACCCCTGCGCCTCCGAGATCTGCCCGGCCCCGGCCACCAGTTGCAATTGCAACTGTGAAAGTGGCACCGGGTTGGCGTAGAAATTCTGGCACGGGGAATTGGACGGGGCCACACAGGCGCTGACCTCCACCAGCCCGGCCAGTTGCGACAGCGAGAGCGTGACGGGATGGCGACCGTCGCTCCCTGCGCGATCCATGGCGAGCTGGCCGCCGCTGGTTGCGGTCAGAGCCGCGGTCGGGACCGAAGTCCACTGGCTGAAGGCATCGGCGACCAGGGAGTTGGCAGAAGCGTTGGGCAGGATGGGGCTGAGATCTCCCTGATCGGTGTAATAAGTAATCTGCCCCAGCGGCCAGACCAGCGGCTGGCCGCTGGCCGTGGATTCGAAATAGCTGGTTCCGGCGATGTATTTGGGGCCACCCGCGCGCGAGAGCAGAGCAAAGAAGAAAACGATCGCCAGCGCCAGGGCCAGCCTGAGGAGGAATGAGCGAACGGTAAATGCCATGCGGTTTGTCATGGTCACCTCTTGCGCTCACTCCTCCCCGCGGGCTTGCCGCACGCTCCGGTCAGGATGACGCCCGCGTTGCAATAGAGACTTTCGAGTCTCAGATTGCACCACGACGCCCTTGATTGCGCGACTTTCCCGCCCAGCCGGGTTTATGGTTGTGAAGGCTGGCGGACTGGGGAGGTCGCATGCGGGTTGCAGGATTTTTCATCTGGACAATGAGTGTGGTCTTTGGTTGCGCGGCGATGCTGAGTGCGGCCGACGCGCAGACTGTCACGGCGGTGTGTTCTCCCAAGATTGTCGCCAACCAGGAGGTTGCAACCGCCGCCCAACGCGAAGCTGCGGGGGACTTGGCGCAGCCGCCGCTTACCGATCATGCCAACGGCTTTGCCTGGCCGGACGCGCCGCTGGGGGTGGTCAAACTGGACGGCGGATACGCGTTCTTCGGCAGCGACGGTGCGTTCCACTCGCGCCAGCAGTGGCAGGGACAATGGTACGGAAACAATAAGTACGGGTCCATCACGCGCACGCTGGGCACTCTCGACAATCCGCTGGGCACGGCGCCTCCGGTGGACGTAACCATTGGCCCGAATCCTGATCCGGCCGTCAATCCTTACTACCAGAGCTATGACTACATGGGCGGCGGGCCGGTTTACAAAATTCCCGACGGCCTGTGGGGAGCCGGCAACCTGCTCATGGTGTACCACGCGGAGATTCCTACGATCACGACCCAGAGTTTCTATTCGGTGCTGGCGCTGGCGGCGTCGAGCGACAACGGCCTGAACTGGACAGACCTGGGCGAGATCGTTCGTGTCAATCAGGGCTACCGCACCGACATGGACGGATTTGATATCGGCGACTCCACCCTGGTGGTTTCTCCCGATCACAAGTATTTTTACATCTTCTTTCCGGACTGGCGGGCCAACGGCAGCACGCACTGGGGAAACTCGGTGACGCCGGTGTCGGTCGCCCGCGCGCCGATTGCGGCCGTGGCCGAAGCCGCCTTCGGAGCCAAGCCTCACGCGGTCGCATTCCAGAAGTATTACGCGGGCTGGAATCTGGATCAGGGGCTGGGCGGCTACTCGCAGGGCCTCAACCCGACGGCCTCGTATGGGGGAAATCTCCAGGTCGCCTATAACGCCGCCCTGCAGCGCTACCAGATGCTGATCAATGCGGGAGTGGTCGTCTACTACTCCGAGTCGCTGGACGGCCTGAGTTGGTCGCCCTGGAGCCTGTTCTACGACTTCCGCAATGAGAAGGATCAGCCGAGCGTGTACGTGGCCTTTGTCGGGATGGGCGACGATCCCAGCATTCTCGGCAAACAGTTTTACATCTTCTACACCAGTTACCCGAACACCGGAGCGGGATGGACCGGGGCTTCGGTGCACCGCTTCACCGTGTCGTGCCCGTGAGAACGGAAGCCAGCGGCAATCGTTGACGGGAGAAGGGAAAGGAGGCCTCCCAGAGACACCCCCCCCATGTGAAATCATGTTGGACTGGACTCAGATCAGATCAGATCATCTCAGCTCTGCCTCAGATCAACTCATCTCCTCGCAACTCAACTCCTTGCGTCCTGGTCGTCATCCCTTTGTTGGTGCGAAGGCGCGGGGCGCGTGTGGGGTCCTGGGTGGAGATGTGTGGATTTTGAGTTGGGGCGGAGTTGCGAGTGAGTGGCGTGCGTGCCGCGTGGGGCGCGCCCGTTCACCTCCTCACGAGTCACAGTCCGTGTTACCATGTGCCCGAGTAACTGCAGTGAGATACCAAGACATATTCGTGCCTGGGGGATTTCCCCGCCACACCTACAATCCCCGAGCCGCCCTACAACTTGAAGAAAAGCTCAGCGAAGCAAGAGACAACCTCTGCAAACTAGTTACAGTCACAGGGCATACAAAATCAGGAAAGACCGTACTTACCAAAAAGATCTTCCCACGAGAAGACGCCGTGTGGATCGACGGTGGGGTCGTCTCAACTGAAGACAACTTCTGGGACATCATTATCGAACAGCTGGACTTGTTCCAAGCAACGGAAAAGGAAGAAGGAAAAGAAATCGAAGTGAAGGTTGAAGGCAAGGGGAGCGCAGAGGCCAACTTTCTGGTTGCAAAAGGGTCCGGCGAGGTTGGCGCTGGAATAGGACGCACGCGCAGTTCCGGACAAAAATTCGGCCAGACGCTCTCATCGCGTGTAGTTGCCTTACGCGGCCTTGCACACACCAAGATTCCTCTCATCGTCGATGATTTCCACTACATCCCAAGAGATATGCAGGGCAATATCATCCGAGCTCTTAAGCCACTGATCTTCGATGGCCTTCCAGTCATCATCATCGCTATACCGCACCGGCGATACGACGCAATAAAAGTGGAACGAGAGATGACGGGGCGAATCTCGGCGGTGGAAATACAACCTTGGTCGGAAGATGAGTTGCAGTTTATACCACGCACTGGGTTCAACTTGTTGACGTGTGCCGTTCCCCAGCGGTTGAGCGCTCTGCTAGCGACCGAGTCAATCGGTAGTCCGCACCTCATGCAAGATTTCTGTCGGGGGCTGTGTGGTCTTCTAGGTTTTAGAGAAGATGTCGTCATCAAAGAGCTGGTTGTCACCGACGAACAATTACAATCGGTTTTTCGGAATGTAGCTGACACAATTGGTCGCCCGATGTTTGAGAAGCTTGCTAGAGGTCCCAGGCAACGAAGTGACCGACTTCCTCGACAACTAAAAGATGGACGCACGGTGGATATTTATGGGCTTGTTCTTCACGGATTAGCGCACATTCGCCCTGCGCTAGTCAGCATCGAATACGAGGAGCTTCGCGCCGCAGTTCGTGAGATTTCAAATGGCCAGATCCCTCAGCTACAGGAGATCGCTCGCGTCCTAAAGCACATGTCAACAATTGCCGCGCGAAAACACGGCGAGGGTTCTCGTTCTATTTCCGAATGTTCCGGGACAAGAAGACAGGAAAAATGCGACCCAGTGGCTACGAACCTGGGATTTCGATTGAGAGCATAGATGCGGCGAAGGCGATTTATCGCCCGATTAAGTACAAATTTCACGACAGAGATGTGGAGCAAGAAGAAGAAGCCAAACAATCCTCGAACGTCCACATTCTCGACCTGAAGACTCTAACCTCGGTTCTCACCGGGGAGGTCTACTCATTTCCATCCGCGTGTGACATCTTTGGAGCCCCGGCCAGCGGACAGCGCAAGCCTCACTCGCGCGTAACGAAGCCCGCGATTGAGCGCCTTCTGAGAGGTGTGACTGCCGAGTTGGAATTGCTGAATCGCCTGATGCGGGAATTTGGCCAGAACCCAGTTGATCTGCCGCCTGACCGCTGCTACTCACCCGCCACTTTGGCGAAATCCTATCTTTCCGCAATGGGCATAAAACCACCCCAGGAAAAGTTCAAGATACCGGACAGGATCAATGGAATTGCTACGCAGGCGTCCGTTGGAGGGCGTGCCGAATGCATGATCCGACAGACACCCGTACCGTGCACGTATGTCGATTTCCATGCGCAGTTTGCCTCAGTGAGCAAGTTGCTAGGCTGCCGAGAAATATTGTGCGCGGAGAGTTTGGGATTTACCGATTTCACCGTGGAAGCACGTCAGATGTTGGAACGCGCCAAGTTAGATGATTGTTTTCGCCCGGCATTCTGGAAGAAGCTTCGCTGGTACGCGCTCGTCGAACCGAATGACGATGTTGTCCCAATCCGGGCGAAGTTTGGCCAGCGAGTAGATTCCGACCCGACCATGGCCTGGAATTGTCTCGCTTCAAAACAGCCAATTTGGATTACGGGACCGGACGTAATCGCGGCGAAACTGATGACGGGCAAGCCGCTCAAGATTTTAGAAGCTATCAAGGCTGTTCCGCGCGGGGTGCAACGTGGACTCGTGCCCGTCAAACTGCACTCCGAGATTAAAGTAAATCCTCTTCGGGACGATTTGGCCGTCAAGTTGGTCGAATTGCGCTCTGCAATGAAGATTAAGAACCCAGCGCTGGCAGGCGGATTGAAAGTGGCAGCGAATAGTACCGCGTTCGGAATATTTTCCCAACTGGACGTCAGGTCTTTGGATTCGCGCTCTCCATTGCATATTTTTTCCGGGGACACGGACTATCTGACGCCGCCTGCTGAGGTTTGGGAGCGCCCTTCGGAATTCTATTGCCCGCTGATCGCGTCACTTGTGACGGGCGGGTCGCATTTGCTGTGCGCCATGTTGGAGCGCGTTGTGCGGGACATGGGAGGTCAGATCGTCGCCATGGACACAGACAGCGCGATGATCGTAGCGACGAAGGATGGCGGTGCGGTTCCATGCGCAAGCGGTCCACACAGGCAAGCAAACTACCAAGCGGGTAGCGGAAACGCCGCCATCCGGGCGCTCTCTTGGGACGAGGGGGAGAGTATTCGTGAGCGGTTCGAAGCCCTTAATCCATGGCGCAAAACGCTCAAAACTCCGTTCCTGAAGCTTGAAAAAGAAAACTTTGATGCGAATGGCAATCGCCAGCGGCTGAACTTTTACGGCATTTCAGCAAAGCTGTACTGCCTGTTTGATCTGGACGGAAACAGGCTGCTCGTCCGCAAACCTTCCGGCCACGGTCTAGGATTTCTTCAAGCACCCTACATAATTGCAGACTGGCAGCGAAGGACAGGACGGACATGGAAAGAAGACTTACCGCCTTGGATATTTGAGGCGTGGCATTTCATCCTCTCGCGGGAACTCGACCTTCCACATAGGCCGCCAGCGTGGTTTATGCAGCCTGCCGTCATGGCGGTACCGATTACCACACCTCAAGTCTTGGCACGACTGGGCGTCTTCAAAGATGATCTTCGTCCATTCACCGTGATGACAGTCCCATTCCCCAAACGAGAAACCGTCAGGGACCCCCTCTGGACCGGGTACTTCATCATGCCGCACACAGACAAACTCAACGATTTGCACGGGCGTACGATGGTAAACATTGTCAGCGGCGAAACCTTCCACATCTACGATAAGAATTCGTCGAGATTGTCTAAGCCTCCGCGCTGGCTGTCTCTCAGGACGATGGAAGATGAAATCAATCACATCTTGTCGAGAGCGGAAAGCAAGTTCTGCACTCCAACCGGCGGCGTATGCACGAGCGCGACGGTCGGCCTGCTTGCCCGTAGGCATATCGTGGCCGGTGATTTTCACTACATCGGCAAAGAGGCATCTACGCGCTGGGCGGGCGGCCCCGATCCGTCCATGCTTGCTGCAGCGGGAGCGCTGGACCCGGCGGATGAGACTTTCCGCGAGTACGAAAGAGTGGTCGACCCGAAATATCTAGATCAAGTCCGGACAGAAGCGAAGCAATTTTCTAATAAGCTGCTCTCTCGCCAGTCCGGAGTTGCCAGGTGCGCAATAATCAACTTCAAGAAGGGAAAAAACACGATCAAGCCACGTACGGTGCGCAAACTGACAAAGGCCATCCATGACCTGCAAAACAAAACTATGAAGAATTAGCAGTTGCGGATAAGAAGGGGAAACACTCCCGGCGGGGTCAATGAGTGTAATAGAGCGTGGGTGTTGAAAAAGTCACCGTGATTAGCAATCGGAGTGGGAGCAGAAGCGTGGTACAAGGAATAAATCCTTGCCATGTTCTGCTGGATCACCATTCTCGGAGGGGTGCTA
>Ga0316363_10000388_pt1 | contig 61943 bp, 44 predicted proteins | sample Sb_taG_3_FD_200459 | JGI IMG/M metagenome (GOLD analysis project Ga0316363, IMG submission 200459) | Peat soil microbial communities from Weissenstadt, Germany - Sb_50d_a_PC metaG (v2) (version 2) | ecosystem: Environmental > Terrestrial > Soil > Wetlands > Peat | place: Germany: Weissenstadt...
CTCGGGAGAATACGATTGTTGGTAGAAACCGTACTCTACCCAAATTCACAGCTGCGGAGGAGCCTCCTTTCTACTGTTGCGCACAGAGGTCCGAAAAAGCGCAACTTCAAAACTCACGCTTCGGGCTAGTATCGGGGGAATCGTGCACGGTGACGTGGAAAGGGCCGTGAAACGACGATGATTGACCTGGCTGTTGCTCGCGTCTCCGGGCTTTGGCTGCTTTTTGCGGTTCGATTGATTTGACGGCGGGGTTGGAAAGGCTTTGGGGGGAGACCTTCGGTCAGGGGTAGCGGCGGGGTCGGAGACCCGCGCCGAGCAAGAGGGGTAGCGGCGGGGTCGGAGACCCGCGCCGAGCAGGAGACCCGCGCCGAGAAGACGGACAACGGAATCCGTTACGAATCTCGACATCGGCCCGGCAATTGCTTCGCGCACACTCCGGGAGGTAGAGGTACGCGATCATCCATCTCGCCTTTTGGTTTGGGACCTTTCAGAAGTTGATCGAATACATTCAAGGCTTGCTTGAGCCGTTCTTCTTCTCTCTTTTGTGCTCCAGCTTCTTTTCTTTGCGCTTCAGCACGATCACGCAGGTATTCGTCCATTTGCTCTCTTTGTCGGCGAATGGTCTCCTCCGCCTTCCGAAGTTTTTCTTTTAATTTTTGGATCTCTTCTTCGCGGGGCGCATTGTCGGATGGTGTTGCCACAGGCGGATCACCGGAAGGGAGCAGAAGGCCTACGAGCAAAAGGATGGTGTTCATGGCTGTCCTCCAAAGTCGCCGGTTAGCAGAGACATGAAGGCCCAGATCCGTGGCAGTTGGGCCCAGTGCACACTTCGCGCTAGGAAGGCATCACTTCTTCGGCTCCGGCGGAAGGGTAAATGATTCGAAGAACTTCTTTGTCGATTTCGTAATGAGGTCCCCCAGCGGTATGGACGGATATTCGACCATCAGCATGTACTGCGTGTCGCCTGCCTGGAAAGAACGCATCACGGCTGAGTTGTCGGGCCCTTTGACTTTCAGCTCCGCGGCTGGCAGGCCTGCCATTTGAACCTTGCTTAGCTCAACCTCGCTTCCTTGCTTCTTCAAGTTCTGTGCTAGCTTGTCGAGCCCGGAGGAAGGAAATTTCCGGTCCGGTCGAATTACCGCGAAAACCATGAATTTTGCTCCCTCCAGGGTGGTTGTGGCCAGGGCGTGCGAGACCAGGTCCACGCCGTCGTCTGCCTTGCCTGTCTGCATGGAATCGTTGAATCGTCCCGGCAGCATGACAGTGAAGTGGCCGCCGGTGGAGCGCGCCAGGCACCAACCCGATGCGTCCGGGTCGCCCGTTTGTGACCGATGCATCGTGATGCCGAGCTTCTTCAGGTCTTCTAGCCTGAGCCCCGGCCGGTCGCTGTCTGCTTTCCCCGCTTTCGCAACTGCGTCTAGCACACTCTTGGAAAGCGATTTCACCTCCGCACGAAGGTCGCTGAGTCGCGGGTCGGTCTCCAGCGCCTGCAAGCGGGCCACCACTACCCGACGATGTTCGGGGACAAGTTCCTGTGCCAGCAGCGGCAGGGTCTCCTGCATCGTGGCCAGGAGCCGCCTCAAGTCTTGGGCGCTGTAGGGTGGCCGTTCCGTCAGCGTAATGAGGACGCCGGAGAACGTGGTTGCCAGCCCGCGGCGCATGATTGCAAGGCCCTCCATGCGTGCCAGGTACTTGGGATCATCTTTCTGGATCGTTGGAATAAGCTCCCGGGCAAGCCGGGTAAGCGCCACCGCATTGCGCAGATCCATCGCCAGGAGTTCGGCCATGTCGCTGCCACCGACAAAACCACGCTGGAATGCCTCCGCGTACAATTTCATGATGTTATTGGCGGCCCGCCCGAACTCAATCGCCTGCGCCAGCCGAGGACGAATTGGTGGAGACTGGTCCCTGAAGGGAGCGAGGTTTTCCGCTGCAGTAATTCGTGCAAAAACCTGGCCGGAGCGCTTGCTTTGGTACCTGGGTAGGGACTGAGGCTCCTTCTGGGCGAGCGCGGCCAACGCCTTGCTCGCTGCGACCATTTCCGCCGTAGACCAGGCCTTCTCATGCCCTGGGAGGCCAAGCTTGACGTATTCCTCGGGTGTCAATGAGCGGTCTACGGGACCAGATGGTTCCTCCCGAGCAGGGTCCGCCTGTGGAAACGCTGAGCCAACCTGTAGACTACAGCCCCAAGCGACAAGGAGGATCCCAAACCAATGAATGCCCGTCGAGCCGCTAGCCTTCCGGGGATTTCGCATGTTTTCTCCCTCAAAGGGGATGCTCAATGGGAACACCAGGCAGCCCGGTTCCGGTACGGGAAGGTGGCCCGGGTCGAACACTTTGGGCGCCTAACTGAGCCGGATGGCAGGCGTCAGTCTAATCGAAGGGCAGAGGCGGTTCCAGCGGCATTTCTTGGGATCGGGAGGTTCGAGATTCTGCGCGGCTCGAGAGATCGCTCGGCCACGAGACCGGGCCTGCCGGCAGGCGGGAACCATGTCGACGGGGCCCTACGCCGAAGGCGTTGCAGCCCAAAGCCCGGAGTCGCGGCAGCGCACTCCGGGTAAGACTTCCAGCCGTCAATGCGCCATTTCGCCGGATCCGGCAGGAGGTTCGCGGTGGCCGTAGAAACTGTAGAGCACGGGCATCAAGTAGCGGGTCAAGAGCAGGGTTGTGATCATGCCGCCTACGACGACGATGGCCAGGGGCCGTTGCGTCTGCGAGCCGATGCGCGTGGACATGGCAGCCGGCAGCAGGCCCAGCAAAGCCGTCAGCGCGGTCATCATCACCGGACGTACGCGCTTGGCTGCCCCTTCCATGATCGCCTCGTGCAGAGGCGCTCCCCGGGCCCGCAGAGCGTTGAAATAGGAGATCATCAGGAGCCCATCCATGATGGCCACGCCGAAGAGCGAGACAAATCCGACGGCGGCTGAAATGCTGAAGTTGGTATTGGTTATGAACAGTGCCCAGAAACCGCCGATTGCCAGGGCAAAGACATTGCTGAAAACGACCACCGCGTCAAGCAATGACCCGAACGCGGTATACAGCAATACGAAGATCAAGCCCAACGCGAGCGGAATGATGATCAGCAGGCGGCTCTCGGCATCTTCCATTTCCTCGAACTCGCCGCTCCAGACCGCCCGGTAGGGTGATTGGAAAAGTTCCTTGGTTTGGGTGCGTGCATCATCGACAGCGCTGCCTAGGTCGCGGCCGCGCACGCTGAATTTGATGGCAATCATGCGCTTGCCGTTCTCGCGGTAGATGTCCGACGCGCCATGACGCTCGAACTGGCCGTTGAGGTCGGGCGCGCCATCGTCACCTACGGGTGACACCAAATCGCGCAGCCGGAGCCTCGGCGTGTTGCTGATCGGATTCGAGGTGTCGGCGAGCGCGCCTTTGGTGGAAGGCCTTGCCACGCTGGTCCCGAACGCGGATGGAACAGGCCCCGGGCCCTGGCTCTGCACGATCGTGTTATTGATGATGTCGACAGGGATGTCGAGGATTGTCGTCTCGCTGCCGCGCCGCCATTTGGGCCAGCGGATGGAAATATCGAAGAGTTTTTCGCCTTCGACCATGCTGGACATCGCCTTGGCGCCGAGGGCGCTGCTCACCACGTTGTTTACGTCCGCCGTGCTCACGCCCCACCTCTCGCACTTTGCCGGATCGACTCGGAACTCCAGGTGCGACTGGCCGCGGATGTGGAAGACCCCCACGTTTTCGATTCCCTGGATGCCTTGCAAAATGTTCTTGGCCTTGGCGGCCAGAGTTTCGAGCTGGTCGAGGTCCGGACCGAATATTTTGATGGAGTTGTCGCCCTTGATGCCGGACAGCGCCTCCATCACATTATCCCGGATATTCTGGGAGAAGTTCCAGACAACGCCGGGAAGCTTTGCCTCCAACTCCGAGTTCATAGCATCGACGAGTTCTTGCTTGGTCCGTGTCCGCGTCGAACCGAAGAGCCAGCGCCGCCAGCCGGTTTGTTGCACCAACTTGGGCCAGTCTTTTTCGGGCCGCAACGGCACAAAGTACTCGCTATTGAAAAAGCCGCCCGTGTCGGTGCCATCATCGGGTCGGCCCAGCTGGGCCACAATCGACTCCACTTCCGGATAGCCGGCCATGATGCCTCGCGCATGCTTGGAAAGCTGGACCTGGCGCTCCAGCGTCGTGTTGAGAGGAGCCGTTCCCCGAATCCACAGGTTGCCTTCTTCCAGCTCGGGCATGAATTCGCGGCCCAGGAATGGAATCAGTATTGCCGTCGCCGCGATGAGTGATCCCATGAAAATGACTGTCGCCCAGCGATACTTCAAGCAGACATTGACCTGCCAAAGGTAGCGGCTCTTCATGAAACGAACCAGGAAATTATCGCGCGTTTCCTTGAGCTTCTTGAAGAAAAGGAGGCACAGCACCGGAGTGAGCGTCATCGCCAGCAGCAATGCCCCACCCAGGGAGAAGGCATACGTCTGCGACATGGGGCCGAAAAGTTGGCCCTCCGGCCCTGTCATGGTGAAAAGAGGAAGGAATGCGCAGACCATGATGAGGGTCGAAAAAAGCAAGGCGCGGTCGATCTCCCGCGTCGAGCGCAGGATGCGCTCCTTGAGCGGCAAATGAGCACTCTCGCCGCTCGATATGTAACGGTAGATGTTCTCCGCAATGATGACGGTGGAATCGACGATGATCCCGAAGTCCACAGCGCCGATCGACAGCAGGTTGGCCGATTTGCCACGCACGAACAGCACGGCGAAGGCAAAGAGCAGCGCCAGCGGGATGTTGATGGCCACAATCAGCGCGGTGCGCACGTCGCTCAGAAACAGAAAAAGGATCAGCGTCACCAGGATCATGCCAACCAGGAGGTTCTCGCGAACGGTTTCCGTCGTGATATGCAGCAGCTCCTCACGATCGTAATAAGGCTCGAGTTCAACACCCGGGAGCATGCGCCCAGAGGCAGGATTATTCAGCTCCTTGACCTTGGCTTGCACGTCCTTGAGAGCAGGAAGCGTGTCCTCGTTCTTGCGCAACAGGACAATGCATTGAACCTTGTCGTCTTCGTCGTGCCCCACGTCAGCGAGAGACAGAGGCGAACCCGACGGCCGCTCCTGATCCGCTTTCCAGTAGCCGATCCGTCCCAGTCGAGTCTGGTTGCTGACGACTACACCATGCGTGGATGGCTGGCCTGGGGAGACTCGACCACCCTCGACCACATCCTCGACGCGCACGGGCTGATTATTGACCGAGGCAATCACGAGGTGGCGGATGTCGCCGATGCGGCGTTGCTCTTCGGCGCGAAGGAGGGAAGAGGCTGCCCAAGGATTCTTCAATCCCAAAACTCTGTTCACTGGGTCGACGCCGCCGCCAAAAAGACCGACGCTGCGCACGGTCATGGCGACCTGGCCCTGATTCACGTAGTCGCCGCCCACGGTGGCATTGCTATTGGTGAGCGCTGCCTGAAGCTGGGGCAGCGTGATTCCGTAGCGCCGCAGACGGTCCGGGTCGGGCTGGATTTCATACCGGCGGACGGTCCCCCCGAAGCTGGTGACGTCTACAATACGCGGCACCGTACGAAATTCGCGTTCGAGCACCCAGTCTTGAAGCGCCTTGAGGTCGTTCAGCGTGTACACCTCGCGGCCGGCGGCATCCTTGGGGGATTTCAAGATGTAGCGGTAAATCTCACCCGTCGGCGACTCCGGGGAGATGACCGGTGTCACACCGTTGGGCAGCGGCTGGCTGATCGTGGCCAGTCGATTGATGACTTCCTGCCGGGCGGCCTCATAGGTGAACTCGCTGCCATATTGCCAGCTCATCTTCAGGTCGCTCAGCCCATAGAGGGACTGGCTGCGAATGGCCTTTAAGCCGCGCATGCCGGCGAAGGTTACCTCCAGAGGAATGGTGACCTGGCGTTCCACCTCTTCCGCCGAGGCGCCTGGAAACTGCGCGACGACTTCGATGATAGCCGGTGCCGGGTCGGGGTAGGCCTCGACATTGACACGCCAGAAGGCATAGCCGCCGAACCCCGCTAGTGCGACCGCCAACAACACCACGACCAGTGGATTGTTGAGAGCCCATTCGATAAGCTTGCGAACCATTGCCTGACTCTCTCAGAACGAAGTCGATAACAGGATATTAGGGGTGGTATTGCGATTGATGATTCCCTGGAGTCTGCGCGTTCCTTGCCGCCATGCCATTCCTGCCTGGCTTGCGGCATATTTCCGGTTGGCATCCCCGACGCTCGCATGGGAAAGCACTTCCAGTGCCAAATTCCCATCCGGTGAGTTCCAGGCATGGTCAGGTGTACAGACTTTGCATGCGGACGCGCCAAAAACCGCGGAAAAAGGTGAACCGCGTAGGCATGAGGCTCGTCGCCTCGAGCGCCGGTCTTGGTCAAAAATTGACCAGATATAGGCTGTCTCCACCAACTGTACAGGAATTGACCAGGGGGATCTTACGGCTTCGGGGGGTTTGGGGTCTGTGGGCTCTTTCCTGGAACAACGTGGCGAGCATCTACCGTCCCAGCAGCGCAGACCGTCCTGGAACTCTTTTCTTCTCGGGAATGAATCATTCTCCAGAATCGTTCTTGCCAGTTTGACAAATTGAATCTGCTGGCATAAGTTAAAACGACTCGCGATTGGCAACCGCCTCTGTAGTTCCGATCAGTGAGCTTATGATCGTGTCCGCACCCGTCTGCTGCGGTTCGCACGCTCTCCGGAGATGCGCAATCGCGTCCTTTTGGAACCATCCGTCCTTTGCAAGACGCCCGCACTGCACGAGCGTAAGGTGAGCCAGCGCCACGCGAGCGCAAAAGGCTGATGCTCCGACCGTCAGCGGTGCCCGCTTATTTGCTGGGTGTTGAGCTTGCCGCAGTCTCAGCTTGTCCAGTGAGATGCTGCGCAATGATGCGTTCCCGTGCACTTTTCATGGGCACAAGGAGTGGGGCATGGTTCCGGTGCCGTTCTTGCTTTCAAGGTTGCGTGGGCGGAGCAGAAAAGCTGCGGCAAGAAATTGCGCGAGGAAGCCGCGGTTGAGCTTGGAGCCTCTAGAGGAACGGCAGCTCCTGAGCTCCGGAGTGATGCCGACCGACGCAGCGAGCACCGAGTTTGTCGCGAGCTTGTATCGCGATCTGCCCAGCAATTCACCGCCGGCGGTCATTCGAACTGCCTTCGGCGCAATTCCCGATTTTGGAGCCAACCCGACAATTAGGAGCGTTGCCTCGGGTGCGTGGTCCAACCCCAACACCTGGTCACTGGGCAGAGTGCCCGCGACCGGCGACATCGTCGACATCAGCCCCAATACCACGGTGACCTACGATGTCGCGAGCACAGCTCATCTGAACACCGTGGAAGTGCAAGCCGGCGGAAATCTCATGTGGCGGCCCAGCATCAACACGGTGATGTACGTGGGCAATTTGCTGGTATTGCCCAACGCCGTGCTGACCGTCGGCACGGCGGCCAGCCCCATTGCGGCCAACGTCAGCGCGACTATCTTCATCTCGAACCAGGCCATCAATACTGCCATCGATCCCAGTCAGTTCGGCACGTCATTCATCGGCCTGGGCACCGTCTCGATCCAGGGCAGCGCCAAGACCGCGTACGTGACGTTAGCCACCGAGGCTCATGCGGGAGATACGACGCTCACGCTGGCGCAAGCCCCTTCCGGATGGATGCCTGGCGATCGATTGGTCCTCCCGGATACCCGGCAATTGTTGGACACGCAAACTGGCAGCGATTTTGTCCCGCAGTGGGAAACGTTGACGATTGCTTCCGTGAACGGCAACGTGGTGACCCTGACCAAGCCCCTTCAATTCGATCATTTAGGCGCGCGGGACGCCAGCGGGGCACTTCGTTATCTTCCTCAGGTGGCCGACCTGACTCGCAATATCATCTTCGCGTCGGAAAAGCCGCAAGGAACGCGGGGCTATGCGGTGTTCACCGGCAACGCCAATGTCGATATCCAATACGCAGACTTCACCGATATGGGGCGGACGACCATCAAGGCGTTGGACAACACCACCTTCAACAGCAGTGGCGGCGTTGCCCACATCGGCACCAATCAGGACGATCGCTATGCCTTGGATTTTGCCAGTCTCGCCGGGCCGACAACGCCGCAGGCGGACGGCTACCAGTTCACCTCGATCGGCAACGTCGTCAGCGACAACCAGACTACCGTGCTCTACAAGTGGGGCATGACGATCGATACGAGCAACAACGGCCTGCTCGACAGCAATATCGTCTACAACATGGCGGGCGCCGGCTTCGCGGTTGAGAACGGCACCGAATCGGGCAACGTCATTCAAAACAACTTCGCCATGCGGATCAGCGGCACCAGAGGCAATGAAACCACAGACAACCAAACCACGGGCTATGGCCGGACGGGAACGGGATTTTGGCTCCACAGCGTGAACAACTACGTCCGCAACAATATCAGCACGGATAACGCTTTCTACGGCTTCGTGATCAACCTGATCAATGTGACAGGCACCAGTATTCTCGAGTTTTCCGGCAACGAGGCGTACGGGGCCATGCCGAACGGGCTCACGATCTGGAACCTGGGCGCTACCGGTACCAGCATGATCAATATTGGCACGAGCGTCGTGAAGAACTTCACCGTCTGGCATGTCTACGAGTACGGCTACTACGGTTACCCCACCAGCAACCTGGTCCTGGATGGTTTCGTAGATATCGGCGACCCCGCCGCCCTGACCAATCGCTACGAGCACGTACTGGGCATCTGGTTCAGCGATTACTACACGCGCAATACCATAATCACAAATGCAGATCTCGAAAATTTGCAGACCGGCATCATCGCTCCGACAAAGGCAGGCGATACCCGCGAAACGGGTACCCTACTAATGCCGTTCACGGTGGAGAATTCGTATCTGCGGAACTACACAGACATCGTGATCGGCACCCTGACGGCCAACACCGGCGGCGGCAGTCTTCTGGCACCTCGTCAAACCATCCTGCGCAATGACATGTTTTTACACGTGAACATGCCCGATCGCTCCGATGCGCCGCAACTGTTCATTGACATGCGCTTCGAGGACACGCCCAGGAACCACAACGAATACGGCACGCCCAACGTAATCCAAACCGACGTCGTCAATGTGTTCGCTTTCAACCGCGTTGCGAGCGACAACTTCCAGGTGTTCTACCTGCAGCAGAATCCGAATTTCGTGCTGCCGCTGACGGTCACGAGAACAACGAATGCCGAATGGCTCGTCGGCGCCCCGGTACCCGGGCTCACCAATCAGTTGGCGTGGAAGCTGTTCCACATCGCCATTGCGGGCGAAATCTCACCGACAACCAACACCCGAGCGGGAATCCTGGGGTACGTGCTCTAACGCGAAGTGCGTTGCAAAATCGGACGCTCCGGCAGGATAACTTTGGACGGGTCCCTACGCCAAAGGCGCAGGGAGCATCGCGAATCGAACTCTTGGCACTCCGAGGTCATCGAGCCCATCTGGCTTCGTTGCGAAAAAAAGTGTATAAAACTGGCCTCCACGTCGGAATAGGATTTAGACAATCAGCGATGTCGGCCATGGAGGGCGTTAATGGCGGCCAGCCGAATCCACCCTGTCCTTTACCATTTGCGCAGATCTGTCCTGTTGCGCGACGGCGCCGGCATGACCGACGCCGAGCTGCTCGAGTCGTTCATCCTGCGGCAGGACGAATCCGCTTTTGAAGCACTCGTCCGGCGGCACGGCCCGATGGTGCTGGGCGTCTGCAGGCGCATCCTCCACCACCAGCACGATGCGGAGGACGCTTTTCAGGCGACTTTCCTGGTCCTGGTGCACAAGGCGGCCTCGGTGGTGCCGCGCACGATGGTGGGCAATTGGCTCTATGGCGTTGCCCGCACCACGGCGCACAGGGCCAAAGCAGCCTCCGCCAGGCGGCGCGCCAGGGAAAGGCAAATGGTCCGGATGACGGAGCCCGCAGCGCTTCCGCAGGAGGATCCCTGGGACCAACTGCGACCGGTGCTCGATCAGGAGCTGGCCCACCTGCCGCCCAAGTATAGGGCCCCCATTCTGCTTTGCGACCTGGGGAATCACACGATCAAGGAGGCAGCCAGGCAACTGGGCTGGCCGCAAGGGACCTTGGCGGCCCGCCTGGCAAGGGGGCGTGCCATGCTTGCCAAGCGCGTGGCCAGGCATGGCCTCGTCCTCTCGAGTGCTTCGCTGGCAGTGGCGCTCATGCGAAATGCAGCGTCGGCGTCCCCAAGCGCCGTCTTGGTTTCTCGGACGGTGGGTGCCGCGACATGCTTCGGGGCAATGCACGCGGCGCTCCCGGCAGCGATCTCGGCCAGGGTGGCCGACTTAACCAGGGGAGGGATAGAGGCAATGCTCATCAGCAAACTGCGGTTCGTTACGGTGGCGGTTCTCGCAGGCGCCTTGCTTGGCCTTGGCCTGGGTGCGGGTGTGTACCGAGCTCTGGCGGGCGAGCAAACCATGCCGCCAGCGGAAAGTCCGAAGAAAGGCGACGGCGCTCAGAAAACGCCAGACACCAATCAAGGAGTGCGCATCGAAAAGAAAGAGCCAAGGAGCTTCGATATACAACTGATGGTTGTGAAGATCGATCCGAAGGGCGAAACCCTGCCCCATCGCTTTGGCCTCGATAAATACGGCAAGGGTGAGATCCTCAGTCGGCCAGAGTTAATGAACCGCGAGGGAGAAGTGGCCATCATTAACATCGGCCACGACGAGCCGTTTAGGCAATCCGATGGCGAAATGGGAACTGTGCCGGTTGGGATCTCGGAGCAGGTTAGCGTCAGTGGTAGCAAGGATGGTAACGTTCGCGTTGATATCACCGCGGCATGGTCCGAATTCCAGCGATCCGACGAGGATTTCACGCAATTCAGTGTGAGAAAGATACATACGATTGTCAATGCAAAGCTGGGCGAGAAGATTGTAATTGAAGACAAAGACCAGCGCGGAGAGGTGCAGGGCTTGGTTCTGCTCTGGGTGAAAGAGACCAAAGTTGGGTCATCGATTGTGCCACCACTGATCAAGACAAAATAAATACCCGGAGCGTCACCAACTGGCCCGGTTGGTGACGCTCCAGACGCTGATCGTGGCTCTCACTGGTTACTTCTCAGAAATCTTGCCGCGGATTGACTTCTCAATGCCGGCTTCGTCCTCGAAGGCAGCGACATTGCCCGCTAGGTTCCAATGCTCGGTGTGCTCCACGGAGCTTCTTGGAGCCAGCTTGATGAGTGGTCCCAGGCTTTCGATTTCCAGCATGTCTTCATTGGTAAACGTCTCGAAATTGCAGCCATGATCTGGATAGTGCTTGCCTTCCTGGTAGCCGAATCTTTTGATGAAAAGCGTGCCTCCGTTGAGATAGCCGACCCAGCCGAGTTGATGGCCTAACCCAAGCTTCGTCGGGCCTTTCTTGGCATCCTGGCGGAGCGTGATGAACTGGCTGCCGAAACTCCAGCGCGCATCCTTGAAATCGAAAAACGGCCAGATGGTCATGAACTGGTTGGGCGCGTAGTCTTTCGGGGATGTGGCATTCTTCGTCGGTCCCGGGTGCGGCTTCTTGGGCGGCAATGGAATCACCTCGACCCCGCCCGGTGCCATAACGCTCAGGGCCCAGGGAGCGAGGTCGGTCGGTTCCTGGCCCACGTTGGTGATGCGATGCACGAGGGTAACGCCGCTGCCGCTCGGTTCCAGTCGCAGGTCGATCTCCTTCTGGACGCCGTAATCGGCATCGGCCGCAGGCGTCAACCGCACAGCGCCGTCGATTTCCTTGTATTGCACCGGCCCGTTGTCCAGCGCATAGGTGCGCGTCAGGTCCTCGGGCCCGACCCAAAGGCGATGGCCGCCACGGATCTGCCAATCCTTTTCGCCGGATTTGCCGAGCTGGTCGCTGTAGTTTTTGAAGACGTTCTTGCCGTCCGCCAGCCGGTAGCTGATGACGCGTGGCCCAACGTCCAGGGTCACGATCAGCTCGACCGTGCCGTTGCTGATGCGCAGGTTGTTCTTCCAGCCTTCGTACTCGACTTTCTCCACGGCGATTTTTCCTTTCTCTGCCAGGGTCAGATCAGGGAGCAGCAGCAAGGCCGCACAGCCGAGGAATGTGGCCAATGCTATAACACCATGCTTGGTTGGGCAGCTGTGTAGGACAGATTTCCAATCTGTCCCGTCAGGTTGGAAACCTGACCTACAGCCGATTCCCGCACGGCCATTGAGAGCACGCTTTGGCATCTGCTGGGGTTCGACGCGCACGGTGTTCATCCCTCCAAGGTGCTGTGAGTGGGATAGGTAAATCTAGGCGACGTCCTCTTCTGCCGAGGCTGACCCTGCATCCTTGGGCAGCTCCTTGCTTCCGACAATGGTCAGGTTCAGGCCGATCTGAACGGAGACGGGAGTGCCGCCCACGTCGATGATCGTTTTGCCGTTGATGTTCCAACCGAGTGAGCCGGTCGAAAACTCCTTCACGGCCGCTTGGAAGGCCGCGCCGTTGATGGTCACCGAGACAGGCTGCGCCTTCGCACGAAACTGCGAGCGGCTGATCGGACAGGTCGTCTTTGCCATGAGTGCCCTCCTTGTAAAAATCGCCATGCGAAACGTACGGCTAAATAGAGCCAGTACCATAGCACGCGCTCGGAATCAAGGGTTGGTATAATGCCTGCTTGGCTGATTGGCCAAGGATTATCGTGAGAAGAGCGCAGGCTGGGTTCATGAGTATTCCGAGTTCCGACGCGCAAGCTGGTTCCTCATCCGTTCGGCTTTCGTTGCCGCTCTGGAACGAGAGGTATGCTGCGCCGTTCTTGCCAATGACGCGAGCAGAGATGCACGCCCGCGGCTGGGACCATGTCGATGTCGTCTTTGTCACGGGTGATGCCTATGTCGATCATCCCAGCTTCGCGATGGCCATCCTGGGAAGGGTGCTCGAGGCAGCGGGATTGCGCGTGGCAATCCTGAGTCAACCCGATTGGCATTCCGCTGCCCCCTGGCGGCAATTCGGCAAACCGCGGCTCTTTTATGCCGTCAGCGCCGGCAACATGGATTCCCTGATCAATCACTACACGGCCAGCCGGAAGGTCCGCAACGACGACGCCTATTCTCCCGGCGGCCGCATCGGCCTACGGCCCGACCGTGCGACCCTGTCCTATTGTCATCGGGCGCGTGAAGCATTTCCGGGTGTGCCGGTCATCGCCGGCGGCGTTGAAGCGTCCCTCCGCCGGTTGGCCCATTATGACTACTGGAGCGATAGCGTCCGCCGGTCCATTCTGCTCGACGCCAAGGCCGACCTGGTCGTGTACGGCATGGGCGAGAACGTGATCGTGGAGATCGCGCAAAAACTGGCAGCCGGGCGTACGCTGCGCGATCTGCGTGGGTTGCGCGGCGTGGCCTATGCTCTGGGAGCGAGCGAGACACCTCCGGCAAGCGGCTTCGGCAAGGACGTGCTGCAGCTGCCAAGCTTTGAGCAGGTGAAAGCCGACAAGATGGTCTTTGCGGAGGCCACGCGCCTCATCCACATCAACACCAACCCGCTCAACGCCCAGACCATGATCCAGTATCACGACCGGCAAGCGGTGGTCGTGAACCCGCCCGCGCTGCCGATTTCCGAAGCGGAGATGGATCAGATTTATGATCTGCCGTACACGCGCAGGCCTCATCCTTGTTACAAGGAACCAGTGCCCGCCTACGAAATGATCAAGGACTCGGTCACAATCATGCGTGGCTGCTTCGGCGGCTGCACGTTTTGCTCAATCACGGCCCACCAGGGACGGATCATGCAATCGCGCTCCCAGGCGTCGGTGCTCAGGGAAGTTCGCAAAATGGCCGCGGATCCCGAATTCTCGGGCATCGTCAGCGATATCGGCGGGCCGACTGCGAACATGTATCAGATGCGCTGCTCCCGGCCGGAAGTAGAAGCAAAATGCAAACGGCTATCGTGCGTCCATCCCAGTATTTGCAAGCTCCTGGGCACCGATCACGGGCCGCTCGTCGAGCTCATGCGCCGGGCACGCACCGAACCGGGAATTCGCAGGGTCCTTGTCGCCAGCGGCATCCGCATGGATCTCGCGCAGCTGTCTCCCGAATACATGAGGGAGCTGGCTGCCCACCACGTTGGCGGCCGGCTCAAGGTGGCGCCCGAGCACACCGACCCGACCGTGCTCGCCACCATGAAGAAGCCGGCGATCGATAACTTCGGCACGTTTGCGGAGGACTTCCAGAAGGCTTCTCGTGAGGCAGGGAAACCCAAGCAGGCGCTGGTGCCGTATTTCATCGCCAGCCATCCGGGCTCCGACCTGCACGCCATGATTGACCTGGCCGTGTTCCTGAAGCGCAATGGCTACCGCCCCGATCAGGTTCAGGATTTCATTCCGGCTCCCTACGACATCGCCACGTGCATGTACTACACGGGCATCGATCCGTTCACGAAGCAGCAAGTGCACGTAGCCCGCAACCTGCACGATCGGAAGTTGCAACGGGCGCTCATGCAGTTCTTTAAGCCGGAAAACTACTTCACAGTACGGGAAGCCTTGCTCCAGGCAGGCCGGGCAGACCTCATCGGGAATGGCTGTGACTGCCTCATCCCTACTCATGCCCCGAAACAGGCTATCGAGGTGCGGAGGCGACGGGCGAATGAGGCGGCCCGCGGTGAGTATGTCCACAAGATTCCGAGACCAACAGGCACAGGCAAAGGATATCGACCGGGGCGGGCGACGGCACGTCGGCAACAGAAGAAACAGAGTGGTAGGTCAGGGCCTGCGTCGTGACCGGCATAAGGTCGGCCGTCGCAGTATAGTGTCCTAGGTTGGAAAAAAGGGCGTGCGGAGGGAGATCGTGTTTCACTACACGAATACGAAGGGATTCCACGCCATTCGCTCTCAACCAACCTGGCTTTTCATGGCTTCCCAACCTCCTGGGGACCATCCCAAAGGAGCGTACTTCACGACCTTGCCGCCGGGAACAATCAATCTTGGGAAGCGGATTTTTGTTCGTGGCTGCCGAGACAAGCTGGAATTCGTGTTTCATTTTGCGGGAGACGACGGCCTCAAACCATTACAAGGCGGCCGAGGACAAGTGATTTTCTACTCTGCCGTGGACTATTCTGTGGCACCTGATCGGCAGATCGCGCACGGAGCGACAAAAGAGTTGGCGGAGAAATACGCATGATCGGCGGCAAAGATATCGTCATACCCGCAGTGGGATCACCTGCGTCGTTGGACGCCTGCGCCCGCGTCGTCCAACGGCAATGGCCCCATGCTCGATTCGAAAATGCCGAGACGGGCGAAAAATACTCCAAGTATGGCGATATCCCCTTCGGAACCATACGGCATTTACTCGCCTATCCAAACGAAGCGGCAGAGGCCTTGTGGGACGCGGACAGTCCGGATTCGCCGGTCAATTCCATGTTGTATTTAATTCTCTCCGAACAATCCGTGACGGCCGTGCTCGATGACCCCACGGCCGGCGAGATGCCGGGCATCCTGGAAGGAATCAAGACGATGATGGAGATGGAAATTTTGAATACAGCAGCCGTCTGCGACCCGGAGGCAGCATGAGCCAATCATCGGCTGAGATTCTCGAAGCCTTGCTGCGTAGAAATGGGCTGAGATGGATGATCGACATGTATGCACCCAGAGACCAAGCGATTCCAGCCTACGTCGATCTTCTTAAGCGGATTGAGCCGGAATACCGCAAGCGTTGCGGAGTAGCCGTTTCATTTTCACCCGAGGCCCTTCAAGCTGAGGCGGAAAGGAATCCGCACAAAGTTCAAGCCTTTCTCCAGCTCCTGCGCCCCGACCGATCGCCTGCCATGCTCGTCATGGTTTGGCGTGTGCTGCAGGGGCTCAGCATCCGCGAAGTGGTCATGAATTACCGTGAGCGTGATAGCTTTCGGCTCAGCTTTACGCTTGCCGGCATAGGCGACAGCGGACAAGATCAGCTGGAGACCTACCAATCAACGGACATCAGCGATGCGGCTCTTGTACGACATTTGGGCGTGACAAAAGTGGCCGGCAAACCTCTTTTTGACGGTTTCTATGCTCTAAGGCTCTATGACCGGAAACAGTGACTGCGAAGGGCTTCACGCCATCGCTACCGACATTACCACGTGCATGTACTACACGGGGATCGATCCGTTTACGAAGCAGCAAGTGCACGTGGCCCGCAACCTGCACGATCGCAAGCTGCAACGGGCCCTTATGCAGTTTTTTAAGCCGGAGAACTACTTTCAGGTGCGGTAAGCCTTGCTCCAAGGCGGTCGGGCGGACCTCATCGGCAATGGCTGTGACTGTCTCATTCCAGCGCATCCGCCCGGTGAGGCCATCGAGGTGCGGAGGCGGCGGGCGAATGAGGCGGCTCGCGGCGACCATTATCATTCCGTGGCGAATCCGACCAAGGGCGAACCGGTCGGCGAACATGGCCTGCCGAATCATGGCTACAGACCGGGGCGGAAGACAGCACGGCGTCAGGGCAAGAATCGCCGATGAGCCATGCTCGATTCCTTGACAAAAATGGCCCAGAGCACCAGCCAGGTTTGTGTCTCTTGGCGGCCTTCCCAAATCTTGGGAGTAGAGTCGTTGCGATCAAGCATGATAATCGCCGCTTGATTCTGCGTGGAGGCCGGGCAATGAGGTTGCCAAAACCAAAATCTGCATACACCGTTGACCAATATCTGGCGATCGAGCGTTCCTCCGAAGAGCGGCACTTCTATCTCGATGGAGAAATTGTCGCCATGGCGGACGAAAGCCCTGCGCACTCGGATATCTCCGTAAACCTCGTTGCTACACTTGGCAATCAGCTGCGAGGCACGCCATGCCGCGTGCGGACCAAGGATACGAAAGTGCGCAGCGGCCCGCTGCTGTCGAGGGGCAATACCACCCGCGGGCTCTTCTCCTATCCCGATCTGGTCGTGATCTGTGGCGAACCGGAATATTACGACCCCATGCGCGACGTCGTTCTCAATCCTAAAGTGATCCTGGAAGTTCTGTCGGAGAGCACCGAGGCCTTTGACCGCGGCGATAAATTCGCACGTTTCCAAACCTGGAATCCTACCCTCACGGACTATGTCCTGGTATCCCAGGACCGTCCCCAGATCGAGCACTATACACGCCAGGCCGACGACAGCTGGTCGTATCGCCGCAGCTTGGGCCTGGAGGCCAGTGTCGTACTCGGCTCGATTGCCTGCACGCTGAAATTGGCAGATGTTTACGACCGCGTCGTTTTCGCGGAGGAGTAGCAGCCGGCCGCACAAATCATGATCTTGCGGCCAGGCAGCGTGACCGGGGTGATGACGGGGATGCACTCGAACAAGGCCGTGCATTATTTCCAGAGGGAGAACGGGCGGGTCTGTACAGTTGGAACTCTAAGAAACGTTCCCGTCCTTATTTCGTCACCAAACCGAATCGCACTCGCTGTTGGGGCTTTGCGCGCGTCGGTCGATTGGACCTCCGCGCGCAAACTCGATGCGAACAGAGACAGCGCGCCGCAACGGAAACGGCGCCCGCTGTCGCGGCCAGTCTCCCCTTTCCCTGCCCGACCTGGTCGCCGACTTGCTCTGTCTGCGTCGCAAGTGAAAAAAAAGTGTGTGCAAAGGGCATCGGCAGGACACAATCAATACAGAGAACGGTAAATGTCGGCTAAACGAGGATTCACGCCGTGTCCGCAGACGCACGAACTTTGCTGACCCATTTGCATCGGCTGGCAGTGCAAGCGGCTCCCGACGCTACGCTGCTGACACGCTGGATCCACCAGCGCGATCAAGCCGCTTTCGCTGCATTGATGGCACGGCATGGCCCAATGGTACTCGGCATCTGTCGCCGATCACTCGGCGATGAGCAAGACGCCGAGGATGCGTTTCAGGCCACGTTTCTGCTGCTTTCGAGGCAGGCGTCGCGGCTCCGTCAGCCGGAGTCATTGGCCGGTTTTCTCCATACCGTGGCCGTGCGTCTGGCTCGCAAAGCCCGCATAGCGAAGAGGGGGCGGCAACGGATGGAATCGAATGCGGAGACGCCAGAGCCGATGGATATTCGGCCGAATCCGCTAGATGCGCTTAGCGGCCGAGAATTGTTGGCGTTGTTGGATACGGAAGTCGCGCGCTTGCCGGAAGTGTATCGGTTGCCGTTCTTGCTCTGCCTCCTGCAAGGACGGACGGTCGAGGAAGCGTCGCGGCTGCTCGGCTGGAGCATCGGCTCGGTGCGCGGGCGGCTGGCACGTGGCCGCGAGCGACTGCGGCGACGGCTGACGCAGCGCGGTAGCGATCTCTCGGTAGGTGCAGTGGCGTTGCTGACGCCGGCCATCGTGCCGGAGAAACTGTTGGCCGAATCGTTGCATCATATCAGCGGCCCTGTCCCTGCTGCAATTAGCGTCCTGGCCGGCGGGATGATGCCCGAGTTGAAGCTGAAGACTCTTGCCTTCATTTTGATTCTGGGGACGGCGGTTGGTCTGGGAGCTGGCCTGCCTTTGCAAAATGCATCTGAGCCGCAGAGACCTCCCGCGCGTTCACCGGCCGCGCCGCTGCTTGCGCAGGCGAAAAAGAAGCCGCAGCCCGATCACTTCGGCGATCCTCTGCCGGCTGGCGCGGTGGCTCGCTTGGGAACGACACGTTTACGACATGCCGGGTGGGTGAACGGCATCGCCTATTCACCGGACGGGACGCTGCTAGCGTCGGGTGGAAGTGACGAGCGCGTTCGCCTCTGGGATGCGAAGACGGGCAAGGAGGTGCGGCAATTCCATCTCGGCGGAAAAGGCCTAGGTGCCAGTCCGGTCGATAGTGTGGCTTTTTCGCCGGATGGGAAGCTTCTCGCCGCAGCCGGGTGGGGGACGGAGTTGGCTCTCTGGGACGTTGCCAGTGGCAAAGAAGTTCTCCGCCAGCAAGGCGTCACTCGCTATGTCGTCTTTTCACCGGATAAACGCACGATAGTTCTTGGTGGTGTCCCCAACCAAGGGGCAAGACTGCTGGATCTCCCGTCAAACGAGCGCCGCATGCTTCCCCTGGCTTCTGAAACCATCCACGCCGTCGCTTTCTCGCCAGATGGCAAACTCCTGGCCACAGCTGGCTCCAACAATGAAATCGCCCTATGGGAAATGCCCTCCTTGAAGCAAGTTTGCTGCTGCCGAGGTCACCAAGGCGAAGTGCGCTGTCTCGATTTCGCCCCCGACGGCAAGCAGCTTGTCACCGCGAGTATGGACAAGACGGTCCGTGTCTGGGATCCGGCGAGCGGCAAGGAGATTCGCCGTATTCAGGCACCCGGCATCGTTGACGGTATCCGCTGGTCCCCGGAGGGCAAGATGATCGCGGTGCGGAGCAATGGCGATACAATCCTTTTGTGGGACGCCAAGAGTGGAGAAATGCTCCGCCAGTTCGTCGGCTATGGAGGTGGCTCATCCTATCCAATGGCTTTCTCTGCCGATGGGAAGCATTTATTGGCTGTCCAAGGTAATGCACTTCAGCTTTGGGAGACAGCGACCGGCAAGATCGTTTTCCCCGCCAGTGCGATCCGAGAAGGCATCAGAAGTCTCGCTTATACCGGGGATGGCCTCACCATGGCTACCGTCAGCTGGGAGGGAACTATCCGGTTGTGGGATACGGATACGCAGCAGGAACGTCGATGCTTCGGCGGCGAGCAACCGGGCATTCGTACCCTGGCAATCTCGCACGACGGCCGGCTTGTGGCCACGGCGGGACACGGCAAGACGACGTTATGGAATACCGCCACTGCCACCAAGTTATTCCGCTGGGACACCGATATCAACGACGGGTTCGATTTGGCGTTCACGCCCAATGGTCAAGTGCTTGCCTCCGCCAATGGCGACGGTTCTATTCAGCTATGGCAAACCGGGACGGGCAAGCCATTGCGCCGGCTCACGGGCCATTCTCAGGGCCCGGTATATGGCGTGGCTTTTTCTCCGGACGGGCAAATGTTACTCTCCGGCGGTTTGGATAAGACCATGCGCTTGTGGGACTGGAATACTAATACGGAGATTCGGGCTTTCAAGGACCACAACGATTGGGTCATGGCAGTTGCCTTCGCGCCCGATGGAACAACAGCAGCCTCAGCGTGCGGCTCGAACGACCCTTTAATCCGTCTGTGGAATGTGAAAACAGGCAAAGAGCTGCGTTCATTTGAAGCCCACGAACCGGCCGGGAACACGGCAATTGTTTCAATCGCCTATTCACCTGATGGCCGAATGCTCGCGTCAGCAGGCTTTGGGGAAACAGTCCATTTGTGGGAAGTGGCTACCGGGAAGGAACGCTGCCGCTTTCACGGGCAGGATTATCGCATAAGCAGGTTAACTTTTTCCCAGGATGGTAGCGTACTCGCCTCGATCGGGGATGATAGCACCGCTCTCTTCTGGGACGCGACGGGCCGGCAGCTCTATTCCCGGCCGCGCTACCAGCTCTTGACGCGCCAGGAGTGGGAAAGCCGTTGGAACGACTTGGCCAAACCCGATGGTCAGCAAGCGTATCGGGCCTTGCAGGCGCTCGTGGCCGACTCGGAGCAAACGATCGCACAGTTCAAGCAGCGGATCCGGCCCGTGAACGAAGCAGACGCGAAGCAAACGGCTCGATTGATTCGTGAGCTCGACAGTGACGACTTCGCGGTGCGGACCAAGGCCAATGAGGAGTTGGCGAAACTGGGAGAGTCGGTACGACTAGCTCTCGAACAGACCTTGCAGAGAAAACCGTCGTTGGAAGTTAGTCGGCGTATTGTCGCATTGCTGGACCAACTTGAACCGGAGCATTCACCGGGCCAGCTGCGTCTGCTGCGAGCTGTGGAGGCCGTGGAGCAGATACGGATACCGACAGCTCGCCAATTGTTGGCAAGTTGGAGCATGGGAATCCCGACAGCTCGGTTGACGCGCGAGGCCAGGGACTCGCTGCAGCGGCTTGATCTGCGCAAGCCATTCGGACGTTAAGCACGACCCCCCCAGCTGCCGATCAGCTGGAATGGCCCCCGGGCAGCGGGTGAGGGCTCTGGTCCAGCACACGACCTTGCGCGCGGAGGACCGACACGCCGAAGCACGTTACAACCGTGGCGAGTAGGAAACTACCCTTCGTTGATCGACACAAGGGTGAAGACGCAATATTGGTAGCGGTCGGCGTTCGCTTCCTCTTGCTGCCATCTCAGTATAAACTGACATACGATTCCCGCTCCACCGCGTGAGCGACGGAATCCAGCGACGGACGGGATAGTGGCCACAAGGAAGAGGCTTCCACTTGAGGGCGAGGCTATCGCCCCGGACGTAAAACGGCACGGCGCCGGCCGCGCAAAGCAAGATAGAACAATCCGCAATGTCCTCTCGAATCATTACGGTCACTGCCGACCAAGCTGGCCAAACGGTTGCCGCTATCTTGCGGTCGCACCTGCCCGATTCCTCCTGGAACGGCGTGCGCCGGATGGTAGCAGGGCGGCGTGTGAAGGTTCTTGGCGATCTGTGCCTGGATGCCGCACGAAGGCTGCGCGAGGGAGACGCGCTGGAATTCCTTGCCCGACCGGCCCCGAAGCCGCGTACGCACGAAAATATCGTCATCCGCTACCTCGACGAACACCTGGTCGTGGTGGAGAAGCCGTCGGGATTGTCCACGGTGCGTCATCCTTCGGAAAAATCTTGGAACGAGCGGCGCAAGAGATTGTCTCCGACGTTGGAGGATCTGGTGCCGAAGCTGATCGCACGAGAGCAAGGGAGATTGCCGAAAGGAAAGCTGCCGCGCCTGCGAATCGTGCAGCGCTTGGACAAGGAAACCAGCGGCCTCGTCGTATTCGCGCGCACGGTGGACGCCGAGCGCTCCGTGGGGAGACAGTTCCGCCGCCATACCGTGATCCGCCGCTACCTGGCCATTGTGCCCGGTACGCTGCCGTCGCAGCGGATAGCCACCCACCTGGCTCGTAATCGGGGTGACGGGCGCCGCGGCAGCACGACCATCGCGAGCCTGGGCAAGGAGGCCATCACGTACGTCGAGGTGGAAGAACGGCTGCCCGAATACACGCTTCTCTCCTGCCGGCTGGAAACAGGCCGAACGCACCAGATTCGCATCCACGTTGCGGAGCTTGGCCATCCGGTCTGTGGAGAGAAGGTTTACAATCGTAGCCGAAGCGGAGATGTCTTCCCGGATGCGAGCGGTGCGCCGCGCCTGGCACTGCATGCGACGGAACTAGGCCTTGTCCATCCCGTCACGGGTGCGGCACTCCACTGGACGATGCCGCTGCCGGCGGACCTGCAGGCACTCTGGGATCGGCTGCGCGGCCGCGCCGTCAAGAGTAAGCAGCCCAGTGCGAATGCAAACCCGAAACCAGGCCATGCAAGTTAAATGGACGGACACCGACCCGGAGACCGGCCAGAGGCGCTTCCTCTGCGCCGAGCGCTTTGCCAGGGTTTGGCAATTCCGCTGGAAGCTGCAACGTCGTGGCGAATGGACCCGTGGGTTGAAACCGACCCGCGCGATGTGGGAGCATGTGCTGGACAGCCTCCGCCGTCGCTACCGCCGCCGCGAGGGAGTCAGCGATGAAGATGTGGAACAAGTAGAAAGAATCCTGGCAGACTGGCGTGAACCGCGGGAGGAAGAGGAGTGACACCAACATGGCTCATCCCTCCTCCGGAATCCGTTTGAGTTGCAAGCGCATGACAGCACCATGCTTCTTCAGCATTGGCCATTCGACTCACGAGTTCGCGATCTTCGTGAAACTGCTTCAGAGTGCCGGAGTCACCGCGATTGCCGACGTGCGCTCCCATCCTTTCAGCCGTTGGCATCCTCAGTTCAACCAGAAATCGCTGCAGGCGGGACTACAGTCATGCCAGATCGTGTACGCCTTTCTTGGCGATCAGCTCGGCGGTAGGCCCGATTCCCTCGAGCTGTACGACGCGGACGGCAGGGTCAACTATGAGCGTATGCGTGCTACCGAGACTTTTAACCACGGCATTGATCGGCTTTGCCTGGCAGTTGCTCAGTATAAGGTAGCAATCCTTTGCTCCGAAGAAGATCCAATCGTCTGCCATCGGGGCTTGATGGTTTCACCTGCTCTTATCGAACGTGGCGTTACGCCCGTTCATCTTCGTGCGGACGGCACGTTCGAGACCACGACTGATTTTGAAGCACGATTGCTTGCAGAGACAAAGGTCGCCAAGTGTTTTGGCGACGGGCTCTTTGGGACATCACAAGCAGAAGAGAATCGCCGGCGACTCCTTGCGGAAGCCTATCGACTGCAAGCCCGCCGAAAGGCCTTTCGGTTGCGCGTGGATAAGGAGTCGAGCGGGAAGTCTCAGGCTGACAAAGAGAATTTTCGGAAGTGACGATAGCTCGCGGCGTCTTTGCAAGAAGGCCTTGGCATTTCATCCCGGACGGCTCAAACCAAATCCCGGCGAACTGACGGTTGTGTCAACGAAGAAGGCGGCGCACTTCGGAAAGCGTTGTCGTGGAGAGCAAAGCGGCATAGAGACTTTCCAGCTTCTGGCTATCGTGCATGTCGTTCACTTTCCGTAGAAGCTTTATCGACGGCGGGCCAAACTTGGCTTCCAAAAATAGAGCAATGACATATTTCCATCCTTCTACGCGTCCTTCATTTCGGGCCTCTTCAAGTCCAATGCGTCGTCCTTCCTCGTAGGCCATCCGCTCTATGCTTGTAATATAGGGCATCGCTTCTCCTCCCACTCGAACAAGTTGCGGGCCGGATTTTTCTGCGAGGCACTCCGCATCAGCGGAGTAGGCGGCGCACTTCGGCGGCAGATGTGATGCTATTCACAGCGGCAAAAAGACGCCGCACTTTCGGGAGTTCGTGAGTGTCATAAACTTTCTGCACGAGCTTGGTCGCTGCCGGACCGAACTTGGCTTCCAGAGCCAAGGCAATGGCTTTTTTCATCATCTCTTCACGTCCTTCTTCACGTCCTTCTTCACGTCCTTTCTCCAGACCTTTTTCCAGTCCTTCTTCGAGTCCTTTCTGTCTTCCTTCTTCCAAGGCTAGCCGTTCAATACTCGTGACGTATGGCATCTTTTTCTCCTTCTCGTAGCGAAACATTTCGTCGCGGAAACTCAGTTGCAGTTCTTTCGGGAGATCCATGAGCCAGTCGATGATCCGAAAGAGTTGCCGAACTTCCTCTGCGTTCCATCCGTGTTCATAGAGACTCTTGACCAGCGTCACCTTCCAGTACTTTCGCGTAGCTGGATCACGCCGGGTCGCCTGGCCCTTCAAGTGGGCGCGCACAACTGGTGCAAACAGGTTGTTGCTGTTTGCTAACTCCGCTTCGGAGTCTGCATAGTCCAGTAGCTTGACCACCGGAAACTCAATCCCGATCTTGCAGCCCCAGTTGCTCATGGTGAACTGGTTTGGCCGCCAGCCGGGCCGGTCGTCGCAGAGCAGCGCCAGGCTCACCACCGGTCGATTATACAACTCGAAGCCGCGGTAATTGTAGACGAACATTCGCTCTGAAAACTTCTTTTCGGGGCGGCCCTGGACCTCGGCATGGATCAGCAACCAGGTCTCCACACCATCCTGGCGCCAGACTTTGAAGAGCTTGTCCGCCAGGCGCTTGCCCAATTTGGCGTCCCGAATGATCTGATGCAATTCCTTGTCCAGGGACTCGTAGCCATGCTCCCAATCGATCGCTGCATGGATGTTCGGAAAAAAGAACGCGAGAAATGGACCGAGGAAGCGGTCCAATGCTTCCTTCCAAGGCGTGTCCTGGTCGGCAAATTGTTGGTCGCCCGCGGGCATGTTGGTAGTCCCACCAATCCTGATGAATCGAAAGGGAGTTTGGTTGGCTAGAATTCCTCTGGAGCCAACGGGCCCGCCGTTTCGCGGTGATGCGCAGCGTACCAGTGAATCTGTCGCGCCAGTCCAAACAGCACGCCCACTTCCATGTCTGTCGGTCTGGCTCGGCCGATCACGTGCCGAAGCGAGTGCATCAGTGCATCCGCTTTGGGGCCGTAGAGGAAGTGGATCTCCTCGAGGGCGCCGCGTAAATGCTCGAACATCCGCTCCTGATCGGCAAAGGAGGCGGGCCTAGCAATAGCCACCTTGTCCTGCGTTTGCTCACACTCGCGGCGCAGGAGGTAGAGGCAGATGGTCACGGCCTGTGCAAGATTCAAGGCCGGGTAAGCCGGGTCGGCGGGGATCGTGATGAGATGATGGCAGCACGTCACCTCTTCATTCGTGAGGCCGTTCGTCTCCGGTCCGAATACGAGCGCAACTGGAACGCGGCTGAGTGCCGTCGCCAGATGCGGCATGATTGCTTCGGGGGGCCCGAACTGCCCTCGGATCAGCTTTCCCGTTCTTGCAGAAGTTCCAGCGACCACTACGCAATCGGCAATTGCTTCCGCAAGGGAATCGACAACGCGGGCCTGATCCAGGATCTCCTCTCCGTGGGTGGAAAGCCGGCGCGCTTCGCGGTCGTTGAGATCCGCCTTTGGGGCGACCAGAGTGAGCTGCCCATAGCCAAAATTGCGCATTACCCGCGCGGTCGCTCCCACGTTGCCGGGAAAACTCGGCCGGACCAGAACGACTCGGCAGTCTTTTAACGACATGTTTCCGGAGGAAAGGCTGGTGCAATCGAAGAAGTATTGTTCGCCCGCTTCAAGGAGCTGTCACCTGTCACCCGCGACCTTCTCCTTGGCTATCTCTTTGACGCGCTTCAAGTCCACCTTGCCCGTGCCCAAAACAGGAATCTCTGGAATCTCCAGGAAGTCTCGCTCGGACGGGATCCATAAGTTAGGCAAGCCTCGTTTGCCCAACTGCTCCCAAAGATGATGCTTGTTGACGCCGTTGAACGGAGTATGCAACACGAGCAACCGCTCTCCGCGACGCTCATCCGGCACGGCCGTGACCACGCAGATGCGGTCCGCCGTCTCCAGAATTTTGTGGATCTCATCCTCGATCTTTTGGTGCGGCACCATCTCGCCGGCGATCTTGCTGAACCGCGCCAGGCGGTCGGTAATCGTAATGAACCCGTCTTCATCAAAGTGTGCGATGTCGCCTGTGACATACCAACCGTCAAGAATCACTTCGCGCGTGGCATCGGGTCGGCCGAGATAGCCTTTCATGACATTGGCGCCGTAGATCAGCAGCATCCCATCCTGGTTCGGCGGGCGAGGAGTGAACGTTTCCGGATCGACCACTCGAGCCGCGACGCCCGGAATGGGCTGCCCGATCGTGCCCGGCTTGTTGCCGATCTGGCGCACGCCCCCCTGTTCCCAATCGTAAACATTGAAGGCGGCCGCCGGAGACAGTTCCGTGCAGCCGTAGCCCTCCAGGGGGAGCACGCCGAACTTCTCCTGGAATTCTCGCGCCAGCGACGGAGGTAGTTTCTCGGCACCGACGATGAGGATGCGCAGTGATCGAAAGTCGTTGGGATCGCAACGCTTCAGGCAAAAGCGCAACAACGTCGGCGTCGTGACATAAAGCGTGCAGCGATATTGGCGGCACAGTTCGCCAATCTCCTTAACCTGCCGTGGATCAGGGTAATAAATGAGCGATGCGCCGACTTGCAGCGGGACCCAGAGCGTAACGTTGTAGCCGAAACCGTGGAAAAGGGGCAGAATTCCTAAAAGCAAGTCGCTCGGCCGCGGATCGATGGCCTGAATCATCGACTCGGAATTGGCAGACAGGTTACGGTGCGTCAGCATCACGCCCTTTGGGTCGCCGGTGCTGCCGCTGGAAAAGATCACGGTAGCCAAGTCATCGGGCTTTTGATTGCTCAGGCGATAAATCCACCGGTCCAAGACAAGCGCAGGCAGCGCTACCACAAGCAAGAATTCCCAATAGCGTCGCCAGGCAGGAAGCTCCTTGCGAAAATCCTCCAGGTAAATGGGCTCGACATCCGGACCGGCATCCAGCTTGACCTTGTGGACGAATACGCGCGAGGTAACGATATGGCGCAACCCGCACTGGCGGATCCCGGATTGCACGAGCTCCGTAGAGGACGTGTAATTCAAATTGACGGCCGGTTTGCCCATGAGGGACAAGGCGATGTTGGCTAAAGCTCCCCCGGGACTGGGCGGCAGCCAAATTCCAACCATCTCATCGTTAGCGACGTGCGGCCGGAGCATCTGGCTGATAATCCGGGCGCCTGCCAGGGCTTCCGCATACTTGTACACGCGACCGTTGTTATAGGGGTCGATCATGCAGCGCCGGAAAGGGTGGCGCGCAGCCATGCGGACAAACTGCCGGTGAACCGGAAGCCGCGTGTTCGACCGCAGGATGGCACAGTCGGCCGAAAGCTTTTGGATCGCCTGGCGCACTTCAAGAGCAGTCGCGCTCGCCGGCATCGGCGGCCCAAATGCGATACTGACCGGGTAAGGGAGCTTCTGCGGCCACTTCCAGAGGAATTTCCCGCTTTGGTAGCTGAAGATGCTTCCCCAGACGTGATCAAGGCAAACCGGGATAATCGGAGCCGGGCTCCGTTTAAGAATCTGCTCGAACCCTCGGTTGAATGGGAGGAGGAACCCGGTGCGTGTGATGGCTCCCTCCGCGAAAATGCAGACGACCTCGCCATTGCGCAATGCCTCGCTGGCAGCTCGGAGGGACTGGATCACGGCACGCGGACCGGCTGTGCCATCGATGGGGATCGCGCGGGCAAGCTTCATGAGCAGATGCAGGCCTGGCACGCGCGTGTAGGGAGCCCACACGAGAAAACGCACCAAACGCTTTTGCGACAGAAAAACGAGAAAGGCATCGATGAAGCTGACGTGGTTACAGACAAACAGTACCGGTCCGGTCGCGGGGATGTTCTCTCGCCCGACGATCTGAATCCGGTAGAGCAGGTGTGCAGGCACCCAGAAGACGAGACGAACGAACCAGTCGGGATGCCGCAAGAGCAACCACGTGATGAGGGCGACTGCGGAAATAGCCAGGACGACAATTGCGATTCCCATTCCCACCGACCTGCTCAGATTGACAAGAATCTCAGCAAACACCCAAAGCCGGTCCGTCAGGAGCGGAAGCAGCGATGCTTGGCACAACTCGGTAGGCGCGAAAGCTTCAGCCGGCAGCCGGCAAATTACCCCGACTTGAGAAGCGCGTCAAGGGCCACGGTGCTCAGCGTTTGAGCCGGATGTCCAAGGGAGATAAGGAATTGCTCGATGTATGGCACCGTGCCCGTTTCCCACCCTGGGACGGATGCACACTAATGTACACCAGAATTATACCGTCTCTCCCCATAGATTTGCGCAGAAACTTGATCGAATAGTCATCTATATGACCGTGCGTGAATCGGCTGCTGGGTTTTGTGGGGGCACGTTTGTAACGTGCCCAGACGCCGGCCGGCACGTTGAAAACGTGCCCCACAAATGCTGCCGAATTACGCACCGTCATATAGTCTGGCCCGCGTAGCCGTTCCTACAAGGCGCGTTTGCAGCCGTCACGGCCAGTTGGATTGCGGATCAGGCGAGATTATGAAGATTGAGATTGTCAGCCGCGCACGGGGCGGCTATAAGACCCGCCTTCCCGATCAAATATCGTGATTTTGGCCTCATGCGATGCGCCGGCGCCGGTTTTGCGATCTTAATGCGGTCCGGGGGGAGGTGTTGATGCTCACAAAACCGCTGTTGCGTCACATTTTGAACAACGATGCGCTTACCCGCGGGCTCGGTGACGCGGAAGCTCGCATTCTCGTCGAATGGCTTGTTGATCAGGCTGAATACTCTGCCCTAGGAAAGGCTTCGGAATCAGCCATTGGGGTCGAAGTGACAAGGCTGTGCCGCCGCGGGAGAGCCATCGGCAGGTTCGTCGAGCTGTGGTGCCATTCCGGCGCCCGTGGAGCTGCGGGGCAGCTTGCGGTCGCGGAGGGCTTCACCTGGCCCCTTCCCCAGCCGGAAGCAGATCCATGCGAGATCATGCAGACGATCCTCACTTGGGAAGCGAAGCTCGCACACTGCTAGAGGCCCGCGCCGGACATAGTTCGATGTAGGCCGCACTTTTCGCGCCGCTCTTCTCTGCCGAAACCCAACTTATCTTGGTCCCTGAAGTTCGTTCACGCGACATCCCCAAGCTTGACGGTACGGTCCTTTCTTCAACCAATTAAAACCGTGACGCTTCCTCAACCGTCCTTAATAAAGGCGAAGCTTCTCAGGTCGAGATCACTGCGGCGCGCGCAACGGCATGTTAAGGCATACCGATTGGACGACGCGCACGGGTCGGCTCGAATTGCTTCTTGTTGGAGATGGGCTGTGCTGTCGGGCAATTCCTGGTTCTACCGTGGTAGGATTGAAGGGCCATGTCTGGCCGCATCTTGGGCGTTCCCTTGTTTTTGCGAAGCTAGTCCGCTACGATGGCATCTTCTCAATTTTGCGCCGCTCCTTCAGCGGCTGTAACTCCTTTCAAAGCGAGATTTACCGGTGAGTCCTGGACCCAACCCGCAAGTTGATGTCAACCTTCTGGAGCAGACTCGGAAGCAGATCAACCGCCTGGTGGAAGAAATCGCGCGCTTGACCGAGATGGATCTGGCGCCCACCGAGTATTACGGCGAATTTCTCCAGCGCGTCCTCTCTGCCGTGGCCGCTCCTGCAGGCGCCGTCTGGGTGCGCACACCGCAGGGGCACTTGCAGCTGCAATACCAGGTGAACCTTCGCCAGGTCGGCCTCGACCGGAGCGAAGCCGATCGGCAGACTCACGACGAACTTCTCCGCCTCAGTTCGCAGATGGCCCGGCCCCAGATGTTTCCGCCTCGTAGCGGCACTGGCCAGTCAGAGGATGGCAAGCCCGCACCGGGAAACCCGACCGACTACGTCATCCTGATGGCTCCGATCCTAATTGACAAACAGGTGGCCGGCCTGGTCGAAATCTGGCAAGATGCGGATCGCAATCCAAATGCCCAGCAGGGCTTCCTGCAATTCATCACCCGTATGGCCGAGCTGGCCTCTGCCTATACGCGTAACCATCAATTGCGGCAGATGGTTGGGCAGCAAACCCTATGGACGCAACTCGAGGCGTTTGCCCGGCAGATCCACAGCAGCCTCAATCCGACCGAGGTCGGTTACCTGGTTGCCAACGAAGGCCGACGGCTGGTCGATTGCGACCGCGTCAGCGTTGCCCAGCGCCGCGGCAAGAAAACCGCCGTGGAAGCGATCAGTGGGGCCGACGTCGTTGAAAAGCGCTCCAACCTGGTTCGGCTCATGGCCACGCTTTTCAACAAGGTGTTGATCTGGGGTGAAAAGCTCATCTACCAGGGCACCAAGGACGATAGCTTGCCTCCGGGCGTGCTGCAAGCTCTCGACGCTTACCTGGCGGAAAGCAACAGCAAGCTCCTGGTCATCCTGCCGCTCAAGGACGACCGGGAAAGCGAGGGCAAAAAGCCGCCGCGTTCGGCGATCATGATGGAGTGCTTTGATCCGGCAGTCGCGCCGGAGCAACTCGTGGCCAGACTGGAAGTTGTCGGCCGGCACGCAACCAGCGCTCTTTACAATGCTGCCGAGCATCGCCGCATCCCGATGGGCTTTATCTGGAGGCCGATTGCAAAGGTTCAAGAAGGCCTGGGCGGCAAGACGCGTGCCATTGTCCTGGGCGTTAGCGCCGCGGTCGTAGCGCTCGTGGCTGCGATGATCCTGGTGCCTTACCCCTTGAAGATGGATGCAAAGGGTCAGCTCCTGCCCAAGGAACGCCGTTACATCTTCTCACCCGTTGAGGGGCGAATCGTCGAGTTCAGGGTGAAGCCTGGGCAGGATGTGTATCAAAACGATCCCCTGGTGCTCATGTACGATACCCAACTCGAAACCAAGATGATCGGCCTTCAAGGGGAGATTAACGCCGCCAAGGCCGAGGCGGAAGCACAAAGACTTCTACTCAACAGCGCGAAGCCCGAAGAAAAGTACAAGACGAGTGCCGACAAGGTCTCCAAAGAAAGCACGGCCCTACTGAAGCAGCAAGAGCTAGACGCAATTCGTCAGCGCGTGAATGCAGATCCTGCAAGGTTCGGCTACTTCCTGCTGCAAGCGCCGATTGCGGGCACTGTGCTGAACGGCACGTTCGAAGAGGAATTGACGAACAAGGATATGAAGCCGAACGAGCCTATCCTGCGAGTCGGCAACAAATCCGGCACCTGGGAGATTGAGCTAAAAATTCTGCAGAAGCATATTGGCCAGGTCCTTCATGCATACGGAGCATTGAATACCAAGGAGCTCGACGTGGATCTGGTTTTGCGCAGTTCGCCAACGAAGACCTACAGGGGAAAACTTGCCCGACGCGATATTGGCGGCGAAGCGACGCCCAATCGGGATGACAACAACGAAGCCGAGCCCGTCGTTTTGGCCTACGTGCGCATCGATGGCGACGATATCGATCCAGCCCAGCGCATTCCCCATGATGATAATTTCCTTGTGACGGGCACGGAGGTTGTCGCGAAAGTGCGCTGCGGCCAACACGCCATGGGTTATTCGCTGTTCTATGGCGTGTGGGAGTTCTTCTACGAAAAAGTGGTTTTCTTCTTCTAAGTGACCGTGCGGGATTGGGCAGTAGGTCAGGTTTCCAACCTGACCGGACAGATTGGGAAATCCGTCCTACGCCGCTGCCGAATCAAGAACGCTGATATAGGCCGAGTGATCGGACCTGTGCACAGTCCGAGCCAATGTGGACGTAACAAGGTAAACCAAGCGCGCCGACAAGGTGGAAGAGTAGCCAGTCTCGCTTGCGAGCTGGACCTTGGCGCCGTGCCGCACTGAGTGCGCAAAGAATACGGAGTATCACCCATGCGAGCCAGTTTGCTCTCCTTCGGAATCTTGGCAGGCGGAGTTGCTTTCGCTGCCTGGGCTGGTGGCCTTTATCCTGTCACGGCACAGGTTCCAATGCCGCGTGCGCCTGGCTTTGTTCGCGACGCCGGGGGGGCAGATCGCAGCGTCACGGTCCTGAGGCCGATTTTGGCCCAGGCTTCGTCGGCTCCCCAGCAATCCGCTCCGCGATCTCAAGGAGAGGGGCTATGGGGCGCCGCCACCAATTTCATCGTCATTCCAAATTGCCGGCTGACAACGACTACCAAGGAGGATGTGCCGAGTCAACGTGACGGTGTTCTCGACTTCATTGGCGTCGAGCTGAAGGAGGGGGAGCAACCTCGGCCGGGCGAGGAAGTCTACGAAGTCAAGGTTGACAATACCACCAAGCACTACCGCCTGCTGAAGGAAGGTGACAGGGTGGAGGCTGGGCAGCTGCTCGCGCAAGTGGACGACACGCTGGCACGTGCTGACGCTGCCATCAAACAGGCCAAGCTGGAAGCGGCCAGAGCTGACAAGGATGCCTCGGACAAGACTCGCGACGAGGCCGAACAGCGTTACTACACTCAGCAGAAGCTGTACAACAACAACGTTCGGGGGAGCACCTCCCTGGAAGATCTGCGCGGGGCGAAGCTCACCTGGGACAAATACAAGTCAGAAGCCATCAGCAAGCAAGAAGCCATCAAGGTATCCCAACAAGAGCTGCACCAGGCGCTCAAGATCGTCGAGATGCACCAGATCAAGAGTAAGATCTCAGGAATTGTGAAAATCATTTATAAACATTGCGGGGAAGCAGTCCGTAATGCCGGCCCGCAAGACCCAGTGCTGCAAATTCAAAACTTCGATGTCCTGCACGCCGAAGGGATGATGGATGTTCAGTACCTATCGGCGGTGAAGAAGGGCGATACTGTGATCGTCGAACCGACGGTCCGCGAAGGGGCCAGGCAGACCTTCAGCGGCCATCGCCTGGAGATTACCGGGGTGGCAGTCAGCAAAGATCCCCGCAAACCCTTGATTGTTTCCAGCAGCGACGATGGCACAATCATGGTTTGGCAACGTTCGTCCGGTCTGCCCATCCGAGTGCTGAATAACCGGTCGCCGGTGAAAGCCGTGGCGTGCACGCCGCCGGGCTCAGACGCCAATCTTTGCCTGTCGGGCGATCTCGATGGCAACGCCCGCATTTGGGATCTTGACAGCAGCGAGGAGAAGCCAATCCGCGAATTGAAGGACGCTCATAAAGGCCCAATCCGCTGTGTCGCCTTCAGTCTGGACGGAAAACTCTGCGCGACCGGCGGCGAGGATTCTTACATCAAACTGTGGGACACCGCAACAGGGAGCTTGCTCTACCGAATCCCGGGGGAAAGCGGCGCGCCTGGACATCGAAGTTCTGTCACCTCCCTGCACTTCACGCCTCAGGGAGAGCTGATCTCGGCCAGCACAGACAAAACCGTCCGCTTCTGGAAGCTGAGTTCGGTGAATGCGGAAGAGATCGAAACGCTTCAGCGCCGCTCAATCGATGTGCCCCAGCTTGGTGTGAGCCTGGATGGCAAACATGTCATTGACGAGCAAGGTGCCAAGGAGATGCGCGTGCTCTCCTGGCCTGGGCTGCGCACGGAAGAAATCCTGGAGAACACATCCCAATCGAGCGGTTTCAAGACCGTAGCTTTGTTCTCGCCGGACGGCAGGCTGCTCCTCACTTCGAGCGGGACGGACGGGGTTTTGCAACTGTGGCGGCTCGACAAAAGGCGTAGCAACGAGCTGCGCCTGCTTGTTCCAGGGATGCGCTCCGAGGCGACCTGCGCGGCGTTTTCACCTGACGGCTCCTTTGTGGTCGGCGGCATCAAGGACCGAAAGGTCTATGTATGGCCGACGCCGACGAAGGAAGAGATCGACAGGCAAATCCTCGCCAAGGTGATCAACGTCGAGCCTCTTCTCGAAGGCGTGGACAATAAGGTACGGATCGTGGCGGAGCTTGCGAATCCCGCGGACCGACCGTTGGTTTCCGGAGATCTGGTGACGCTGGTTGCGATCCCAGAAAGGTAGACGCCGAGTGGAACACGGGGCGCAGCTCGAATGGATTCGGATCGAACTGTGCCCCGACCATCGTCCGTGTAGGAGTGGGTCAGAGCTATGCAGCCCCCAGCCGCCAGTGACGTAGAACGCCGGAAAAAGGTTCGTCTTCGCATCCGCCGCGACCTGGAGATCGGGCCGCAGAGGTACGAGGGCCGGGTTTACTACGTCGTCAAGGACCCTGTGAGCCTTCGCTATTATCGGTTCAAGGAACAGGAGCACTTCCTCATCCATCTCATGGACGGCACGCACACGCTGGACGAAGCACAGAAGGAATATGAAAAGCGCTTCCGCCCCGAACGGCTCACACTGGAGGATCTCGAGGGCTTCGGCCAACAACTCCTGACGGCGGGCCTCGCCCAAAACGAATCACCGCAGGCCGGCAAGCAGCTTTTCGATAGGCGCAAAAAGCGACGCCGCAGCGAGTGGATGCAAACCCTCACGAACATCCTCTATATCAAGATCCCTGTCTTTGATCCGGACAAGGTGCTTACGCGGATGCTGCCGTACTTGCGCTGGATCTTCACGAGCCTGTTCATGCTGGTTAGCATTGGGGTGATGCTGGCCGCGATCGTCCACGTCGCGACTCACTTCGATACCTTCTGGGAGAAACTCCCCTCCAAGAACGAGTTCTTCAGGTTTGGGACAATTGGGTATCTGTGGGTGGCACTGGCCCTCGTCAAGGTTATCCACGAGTTCGGCCACGGCTTGAGCTGTAAAGCATTCGGCGGCGAAGTTCATGAAATGGGGCTGCTGTTCCTGGTGTTCTCGCCGTGTCTCTATTGCAACGTCTCCGATGCCTGGACCCTACCCGACAAGTGGAAGAGGATCATCATCAGCTTTGCGGGCATTTACGTCGAGTTGATCATCGCCGCCATTTCCACTTTCGTTTGGTGGTACACGCCGGCGTCGCCGGTCGTCAACTACCTGGCGCTGAGCCTGATGGTCGTTTGCAGCGTGAGCACGTTCATTTTCAACGCCAACCCGCTCATGCGTTACGACGGTTACTACATCCTGGCTGACGGGCTCGAGATTCCCAATTTACGCGACCGATCGAACCGCTTCTTGCAGCGCCTGGTCATGGACTACTGCCTGGGGATCGAGGTTCAGCCGGAACAGTACATGGCCCTGTGGCGGCGTATCATGTTCGTGGCTTATGCGGTCATTAGCTACATTTACCGTTGGGTAATTACCTTCAGCATTCTTTACTTCATGTCCCAGTTTCTCAAACCGTACAAACTGGGAGTTGTCAGCGGCATGTTGGCCGTTGCCGCTGCCGGCTCCATGGTCGGCTGGCCGTTGTTTCGCCTGGGTAAGAACTTGCACAAGCGCGGGAGAATGCCGGATATGAAACCAGTGCGCGTGGCGCTCAGCAGCATCGTGCTTGGCGCGTTTCTAATCGTCGTCTTCTTCGTCCCCTTGCCGATCTGCCCCGTCCGCCAGCAGGGCTATGTCCACGTGCGGCCGGAATACATCCAGAGGGCCGTTCTCGAGCTTCCTGGTATTCTCGAGGACGTCCGCGTGCGGGATGGCCAGGAAGTGCAGAAGGGTCAGGTCCTGGCGCAATTCCGCAGCTTGGATATGGAGAACCAAATCCTGGAAGCGCGTACGCAGCGCGACATTTACGACAACCAGTTCGGCGTCATGAGCACTCTGGCGTCTCAGCAAACCGGCAATCCGCATGATCGGGCCGGCCTGGAGGTTGAGGTCGCCAAGGCGGGAGGCGAGCGCAATCGCTACGCGCAGCTCGTAACTGCCCTGAAAGAACAGAACAAGGTCCTAGAGCTGAAGGCGCCTTGCCAGGGCATCGTGATGAGTCCGCCGCCCGTGGATGGCATCGGCAGGTTCTACGAGAAAGGCACGCCTTTTTGCAGCATTGGTGATCCCAAGTTCTTGCGAGTCACGATTCCCGTGGAGCCGCAGGACTACCGCCTGCTCGAGCGGGACCTGCGGAAAAGACGCAAGAATGGGGAAAGCCTGCCCGTGACGATCCGGGTTCAAGGCAGGGCCGAGGACAGGTGGCAAGGGAGAATCTCGCAGCTGCCCGAATCCGAGGCCAAGGAAATACCGGTGCAATTGACCTCCAAGGCGGGTGGTACGGTCGCCACGAAGCCTCCTTCGGCAGCCAAGCCCAACACCTTCGTTCCACAGGATGAACAGTACCTGGTAGGAATCGATCTGCTGAATCCGGATAGCGCTATTTGTCCCGGAACGATGGCGCGAACCAAGATCCACTGCGGATACCATACCGCCGCGTGGTGGGTCTGGCGTAAATTCTCGTCGGCATTCAACCTGGGAATGGACTGGAGCGATCTGATTCCCGCGCCGCTCCGTCCTAGCTCCTGACCCGTGCCGGGACGGTCATTTGCCAGACGCTGCCCTTGCTAAGCATCGGGCGGGTCCAGCGCCCTTCCCAACTCCTTCTCGATCCGGGCACGCAAGCGCTGTTCGCAGTGTGCCGGCAGAGCATCTTTCGGGAGATTGCGAACGACCACGATAGTCAGCTGGTAAGTCTCCGCGTATGCGACGCAATGCCGGCACCCCCCCAGGTGCTCTTCGACGAGGCTGCGTTGATCCTGGGCAATGTCGCCGCTCACAAAATCGATCAGAATCTCAGCAAACTCACGGCACGTCATCATACCGCCACCTCCTCGAAATGGGGGGCCAACGCATTGCGCATGAGCAGGCGGGCTCGGTGCAGCCGGCTCTTGACGGCCGCCACGCTGAGAGCGAGCATCTCGGCAATCTCCGCGTTTCCCAGTCCCTCGACGTCCGCTAAAACAAACACATCGCGGTAAGCTTCCGGCAACTCCGCTATGGCTTTGTCGATCAGCGTCCGAGTCTCCCGGTCCAGGGCCTTCTGATCGGGCGGCAGAGACCAGCGGTGCACGGGGCGGGCGTGAGCGCCGTTCTCCAGAAAGTTGTCCAGTGGCTCTCTGATTGCCGGGCTGCTGCGGGTCGCCCGGTTCCGGCGATGCATGAGAGCTGCGTTGACCGTTAGGCGGTGCAGCCACGTCGGCAGGGCCGACTCGCCCCGAAAAGTGTCAAGCTTGCGAATGAGCTGGAGCAGCACTTCTTGAGTGACATCCTCGGCATCTGCTTCGTTGCCCAGCAGTCGCAGAGCGAGGCTGTAGATGCGCGGAGCGTATTCGCGAAATACCTGCTCCACGGTCGGCTTTAGCGCGTGCTGGACCGAACTCAATTCCTCCATGCTCATCTCCGTTGTCGCGGTTTGATCCACCTTTGTTACCATACAGGCGTGCAACCCAGTAGAAAAGGCAGCAGGGGCTCAGTTCGAGTTTCGCAGATTTTGAAGGGGTGGCGGAGTGAATTGTTGAGGAAGGGAAAACAAAAGCGGCGGAAAACGCCGCAGTCCAAAGAAGTCACTTTTGGAGTGCGGCGTTTTCCGGCGCTTTTGTTTCCTTTATTTTGCAAGGCCCTCAGGCAAGCTTATGCGTTTCGCAAGGACCGCTGACAGCAGTCTGCCTGCAAGGCCGACCGGCGTTCGACTCTCGGGATTCGCCGAAACCGGCTGATTTCGAAAAGGATAATCATGGATCGGCCAACTTATGCGGACATCGTCGCGGCGCTTCCTATCGTGCATGCCCATGTCAAGCCGACACCGCTCTACGAATGGCCGGCCCTTTCGAAGCTGCTGGGCTGTCGCTACTACCTCAAACTCGAGAATCATACTCCGACCACCGCTTTCAAGGTGCGCGGCGGCATCCATTTGCTGGCGCGGCTGCCTGAAGATCAAAGGCGTTGCGGCATCATCGGATGCACGACGGGCAATCACGGCCAGTCGTTGGCGTATGCCAGCCGCCTCTTCAAGGTGCGCTGCGTAATCGTTGTGCCCTGCAATAACAATCCGGACAAGAATGCCGCCATTCGCGCACTTGGCGCCGAACTTGTGGAATCCGGGCGCGATTACGACGAGGCGCGGGAACACTGCGAAGCCTTGCGCCACCGCGAGGGGCTTCGCTATGTCCATTCTGCCAACGAGCCGGATCTGATCGCCGGCGTCGGCACTTATGCCCTGGAAATCTTCGACGACCTCCCCAAACCCGATGTCATCTTGGTCCCTGTCGGCCTGGGCAGCGGCATCTCCGGCACTTGCCTGGTCGCGGCCGAGCGCTCGCCGAGTACCCAGGTGATCGGCGTGCAGTCGGAACTCGCACCCGCCATGACCTTGTCATGGCGCGCGGGCAAACCGGTCCAAGGCGATACGCCACGCACTTTCGCGGAGGGGATGGCAACGCGCGTGCCGGCAGAAATGACGCTGGCAATCATGCGTCGTTACGTTCGCGATATGGTTTTGGTCAGCGATGACATTCTTCGCGAAGCGATTCGGCTGCTGCTGCGCATGACTCATAATCTTGCGGAGGGCGCGGGCGCGGCGACGACCGCGGCGGCCATGCAGCTTCGCGAAAGTCTTGCCGGCAAAACGGTTGTGGGTGTGCTTTCCGGCGGCAACCTCGACCTGCGCGAACTGGCCAGGATTTTGAACGACTTCCCCTAGTGTTGCTCCAATCTGCGGCTGACGGGACAAACTTTGAAGGAAGAGTAAGATTTAGGAGGAAGATTACGATTATGAAGAGGATGAAGAGCACGATCCAGATTAAGAGTAGGATGTCATGCCTGCGCCGCCTATTGAATCCTGCTCTTTCTCGTGCTCCTGCTCTTAATCTTCTTCCAAATCTTACTCTTCATCTTAATTCTTTCTCTTATGCGTGGGTCGGTGGTTAACCCGTCAGTCGAGAATTGACAGAGCACTAGAGCTAGGGGTTTTGCTGCCTCCGTCTGATGTCACTTGCGTTCAGACAAACAAGTTCCTCTTGAATCCCTGGAGACCGGTGTGCCGCAATCAGATGAACTTCTCGTGAAATTGCCCGAAGCAATCATTTTCGATCTCGACGGCACACTCGTTGACAGCTACGAGGCTATCACCGCCAGCGTCAACCACGTTCGATCAGCCTACGGCTTGCCTCCTCTGCCGGAGTCCGAAGTGCGCCGACACGTCGGCCGCGGCCCCACTTATCTTCTGGAAAAGACCGTGACCGGAGGAGACATCGTCAAGGACCTGGCCAAGTACCGCGCCCATCACCCCTCTGTCCTGCGCTCGGGCACGCACCTGTTGGCGGGCGTCGCCAGCACGCTCAAGGCCTTGAAACAAGGCGGCTTTCTGCTCGGTATCTGCAGCAACAAACCAGGCCCGTATACGCGAGAATTACTCGATTACTTGGAACTGTCGAGTCTATTTGCGGCAGTGATAGGCCCTGAGGACGCTCCACGAATCAAGCCGGCTCCTGACATGTTGAAAGCAGCACTGGCGCGTTTGCGGATCGCGCCGGCGAATGCTCTCTATGTCGGCGACATGGTCGTTGACGTTCAAACTGCCCGCGCAGCGGGTGTAACCGTGTGGGTTATCCCTACCGGCTCGGACGATCTGGCCACGCTCCTTGCCGCCCAGCCGGACCGGATTTTGAAGTCGTTCGACGAACTCGTTCCCTTGCTCGCCAAGAAAAAGGGGTCAGGACCCTTTTCAACCGTCTTCCACCGCTGAGCGTTCTTCCGGCAATGAAAAGGGTCCTGACACCTTTTCCTGGCCGCAAACTGTTTTGCTTGACACCCCGGCTGCAATCCTTGTACCGTACTCTTAAAGTCGGTTGTCGCCCGCATCTTTACCCTTCCAGGGCTTCAAGGCTTCGCTGCAGCAGGCAGGGTGTACTGTGCCCCGTTTGATCGTGATAAAAGGCGCTGACGAGGGCAAGCAATTCGACCTGACGGGTTCAGTCCTGGGTGTAGGCCGGGACGCCACGAATCAAATCCGTCTGCATGATACGGAAGTATCGCGTCGCCATGCGGAATTTCGCGAGGTAGAAGGCGGTTATTCCCTTGTCGACGTCGGCAGCGCCAATGGCACGTTTGTCAACGAGCAACCTGTCAAAGATGTTCCTCTGCAAGCGGGCGACCGAGTCCAGATCGGCCAGACGATTTTGGTCTACAGCGCCGGGCGAAGCAACGGCCAGGGGGCCAGCGATCTTGCCGACCGCATTAGCATGATCGCTCGCCAGGACGTGGAGCTTTCCTCGGCGATCATCAAGACGATTGGGGAGACCGAAGGAAGCCGAATTCTCTCCAAGCCCGAGCAGGCCGGCACGCCCTGGCTCCAGACGGCCCTCGCCAACCTTGGGATCATGTACGAGGCGATCCACACGGTCAGCCATATCCTCGATCTCGATCAGCTGCTCGAGAAGATCATGGACCTGATCTTTCGCTCGATCGAGGCTGACCGCGGCTGCATCATGTTGCGCGACCCCGACACCGGGCAGTTCGAGCCCAAGGCCGTTCGCTGGCGGGAGGGCATCAATGCGGAAGAGAAGATGGCGCTCAGCCGGACCATCATGGATTACGTGCTCCGCGATAAGCAGGGAGTCCTGGTCTCCGACGCCGCCACCGACGAGCGTTTCAACACCGGGCAGAGCATCGTGCGGTTCGGCATTCGCGAAGCGATATGTGTCCCGATGAAGGGCCGGCACGAGACCCTGGGCGTGCTCTACCTGGACACGCACACCTCGCCGCGCGAGCTGGTGATGCACAATAACCCCACCGGGAAATTCACGGAGGATCACCTCAAGCTGGCGATCGCCATCGCCCACCAGGCCGCCCTTGCCGTCGAGGACACGCGCTATCACCAGGCCATGCTGCACGCCGAGCGCTTGGCTGCGATCGGGCAAGCCATCGCCGCACTTTCGCACCACATCAAGAACATCCTCCAGGGGCTGCGCAGCGGTAGCGAAATTCTCAAGATGGGACTTACGGACAAGAACGACACGTTGCTCCAGCAAGGGTGGAAGATCGTTGAAAAGAACCAGGGCAAAATTTACGACCTGGTCATGGACATGTTGAGCTATTCCAAGGAGCGCGAACCGGCGATCGAGGATACGAACGTCAATCGAGTGGTCGACGACGTCCTCGAGCTCTTGAGCGGCCGGATCAAGGAAATGGGCGCCAAGTTGGAAACCCGATTGAACGAAGATCTCCCGCTGGTGCCTGCCGATCCCGAAGGTTTGCATCGCGCCTTGCTCAACATCGTCAGCAATGCCCTCGATGCCGTCGAAGAGCGCAAAAGCCCTTATATCGCGGTGGGCACGGCATTGGAAGACGACGGTGAATGGGTCAGGATCGTTGTTTTGGATAATGGCGTAGGTATTCCTCCGAATAAACAGCCCGACATCTTCAAGCCGTTTGTCAGCAGCAAAGGGTCCAAGGGGACCGGGTTGGGATTGGCCGTCAGCCGGAAGATCCTCCGCGAGCATGGCGGCGACATTCTCCTCCAAAGTCAGCTCGGCAAAGGCAGTAAATTCATATTGCGACTGCCTCTCAAGAGTCCGCTCAGTCCCGAAGCCGGGGGCACCGGAAATGAACTCCCCACTCTGAGGCCACCCGATGAGGAGTGAACGGCGCCGGTTCACGGCGCCCGGCGGAAACCCTGGACAAATGACCGTACCCTTCTTTCAGCGGAGCTTGTCCAAATTAAAGGTTTGAGATTCGGCTGTAGGTCAGGTTTCCAACCTGACCGGACAGATTGGAAATCTGTCCTACGAAGCTGCCGGATCACGCACGTTGATTTAGTCGATGACTTCTCTTTTAATGAAAAAGAGGCGTGGGCCCGATACCATCGCACTGTCCGTCCGAGTAGCCCCTCTCCACCGTACTCGGGGGAGAGGGGGCTCAGGGAACCTTCAGTAGCCGAAAACCCTCACCCCCGGCCCCTCTCCCATGATTACATGGGAGAGGGGAGAGGTCGTCGGTCAGAATCTAACCGTCTTCAGGTAGAGAGGGAAGTGTTTTCCATGATCCGTGCGACTCCGGCGACTCGTTGGAACCTGGATGCCATCGAGTCGGCTTATCGCAGATGGCATGAAGACCCCGCCTCGGTGGACGAGAGCTGGCGCTTCTTTTTCGAAGGCTTTGAGTTAGGTCTGGATCATCATCTCGCTCCAATGACGGGTGCCCCGCGCTGCGAAACCGGTGTCATCCGTCTGATCGAGGCCTACCGGGACCTTGGACATTTCATCGCACGCTTGGACCCGCTCAGCGAAGTTCGGACAACCCATCCCTTGCTCGAGCTTTCCCAATTCGGTCTGGATGAAGAAGACCTTGGGCGCACGTTTGATACCAGCCCTTTCGTCGGGCTGCCGCAGGCGACGCTGGAGCAGTTGCTGGCTGCGCTGCGCGAGACTTATTCGCGGACGATTGGCGTGGAGTACATGCACATCCAGGACACGCGCATTCGCCAATGGCTGCAAGAACGAATGGAACCGCGCCGTAACCAACCCAACTTTGAGCGCGGCAAAAAGCTGCGTATCCTTCGACAACTCCACTACACCGAACTCTTCGAGCGCTTCCTGCACGCTCGGTTTGTCGGTCAAAAGCGGTTCTCCCTGGAGGGCTCCGAGACGCTCATCCCGCTCGTGGAAGGGATCGTGGAAAAGGCCGCGGAGGGTGGCGTTCGCGAAATCATCCTGGGGATGGCCCATCGCGGACGGCTGAACGTTCTTGCCAATATCCTGCGCAAGCCTTACGAAGAGATCTTTGCGGAGTTCGAGGAGAATTACTTGCCGGATTCCAAGGATGGCGATGGCGACGTCAAGTACCACCTGGGCTTTTCGAGCCAGCGCGTCACGATCAGCGGAAAACCGATCCATCTTTCGCTGACGCCCAATCCCAGTCATTTGGAAGCAGTGGACCCTGTTGTCGAGGGGCGCACGCGTGCCAAGCAGTTCTTGTTTGGCGACACCGAACGAACGCTGGGCATCCCGCTTTTGATCCACGGCGACGCGGCGTTCGCGGGACAGGGGCTGGTTGCCGAGACTCTCAACTTGTCGCAACTTGCCGGATACACGACGGGCGGCACCATCCACGTCATCGTCAATAATCAGATTGGCTTCACGACGGCCCCGGCTGATGCGCGGTCTACGACGTATTGCACCGACGTGGCCAAAATGATCCAGGTGCCGATCTTTCACGTGAACGGCGAGGACCCGGAGGCGGCGGTCTACGTGGCGGAGTTGGCGCTCGAGTTTCGTCAGACATTCAAAAAGGACGTGGTGATCGACCTCTACGGCTACCGCCGGCTGGGGCACAATGAAGGAGATGAGCCGGCCTTCACGCAGCCGCTCATGTACAACAAGATCAAAAGCCGGCCAACGGTGACCGAGGTGTATACGGAACAGCTGATCATGCAGGGGGACCTGACCGTCGACGAGACGGAGGCCCTTGTCAACAAGTTTCACGCCAAGCTTCAGTCGGTGCTGGAAGAGGTCAAGGCAGGGCCGCCGGCGCATGTCGGCATGCATGGGTTCAGCGGTCGCTGGAAAGGCCTGACGTCTCGCTACTCGCACGCCATCGCAGAGACCGGGGCGCCCTATGATGCCCTTGGTGTGGTCACACAAGCATTGACTCACGTCCCCGAGCAGTTCGCGATGCACCCGAAAATCGCGCGCCAGCTCGAGGCACGGCGGGAAGAGTTCGAACAACGCAAGCCGCTCGACTGGGCTTTCGCCGAGGCCCTGGCATTCGGCACGCTGCTGTTGGAAGGTGTTCCCGTCCGCCTGAGCGGCCAGGATAGCCGGCGTGGCACATTCAGCCAGCGGCACGCCGTGCTCTACGACGCGCGCACCGGCGAGCCATACTATCCGCTTAATGCCATAAGCCCTGAACAAGCTCCTTTCACCGCCTACGACAGTTTGCTTTCGGAAGCAGGCGTCCTGGGCTTTGAATTTGGCTACTCTCTGGACGCCCCCGACGCCTTGGTGCTTTGGGAAGCTCAATTTGGCGACTTCGCCAACGGCGCCCAGGTGATCATCGATCAGTTTATCGTCTGCAGCGAATCGAAATGGCAGCGCGATAGCGGCCTCGTGATGCTCCTGCCGCATGGTTATGAAGGACAGGGGCCGGAACACTCCAATGCGCGCCTCGAGCGCTACCTGCAGCTTTCTGCCGAGGACAACATCCAGGTGTGTTATCCAACGACGCCGGCCCAGTATTTCCACGTCTTACGCAGGCAGATGAAGAGGAACTTCCGCAAGCCTTTGATCCTCATGACGCCCAAGAGCCTCCTGCGTCATAAAGCCGCGGTATCGCCGATCGATCAGCTCATCGCAGGGCACTTCGAGGACATCATCGACGACTCCGCTGCCGATCCGGAAAAAATCCGGCGCGCGCTCTTCTGCAGCGGCAAGGTCTATTATGACCTGTTCGAGCGACGAGCGAAGGAGGGACGGGAGGATGTCGCAATCGTGCGCGTCGAGCAGTTTTATCCGTTCCCCTACGACTTGCTGCGCCAGGCCCTGGCGCGCTACGCCAATGCTCGGGAATGGGGATGGGTGCAGGAGGAATCGATGAACATGGGCGGCTGGACTTTCATGGAGCCCCGGCTGCGCGAGATGGGTTGGCCGGTCAAATATGTGGGACGCGACAAGAGCGCAAGCCCGGCGACGGGATCCCGAAAAGTTCATCTCCGAGAGCAAGAGTATCTGGTGGAGGCTGCCATTTCGGGCTCCATCCCGCGCCTGGTAAGGGCTGTCGAGACGCCTGCAACGGACGAGGCAGCCATGCCGTGGCAAGCGGATGCAGAGCACGAACGAGAAAAAGTGGAAACGCAACTCCGCTAAAGCGATGCTTCACGAATCGATGCGACGACGGATACCATATGGCCACCGACATCAAAGTGCCGACCCTGGGTGAATCGATCAGCGAAGGTACCATTGCCCGTTGGCTGAAAAAGGACGGTGACGTTGTGAGGGCCGAGGAGCCGGTTCTCGAACTGGAAACCGAGAAGGCGACCGCTGAGATCGCTGCTCCTGCGTCTGGCGCGTTGCGCATTGCCGTGCCCGAAGGCAAGACAGTCCCGATCGGGGCCGTGGTGGGAAGCATCGAAGAGGTTTCTGCGGCTCGGTCTTCGGCTGCGCCGGGACCGACCCCAGCAGAAAGGCAGGACAGAACCGCGCCGAGTTCCACTCCGCTATCCGAACCGGCCAAGATCCTGTCTCCTGCCGCTCGACGGCTAGCGTCGGAACGCGGTCTCGACATTGCAAGTCTGAAGGGAACCGGCCCCGGCGGACGAGTCACCAAAGAAGACGTGCTTGATCACCTGGAGCGCGGGAGTGCGCCTGCTGCAGCTTCGGTCGGTGTTCCAGCCGCGCCGTCCAAACCAGACGGGGCCGCCGTGCCAGCTACCATACCTGTTCCCCGTTCAAGCGAAAAAACTGCCGCACGTGAAACCAGACAACGAATGAGTGCCATCCGCCAGCGCATCGCCGATCGCCTGGTGTCGGCCCAGCGAACTGCAGCTATCCTGACGACTTTTAACGAAGCCGACCTGTCCGCGGTGATTGCCCTCCGAGAACGGTTCAAGGATGCCTTCAAGGAAAAGCATGGCGTGGGGCTCGGCTTCATGTCGTTTTTCGTGAAGGCCACTATCGAGGCACTGCGCGCTTTTCCGACAGTCAACGCGTGGATCGACGGCAGCGACATCGTCTATCACGACTATTACAACATCGGCGTCGCGGTCAGCACGGAGAAGGGCTTGATGGTTCCTGTGCTTCGCGACGCGGACAAGCTGAGCTTTGCAGATATCGAGGCACGGATCGCAGAGCTCGCGCGCAAAGCCCGTGACGGGAAGATCACCGTCGATGACTTGCAAGGAGGGACGTTCACCATCACGAACGGCGGCATCTTCGGCTCGCTCCTTTCAACTCCGATTGTGAACCCGCCGCAAAGCGCCATACTCGGCATGCATGCCATTCAAAAGCGGCCTGTCGCCCTGAACGACCAGGTCGTTATTCGCCCGATGATGTACCTGGCGGTTTCCTATGACCACAGGCTCGTCGACGGGCGGGAAGCAGTCCAGTTCCTCGTCCGGATCAAGGAATGCGTTGAGAAGCCGGAGAGGTTGTTGCTGGAGATCTGACGCGTGCCTCTCAATGCACGCCCCCGCTTCTATCGCGCAATGTCGCGGCCTGATTTCGGAGATCATTCATGGCGGATCGCTTCGACCTGGCGGTGATTGGGGCTGGCCCGGGAGGCTACGTCGCGGCCATTCGAGCCGCCCAACTGGGGATGAAGGTCGTTTGCGTCGACCGGCGTAGCGCCCTGGGCGGCACCTGCCTGAATGTCGGCTGCATCCCGAGCAAGGCACTCCTAGATTCGAGCGAGTTGTACGCCTTTGCCGGCTCTCGGATCGGGGAATACGGCGTCAAGATTGATGGCATTACCCTCGACTTGAAGACGATGCTGGGTCGCAAGGACCATGTCGTCAAAGGCCTGACGGACGGAATCGCCTATCTCTTCAAGAAGAACGGCATCACTTCGCTGCAGGGCACTGCAAAACTTGTCGGGCCCGGCAATCTTTCCGTCAAGAAGGCTCAGGGTTCTTCCGAGGTGGTCGAAGCACAGTCGATCTTACTCGCGACGGGGAGTGAAGCCGCCGACTTGCCTGCCCTGCCTTTCGACGGGAGTTCTATTGTCAGCTCAACGGAGGCGTTGTCGTTCGAGCGCGTTCCCACACACCTGATTGTCGTTGGCGGCGGCTATATTGGGCTCGAACTGGGATCTGTTTGGGCCCGGCTGGGAGCCAAGGTGACGGTCGTTGAGTTCCTGCCGCGCATCCTGCCGTTCGCCGACGCCGAGCTCGCAACGATCCTGCACAAGTCGCTTGCCAAGCAGGGCCTGAAATTCCATCTGGAAACCAAGGTGACGGGCGGATCGCAGCAGGGCGGTCAAGTGATCGTTAATGCCCAGGCGAAAGGAGAAGGAGTGCTCTTCCAGGGTGATAAGGTCCTGGTTGCCATTGGACGGCGCCCCGTGACATCTGGGCTGGGCCTGGACGAGGCTGGTGTCGCGGTCGACAAAAAGACCGGCCGTGTTGTGGTGGATGCGAACTATCAAACATCGGTGCCTGGAATTTACGCAATTGGCGATCTCATTTCTGGCCCCATGCTGGCGCACAAAGCTCAGGAGGAAGGATCGGCCGTGGCGGAGCAGTTGGCCGGCATGAAGACCCAAGTGAATTATGCCGCTATCCCCAGCGTGGTTTATACGTGGCCGGAGCTGGCGAGCGTCGGCGCGACGGAGGAGCAAGTCCGCGAGTTGGGGCGAGCCTATCGCGTGGGAAAGTTCCCCTTCCTTGCCAACGGCCGGGCGCGCTGCCTGGGAGAGACGGAGGGGCTGGTGAAGATCCTAGCCGACGCCAAGTCCGATCGCTTGCTCGGCGTGCATATCCTGGGCCCCAGGGCTTCGGAACTGATTGCCGAAGCAGTGCTTGCCATGGAATTCTCGGCAAGTGCGGAAGATCTTGCCCGGACCTGCCACGCGCACCCGACTCTATCCGAGGCAATCCATGAGGCGGCGCTGGCTGGGGATCAGCGGGCCATCCACCTCTAGGCGAAAGCGCACGAACCTCAAACACGGCAAGCGCCTCACACGACAACCCCGAAGTTCGCTTTCCCTCGCTTCCTTGGCGAAGGTGGGGTTCTCTTCCGTGAAACCAAGCCCCAGAATAATTAAAGTTCCAATCAGGTATGTCCTGCCGGCGCTGCACCAGCGTTTCTGTGCCGGAAGTGGAAAACATCATGCGCTCCGCGCGCTCAGGCTCACAGGCTTCCCGTTTTCGTTGGTGGTCCGCGCTGCGCACCTGCTTCGGGGCAGTTCTCGGCTTGTGGACGTGCGGCTGGCTCTTGGCCTTCTTGCCCGCATCATCCAGCAAGGCTTCCGACCCTCCCGCCTGGGTGCCAAGTCACTCGCGACAAACGGACGACACCATTCGTGATCTCGAACTCACCCTTCGAGCGCGCAAGGCCCTCCTGAAAGAAGACGCGCTGGCTACACAGAACGTGGGTGTATCCGTCCGAAGTGGCGTCGCCACTCTTTGGGGCATCGTGTCGCGAAAGGAACTGGGGCAGCACGCGGAGAAGTCCTTGCAGAGTGTGATCGGTCTCAAGGGAATTCGCAACGAATTGCGCGTTGAGGGCGTTGATGCAAATGTTCCCTTGCTAGCCATGACGAAGCCCACGCCCCCGACGCCGCTTGCCGAGCCACTATCTCAGGACAAGCCTCGCACCCAGGAATCGACGGCTCGGCGCCCCGCGGATCAAGCGCTTTTGCCTGGACAGGAGCCTGTTTGGCGCGCCGCGGGCAGGGGAGATGCAGCGGTGCCAACATCAGCATCATCGACTTCTCCCACGACGTCTCTGGCGACCGGGACAAAGGCGCGCCAAGAATACCCTGGCGCGCGCCCGGCAGCTCAAAGTGACACTCCGCTGACAATCATGCCGTCGATCGCTTTGCCTGGCCAGGCTGCATCTGCTGGCCAAACGAATGGGCTAGCCCAGGCCATTGAATCCTTGCGCTTGAGGGACGGGCGTTTTGAGCGTGTCCAAGCGCAGGCGACCGGCGGCATCGTCACCTTGCGAGGGACCGTCGATCGATGGGAGCATCTCTTCGAGCTCGCCAAGCAGATCTCCCGCCTCCCCGGCGTACAACGCGTCGTCTTTGAGGGAGTTCATGCACAACTGGAACCGTAAGAGCTGACTTCAAAAGCAGCTGAATTCCTGGAAATCAGAGGATTGCACGCGCTTGGCGACCACCCTGGCGGCGTGATGGCGTGGCGTCCCCTGTTGAGACATGAATGCATCAACACATTCAGTCTTTCCTTTGCGATTGATTGACCGAGGCTGCGGAGGCGTCCTATCATGCAGATTGCTCTTAAAACATCTCGCTGGTAGGTGGAGTTCGTGCCATGTCTCACCGTATCGTTCCGATCGCGATCCTCTTTCTGGCAGTGCCTGTTTCAGCCCTGTGCGCGCGACCCTCAGCGGATGAGGAGCGGACCGTGCGCGGCAAGAACGCGCGGGAATGGCTTGCCATGATGCAAAAGGATCCAGCAGCCGAGCACCGTCGTGCGGCGGTCATTGCCCTGGGCATTATCGGTCCCAAGGCTCAGGGCGTTGTGCTGGGGATAATGAGCGCGCTCAAAGACCCCGACGCAAACGTGCGTGCCACTGCGGCACAGACGCTTGGAGAGATGGGATCGGAGGCAAACGACGCTGTGAACTCGTTGGCCCAGATACTGCAAGCAGACAAAGCGCCGCGCGTGCGCGAGACGGCGGCGGCCGCGCTGGGCCGCATCGGCGCTTCGGCCAAGGCGGCGGTCCCGGAGCTTACCGCGAGTTTCAAAGACAAGGAAGCAGGAGTTCGAAGTGCCTCCGCGGAAGCAATTGGCCGGCTTGGACCAGATGCTCTTGCTGCTCAGTCTGGCCTGGTGGGGCTCCTGAGAGATCCTGACAGGCTGGTCAGAAGCCATGCCGCCTCCGCACTGGGAAGGCTTGGACCGGCTGCCGGCGCAGCGGCGCCAGACCTAGCGGCGATCCTGATCAAAGACTCGCAACCCGAAGTCCGCCGCTCTGCAGCGGAGGCCTTGGGGCATCTGGGAGCAGAGACCGAGTCAGCCCTTTCTGCGCTAGGCGGGGCGCTCAAAGACAAAGATGCGGACGTTCGCCGGGTTGTGATCATTGCGCTGACCAATCTCGGAACGAAGGCCAAAAGTCTCCTGCCTCGATTTGGGGAGGCTCTCAAGGATCAAGATAAATTCGTGCGCACCCAGGCATTGCGTGCTCTTGGCAACCTGGGCAAAGACGCCCAGCCCGCCGTCCCGGCAATGGCACAGTGCCTGTCTGATCAAGCAGTAGAGGTCCGTCTAGCGGCGGCCGAGGAGTTGGGGCACCTCGGTCCGGTAGCCACTGCGGCCCTGCAGGCACTGAAAGAAGCAGTGAAGAACGACAGCCGAAACGTCGTTCGCGATGCGGCCGCCGAAGCGGTCAAGAAAGTTCAGGGACCGATTTAACACCAAAGGCGCGGGTTCGCCCGGCCCAATCTCTTCCTGCTGCAGAGCTTGAGGGGCCCGGTCGTAACCTTGCCGTTAGCTGAAAAAGATTAACTATTTTGTGTGTGCGGATTTGACTCCCTGGCAGAATTTAACCTAGAGTTTCAGCTAGAAGCAGAATTGGGGATTTGGCCAATTTTCGTCGGCTGAAAACCTCTGCTCCAAACGGGAAATCATCGCCAATGGCTCAAAAGGAGCGGTTCGAGTCAGAGCCCAGTATGAAGTCCGCTTTGGAGTTCGTCCACGAACTGCTCTTAGCGTGGGACGCGGAATCTTGGCCGGTGGAAAAATACCTGGCCAAGCTTGCAAAAGTCTTTGGTGCACAGAGCGCGGGACTTGCCGGTTCCATCGATGGGACCTCGCTGCTGAGACACGGTGCGACTGCGGCAGGCGAGTCCTTAACCTCGTTAGAGTTTCCTTGGAACGAGATGCACAACTTCCTCCGCCAGGTACGGTGCTCGAACGCGGGCGTGGTGGCGTTGTGCCTGGCTGACGGCAAAGGATCGATCCTGGCCGCCTCGTGCGAGCAGGAAGGAATTCTCTGGGCTGTCTGGCTGACAGATGACGGGCAACGAGCGTGGTCCCATGCAGAGCATGGCGCTCTGCGCTTGTCGGCCCTGGCGCTCGTCGGTTTGGTGGCGACTGCGGCCGAACAGAAACGCAGGCAGAATTGGAAGAACCGGGCCGAGCGGCAATTGCGGCTGGAAAACGCGGCAACGCTTGTCGGCAGGCTGGCGCATGATTTCAACAATGTGCTGACAGGTATTATGGGATTCACCGAACTCGGCCTCGCACAGATACCGGAAGGCGCACCAGCGCACCAGTTCCTGACGGAAGCGTATCAGGCGGCCGAGCATGGTACCAAGTTCATCCAGCAGTTGAGCCACTTCAGCAAGCGCAGCAGCCCGTGTGGCCAGGCAACGCGGTTTGCCTGGGCGGCGACCGAGCTTCAGCAGAGAGTTCGCGAAAACCTGGGTCATTCGCTTCGGGTCGAACTCGATGCGCCCACGCAATTGCCCTTGCTGGCAATCGGACAGGACTCGTTGCGCTTGATCCTGGAGCACCTGCTGACCAACGCGCGTGAAGCAACCGCCGGCAAGGGAACTATCTCGTTATCCGCCCAGGTTGCGGAGCTGACCGGCTGGGATTGCCTGGAGCTGTTGGGCAATCCTTCCCCCGGACGGTTTGTCGAGATAAGAGTGGCTGATGACGGAATTGGTCTGAGTCCTGAAGCACAGCAACGCCTTTTCCTGGAGCCGTTCTTCAGTTCGAAACCACGCCACCGAGGTATGGGTCTCGCCTCGATCTACGGCACGCTGCACGCCTACCGTGGCGGCATGAGATTGGACCCTGGCGGAGAGAAGGGAACCGTTGTAAGGATTTATATTCCCGTGGCGAAAGCGCCAGATGAAGCGCCTTCGGAAGGGCATCCCGGTAAGGGAAAAGCGACCGGGGAGAAGGTTCTGGTGGTGGACGACGATCCGCTCACGCTTCATTTCATGTGCAGCATCTTGGAGCGTGCCGGCTATCGAGTCCATCGGGCGACTGACGGTGCGCAGGCCCTCGATTCTTTTGCGGAGGCTACCGAGCCGTTTTGTCTCGTGCTCTCGGATGTCGTGATGCCTCAGATGACCGGATTCGACCTGGCGCAACGCTTGCTCGATCGCGATCCCTGCGTCAAGGTCCTGTTCACCAGCGGACAGATTCCTGAGGGATTCATGCCGGAAAGCCTGGCAGGACGAGATTTCGCCCTGCTGCCGAAACCTTTCCGGACGGAAGGATTGCTTCGGGCAGTGCAAACAGCTCTGAGTCGCGGTCCACGTCGCGATGCTTCGGCGTCTTCGGATCAAGGTGTGGGAAAGAGGCCCTGAGTCTATCCTGTGACCATTTTGCGCTAACAAGGAGAAACATGTGGTGAGCCTTCGAGTAGACGAACGTCTGAATAACCCAGCCTCTGTCCCCCCCTTCAACGGGGATAACGTGCTTCACCCCAGGCACCAAGATGAGGAGGCCGACCACCTCTACTGCGCCGGCGAGGTCCGCATCCTCATACTTGACGATGACCCAGCGGTGGGCCGGGTGATTCAATCCGCCTTGGCTCGGAAAGATTTCTGCGTCGAGTCGGTTTCCGACCCCGCTCTCATGGAGTCCAAGCTCCAGGAAAAATCATACCACATCGTCATCCTGGATTACGTCATTCCTGGTTTGGAGTCCGAGCGCGTCCTGGGTTGGGTGCGGACGCACCAACCTGAGGCCAGCATCATCGTCGTCACAGGATTTCCCTCGATTGACAGCGCGCTCAGTTGCCTGCGCGCCGGCACCTTCGACTACATCACCAAGCCGTTCCAGGTTGGACAGCTGCAGCGTGTTGTTACGCGCTGCCTGGAGAACAAAGGATTGTTGCGCATGTCGGAAGAGGCGCTGCGCGAATCGCTGGGAAATGCGATTCGGGAACGCCGCAAAGCCTTGGGTTTGACCCTTGCCCAAATGGCTCAGCGAACCAGTGTGTCGCTTGGCTACCTCTCGCAGATCGAATTAGGGAAGAATTCGGCCTCGATTGAGACTCTTTACCGGATCTCTCTGGGTTTGGGTGTCAAGATTGCGGACCTGTTTCAGGCCGTGCAGATGCCTAACTAGTGCTGATCATTGTCTTTACAATGGGGACAGCCCACGGACTGCATGAGTCCGTGGGCTGCCTGACTACTCCGGGCTTACCGGAGCCCTCGCCTTGTGGCTTGGGGCCCGTCGCGGGGTTACCGCGAGAGGGACACCCTTTCTTGACGCATTGGGCTACTTCCCTATTCAATTCTGCTTTATATACGGACGTATATGTCCTATGGGTCCTATAAAAAGCCGATTGAGACCATCGCCCTGCAATTCACGATTTCTTCAAACGCGAGCCCACGGTTTCCAATACCCACTTCTCATCCGGAAACTTGCCGGTTTTTAGTTTCGAATAGATCAAATCTCCGTTGACTTTTAACTCGAACGCTCCGCCTCCGGACGGGATGAGTTTCATTTCCTGGATTTGCTGCTTGTACGCGGTGAGAAGCTTGCTCGTCACACTGACGGCTTGCGGCTCGTACCCTCACATCGAGCAGTACTTTAGTTCCACCTTCATGCCTTCTCCTTCTAAAACACTTGGGCACCCAGCATCGGGAAACGGAACTGATACGATACACACTGAAACGGTGACCCTGCCTAAGTTCATTTTAACTGACGAGTAAAGCGGGCGCTTCCAAGATGGTCCTCGGCTATCCTCCAACTGTTATCGTCCGCAACCCACGGGAAAATCCGAAAAAGTGCTCCGTGCTGCCGCTGAAAGGGCGCGAGGATCTCATCTTCGTAGCCTATCCCGTCACACGGCCTATTGCATTGACGGGCTATGTGCGACTGGCGATCGATGGGGAAGAACTTTCAATCAAGGATGCATCTTCGGGCTTGCTGCTGCTGGATGGCAGCTGGCGCTGGGCCGGGGTCATGGATCGTGATTTTGTCGAAGTGCCTGCACGATCACTGCCGTCTGTCCAGACCGCCTACCCGCGCAAGTCGAAGCTCGGGACGGATCCTGATATCGGGCTGGCCTCCGTGGAAGCGTTGTTCCTGGCCTACCACCTTCTTGGCAGGCCGACGGAAGGACTACTCGACCACTACCGTTGGGCGGAGCAGTTTCTGCGGCTTAACGGCCTGGGAATATTCGCACGCGGCGGCCACTCCGATTGATTCCGCAGATCGACAACACAGCAGATCCGCAAGGGGCCATCGTCAGGGTAACTTGATCGTCTTGGTCGCCGGCAGAAGGCACTGCTTATCGTTGCAGGTTTGAAATTTGACCGTCACTTCGAGCGGGCTCGTGTCGCCCGCGGCGCGGCGCACGGTCGCCTTGATCGTGACGGTCCCCTCGTACACGTTGTACTTTCCCAAAGCGGGGTCGTTGATCACTTTGCCTTTTGGATAATCGACCTTCACTTCCTCCGGTTTAACGGTTGGCTTGAGGGTCACGGTCGTTTGCACGGGCTCCAGATCCTCCAACCCAGGAGGATTGGCATAGGCGTGCCAACCCTCGTCGATTTTAAGCGTTACCGTCACTTCCTGTTTGCCATCCGCACCGGGCTTTTCGGGCGCTGCCTTGGCGCTCACCTTGACGACCGAATCGGATTTCTTCGCTCCTCCACCCTGAAGGGGTAATTCGTTCTTGGCTGCGACCAGCTCACTCTTGCCAGCGCGAGCATCGAGGTACAAGGCGAGAGCAGCGGCCAGCGCCGTCATCCCCGTGGGGTTCGATTTGAGAGAGGCAGCGAACGACTTGAGGGTCTTTTCAGCAAGGTCTCGATAACGCGTGTCCCCAGTTTTCGTCCAAAGTCTCACCAGGTTTCGCGCGGCGGCACTGTTGCCCGAAGGCTGGACGCTGTCGTATTGATCCTTGGTGCGCGCGAACAATTTCTCATGGTCGCTGGAAGTGTAGAAGAAACCGCCGGCATCACTATCGGCGTACCAGCGCACCATCGTGTCGGTCGTCTCCCTGGCTGCATCGAGCCACTTGCGATCGCCCGTTGCATCATGAAGGCACAACAAACCGTGAGAGAGGTAGGTGTAGTCGTCCAGGTAGCCGTTCAGACGTCCTTCTGCTGATCCCCCCGGCTGAGACCCGTAAGCGCGCAATAGTCTGCCTTCCTTGGACCGCAAATTCTTGAGGATGAAATCCGCGGCGCGAGCGGCGCTGGCGACATACCTGGGCTCTGCGAGGGCCTGCCCCGCGAGTGCATAACCGGCGATCATCTCGCCATTCCAACCCGTGAGGATCTTGGTATCCAGGAAAGGCCTCGGCCTCCGCGAGCGCACCTGGAGGAGCTTTTGCAAGAGCGGCGCCAGGCGAGTCTGGAGTTGCGCCCGGGACATATGCAGGTCCACAGCCACGGCAGCAAGAGGTTTCGGAAGGAGCAGGATGTGATACCGAGCCTCGAAATTGGGAGCGTTGTTCGCACCAAACACGCGCTTGACGAGTTCTGCGTCAGCCTTATTGGTCAAAACAGCATCCAGTTCGCCGTCGGTCCAAACATAGAATTGACCTTCGACGCCGCTGCTATCCGCGTCCAGCGCAGAGTAAAAGCCGCCCTCCGGAGAAGTCATCTCCCGGTCGATAAATGCCAGCGTCTCTTCCACAACGCGCCTGTAGAGCGGATCTCCCGTCAAGCGATACGCCTTGGCATAGACCTCGGCCAGCTGGGCGTTGTCGTAGAGCATTTTTTCGAAGTGGGGCACGGTCCAGGTGCGCTCGGTGCTATACCGGTGAAAACCGCCACCGAGCTGATCGTAGATCCCGCCCTGGGCCATGCGATCGAGCGAAGTGGTGAGGATGGCAACCAGATCCGCGGACTTGGTGCGGCTAGCCTCTTGAAGCAACAACTCCAGGTAAGAAGGCACGGGGAACTTGGGCCCCTTGAAATGGCTGGAGGGAGAGCCGAAGCCGCCGAACTCGCTGTCAAATTCTTCCTTGATCGATTCCACGGCCGCCGTGACCAGCTTCCGATTCAGATCAACCAGAGCGACGCCTGGGATCGACTCTGCGAGGGCCGCTTTCGTGGCGGCAGCAAGTTTATGAGCCTGCGTCTCGAGATCCTGAGGCTTGTTGACCTGGAACTCGTGGATGATCTTGAGAATGCTCTTGAAACCGCGGACAACCTCGCCCTCCACCTGGCGGTCGTCCGGTGGCCAGTAGGTGCCGCCAACGATCGGTTTTCCGTCCGCGGTCAGAAACATGGACAGAGGCCAGCCGCCGCGCTGACGCTGAACGTTGAGCGCCATCATGTAAATCGCATCGATCTCCGGCCTTTCCTCGCGATCGACCTTGATGCAGACGAACCAATCGTTCAGGAGCTTCGCAACTTCAGCGTTTTCGAACGATTCTCGCTCCATCACGTGGCACCAATGACACGAGCTATACCCTATCGACAAGAAGATGAGTTTGCCTTCCTTCTTGGCCTTGGCAAAAGCGTCAGGCCCCCAAGGGTACCAATCGACTGGATTGTGTGCGTGCTGGAGGAGATAAGGGCTGCTTTCCTTGGCCAGGCGGTTCGTAGGAACGTCCTTGTCTGCGCGTGCGCCGCCTGCCTCCGCGAAACATGTTTGGCCAATGCCGAACCCAGCAAGCAACAGCACTGACGCCGCTCTTATCATCATGTGACACCGCATCGGAGTCTCCTCCAGCGAAGATTGGTCGATTTCCATCTCGGACGCCTGGTTAACCGTGTTACTATCCCGAAACTGGGCCGCAAAGCCAAGTGAAAAACTGGCTTTGCTATTCCACAGCCATTGAATTGTCTCTGAAAATGCGTCCTATTTGCGTCCTATTTGCGTCCTAATGGTTCAGGGAAACGGTGTCAAATAAAAGAGCTGCGCCCCTTGCCTTCCGCGTGGGAGCGCTTGCCTGCCGGAGTTGTAGCACAAGCTGTCAGCTTGTGTTACAACCGCGCGAGTCTTCAAGACCTAATTGTAGATCCAGCAAGGCGCATGTGAAACCGCATCCCAGGAGATTTGTGCCCTCACATTCGCCCCATCGGCAGGATAAACGCCGACGATGGGAAGGCCCACTGGAAACGACGGAGACGTGCTCGTTCGGCCTGACCTTCGTGGCAGCAGTGATGTGTCAAGCGTACTCGCGCCGACGCACCTTGCCAACCAACGAGGACTGCACCTCTCTCTCGTGCCTTTTCACGATGCACCTTCGACCAACTTGAAGGCACTCGTCTTGCTCTCACCAGGGATTGAAACCGACGCGCTAGCACCGCCCTGGGAACGGTGCGTCGGCGCGAGTACGCTTGACGCACCTATGAACTTAGCGGATTGACAGCTCGAGACCGTCGTCCAACGGAATTTCGCACGATATGTAACCATTTGCCGCATCGCGCACATACGCGAGATAGGGCATGAGCTTTTCCGACATGCTGATTACGTCGTCGGCAATGACCAGACAGCCCGGAGATAATGCCGGCTCAAGTTGCCTCAGCAAGGGGAGATACAGTTGCTTCCAGCCGTCGAGCAGCAAGAGGTCGACTCCGCTGATAGCAGAGAGCGTCTGGAAAGCGTCGCCCTGCCGGATCTCCACCAAATCCGACAACCCGGCCTGCGTGAGATGTTGCGCGGCACGAGACGCCTTACTTGCGCTCTGCTCTGTCGTGACTAAGTGACCGAAGCCGTTGTCGCGCAGGGCCGCCGCTATATGGATCGTGGACAATCCGAATGACGTGCCAAATTCCACGACAAGTGCGGGCCGGCGGCTGCGTACCAGCAAATGAACAAGCCTACCAACCTCCCGAGCGACTGCCATAAAAGATCGATCGCGGATTGACGCAAGCGTTTGCTCATCGATAAGGCCTCCGGCAGCCGACGCGCTGGCTTGCTCTTCGGCCGAAACTTTGGAATCGTTCACTTCAGCTTCTGCGTAGAGCCGAGACAAGGCTTCGTGAACTTGGGGCTGGTCAAGAATGGGAAGAGCGCGGGAAGTGTTTGTAGTCATGACGCACCTTTCAGCTGGCAAGCGCATGGCGCTACCAAGCTTCAAAACAAGGTGCGTTGACTAACGTAAACGCTTACGACGACAAACCTAGATTTTGCCGCGACGTTATCTTGCTGTTTTAGGAGGGCTTTGTCAAGGTGGAAAAAGGTGTCAGGACCCTTTTTCAGAAAAGGGTCCTGACACCTTTTTTCGAAACTGTTCAAGCCTCACGTTGCCTTTGGGAAAGCGGGCGATGACTTCGAGTTCACCGCCGAGCGCTTCGATAATCCGCCGCAAAGTGGAAACCTGCATGTCCGATTGCTTTTCCAGCTTTGAGAGGCTGGGTTGCTTGATGCCAAGCTCGTCGGCAAGCTCACTCTGGCTTTTTCCGGCGATTTTGCGGATTTCGCTGAGCAGCAATTCCCCCAATAATTGCTTGGTCCGGCGCGTGGCGCGGTCGCGTGTTCTCTTGGTTGTCGTTCGCTTTACGAGTTCATCAAATGATCTGGCCATTTCAATTACCTTTGCCTTTCTTCTTCGTTCGCAGTTTCATCAAGTGGGCGTCGTAGAGCGCGTCCGCTCTAGCAATAAGCTGGCGGTAGAAGCGCTTCTGGCCCACGCCTGATTTATCGCCGCCGACCAGCAACACCGCTGATCGTTGCGGGTCGAAGGCGAAGGCTATCCGCAGAACACACGCCTTCGTATCAGCGCGCAGCTCCTTCATGTTCGCGTGTTTTGACCCATTCAGCGTGTCCGCATGCGGCCGCGCGAGTTGCGGCCCCAGGAGCTTTAGCAAGTTGACCTTGGCGATAATTTCAGTCTGCTCCTCTTCTCCCAATTGCGAGAACCAAGCATCGAATTCCCGCGTGGTTGAGACGTTCCACATGCAACAAGTATAGCCTATAAGCTATGATCCCGACCAGACCTGGTCTGCACGCGGTCGGCGGGCGGGCTGCATGCTCCGGCAGTAGGGTGCGTCAAGCGTACTCGCGCCGACGCACCTTGCCAACTCGAAGCCATTCGTCTTGTTCTCACCAGGGACGGAAACCGACGCGCTAGCACCGCCCTGGGAATGGTGCGTCGGCGCGAGTACGCTTGACCGCACCCTACGAACTGCCGGAGCGCGGCCAGGCGTGAAGGCGCCGGTTTGTGGAAATGCGCTGGAACTGGTGGCCGGGGCTTGGATAATGCGTTGTCATGCTCCGGACGCTGAGGGCACCAGACAATGACACACCGACGCAAGCTTTTACTCGTCCTGACCATCGGTCTGGTCCTCGTGGCCGCGGCCGGTTGGTGGTGGTACGCTCGATTTGAGTTGCTGCCGTTCAAGATGGTTCTGCGCGGCTCGAGCAGCTCCAGCGAAAACCTCGGTGTTTCCGGCGGCAACCTTGTAGTCGTCGCACCAAAGCCGGGTCTCCTCTTCGGTACGGTGAGAAAACCTGGCAGCCGGGAGCAGTTCACGTATCTCATTCTGTTCAGGTATGGCCGTCCGAAGTCGGACGACTCGAGTCGGGGCCTCCAGTTCCACTGCACGTCGGACGGGAAAAAGGCGGAAGCGAACGACACGGTCGAACTGGCTGGCAAGCGCATCGAGGCAGCCTACCGCATTCAGCTCAACGAGAAAGGAACGGCTGTTGCGAACGAGAGTCTGACCATCGGCGGGAAAGGCGTAGATATGACGTCGGGCCAAGTGTTCTTGATCGACATGACAGCGGAAGCGCCGGTCTATCAGCAGAAGAAAGCCGAATTGCCTGCGATTCCCTCCAAGCTGGAATCGACGCAGGATGTAGAGCAACTGGCGGAATCGCTTCGAAAGAGTCTCGAAAGCCAGGACCCGGAGATCAAGGCGTTTATGCGGTGATTCGTAATCTGTCAAGACGTTTGTCGGCGACAGCAATAGCGGTCTTTTGCAGGCCTCGAAGCCCCCGCCGCGGAGTGGTACCTGGCCGAGGCCGAACTGAGGTTGCTGAAACAGCACAGGAACTGAATCTTCCCATGCAGATTGCGGCTTGGCGCACTGCTGGCAGAATAGGAGCTGGGATTTCTTTTCGAGCTGGCCTTTACTCGAAATTGGGTTTGCTTCCGTCTGGAAAACCGCCCTACATGTGGCAGGTTCTTGAGTGCGCCGGCTTGAGTCGGCGGGCGGTCGGACCGAGGCGCCCAAAGTATTTCTCGGAGTCCTTAAGACCAGGGTCTTACAGCGAGCACGACTACCATTACAGATTCAGCCGGGAGGCGCGAAAGAAGCACCTTACCCCCCCATAACGCCAGTTGACGGCCCCACTGGGAAAGGAAGTAGTTTCCTCGACCCTCCGTTCGCAGCGTGCGTTTCCTTCTATTCGGACACTTGCCCCAACGTCTTTTTTAGTCTTGCTTTACGCATCGGCCGCTTGAACACTTCAGCGGAGCGAAAAAACTCAGCCTTCGCCTGTTCGGCCGAGTATGCCGAGGTTTCCCCGACTGTAATCCAGAGCCCATCCGCAACCTTCTGAAGCTGCAGGGGCTTGTCGTGAGTTACGTAAAGTGCGCGTAAGTTCATGTTTTCAAACCACTTATTTTGGAATGCCCTTATGGGAGCATCGCTCCGAGCACCGTCGCCCATGCTTTCATTATATCCACAACATCTGAGCTGAGCTTCACCTCGGACGAATTTCCTAGCTGTTGCGATTGGAGACACGTTTCGCACCAGCCAGTATCGGCCAATTTGGTCTCGCAGTCAACTGCCAGTGTCCCGATCGGCCGAATCGGTGCCGCCTCCGCCTGAACATTCCCTGGGATAGGCACACTAATCATGGATTTGATCCGATTCGGCACCTTGTTGTGCTGCTCGATGGACATTCTCCACCGCCCTGGATCCTTTCGCGCAAGGTCGAGATCCGCGACCGCGACTTGGCCCGATTCCCAGGCTTGGCCCGTACATCCGGCGTCTTGATCAAGTTCCAGATCACTATCCGGATCAAGATCCATTCCTATCGAATAAGTGACAATTCGAGTGCTCGCCGCATTCTTGGATGCGCGGCCCGTCAGTAGCATGATATGGGCTCGCATTACGCCAATTCCATCTGCGCTCACTGATTCAAGTTGCTCCATCACAGCGCGCAACACCGGTTCATAAAGCCGTGGCGGACCAGATCGCACAATAAGATTTGTCTTGAGTTCTCCGCCAAATTGCTTCGTCCTTGCAAGCGGCTCAAATCTTTCAAGTTGATTGCTAGCCTCAGAATACCCCATCGCAAAGCACGCTTCGCGTTGCGCATTGGTCAATGCAAAATCAAACGTACCGATGCCTTCCGGCACTCGAATTGGAAAATAAGTTACGCCAGGTGTTGCTTGTCGGAGTAGCACATCGCTTGCCTCAAGTCCACTGCCGAGGAGAGCTTGTGCGAATGCCCCAAGATCGCCCGTCGGAGTGTAAGGTACTTGTGACTGACGCCCCGGGACGAGATCGAATGCTAAAGTCGGCGTTCTAGATCGGCGATATTCTTCTTCGAAAAGAAACGCCGGCAGATTGCTGCTCAGGCCACCATCTGTCAGGTGCATCCCGTTAAGTACCACTGGCCGAAATACAAATGGAAAACTAGCAGACGCTCTCACTGCGTCGACTACGGCTTGGTCAGCCCCTTTACGGCCGGTTCCGAAGATTGCCGCTCGTTTGCTCCCCAAGTCCGTGGCGACGACTCTCAACGGCTTACATCCACAACTTGCCAGGTGGTCGAAAGTCGCCTTCTCTGGTGCGACAGGTAGGTTTTTCACTCTCGCCTTGATCGACTCAGCCAAGAATGTCCTCAACTTGTTACCTTGGTAAAGGCCCACCTCCGTTCCGAAGCGCCTTGCCAAAGCGCTCATCGCCAAACAGGTCCGCCAGCTTTTGTCCGCAATTCGCTTCAAGAAGCCTTCCCATTCTTTCTTAAGCGCGCTCAACCGAGTGCCGCCGTCGTCAAGGAATTCAGTGAATACTTTGTTGACCAGAATGTCCTCTAATTCCGCCCCTGAATAGCCAATGGATGCGAGAAGCGCTACAATGCTTCCTGCGGAGGTGCCCCCAAACCCAAGCGGAGTGACTCCTTTGTCTTCAACTGCCCTAAGGCAGCCAGCCAGGACAGCGCCCTTGACACCGCCGCCAGCTAGTACGATGTGTGCGTCCACGATCACTATCCTCTCTAGCCTAGCGCTCGTGTCGATTAGTACCAGTCAGTTTCAAAGCAATGCACATCGAGCGCGCCGGGTGCCATGTTTTCGCGGCCCTTCAGTGCGCTCTCGTGGTCAGAACATAGCATGGAAGGGCTGCAAGAGCATGCCGTCCCCGGTTGAGCGCACGAATTCTGCCAGGGGATCCATGGTTAAAACTGGCTTGCCCATTCCAGCATAAAACCGAGCACTCGACCAGGGCCAATTGGTAACCTGGCCAACCAGGCCTCGCCGCACGGGATTGTTACGGATGGATTCGATCGTCGTGCGGAGCGTGGCTGGGTCGCAGACATTGCGGTCGTAGCCTCCACCCCGCCGCCGGCTTATGGCTTGAAAGAAGCATTGTTCATGTAGAAGTACGTCAAGGCATGTTCACGCAGTCCAGAAACGAAATACGCTGGATTCAGAGAACACAAATCGAAAAAAGTGCGGACTAACGAGTCCAGGTCGTAAAGGGAGAGGTGGTAAGCTGGCGCTTCAGCAATTGGTAAGCGTTCACAGTGGTATTCGACTGCGCAGTCAGCGCAGAGTATTGCCCAGGTCGCGCCCCTGCTGGGGAACGAACGTAGTGTCTTGTAGGTCCCACCGTTGGTGTATCCAGGGTGTTCTTATA
>Ga0316363_10000389_pt1 | contig 61874 bp, 48 predicted proteins | sample Sb_taG_3_FD_200459 | JGI IMG/M metagenome (GOLD analysis project Ga0316363, IMG submission 200459) | Peat soil microbial communities from Weissenstadt, Germany - Sb_50d_a_PC metaG (v2) (version 2) | ecosystem: Environmental > Terrestrial > Soil > Wetlands > Peat | place: Germany: Weissenstadt...
TTTGTCTCACGGGCTATTCGCGCCAATCTGGGGTACAAAGGCGCGCGGCCGGGTCAGTTTAGCTTTCGGGGTGTTAGCCGCCATAAAGCATTGCGACCGGGGTCTCTTCTATTTCCAGCGTAGCGAAGCTGTCAAGCCCCACCCCGGTACAACGCCGCCCATTTTCATAATCTCGGGTGGCCGGCCCCTGGGCCATGCTAGTTTAGCTTGCCTTGTCCGTGCGTTCGCCGGCAAGCGGGGAAAGCGCGCGCAGCTTGTTCACCGATTCGACGACCCGCCGGGCGACGGAATCGATCTCCTCTTCGGTGTTGAAGCGGCCCAGGCCGAAGCGCAGCGAAGAGTGCGCCAGGCCGGCGGGCACGCCCAGCGCGCGCAGAACGTGGCTGGGCTCGACGGTAGCGGAAGTGCAGGCCGACCCGGTGGAGAGCGCAACGTCCGGAAGACTCATCAGCAACGCTTCGCCATCGACGCCGGCGAAGCTCATGTTCAAATTGCCCGGCAGGCGGTGCTCCATCGACCCGTTGACGTGCACGTCGCTCAGCCCGGCCTCCAGCAGGGCCTCGAGCCGGTCGCGCAGGGCGCGCAAGCGATCGGATTCCGCCTGCATCTCGCGCGAGCAGATGGCGCAGGCCTCGCCAAACCCCACGATGGCGGGAACGTTCAGCGTGCCGGACCGCAGGCCGAACTCGTGGCCGCCGCCATCCATCTGGGGCGCCGGCTGGACGCGCGGATCGCGCCGCCGCACATAAAGCGCGCCGATGCCCTTGGGGCCGTACATCTTGTGGGCGCTGAGGGACATGAGGCCGATGTGATCGCCGGTGGCATCGATGGGGACTTTGCCAAAGGCCTGGGCGGCATCCGAGTGGAACAGCACGCCCCTTTCGCGACAGATGGCGGCGATTTCGCGCACGGGCTGGAGGACACCGATCTCATTGTTGGCATGCATGACGCTGACCAGGACGGTGTCGGGGCGGATGGCCGCGCGAAGCTGGTCGAGGTCCAGCAGGCCGTCGCGCAGGGGAGCCAGCAAGGTGACGCTCGAGCCGGACTTTTCGAGGCGGCGGACGGGATCGAGCACCGCCTTGTGCTCGGTGGTCATGGTGACGATGTGGCTGCCCTTGCCGCGATACGATTCGGCCACACCTTTGATGGCGAGGTTGTTCGACTCGGTGGCGCCGCTGGTGAAGACGATCTCGCGCGGGACGGCGCCGGCCAGCTCCGCCACGCGTTTGCGGGCGAACTCCACGGCCTTTTCGGCCTCCCACCCAAAGGCATGGCTGCGGCTGGCGGCGTTGCCGAACCTGGGGCCGAAGTAAGGGAGCATGGCTTCGAGGACGCGCGGGTCCAGGGGCGTGGTGGCGTGATGGTCCAGGTAGATCGGCTTCGGCATCCGGCTACTTCCATTGTGCGACGAGCTTAGGGTAATTTGGCTTTGATCTCGTCCAGGCGTTCCGAGATTTGACAGACCATGAGGCGAACCCCGTCCATTTCGGCCGGCGTGCGCATGTTGCCGGCCAACTGCTTCAGTTTGTCCAGAGGATACTGGAGGCGAGCCCGGATATCACAGAGGAGATTCAACAGGGACGGGTCCCGCTTCTTCGCCCTTTGAAGTTCGTTGCGCAGAAAACTGACGGCGTTGCGGATGCGGGCGGCATTTTCGGGGATGATAGGGACCATTTCGCCCTCGATCTCGATGGTCTCGCCTTCAATTTTAGGGGCGATCTCGCGGTAGGTCTCGGGCGAGATGCGGACGATTTGGGCGAGTGCGAAATAGACTTCGCCAAACTCCTCGAGTTGGCCGATCACGGTATCGACTCGCTGACGGCTGATGCCAACCTGTTCCTGGCAGAAGGCGTCCCACGTCAAGCCGAGCCGCTTGTAGACGCCGGAATCGCGAACCCCGCGGAGAATCTCCGCCTGGGCGGCGGAGCATCTGCTGGCCATCATGCCAAAGGCCTGGCCCCTGCCGATATTCGCGCCTAAATCGAGATATTTTGCAATCATAAAAGCTCCAAAACCGCAACTTTATCCGCGGTTTCTGCGATGAAAAGAAAGGAACTCAGCCTTTATTTCCGCAACTTTTGTTGCGCTTTTCCGGCTGGGCCCCCGACGATTTCGCCGGAGGCGCCAACCGGAATGCTGTATGTCCTCCCTGTTATCAGCTAAGCACGCCGACTGGCGGAACTCGGGGGATTCGGCAAATCGGCGTTGAAAATACTGGGGAAATAAATTTCAAAAATCCGTGACCGGGATTTCGGGGCGGGCCACTTTTTCGGCGGGTCGCTGTAAGACGCTGAATTCAATGCAGGTTATGCGGCAGGTTTTGAGGGCGGCGAGACCCGCCTCAGAACCGGAAGCTGAACTCGCCTGCCAACTGGAACCAACGATCGCGCGCGTAACCGGGGTTGGCAAGGAACAAACGCGGAGTCGCGCCGAGCCAGAAATGTTTCGCGCGGTCCAGCGCGAGCGCGGTGGAAGCGACGAAGTAACCGCCCCATCCGTCGCGCGATTGAAGCCCAAAGCCGGTGTCCGGGTTGCTGACCGAATACTTCTCGTACAGCCCGCCTCCGCCGCCCGAAAATTCGATGCGGCCAAGATAGAGGGGCGCGATGAACCGAACGCCGAAGGGAACCCAAACGAACCGGTCGTCGGGATTCAGGAAGTAATGGGCTCCCTGGATATCCGGCGACGGCTGAAAGGCGGCGAATACGCCGGCTTCCACTTCGACGTGCGGACGAATGCGATAGCCATACGAGAGACCCAACCCGGTGGCAGTCTCCTTCGGGAGAGAATACCCGCCCACCTGGCGGGACCAGCCGCCGCTGAACGTCATACGATTTTGGAGGACCGGTTGCGCAGCCGCGAAAGACACGAACAACAGGAATGCAACAACCAGCCGCATGTCTCCAAGACCCGCGAGCGCGCGGTTCCACTACACCGGCGAGCACATTTTCAAAGGCCGTGGTGAGAGGGCGCGCCGGTCCGGGCCTAGCGATGCGCCCAGAATTGATGGCGGGCTTGCACGAGCAGGCCCTTCTGCCTGACCGTCAGTTGGATCTTGCGAAACTCGGAGATGGTGATCGGCTTGTCCGACACGTAGCCCAGACTGTACTGGCTGCGCAGCTCCTCCTGCAGAATATCGAATATCCGGTCTACGGTTTGTTTCTTCGAAACCTCGAAGAAGCCACCGCCGCTATCATTCGACATGCGCTCTAAGACGCCCTTACCGTCGCCGCCTCCGAAGATTCCATAGGCGCCGGGGTCGGAGTACAGAATGGAGTAGATGAGTGTGTCGGCGCGCGCGGCAGCCTCCACGGCATCCTTGAGCGTGCCGTAGCTGCCGACGTCCACGCCATCGGAGAGCACGATCAGAGCTTTCCGGCCGCTCAGCTTGCTCATAACCTCATCGGACGCGCGGGCCACGGCATCGTAAAGGAGAGTGCCGCCACCATGCTGCATGCGCAACTGGCGCACGGTCTCCGTGTCGACATAGGCCAGCGCATCGTCCAACTTGCCGACCGAGGAAGTGAGCGCCTGGCGCATCTGGACGGCGCTGTCGAACTGCATGATGAAAACCTGGTCCTTTTTTTCGCGGACCACCTGATCCAGGAAGCGCAGACTGGCGCCGCGCTCCGCGTCGAGCACGCGCCGCTGGCTGCCGCTGGTGTCTACCATGAGGCCGAGCGTCAGCGGCAAGTCACTCTCGCGCGCGAAATAGCGGATGGTCTGTGGGCGGCCATCTTCAGACAGCGAGAAATCGTCACGGTCGAGATTGCCGACAAGCGCTCCGGTTCTGTTCCGGACCGTCGCCAGGACATTGATGACTTTCACATCCGTGGAAAAAACGGGCGCGTCCTGACCACGGGCAAACCGGACACCGCATAGAACGGCCGCGCACTGGAGAACCTCGCGTCTGGTGAAATAATCCCGCATGGGAAGGTACGTAGCTGTCCCGGCAGATGCGCCCACGCCGAAGCCGGCAAAGCCGCGACGTCCAAGGGCGCGCAACGATTCCTCTATTCCTATAGTTTATGGCATCGGCTGCTGAAGGGGAGTGCCGGGGGCCGTGATGGGCACAGCGGAATCAGGCGGACCATGGCGCGGGGAGGCGGGGCGCCTGTGGCTGAGTGTATACTAATCGGAAACCAGGAACGGAGGAACCGATGACGGCACCTGCTTCTTTGTCACTCGCGGCCGCGCTATTCTGCGCCACGGCTTGGGCCGCCGATACGCCACTGAACGTGAAGACCGGCGAATGGGAGGCCACTGTGACCGGCGAGAGCACTGGGCAGATCCCCATCCCCCAGGAGAAGCTGGACAAATTGACGCCCGAACAGCGCGCCAAACTGGAAGCCGCCATGCGAGGCTTGGGAGGCCCTCGAACCAGTGTCTACAAGACCTGTGTGCGGAAGGAAACACTCGACAAGCCGTTTGGCAACGAGGGCGCCCAGAAGTCTTGCAAACGGACCATCGTGACCTCTTCGCCGACCAGGCAGGAGATTCAGATGGAGTGCGAGAATGCCACCGGCAAGCAGACCGGCACCTTCAAGGTGGAGGCCCTGGATTCGGGCAACGTCAAGGGAACCATGCAAATGACCGTCTCGAGCGGCGCCCGCGCCATGAACATCAACTCCACTTTCTCGGCCAAATGGCTGGGACCGGTGTGTTCGGAGTCAGAATCCAATAAGTAGGCCGGTGCCGGATCCCTTGGTGCGATCACTGCCACGTTGCCAGCGCCCAGCGCCAGAGTTCACATTGGATCAGGCTCGGTCGCACAGTGTAACTGGTCGCGCAACTGACCTACTGCACCGACCACGTTGCCTTCGCTTGCCAGTCCGTGTTATTGGCTTCGTTGACGTCCCGCGCGGCCAGGTAGAAGACCAGGTTCGGCCCGAAGCCGGGGGTGAAACCGATATTCAACGACAGGCTGAGAGTGTTGCCGTTGGCCGCCACGGCGTTGCTCCCCCAACTCACCGCACACTGGCTGTTGCTCAAGTTGCCGCCGATGTTCAAGCTCTGACCCGGCAACAGGCCGTCGCCGGTGTCATTCACCAGGTACAGCACATTGATGGAACGGGCATACGCCAGGTAACAGGCGTGCCGGCCATCGAGCGCACTGTTAACCAGGATGTTTGCGACGCCCAGGTCTTGAAAGCCCTTGGTATCGGAAAAGCTGAAGATGTATGCCGTAGGACCGAAGCCGGCGCCGCTGGCAGGGGTCATGCCAACCACCGCAGTGGTTGTGGGCTGCGTCGCTCCCGGCGCCTGCCACACTCCCATCGGCACCCACCCGGAGTTGTTCTGCTCGAGATCGCGAGCCGCCTCGTACAGGATTTTGTTCCCCACGAATGCAGTTTTGAACGTGGCGTTTACGGTCAGGGTGAGCGTATTCCCGTTGCCGTTGGCAGAGGTCAGACTCACCATGCACTGGCTGTTCTGGATAGTGGCGGAGTTCCCCAGCGCCACAGACCCGGCATACGGTCCTCCCGCCTGGCCGGCGTCATTCACCAGGTACAGCGTGGAGGACGGAACCGAGTAGGCCAGATAACAGGCACTGCGGCCGTCGATGAAGTTGTTAATAAGGATGTCGACCACGTCGAGGTCTTGCCAGCCGCGAGCATCGGTAAAGGTGAAGACAAACGTCTGGCTGGGTCCGGTGCCCGATGCCGGGCTCGCGGTTACAGGAGCAGGGGGCTGCAATTTGGTCAGCAGGTAGACGCCGCCGTTCACATTGACCAGGATTTGCCCTTTGTCGTTGATGCCGACGGCGGACCCTCGATTCAGTTGGCTGCTTATCGAGCTGAGGTCGTAGACCGTGCCTCCCGCGTACAGGAATGGTGCACTAGCCTCGTTAGTAGACATGACCATCTGTCCAACCACCTGGCCGCTCGAATTCAATGCCTGTGGGCCGAGGCTGATCAAGAAGCTCGACGGACCAACAGAGATTTGTACGGTCGAGCCGGTGGAGCCGTTCGCGGAAGCGGGCGTCCAAATGAAGCCGTGGTAAAACGTATCGTCCGCTGAAAAACAGGCTGTGCCGACGATTCCCGTAACGGTGCCGTTGCCGTTGATCGCGGTCGGCTTGCCAATTACGTTAGTGCCGTCAGCAGACGAAGTGGCTTGTGTATAACTACCTTGGTTGCCATTTGGCGCCGATGGTGTGAATAGGAGGGGTTCGTAGGGTCCAGGGACGCCCGGTCCACACATGCTGATTACGGCTTGGCCATAACCATTGATTCCGACCACGGCGTCCTGCCGAGTAGTGTTCAGAATGTTCAGTGTCCCCACAGTTCCGTTCGCCGAAGATGGCGTCCAGATATAGGCACTGGTATTCTCTTGACCGATATTCTCGTAACCGATAATCTGACCAAAACCGTTGATGGCGATCGCGGTGGACGCGGTCGTTCCCGGGCCCAAGAACGTCATCATGCTCCCGGTTGTGGCGTTGGGAGCGCTCGGCTGCCACAAGAAAGCCTGGCTTGTTAAATTAGTGGAGTTGTCCGCTGCCGTGCCGACTATCTGCCCCTGATCGTTGATGCCGCCAGGCACAGTGGAGGGAGTTCCGTTGATCGGTAGGGTGCCCAGATCGGTCACGCTTCCTACCGTTCCGTTAGCAGAGTTGGGCGTCCATAGGAAGGCCCTGAACGGAGAGGATGGGCTTTGCGCGAGGACCTGCCCGAAATTGTTGATGGCGACCGCGGTACCGCTCGCAAGAATCTGGGTGACGGCGTAGCTGTTTGGCGGAATCAGAGCGGCCGGAGTAAAAGTCGCCGTTACGTATTGACCAGCGGTCATGTTGACCGTAGCCGATGGCGAGCCCGCTGTCGTGTTGGTGACCCCGCTCCAACTCAAGAACTGGTAGCCGCTTGCCGGCGTGGCGGTCACGGTTGCCGTGCTGTTCGGGGCGTACCACCCGCTGCCCGATACCGTGCCACCGTTGGCGGGGTCGGCGACGGTGGTCAGGAAATAGGAAATGCTGAAATTGGCGGTGTACGTCGCCGCCTGCGCCGGGGCCATGATGACACGTGGATTTGACGTTCCGCCATCCTGCCATCCGGTGAACCCGTATTGCGTTCTGGTCTCCGGGTATTGGGGTGAAGCAAAGCTGACCGTGCAGCTAGATCCAGTGTTCCAACTTAGCGTTTGCGGCGTAGTGTATGCGCCCGGGCTGCAACCGGCGCCGTTGACCGTAAAAGACGCGCCCGCCGGGCTCGAAGCGATGGTTATCGAAACTTGCGCTTCGAGCGAAGCACAGGCAAGGAGGGCGAGCGCGGCGGCCGCACCAACGAGATTTATTGCGTGGCCCATGTTCCCTTCGCTTGCCAGTCCGTGTTATTGGCTTCGTTGACGTCCCGCGCGGCCAGGTAGAAGACCAGGTTCGGCCCGAAGCCGGGGGTGAAACCGATATTCAACGACAGGCTGAGAGTGTTGCCGTTGGCCGCCACGGCGTTGCTCCCCCAGCTCACCGCGCACTGGCTGTTGCTTAGATTGCCGCCGATGTTCAAGCTCTGACCCGGCAACAGGCCGTCGCCGGTGTCATTCACCAGGTACAGCACGTTGATGGAACGGGCATACGCCAGGTAACAGGCATGCCGGCCATCGAGCGCACCGTTTACCAGAATATTTGCGACGCCCAGGTCTTGAAATCCCTTGGTATCGGAGAAGCTGAAGTTGTATGCCGTAGGACCAAAGCCGGCGCCGCTGGCAGGGTTCATGCCAACCACCGCGGTGGTTGTGGGCTGCGTCGCTCCCGGCGCCTGCCACACTCCCATCGGCACCCACCCGGAGTTGTTCTGCTCCAGATCGCGAGCCGCCTCATAGAGGATTTTGTTCCCACCGAATGCAGTCTTGAACGTGGCGTTTACGGTCAGGGTGAGCGTATTCCCGTTGCCGTTGGCAGAGGTCAGACTCACCATGCACTGACTGTTCTGGAGAGTGGCGGAGTTGCCCAGCGCCACAGACCCGGCATACGGCCCTCCCGCGAGGCCGGCATCGTTCACCAGGTACAGGGTGCTGGACGGAACCGAGTACGCGAGGTAACAGGCGCTGCGGCCATCGATGAAGTTGTTGATCAGGACGTTGACGACGTCGAGGTCCTGCCAGCCGCGAGGATCGGTGAAGGTGAAGACGAAGGTCTGGCTGGATCCGTTGCCCGATGCCGGACTCGCGGTTGCCGGGGCAGGAGACTGCAATTTGGTCAGCAGGTAGACGCCGCCATTCGCGTTGATCAGAATTTGCCCTTTGTCGTTGATGCCGACAGCGGATCCTTCACTTGGTTGACCGCCTGGCGAGCTGAGGTCGTAGACCGTGCCTCCCGCGTACAAAAACGGCGCGGAGTGGCCGTCAGAAGACCGATACATCTGTCCAACCACCTGGCCGCTCGAATTCAATGCCAATGGGATCAGCGGGTCGAAGCCCGCCGGAGCGGTGATTTCTGTGTTCGTGCCGGTGGTACCGTTGGCGGACGCGGGCGTCCAAATAAATCCATCATGAAAGGGAGACCCTAGTCCAGAACAGACTACGTTGGCCTTCCCTGTCACGGTACCGTTGCTGTTAATCGCGGTTGCGGTACCTATTAGATTGGCGCCTCCAGACAAACCGGCTTGTGTATAGCTGCCTTGGTTGCCATTGGGTGCAGATGGCGTAAATAGGGACGGCTCCCAGACATTATACCCGGGAAAATCCTGTACACATGAGTTGATAACGGCTTGGCCATAACCATTAATTGCGGTCACGCCGTTCAGCCGGCTGTCGGTGTTCAGTGTCCCCACGGTTGCGTTCGCTGAAGATGGTGTCCAGATGTAGGAGCCGTTATTCTCGACACCGATGATCTGACCAAAACCATTGATGCCGATCGCGGTGGACGGGGAGGTTCCCGGGCCCAAGAACGTCATCATGCTCCCGGTTGTCGCATTGGGTGCGCTCGGCTGCCACAAGAAAGCCTCCGTTGTTGTATTAGCGGGGAGGACCGCTACCGTGCCGACGATCTGCCCCTGATCGTCGATGCCGCTGGGTACAATGGAGGGAGTTCCGTTGACCGGCAAGCTGCCCAGATCGGTCAGGCTTCCCACCGTTCCATTAGCGGTTGCAGGTGTCCACAGGGAGGCTCTGGCCGGATTGGATGGGTTGTACGCGACGACCTGGCCAAAATTGTTGATGGCAACCCCGGTACCACTCGCAAGAATCTGGGTGGCCACGTAGTTGTTCGGCGGGACCAGAGTCGGAGTAAAATTCGCCGTCACGTATTGACCAGCGGTCATGTTGACCGTAGCCGATGTCGAACCCGCCGTCGTGTTGGTGACGCCGGTCCAGCTCAAGAACTGGTAGCCGCTTGCCGGCGTGGCGGTCACGGTTGCCGTACTGTTCGCGGCGTACCACCCGCCGCCCGATACCGTGCCACCCTGCGAGGGATTCGCGATAGTGGTCAAGAAATAGGAAGTGCTGAAATTGGCGGTGTACGTTGTCGCCAGCGCGAGCGCCGGGATGACACGTGGGTTTGACGTTCCGCCATCCTGCCAGCCAGTGAACCCGTATTGCGTTCCGGCTTGCGGGTATTGGGGTGAAGCAAAACCGACCGTGCAACTAGTTCCCGTGGTCCAACTCAGCGATTGCGGCGTGGTGTAGGCGCCCGGGCTGCAGCCGGCGCCGTTGACCGTAAAGGACGCGCCCGCCGGGCTCGATGCGATGGTTATCGAAACTTGCGCTTCGAGCGAAGCAGCGGCAAACAGCGCGAGCGCCGAGGCCGCACCAACGAGACTCACTGCGCGACCCATGTTCCCCTCGCTTGCCAGTCCGTGTTATTGCCTTCGTTGACGTCCCGTGTTGCCAGGTAAAAGACCAGGTTTGGCCCGAAGCCGGGGCTGAAACCAATATTCAATGTCAGGCTGAGATTGTTGCCATTGGCTGCCACGGCGTTATTCCCCCAGCTCACCGCACACTGGCTGTTGCTTACATTGCCGCCGGTGATCAAGCTCCCACCCGACAACAAGCCGTCGCCATTGTCATTCACCAGGTACAGCACGTTGAAGAGCCGGGAATACGCTATGTAACAGGCGTGCTGGCCATTGAGCACACTGTTAATCAGGATGTCTTCGACACCCAGGTCTTGCGATCCCTTGGTATCGGAAAAGTTGAAGGTGAATGCCGTAGGACCGAAGCCGGCGCCGCTGGCAGGGTTCATGCCAACTACGGCAGTGGTTGTGGATTGCACGGATCCCGGCACCTGCCACACTCCCAACGGCACCCACCCGGAGTTGTCCTGCTCCTGATCGCGAGCCGCCAGGTACAGGATTTTGTTCCCGCCGAATGCAGCCTGGAACGCGGCGTTTACGGTCAGCGTGAGCGTGTTCCCGCTGCCGCTGGCAGAGGTCAGGCTCACCATGCATTGGCTGTTCTGGATGGTGGCGGAGTTGCCCAGCGCCACAGACCCGGCATACGGTCCTGCTGCCGCGCCGGCATCATTCACCAGGTACAGAGTGGAGGACGGAACCGAGTAGGCCAGATAGCAGGCGCTGCGGGCGTCGATGAAGTTGTTGATCAGGATGTTGACGACGCCGAGGTCCTGCCAGCCGCGAGGATCCGTAAAGGTGAAGACAAAGCCTGGCTCGCTGCGCTGCCCGATTGGGGGCTGGAAGAGACAGGCGCGGGCGCCGAAAGCGACAGTGGAGTAAGAAGATAGACGTCGGCCGAGCTACCAGAATCGATCAGGATCTGGCCACTGTCGTTGATACCGACGGGAACGCCCTGGACCAACTGGCTGCTGACGGTGGTCAGATCGTAGACCGTGCCACCGGTGTACAGAAATGGCGTGGGAGTGGGAGCGACCCCGTGTCCTGTCATCGTTCCAACGACCTGTTCACTGGCATTAAAGGCCGTAGGGCTCAGGTTTGCGAAACCGTCTGGAATCGGGATCACGGTAGTCTGGCCAGTGGTGACATTCGGCAACGTGGGAGTCCAAAGGAAGCCCTGGACGCCTTGACCCCCTAAACTCGTACCTAACACCGCACCGTTCTTGTTGATGGCTACCAACACGTAGGTGCTACCGCCTCCCGGCACCGGAATCTGCGTGTAGCTGCCGGTGGCAGCGTTGGGTGAGGATGGGGTGAACAGGATCGGCTGCGGAGTGGGGGAGACAGCAGTCGAATTCAGGATCACCTGTCCAAAATCGTTGATCCCGGCCAGGCCACTCAAACGGGAATCGGTGTTGAGCGTCCCGGTGGTTCCGTGCGGCGATGACGGCGACCAGATAAACGACGAACTACCCAGGGACCCGATGATCTGTCCCATACCGTTGATGCCGGCCGCAGTGGACGTTCCGGCTCCCGCGGCTCCCAGGAACGGCAGGATGGTGCCCGATGTTCCATTGGCCACGGTTGGCGTCCACAGGAAGGCCTGGGTGGTGTGGCCCCCGGTGAAATCAGAAGTGGTCCCGACCACCTGCCCCGAATCATTGATGCCGGTGGCAATATTCGTGAAAGCGGCCCCGGCGGGCAAATTCCCCAGATTAATCGCGCTACCCGTGGTTCCGTTGGCGGTGGCCGGTGTCCAGAGAACGGAGTACGTCGGGTACGCGAGCGGGAAGCCGGACGATCCCGCTCCGGTGACCGCCACCACTTGTCCAAAAGAGTTAATCAGTCCAACATTGTTCGGGTACGTTCCGCTCCTGGTGAAAATACTGGTCACCATATAGTTGGTGGTGGGCGGGGTGGGCGCGAAATTCGCCGTCGCGGTCAGCGGGCCGGTCATCTTCACCGTCGCCGAGTTCGAACCCGCAATCGCGTTGGCGCCGGTCCAATTCACCAGATGGTAGCCGCCGGCGGGCGTGGCAGTCACGGTCGCCGTGGTGTTGGCGGCAAACCATCCGCCGCCGGAGACTGTTCCACCGCTCGCCGGATTCGCGAGGACCGTCAGATAGTACTGGTAGTTGAAAGTTGCGGTGTAGGTTGCGGCCTGCGCAGGCACCGTGAAGGTTCGAGGGTTAAACGTCTGGCCGTCCTGCCACACGTTGAACAAAGTTTCCGCGCCGGCCTGCAAGTACTGCGGCGGGAACGCGACGGTGCAACTGGATCCCGGCGCCCAACTCAGCGTCTGCGGTGTGGTGTACCCACCAGGGCTGCAACCGACGCCGCTCAACGTGAACGCCTGGCCGGCGGGGTTCGACGCGATGGTTATCGACACTTGCGCTTCGAGCGAAGCGGCAGCAAGAAGGGTGAGCACCAGGGGACGGAAGGCATAAGACCTCAGGAGGGGCATAGGATACTTCCGGTAAGCATGGTATCGCCTTGCTGCGCCGGTGTATAGCCGAGGCGAGGCGTGTGCGGAGGGGCGCAAAGGCCGATATAATTCCAGCGAAGCAGCTAAAGCATGCCCCACCGCGCTATGGCATCATGACGGGATGGATCTCTGGACGCTGAGCGATCTCTCGACACCGTGGTGCGTGCACGTGGCGGCGACATTGCGGATCGCCGATCACATCGCAGCAGGAAACACGGAGATCGGTCAGCTCGCCGCCGCAGCGGGCGCCGATCGCGACTCGCTCGACCGGGTGCTGCGGCACCTGGTGAGCAAGGGGCTCTTCCAACAGACGGCGCCCGGGCGGTTCGCTCTTAATGAGGCCGCGCGAGCGCTGCTGGAGGAGCCGGTCCGCCTGGGCCTCGATCTGAATGGTATTGGCGGCCGCATGGCGCACGCGTGGGGAACGCTGTTATCCGCTGTCCGCAGCGGCAAGCCTGCGTATCACGAGGCTTTCGGGCGCGGCTTCTGGGAGGACCTGGACGCCCACCCGGACATCGCCGCCAGCTTCGACGCGCTCATGGGTCCGGCCGGCCACGGCACGCCGGATCCCCATGTCCTGATCGATCCCGCCGACTGGGAATCGGTCAGGATGGTGGTTGACGTGGGCGGCGGCACGGGAACGCTTTTGGCGGAGATCCTGCGCGCGCGGCCCGAGGTGCGAGGCACGCTGGTCGACCTGCCGCGGACCGTGGCGCGGTCGGGCGAGGTCTTCCAGGCGGCGGGCGTGGCCGATCGGGTGACCGCCGTGGCGCAGAGCTTTTTCGACCCGCTGCCCGGCGGTGGCGACCTCTATATATTGAAGAACGTCCTCGGCGACTGGCCCGATCGCGAGGCGACGGCCATCCTGAGACGCTGCGCCGAAGCGGCGAGGCCGTCCGGCAGGGTCGTAGCCTTCACCGGCGCGGGACCGGGCGAAGAGGCGTCGCCGGAGCTGCTGATGATGGTCCTGGTGGGCGGGAGGGGCCGGACGCTGGACGAGTTCCGCTCGATGGCTCGTGACGCGGGCCTGGAGGTGACGGCGGTGGGGCGCCAGCCGTCGGGCCGCGCGATCGCCGAGTGCCGGCCGGCGTGATCGTATGCTGGAGAGAAGAGGGGGCTCATGTTCACCAAATCATTCGCGCTGGTCACTGTTTTCGCCATGCTGGCGCACTCGCTGGCCGCGGCCCAGGTGGTGACCGCGCAGTACGACAACGCTCGCACCGGGGCCAACCTGAACGAGACCACGCTGACAGCGGCCAATGTGAATCAGGGCCGGTTCGGAAAGATCTTCTCGTACGCGGTGGATGGCGACGTCTATGCCCAACCGCTCTTCCTGCCGCGCGTCGAGATCCCCGGCAAGGGAATCCACAACGTCATTTTCATAGCTACGGAACACGACAGCGTGTATGCGTTCGATGCCGAAGGCGTGCCCGCCGAGCCGCTCTGGAAGGTCAATTTCCTCAACCCCGGCGCCGGCGTCACCGCAGTGCCCGCGCGTGATGTCGATTGCCCGTTCATCGCTCCGGAAGTGGGGATTACGCCCACGCCGGTGATCGATCTGCAAACGGGAACGCTCTACGTCCTGGCGCGGACCAAGGAGAGCCACGGCGCTTTGTCGGGCAGCGCCTATGTCCAGAAGCTGCACGCGCTGGCAATCACCACCGGCCACGAGAAGTTCGGCGGGCCGGCGGAGATCCAGGCGGGGGTCAGGGGCCGCGGCGCGGGCGAATCGCGGGGCGAAGTGCATTTCGACCCGCTGCGCGAGCTGCCACGAGCGGCGCTGCTGCTGGCGAACGGACAGGTTTACATGACCTGGGGCTCGTCGTGCGACGTCGGCCCGTACCACGGCTGGGTGATGGCGTACAACGCGACGACGCTGGCGCAGACGGCGGTGTTCAACACGTCGCCCGATGCCGAAGAGAGCGGCATCTGGCAGAGCGACAACGGCCCGGCCGCGGACGAGGAGGGCAATGTTTATGTGGCTACCGGGAACGGGAGATTCACCATCGCCGCCAACGGCCGGGATTATGGAGACAGCCTCCTGAAACTGGGGCTGGCCGATCGCAGCCTGAATGTGCTCGACTACTTCACGCCATTCAACGAAAGTGCGCTCAACAGTAAGGATCTGGACCTCGGATCCGGCGGGCCGATCCTGGTTCCCGGCCAACCGGGCGAGCATCGGCGGCTCGTGCTGATCGGCGGCAAAGACGGCACCCTGTACGCGCTGGATACCGGCCAACTGGGAAAGCTCCAGGACACCGGCAACAGCCACGCCATGCCGGCGATCCGATTCCGCGGCGGCATTTACGCGGCGCCGGCATATTGGAACGGCCACGTGTATGTGCTGGCGAGCAACGATTACCTGTCGGCATTCGCGGTGAACAAGGGAAAGCTGTCGGAGAGGCCCGATGCGATGAGCGATCAACGATTCCTCGATTCGGGAGCGACTCCGGCCATCTCGGCCAACGGAACGCGCAACGGCATTGTCTGGCTGATCGACACCAAAACGTGGAATGGCTCGGACCGGCCGGCCGTGCTCCACGCCTACGATGCCGCGAACGTAGCTCGCGAACTGTACAACAGCGAGCAGACCGCCCAGCGCGACCGGGTGGGTCTGACGCTGCGGTTCACCGTGCCGACGGTGGTCAACGGGCGCGTCTATGTGGATGCCAAGCGCAGAGTGGACGTATACGGGCTGCTGCCTGCCGGACATTGACGCCGCAGTCGGGTTGTGATATCCGGTTGAAGAATCCAGGAGGAACGATGTTCCAGAGCAAAAGATCACGACGCGATTTTCTGGGTGCCTCCACGGCCGGTTCGCTGGCCGCGTTCTCGGCTTTGGCGGACCCGCCACAAGCGGCGGCGCAGGCGGTGGGCGTTAAACGGGGAGACCTGCCGGATCTCACGATCAAGGAGGTGAAGGTGTATGTCGCCAACCTGGCCAACCTCCGCCGCCTGAACGGCAGTGAGACCGGGGAGATCGTCTCCATCGTGACCAACAGCGGCGTGGAAGGCAACTATACCATCGGCAACCGGTCCACCACCGTGGGATGGCTGGAATGGGCCAAGCCGGCGTTGACGGGCAAGAACGTCGTCGATCTTTTGCCCGCCATCACAGCGACCTCCGGGATGAAAGCCGCGTACGGATTCATTGCCGGCCGGGGCGGCGGTGGGGCTGGCGGTGGTGGCGGACGTGGCGCCGGTGCGGGGCGCGGGGCCGGTGCCGCAAGCGGAGCCGCGGGCGGCGGCGGTGGCGCTGCGGCCGGCGCTGGTGCGGGTCGTGCCGCGGGCGGCGGACGTGGTGGCGCAGGTGGCGGCGGCGGACGCGGCGGTGCTCCCGGCGGCGCCGGCGGTGGGTTCGGGCTGGGAAACCGTGGCGGCGGCACCTGGCCGAACTATTACACCGCGACTGCCGAAGTGTGCTTGTGGGACATCCTCGGCAAGACGGTCAACCTGCCGATCTACAAGCTCCTGGGTGGCACCAAGGACCGCATGATGGCCTACGCCAGCTCGCAACACCTGGCGAACTGGGAAGACTTCGGTCCGGACGTGCAGAAGGCCAAGGACGAGGGCTACAAGGGCTACAAGATCCACCCCGGCGGGGGGCAGCCGAGAAGCGGCGCTCCGACTCCCAGGCACGTGGGGCACATGGAGGAGATCAAGCTGTGCCGCAAGACGGCCGGCGACAGCTTCATGCTGGCTCACGACCCCGTGCAAGGCTACAACCTTTACGAAGCGCTGAAGGTCGGCCGTTTGCTGGACGAGTTGGATTACGCCTGGTTCGAGGACCCGATCCGAACGACCGATGTGGATGGCCTGGTGGAGCTGAACCGGGTCCTCGATTTGCCGCTGCACGTGGGCGAGTTTCTCGCCTCCATTGCCGATTTCGCCGAGTACATCCAGAAGGGCGCGCTCAACGTGGTGCGGCTCATCGCCGATAACGTCGGCGGGATCAGCGGCTCGATGCGCGTGGGCCTGCTGGCCGACGCCTTCGGATTGGAGTGCACGCCGCACAACTGGGGCAACGTGCTGGACCTGGCGGTGCACTTCCAACTCGAACTGGCGCTGCCGAATGCATTCTGGTTCGAGATGCCGCACCCGGCCGAGTACGCGGATCGTCCGTATCACAAAGACAAGTTCCGCATCGACAAGGACAGCTACGTGCTCGCGCCCACGGCGCCCGGGCTCGGCTACCCGATCGATCGCGACGCGCTGGAGAAGATGCTGATCCGCATCGACCGGTAAGACCGCTCTAACACGTGATCAGCTCGATGCCTTCTTTTCGGCCCAGGTTGCGCGAATACTTCCGGGCGGCGGCATCGTTCCAGTGCTCGTGCACGCCCAGGCTGGCCAGCGTGCCGCGGCTGTCGGGCTGGTAAGTCGTCCCGGACGGCGGCTTAGGCGCCAGCGCCGCTTCGTGCAGGTAGTTGTCCGCGGAGCCCCGGACCTCGGTGGCGCGCGGCTCGTTTCTCAGGATGTCCAGGCCGACGGAGTCGATCGCCACGGGGTCCTGCGACATCAGGATGCTGGAAGCCCAGTGGTCGTCGAAGGAGGCCCACTTGATGACGTTGCCCTCGTTGTGCGCGGCCGAGTACAGGCCGTCCAGCACGTAGAGCATGGTCTTGCCGCCCAGGTGCCGGTGTCCCATCAGGTCCACCAGCGCGTTGTAGGAGCCCATGGGCAAGGTCCGCATCACGTTGGCGTGCAGCGCCCTTGGCGACCAGCCGCCGTCATTGGGGAAATGCACGGAACCGAAATGGTTCTTGCCGATCAGCGTGACGCCGGCCATCCCGTGAGGCCGCAGGAGCGCCATGTTGATCATGTACTTGGCCTCGGTCACCTGCTTGGCGAGATACGCCGCCGGCACTCCCTGCTTGGAGAACTGGATGGGGTTGGCCATGTCCGGCGTGGCGGAGAGCCGCCCGCCGAGATCGTAGTCGGTGCCCACCAGGAACTGCACGGCCTGGAATTGCTTGTCGGCGTTGGCCCTGATCCTGGTGAAGATGGGCTGGCCGACGTTGCGCTGGCCCGTGGTGTCGTACACCATGATGTCCTCGCCGCGCACTCCGGCGTGAATCAGTTGGGTTACCAGGGCCACGACGGCGTGCGGGCTGGGCAGGCCGTTCAGCGCTCCACGGGGAGGGCCTCCGCCGCGGCCCGGGGGAGGGCCGCCGCGCGCATCGCCGCCAGGTCCGCGGCCCTGGGGCGCGCCTCCGGGTGCGCGGCCCGAGGGCGGCGCCGAGACGCCCCACTCCGGAGACCGGTCCTGGTTGCAGTTGATCTTGATGGCGATCTTCTCTCCCGGGCGGTATCCGGCGCGTCCCAGCTTGTGGGTTTCGTTGAAGCTCCGGAACAAGGCATCCCATGCCTGTTTTTCGTTCTTCTGCCCCGTAAGCTCCAGGGCCACCCGCGAGGTCATCTGGTGTACTGCCTTTTGATCGGTGTAGGCATCGTCCCACCAGTGCCCCGTCGCGCCGTCCCAACTGGTGGCTTTGGCGTCGCGGGCCCACACCACTCTGCCCGGATGAATTCCTTTCGCGGCCCCGATGGGAGTGTTGGCCTCATCGACAGGCTTGAAGGGTTCGGCCGCCGCCATGCCGCCGCCCCGCTGCCAGGCTACGGCTTCGACCAGGCCGGCAGCCGGAGCCGCCGCCAACGATCGTAAGAAGCATCTTCGAAGCATGAGATCCCTCCTTGCAGGTTCGGCTCGGGCGAGCCGATTGGGAAATTTAAGTCCGAATACCCGAATTTCCCTGACGCCCGCCATGCTATCACAATTCCCGGAGCGTCCCCAACCCGGTGGCGAACGGGCCTGTCCCCGACGAAAAAAAACGGTGGCCCGAAGCACAGATTCGTCTCCCCGCGAGAGTATAATCTCAACATAAGGGAGGATTTCCGTGGCTAAAGACAAAAGTCCGAAGAAGGAAGTCAAGAAGCCCAAGAAGAAGAAGTAATCGCAGAGGCCGGGGTTTCCCGGCCTGAGCTATCCACCAGGGCAGGCGGTCGGATTCGGTCGCCTGCCTTCTTGGGCCGCTCACCCGAACGTCCGCAGCATTCAGGAGCCATCCATGCGCACAGAGTGGGTCGCAAAACGAAAGAACGACAAAGTCCGGACGCAGATGCACTATGCCCGGCAAGGCATCATTACCGAGGAGATGCACTACATCGCAAAACGCGAGCATCTCACCGGGGAACTGGTTCGCTCCGAAGTGGCGCGCGGCCGGATGATCATTCCGGCGAACGTCAACCACGCCAACCTGGAGCCGATGTGCATCGGGGTTGCATCGAAGTGCAAGATCAACTCCAATATCGGGAATTCTTCGGTCACTTCCAACATCGCGGGAGAACTCGAAAAACTGGAGTACTCGGTAAAATACGGCGCCGATACCGTGATGGATCTTTCCACCGGCGGCGACATCCCGGCCATACGCAAGGCCATCATCGATTCATCGCCGGTGCCCATCGGCACCGTGCCGATCTACGAAGCGCTCTCGCGCGTGCGGCGCGTGGAGGACCTGAGCCGCGAGGTGATGCTCGAAGTCATCGAGGAGCAGGCCGAGCAGGGTGTGGATTACATGACGATCCACGCCGGCGTGCTGGTGCAATATATCCCACTCACGACCAAACGGATCACCGGCATCGTCAGCCGGGGCGGGTCGATCCTGGCGGAGTGGATGGTGAAGAATCACAAGCAGAACATGCTGTACGAATGCTTCGAGGACATCTGCAAGATTTTCCAGAAGCACGACGTGAGCTTTTCGCTCGGCGACGGACTGCGCCCCGGCAGCGTGGCGGACGCCAGCGACGAAGCTCAGTTCGCGGAGTTGAAAACGCTTGGCGAGCTGACCCGGACGGCCTGGAAGTACGACGTGCAGGTGATGATCGAAGGGCCGGGCCACATCCCCATGGACCAGATCGAGCTTCAGGTCCAGAAGGAAAACGAGATGTGCGACGAGGCGCCCTTCTACACGCTGGGACCGCTGGTGACCGACATCGCGCCGGGCTACGACCACATCACTTCGGCCATCGGCGCAGCCATGATCGGCTGGTACGGCGCTTCCATGCTGTGCTACGTCACGCCCAAGGAACACCTGGGGCTGCCCAACCGCGACGATGTGAAGGCCGGGATCATCGCCTACAAGATCGCGGCGCACGCCGCCGATATCGCGCGGCACCGGCCGGGAGTGCGCGATCGCGACGACGAGCTTTCGCGCGCGCGCTACCGCTTCGACTGGAAGCGGCAGTTCGACCTTTCGCTCGACCCGGAGACGGCGCGTTCCATGCACGACGAGACGCTGCCGGACGAGGGCTTCAAGGATGCGCACTTCTGCTCGATGTGCGGGCCGAAGTTTTGCTCGATGAATATCTCCGCGAAGGTGGAGAGCTTCACCGCCGAAGAGGCGGACGCGGTGCTGAATGGCACATCGCCCGCCAGCCTGGTCCAGATCGCCGAAGAAAACTGACACCAACCATACGGAGACTGGACTTTCGTTTGCTGGTTCCCCGTAGTAGAGGAGGAGCAATGAAGAACCCAGGAACGTTTCTGTGCGCGTGTGTGGCGGTTTTCGTACTGTCAGCCGCTCAGGGTGTTGCGGAACAGAGGCAAAGCGCGGATCGATCCATCATACCCGGCGGGGCCGGCCAGGATCGGATCGCGCGCGAGGTTCGTCACGAACTGGTGATGCTGCCGTATTATGGCGTGTTCGATAACCTGGTTTTTCGCGTCGACGGGCGAGCCGTGACGCTGATGGGCCAGGTGACTCGTCCGACGCTCAAGGGCGACGCGGAGCGCGCGGTGAAGGGCATCGAAGGCGTGGAGCGCGTGACGAACCAGATTCAGGTGCTGCCGGCTTCGCCGATGGACGACCGCATTCGGATCGCGGAGTACCGGGCCATCTACAGCTTTCCGGGCCTGGACCGTTACGCCTTGCAGGCCGTACCGCCGATCCACATCATCGTGGACAACGGGCACGTGGCGCTGGAAGGCGTAGTCGCTTCACAGGCCGACAAAGAGGCGGCCGCCGTTCGCGCGAACACCGTCGCCGGCGTGTTTTCGGTGGAGAATCACTTACAGGTGGAAGGCAAGTAAGCCTGGCGGTGACGGGGGGTTGCGTCGGGCGGCCGCGGCTCGGAACCTACGGCCGCTCGTGCTCGGAACCGTTCGCTTTCAGGGTTTCCGGCCCCAGCCAGTATCCCGGCCGGTGCTGGACACGCTTGACGTCGGTATGTCCCAGGACGTCGATCGCGATCTCGTGGAAGCCCGACTGGTCCCGATTGGTGGGCTGGTAGCTGATGGTGTATTCGCTGTGCAGTTGCTCGCCCACCTTCTCCATGGCTTCCTCCAGAGTGCGGTTGCTGTGGAATCCGAATTCGCTGCCGCCCGTGCCCTTGGTAAAGAGTTCCACGGGATTGTCCTTGAAGATGGCCTTAACGTCCCGGAGGATCTCCAGCATCAGGGGAATGAATTCGGCGCGTCCGGAGTTCAGGCCGTAAGCCTGCGCCACGCTGGTGGGTGTGGCCGGCACGATACCGGGCAGGTTGGCCATGGCGGGAGGCCGGTTGTCGGGGCGAGGAACAGGCGGCGGCGCCGTCAAGGTGGTGATGAAGCGCGACATGTCGACGCCGTAGAACATCACGTTGGCGAGCTGCAGGCCGATGAGGGTCTCGCGCGCGCGGCTCTGGCTCCCCAGATCGCGCGTTTCTCCGACCACCATCAGGATGCGGCGGCGATTTCGCGGTACCCGCCGCAGCATGCGCGTTCCCTCCACCACGGCATCGATCATACAGTTCGAATAACTTCCGGGTGAAATCTTCTTCACGGCCTCGGTGATCTTGACAGGATCGGAGGTGAACTCCTGCAGCGTCCGGATGCGGTGGTCATAGGCGATAATGGCAACTTCGCCCTGCTCTCCGACCAGGAGCGGAGTCACCAGGTTGCCGATCCTCCTCACGTACGGTAGCAGGGCTTCCACGTGGGCGTTCGACTGGATGGCGATCACCATAGATATGGGGGTGAACGTCTCGTCCACCTGGATGACCTGTTGCTTGTCGTTGTCCCAAAGGCGGAACTGGTCCGGCCGGATGCCGTTCACGTAGTTGCCCGAGCGATCGAAGACGAGCACGGGCGCCACAACGAAATCCACCGGCACGCGGATCAGCAGGTCCGCCGGGGTCTCCTCCGGCTCCGTCTGCTGTTGCGCCGGGTTGTTGACCATGATCTGCGGCTGGGTAGTGGCCGGATTTTGCTGCTTTTGTTTTTGTTGCGCGAAAAGCAATCCACAGAGAAGCGATACGAGAACCAATCGAGGCATTCTACTCCTGACGGGCTACCGCGTGCTCGGTCCGCCCTCCCAGGAGTTCGAGCACGTGAGGCACCAATTCCACAATAGCATCCAGAGACTCGACCGCGCCTTTGGGCGAGCCGGGAAGATTGATGATCAAGACCCTGCCGCGGGTGCCGGCGACCGAGCGGGAGAGCGAGGCCAGCGGCGTGGATTCCCGCCCGCGGGCACGCATCAGTTCGCCCAAACCGGGGATCTCGCGGTCGAGCACCGCGCGGGTGGCCTCCGGGGTGACGTCGCGCGGCGCGACTCCGGTGCCGCCCGTCGTGAAGATCGCGGCAATCTGGCCTCCATCGGCCAAGGTCGCGAGGCGGACGCCAATCTGGTCGGCCTCGTCGGGGATGGTCTCCATGACCGTGACGCTCCAGCCCAGTTGTTCCAACCGGTCACGAACCGCCGGCCCGGAGCGGTCGGCACGCAGGCCGGCGCTGGCGGAATCGCTGATCGTCAGAACGGCGGCGTTGGTCATGGTTTCACCTTGCGGCGGAAATCCCCGCTTTTTCCACCGGTCTTTTCGAGAAGGTACACATCCTGGATTTCGATCGACTTGTCGAGCGCTTTGACCATGTCGTAAACGGTCAAAGCGGCCACCGAGGCGGCGGTCAGCGCCTCCATCTCGACGCCGGTCTGCGCGGTGGTAGCGGCGCTCGCCACTACACGGACGCCTTTTTTTTCCAGCGTGACCTCGACATCGGCGTGCGACAGCATCAACGGGTGGCAGAGTGGGATCAGGTCGGAGGTGCGCTTGGCGGCTGCGATGCCGGCGATGCGGGCGATCTCGAGCGGATTGCCTTTGGGATTGGAAGGCAGCTTCTCGAGGACCGACGGGGCGATGCGGACAAAGGCCTGGGCGCGCGCGGTGCGGCGCGTTTCCAGCTTCGCCGAAACGTCCACCATGCGCGGGCTGCCGGCCGCGTCGAAGTGCGAGAGCTTTTTCATTTGAGGAGCACCCGGATCAGCTCGCCGCGCGGATATTGGGCGCGATCGGAATCGGCGACCAGGAACGCGTTGGCGCGCGTCATCGCGGGGACATCTCCGGATCCGTGCCAATTGACCGGTGTGACTTCGGCGCCATCGGCGCTCAGGCGCGCCGGGAGGAAGCGCGTGAGGCCCGGGCGGTGTTGAAAGTCGCGCGTCAGTCGCGCCAGGGGCATGTGCAGGGCCGCTTCGGACTGGCCGGCCAGCAGTTCCAGCGCGGCGCGCGCCAAAACCTCGAAGGTCACCATGGTGGAGGCGGGGTTGCCCGGCAGGCCGAAAAAGAACTTGCCCGCGGCGCTGCCGAAGACCAGCGGCTGTCCGGGCTGGATGAGCACCCGGTCGAAATAGAATGTCGCGCCGAGGCCGGCGAGCACCTCTTCCACCACGTCGTACTTGCCGGCGGAGACGCCGCCCGAAAGCAGCAGCAGGTCGGCGCCCAGTCCGCGTTCGATCACCTGCCGCGTGTGTTCAACCGTGTCGCGGGCCACGGGAAGGATGCGCGGCACTCCGCCCGCGCGCTTCACCTGCGCGGCCAGCGACCACGCGTTGGAGTTGCGAATCTGGAATTCCTCGGGGGCCTGGTGAACCTCCACGATCTCATCGCCGGTGGCGACGATGGCCACTTCCGGTATGCGGTAGACCTTGGCGCTCGAGCGGCCGAACGCGGCGAGCATGGCGAGACCGCTATAGTCCAGGCGGGAGCCGGCGTGCAACACGATTTCATGCGCCGCGGCCTCGCAGCCCCGGGGATTGATGAACTGGTGCGGTTCCGCGGAACGATCGATCTTCACGCGGCCGTTGCGGCGGCTGGCGTGCTCGATCATCACGACTGCGTCGGCTCCCGCGGGAACAGGCGCGCCGGTCATGATCTCCACCGCCTGCCCCGGGCCGACCTCGCCGGGGAAGCGCTCGCCGGCGCGCACCTCGCCCACGACCTGCAACTCGCCGGGAAGATCGATGGCGCGCACCGCGAAGCCGTCGCGCACGGAGCGTGCAACGGCGGGCGAGTCGCGATCGGCGGCCACATCTTCGGCCAGCACGCGTCCCGCCGCGCTTTCGAGCGGCGCCTCCTCCACAGCGGGAACGCCGCGGGCGGCGCTCACTTCGGAGAGAACGGTTTCGCGCGCTTCGGAGAACGTCAGAGTCGCCACAATTTTATTTTGGCACGCTGCGCGGACCGGAATGTCTGTGGCACACTAGCGTCGTGCCGTATCGATCTTCGCTTTGCCTGATGGCGTCGATGGTGCGCGACGGGGCTGTCTCGCCGGTGGAACTGGTGGAGGCGCACCTGCGGCAGATCGAGAGCCGGAACCCGCCGCTGAACGCATTCGTGACGGTGTTCGCGGCGAGCGCGCGGGACGAAGCGCGTGAACGGGAGCGCGCCGCGGTGCGGGGCGAGCCCCTCGGCCTGTTGCACGGGGTGCCTGTCACGGTGAAGGACAGCTTCGACATCGAGGGGTGGCCCACCCAGGCCGGCAGCCGTTTGCGCTCCGGCCACCGCGCCGCGGCGGACGCGGCCGTGGTCGCGCGACTGCGCAAGGAAGGCGCGATTCTTCTCGGGAAGACCAATACGCCGGAGCTTCTGGCGAGCTACGAAACCGACAACTCCATCACCGGCCGCACCAACAATCCGTGGGATGTGGAGCGCACGCCCGGCGGGTCGAGCGGCGGCGAGGCGGCGGCGATTGCGGCATTCTGTTCACCTGGGGGCGTGGCCAGCGATGGCGGCGGATCCATCCGGATGCCGGCGCACTTCTGCGGCATTGCGGGATTGAAGCCGACCCCGGGACGCATTTCCGGAACGGGACACTTCCCTTCCCTGGGCTATCCGCTGGGACTGATGACGGCCGCCGGCCCCATGGCGCGCTCGGCCGAGGATCTGCGGCTGCTGTTTTCCGTGATGGCCGGCTACGATTCCGAGGACCCCTTTTCGGCTCCCGTGCCGCTGCGCGAGCCGGGGATCGCCAAACCGCGGATCGGCGTGTGGGAGCAGTTTTACGGCGTGCCGGCGGACCCGGAGATCCGCGCTGCCGTCCGCACCGCAGCCGCGCTGCTCGAAGGGCTGGGGTTCCCGGTGGAAGAGTTCGAGCCGCGCGGCCTGGAGCGCGCGCCCAACGTGTGGGCGTTTCTCTTCAACCAGTGGCCCGCCGCGGAGACGCGGAAGCTGGTGGAGGGCCGGGAGCGGGAGGCTCACTGGACGCTGCTGGAGACGCTGTCTCCGAAAGCGCCGTCGGGAGAAGAAGTGCTGATCCAACTGGCGCGCCGCGACCGTCTGCGCGCGGCATTGCTGCGCGAGATGGCGGGCACCGGCGTTCTTGTGATGCCGCCCTGCGGGATCACCGCATTCCGGCACGGCGAGAGAAAGTGGGAGATCGGCGGCAAAACCATCGGGCTGTTCCAGGCGATGATGCCGGCGGTCATCGCCAATGTGCTGGGGCTCCCTTCGGTGACCGTTCCGATCGCGAGATCGCGCGACGGGATGCCGATCGGCGTGCAGTTGGTGGGCCGTCCGTTTGAAGACGAGCCGCTGCTGGAACTCGCCGTGCAGCTGGAACACGCGAGGGGGCCGTGGGTCGGCGTGTAGCGGCGGGCTGTTATATTGATTGTTTCCTATGGAACTGAAGCTCGTGCCGCTCGAGATTCCCGATGGTGGGAACCTGATCCTGGGCCAGACGCATTTTATCAAGACCGTCGAGGACGTCTACGAGGCCATCATCACAACCGTGCCGCAGATGAAATTCGGGGTGGCCTTCAACGAAGCGTCGGGACCCTGCCTGACCCGGATCGACGGCAATGACGACGCGTTGAAGGCCATGGCCGCCCGTAACGCCACTTCGCTGGCCGCCGGGCACGTGTTCGTGGTGGTGATGCGGGAAGGCTACCCGATCAACGTGCTGAAACGGATCCAGGATGTGCCGGAAGTGTGCTCGATCTACTGTGCGACGGCGAATCCGGTGCAGGCGGTGGTGGCGGAGAGCGAACAGGGATGCGGAGTGCTGGGCGTCATCGATGGTTTTTCGCCAAAGGGCGAGGAAACGGCCGAAGACGTCGAAAAGCGCCGGGCGTTTCTGCGAATGATCGGCTACAAACGTTAGTCTCCCTTTTCCGCTTTTCCCTCCTTTTGGTCTGGCTCCTGCCCGGGCGGCGCGGGGGGCGTGACGTATTGGACAATCACCGAAATCCTGCGGTTCGAGGGGTGGTCGGGATCCTCGGGATGGCGCAACTGCCGGTCCGCATAGCCCCGAACCTGGGCAATCTGCTCCGGGCGCAAGCCGTGTGCCTGCATAATCTTGCGGGCGGAGTTGGCGCGGTCGGCGGAAAGCTCCCAGTTGGTGTAGGCACCGTCGCCCGAGTAAGGCTTGGCGTCGGTGTGGCCTTCGATCAGGATATTATTCGGCATCTTGCCCAGTTCTTCGGCCAGCCGCGTGAGCAATTCCGCGCCGCTCGAAGTCGGCAGGGGACGTCCCGATTCGAAAAACATGCCGGCTTCGGTCTCGAGCAGCTCGATGCGCAGGCCGTCTGAAGTTATGGTGATCTCCACGTGGTCTTTCAGATTGCGGAAGTTGGGGACGGTCATCAACGCCTGTTGGATCTTCTCGGCCAGCTTCTTCATGTCGTCTTTGGGCATTTCGAGGGCATTGCCCAAGCCCGCGGCGGCCGTTCCGGTGAGCTTCCCCGGACCCGATGGATTGTTGAAGTACGCGCTGATGGACTGCTGCACTTCCTTATCCGCGCTCATCAGCCAGAGGACGATGAACAGGGCCATCATGGCCGTCACGAAGTCCGCATAGGCCACTTTCCAGGCGCCGCCGTGATGGCCGCCGCCGCCGGCTTTGCGCCTGCGGACAATGATGACCGGCGCGGGCGGCTTCGCGGTTTCGCTCGACTCGGGCATCATCAGGCCGCCTTAGAGGCGACACTCCCGCCACCCCGGACGGTCGCCTCCATTTCCTGGAACGTTGGCCGGACGCCGGTCGGAATGGCGCGCCGCGCCATCTCCACCACCATGACCGGGGCAAGACCCTTGATAAAACCGAGCGCCGCCATTCGCAGGAAGCCGAAGTAGTGGCCCTCCGCTTCAGTCTGTTTGCCCATGGCCGCAGCCAGCGGTCCGAAGACGCCATAGCACAGCAGAATCCCCAGAAAGGTCCCCACCAGCGCCGCGGCTACGCGGTGCCCGATTTCTTCCTTGGGGCCTCCCAGCGATCCCATGGTGATCACCACCCCCAGGACGGCGGCGACAATGCCAAGCCCGGGCAGCGAGTCCGCCATGGTGGACAAAGCCGCCACCGGCTCGTGCGCTTCGCGATGGTGGACCTCCAGATCCACCTCCATCATCTGGTCGATATCCATGGGGTCGACTCCACCCGAGACGGCGGTCCGCAAGGTGTCGCACAGGAAATGGAGAGCGTGATGGGACTTGAGAAATTTCGGGTACTTGGTAAAAACCGCGCCTTTCTCCGGATTGTCGACCTCCTCCTCCAGCTTGGTGGAGCCGGCTTTGCGGGCGTGGCTGAAGAGTTCGTACAGCATTTTGAGGTTCTCCAGATAGAATGCCTTTGTGAGCTCGCCGCCGCTCACCACTCCAACCAGGCCTTTGGCGATGCGCGTCAGTGTGGGCAGAGGATTGGCGACGACGACCGTCCCCACCGCAGCCCCGAAAATAATCACCAGTTCAGCCGGCTGCAACAGTACCAGGAGCTTTCCGTGCTCCATCAAGTATCCACCGGCTATGGCACCCAGAACGATTAGAATTCCGATGATCGAGATCATATGGGGCAGTCAATTTCTCGTACCATTTCTCATATCGGCGCGGGCGGCGAAAATCGTTAGGAATCCGTTCCCGAAGTGCACCTCCGGATGCCGCCGGATGACGCGCGTCAACCCGAGTTCCCCGGTACGAGGATTTCCACTTGCCAGAAACCGAGCGGCTTGGAACAATAGACGTTGTCGAAAAGCTATGCACATACGCGTGTTGGGCATCGTACTGGCAGGCGGTAAAGGGACGCGGCTGTACCCGCTGACCCGGGAACGGGCCAAACCGGCCGTGCCGTTCGGAGGCAAGTACCGCATTATCGACTTCGTCCTGAGCAATTTCATCAACTCGGGAATCTATTCGATCTACGTGCTGACACAGTTCCGCAGCCAATCGCTGCTGCAGCATCTCAGCGAAGGCTGGCAGTTCGGCAGCCTGCTCAAGAACCAGTTCGTGATTCCCGTGCCGGCGCAGATGCGCTCGGCCGGCGAAACCTGGTACCAGGGCACGGCCGATGCCATTTACCAGAACATCAACCTGGTGGAGCAATCGGATCCGCACGTGGTGGCGATCTTCGGCGGCGATCATATTTACCGCATGAACATCACCGCCATGATCGAGTACCACGTGCAGAAAAGCGCGGACGTGACGGTAGCCGCGATACCCGTGCCCAAGAACCAGGCGTTCGAGTTCGGGGTGATCGAGGCGTCCGACGACGGCCACATCCTGGCCTTCCACGAAAAGAATCCCCAGGCGCCCACCATGCCCGGCGATCCCGAGCGGGTCTACGCCTCCATGGGCAACTACGTCTTTTCCACGCGGACGCTGCTGCGCCTGCTGCACGAGGACGCCGGCGAGGAGAGCAGCAGCCACGATTTCGGGCGCGACATCCTGCCCAAGCTGGCCGCCAAAGCGGAGATATTCGCGTACGATTTCCAGAACAACCGGATTCCCGGCGAACCCATCGACGCGGCGCCGTACTGGCGCGACGTGGGGACGATCGACGCCTATTACGAGGCCAACATGGACCTGCGCGCGGTGAGCCCGGCGCTGAACCTGTTCAACCGCGAATGGCCGGTGCGCACCACCAGCTATCCCGATCCGCCTGCCAAGTTCACCTTCGACGACGAGAACCGCCGCGGCCAGGCAATCGATTCCATCGTTTCCGGCGGCTGCATCCTCTCCGGCGGAATGGTGAGGAATTCGGTGCTGGCGCGCGGCGTGCGCGTGCATTCCGGCGCGGTGGTCGAGGACAGCGTGATTCTGGACAACTGCGACATTGGCCGCCGCGCCAAGTTGCGCCGCACGATCCTCGACAAGAACGTGCGGATTCCCGAGGACGCCGTGGTCGGCTGGGACCTGGAGCAGGATCGGGTTCATCGCCACGTGACGGAAAGCGGCATCGTAGTGGTGGGAGGCGGCCGATCGCCGGTGGATATTTCGGGCCTGGTGGTCTAGCGCAAGCCAGATGGAACAACACGTTCTGGCGTGGATCACGCAATACGGCTACGCGGCCATTTTCCTTCTGTTGGTGTGCGGCATCGTGGGCCTTCCGGTGCCCGATGAGACGCTTCTCACCTTCACCGGTTTTCTGATCTTCCAAGGCCACCTGGCGGCGCCGCTGGCCTTTGCCGCGACCCTGGCCGGCAGCGCCTGCGGCATCACCATCAGCTACTGGCTGGGCCGCACGTTCGGGCTCAAGCTGGTCCACCGGTACGGCAGGTACATGCACCTCACCGAAGAGCACGTCAACAAAGCCCACGCATGGTTCGAGCGCGTGGGCCACTGGGGCTTGACGTTCGGCTATTTCGTGCCCGGCGTGCGCCACCTGACGGCCTACGCCGCGGGCATGAGCCTGGTCGGGGCGCCCCAATTCGCGCTCTTCGCCTACACCGGCGCGGTGCTCTGGGTATCGGCCTTCCTCTCGCTCGGGTACTTTCTGGGCGACCGTTGGGAGGCGGTGGAGAAGGACATTCACCACTACCTGAGTGTCCTGGCGATCGGCCTGGCTATCCTGGCTGCCGCGTGGCTGGTATGGCGGAAGTGGCGGCAGTCACGGCCAGCGCGGTGACCACCACCACCACGCACCCGATCACGTTGAACCAGAGATACGATACGTGCCCGAAGTAGTACGTGGCCAGGACGACGGCTTCGCCGGCCAGCATCCCGATGAAGGTCGCGGTCCCGCGGACCCGCCGGAAGACAAAGGCCAGCACGAAGCAGCCGAGCAGCGTGCCGTAGAACAGCGAGCCCACCACGTTGACCGCGACGATCAGCGAGTCGGGCTTCTTGCCCCATCCGGCAAATGCCACCGCGTAGATTCCCCAGAACAAGGTGGCCGCGCGCGATGCCCACAGGTAGTGAAGGTCGCTGGCCTCCGGCCGCACGTGGCGCTTGTAGATGTCGATCACCGAAACGGTAGCCAGCGAATTGATCTCGCCCGAGCTGGCCGACATGGTGGCCGCGAACACCACCGCGATCACCAGCCCCACGACCCCCGCCGGCAGATAGTGGGTGACGAACGAGAGGAAGATGTAATTGGTGTCGCTGAAGCCCTTGGGCCCGCCGCTGCGCTCCACCAGATTCGCAGTTCGGGCGCGGGCATCGTCGATCCCCGCCTGCGCCGCGCGGTACTCTCCAATCTGCTGGTTCCGCGCCTCGGCGTCGCCCGCCCGGCGCGCTTCCGCCAGCGCCAGGGCCGCCGCCTTGCGCCGTTCCACCGCCGAGTTGTACTGCGCTTCGAGCGGCCTGAATGCCGCAGAACCCTCGACTCTTCGCAGCTCGGCCCTCTGGAACAGAACCGGCGGCGGTGTGAACAGGTAGAAGACGAACACCATGGCGCCGATGAACAGGATGAAGAACTGCATCGGAATTTTGGCCACGGCGTTGAACAGCAGGCTGATCCGGCTGGCGGTGATGGACTTCCCGGTCAGATAGCGCTGCACCTGCGACTGGTCGCAGCCGAAATAGGAGAGGAACAGGAACGTGCTGCCGATGAGGCCGCTCCAGATGTTGAAGCGGTCGTTCCAGTCGAAATTCGTGGTGACCGCGTTCAGCCGCCCCGCCGCACCCGCCAGGTACATGGCATCGCCGAACGATACGGAGTTCGGCAGAAGCAGTACCACCGTCACCAGCGCCACCACGAGCCCGAGAACGATCACGCACATCTGCTGCACGTCCGACCAGGTGACCGCCTTGATGCCGCCGATCACCGTGTACATCACCACCGTGGCGCCCATGATGACGGTGGTGACACGCTCGGGCCATCCCAGAATGATCGACAGCACGATGCCCGGAGCGTAGATGGTCAATCCCGCCGAGAGTCCCCGCTGGAAAAGGAAGACGACGCTCGCCAGCGTGCGCGTCTTGCTGTCGAAGCGCTTCTCCAGGAATTCGTACGCGGTGTAGACGTTGGCGCGGCGGAAAGCCGGCACGACCGTGGCGCAGATGATCACCATGGCGATGGGCAGTCCGAAATACGCCTGCACGAAGCGCATGCCATCGATGTAGGATTGCCCGGTGGTGGAGATGAAGGTGACGGCGCTGGCCTGGGTCGCCATGATGGCCAGCGCCATGGCGTACCACGGCATGGTCCGGTCCGCCAGCAGATAACGGCCCACGGTATTGCTGCCGCGGCCGCGGTACAAGCCGTACCCCACGATGGAAACGAGCGTGCCAACCAGGACGATCCAGTCGATCGGCCTCATCGATATGCTCTCGTGAACAGCCAGGCCGCTACTACCACTACGGCGAGATAGATCAGGATGGCGGCATAAACTCGCGGCCACGTGCCCAGGAATGGCGGCTTCTCATCGGGGACCTCGCGCAGTTCCGGCATGAAGGGAGTTTAGGTGGCTGTGGGGCAGGTTGTCAACAGTTGTCAACCTGCGGCGGGTTGTCAACCCGCCCGGCGAGCGAAGCTCGCCTCCGCGCTCTCCTGCTACCTGTCGCCCGGCGGCTTTCCTTTTAGGAGGCTGCCCTGGAAAAGGCTGTTCAGATAAGCTTGCCGGACGGCGGTATCCGCCGCGTCTTTGCGCGCCGGACCGGGGCGGAGCTTCGAGTCCGCCAGAAAGAAGTCCGTCTCGGGGCCGCGCGCGCCCAGCGCGATCGCCGTCTCGAGCGCCTGCCGCGCCTCTTCGTAATGCCGATGCGTATCCAGGATGATCCCGTGTGCCACCCAGACGGCGGACCACTCCGGCCACCGATGCTGAATCTCGGTCAGCAGATGGTCTGCTTCATCAGCTTTCCCGGCAAATTCGAACGTCGTCGCTTTCATCAGCAGAATCTCGCGGTTCTCCGGCAGGACGCGCGCCGCCTCATCGGCCCAACCGAGCGCCTCGGACGCGTTGCCCTCCCTCACCAGCAAAGCGGTCGCTTGCTGGAACAGATCGGGCCGTGTGCGAGCCGCGCCCAGCGCCTGGCGGAGGGCCGTAACGGCGTCCGGAAACTTCCCGGAGGCATCCAGCATCTGTGCGCGAGCCAGGTAATAATCGCTGCCGCGCCCGGATTCCGGTATGCGGTCCAACAGCTCGAGCCCGGCCTTCGCGTCTTTGGCGTGGTAAGTCGCGACTGCCAGTTCCAGTTCCACATCGGCGCCGTGCGGACCGGCCGCGGCGGCCTGTTCCAACAGGTCCCGCGCGAGCGCGAACTGGTTCGCCTCCAGGAGCGCGCGCCCCACGCCGGCCAGCACGGCCGCGCCAGGCTTCAAGGCGGCGATCCGCCTCGCCGCGGCTGCCACCTGGTCCGCCTTGCCATCTTCGAGCATCAGCATCAAGTAGTCCACCTGCGTCGCCGGGTCCTCCGGGTCATCGCGGACCGCTGCCTCCACGCGAGCCCGGTATTCGGCATGTCTCTGCTCGGGCGCGAGGCTCAAATAATCCACCAGGCCGGCAGGCACGCCTTTCTTTTTCTCCGGACCCAATTGCCGGAAGCGGTCCATCACCACCTTGGACTCGTCCGTGCGCCCCGCATCGGCCAGGGCGCGGCCATAATGCAGCAGCGTCCTGGAGTCTTCGGGTGCAAGTTCGGCGGCCCTTCGAAGCACCCGGACGGCATCGGCGGGGCGGTCCAGAGACTGAAAGGTTTGCCCCAGGCGATCCAGGTTCGCGGCATCGTCCGGCTGCAAGGATGCCGCAAGCTCCAGGTCCTTCACGGCGGACTCCGGCTTTCCCTGTTGGTTGTAAAGAATGCCGCGAGCCGACAGCGCGGCCACGTATTTCGGATCGAGCGCCACCGCCTTGTCCAGATGCCCGAGCGCCTGCGTCATGTCGACCGTGCGCTGGGCCTGGCCGAGCTCGTAATGCCCGACAGGGTCGCCGGGATGCCGCGTGACGAACCGTTCCAGCTCGGCGATGCCTTGCTCGAGCTTCCCCATTTTGGCCGCTGTGTAGGCTCGCTCCCGGCGGGCGACATCGTCGTCCGGCACGAGTTCCAGGTAGCGGTCCCATGCCGCGGTCGAATCAGCCAGCGCACCCAACTCGGTGGTCGTGATGGCCAACAACTTCTGCACGTCCGCCCGTCGCGGATCGAGTTTTGCCGCCCGTGCCAGCCGCAGGGCGGCAGCCTCCCATTGTTTGGTCACCTCATCGACGCACGCCAGGCGGTAGAGCACGTCCACATTCTGCGGCTCCTGCCGGAGGGCCGTCTCGAGCACCTCGCGCGCCCGCTCGTAGTGCCCCGTATAGGTGGCCATGAGGCCGAGGTTGTAAAGCACCTTGAAGTACGAGGGCGCGGCGGCCAATGCGCTGGCGAAGACGGGTTCGGCCTTGTCGTATTGCCCGGCCAGCCACAGGTGGGTTCCATAGTTGTTCAGAATATCGGCGGAGTTTGGAGCCGCTGCCACCGCGCGCCTGTGGAACTCATCCGCTTCCGGAATTCTCTTCTGATTGTCGAGCGCCACGCCGAGAAGGCTCGAGGCCCACGAGTCGCCGGGGTGCTGCTGGACCTCAGCCCGCAAGATCTTTTCGGCCGCCTGGAAATCCCCTCGCTGCATCGCCGCCGCCGCGTCGCGGGCCGCCGCGGTCTGAGCCGCACTCCGGCCGGCGGAGGCCGCCAGCAGCAGGACCGCAATCAGCGGGGCAGAATGAAGGAGCGGGCGGGCCATGGAAATCCGGCGCGAGCACCTCAAATTATAAACTCATCGACGGCCGGTGCGGATATCCTGAAGGTAATGACACGCAGAGAAGTGTTGTCGCTCCCCTGGGCGCTGGGCCTGGCGGCGGCGCGGGCCCGCGGGCAGAATCGCGGCATGGCCTCCCGGGGCGTCGCGGCCACGCCCCGGGGCACGCCTTCGGGGCGGCCATTCCATGCGCGTTTCGTCAACGTGGCCGCATCGGCCGGACTGCGTGCGCCGGTGGTCTATGGGAGCATCGCCCACACCGACTATATCGTCGAATCCATGGGGTGCGGCGCGGCGTTTCTGGATTACGACAACGACGGCTGGCAGGACCTCATCGTGCTGACCGGCCGCCGTCTTCAGTCCTCGCCCGAAGGGGCAATCATCCGGCTCTACAAGAACAACCGCGACGGCACTTTTTCCGACGTCAGCGAGAAATCCGGCCTGGGCCGCAGCGTGTGGGCCACCGGCATCACGGTGGGGGACTACGACAACGACGGCTTCGACGACGTCTTCATCACCTGCTGGGGCCGGAACATTCTTTTTCACAACAACGGCAACGGCACTTTCACGGACGTGACCGAAAAGGCCGGCCTGACGCGCCCCGGCTCCCACTACGCCACGGGCTGCACGTGGCTCGATTACGATCGCGACGGAAGGCTGGACCTGTTCGTCTCCCACTACAACGTCTTCGACCAGGACAAGATTCCGGCGCGGGGAAAGGACCCCGACTGCAACTACAATGGCGTTCCGATCTTCTGTGGACCCGGGGGGCTTCAGCAGGACAGTTGCCGCCTGTACCACGGCAACCCGGACGGCACGTTCACCGACGTGAGCGCGAAATCCGGCATCGCCGCCGTCAAGCCCGGATACGCGCTGACGGCAGCGGCCACCGACTTCGACGGCGACGGCTGGCCCGACATTTACGTGGCCTGCGACACGTCGCCGAGCCTGTTCTTCCGCAACAATCACGACGGGACGTTCACCGAAGAGGGTCTCGAACGCGGCGTTTCCCTGAGCGAAGACGGGCAGGAGCAGGCGGGCATGGGGCTGGGCATCGGGGATTTCAACGGCGACGGATTCGTGGACATCTTCAAGACGCATTTTCGCGGCGACACCGCGGTCCTCTACCGCAACAACGGCAAGGGTTATTTTCGCGACGTGACGCTGCGGGCGGGCCTCGGTGTGGAGACGAGGTTCGTATGCTGGGGCGCCGCCATTACGGACCTCGACAACGACGGCCTTCCCGACATCTTCTTCACCACCGGCATGGTCTACCCCGAAGCGGAGCAGAAAATTCCCGACGCTCCGTACAAAACGCCGAACGTGGTGTTCCGGAATCTGGGCGGAGAGAAATTCGAAGAGCTGATGACCGAGGCGGGACCCGGCATCGCGGAGACGCATTCGAGCCGCGGCGTGGCATTCGGCGACTTCGACAACGATGGCGACGTCGACATCCTGATCGTCAACGTGAACGAGCCGCCGTCGCTGCTGCGCAACGATGTGAGCGGCGGCGATCACTGGCTGAAGGTGCTGCTGTCCGGGACCGCCTCGAACCGCAGCGCCATCGGCGCGCAAGTAGTGGTTTCCTACGGCGAGCGCAAGCAGGCGCAGGCCGTGCTCGCCCAATCTTCTTATCTCTCGGTGAACGATCGGAGGCTGCATTTCGGGCTGGGCTCCGCGACGGCGGCCGGCGTGGAGGTTCGCTGGCCCAACGGCGGACACGAGACCGTCGCGGATGTGGCCGCCGACCAACTGGTGGTGATCAAGGAAGGCTCCGGAGTGGTTCGCACGGAGCGCTTCGGGCGGGGCGGGGAAAAGCGCAGGTGAAGATCGCAAGCACGCCTTGTAGCACTTTGTATATACAATCTGCTACGATAGCGATGTGGTCACCCCGGGTTTGAATGGGACGGCGGCAATATCCTGCATATCCAGAGACACGAGTTTACCCCAGACGAGGTCGAGGAGGTCTTTGCCGGTGTCCACAAGGTCAGACGGAGCCGCCAGCAGCGATACATTTCCCTCGGTGAAACTCTTGACGGCCGCCTGGCTTTCGCTGTCTTTCGTCGCCTGCCAGGAGGCCTGATCCGGGTGATCACGGCTCGTGACATGGACAGCGGTGAACGGCGGCTCTTCCGCCGCAAATAGGTGGATCGAATGAAGAAAAAGCTACCTTCAGCAAAGGCCCCTCTTCCGAAATTCCGCTCGGATGAAGACGCTGCCCAGTATTTCGAGAAACACTCTGTGGCGGAAGTGTGGGATCAACTACCTGAGGGCCGGCCGGTAAAGCTGTCAGCGGCGCTCGCCAAGTCAATTCAGGAACGTCACGCCCGCGCAAAATCTCCCATCTCCCTTCGCCTGGCTGCCGAACAGATCGCGGCGGCGAAGAGAATCGCGGCAGCGAAGTCGGTCGGCTACCAGACACAGTTGCGCATGTGGATTGCCGAGGGGATTCGGCGAGAGGCGAAGCGAGCCTGATCCTTGTCCGGCGACGCCTCTGACCGAGGCGCCGCGCTTGGTATAACTCGGGTTATACTTCAAGCATGAAAACCGCTGTGTCGGTGCCCGACGACCTCTTCCGCCAGGCGGAGGCGGCGGCGCGGCGCCTCCGGGTTTCGAGGAGCCAACTCTACGCCACCGCGATTTCGGAGTTCCTCGATCGCCAGCAGGCCAACACCATCACGGAACGCCTGAATCAGGTGTACTCGCGCCGCACCGCGAGGGTCGATGCGGCACTCCACCGCGCCCAACTGAGATCCCTCGAGAAAGAATCCTGGTAACCGCGATGGATCCCATTCAGCGCGGCGAGATTTGGTGGGCCGATCTCCCCGAGCCTCGCCGCTCCGAGCCCGGATACCGGCGGCCGGTCCTGGTCATTCAAGCAGATTCTTTCAACCGCAGCCGCATTCAAACCGTGATCGTGGCCGTGATCACCGGCAACCTCGAGCTTGCCGAAGCGCCAGGCAATGTCGTGCTGCCGGCCCGCTCTTCGGGCCTTCCCCGCGACTCGGTCGTCAATGTTTCCCAAGTCCTCACGCTCGACCGCGGTTACCTTACCGAGCACGCCGGCACGCTGCCGGCAAGCCTGCAGGGCTCCGTCGATGCGGGTTTGCGCACCATTCTGCAACTGTAGCCCGAAGAGGGCGGCCCAGCAGCATAAACTAATATGAAGTGGAGTAACTCATGAAGAGCATCCTTTACCGCAAGAAGCTCGTTCTCGTCCTCCTGGCGGCATCCGCCTCTTTCGCTTTCCAGGCAGCCCAAAACCCGGAGGCCGCGCGCTGGAAGCAGGAGGCCCGCAATGTCACCATCATCCGGGACGACTGGGGCGTCGCGCACGTCTACGGAAAAACGGACGCCGACGCGGTCTTCGGCGCCGTTTACGCCCAGGCCGAGGACGACTTCAATCGCGTCGAGACGAACTACATCAACGCCATGGGGCGCCTGGCCGAAGCCGAGGGCGAGTCCAGGATCTACCAGGACCTGCGCATGAAGCTCTTCATCAGCCCCGACGCCTTGAAGACGCAATACGCCGCAAGCCCGGCGTGGCTGAAGACGCTCATGAACTCGTTCGCCGACGGATTGAACTACTACCTCTCCCAGCACCCCGAGGTGAAGCCGCGGGTCATCCGGCGGTTCGAGCCCTGGATGGCGCTTTCCTTCACCGAGGGCAGCATCGGCGGCGATATCGAGCGTGTGAACCTCAACCAGCTTCAGGCGTTCTATGGCAAACCGCCCGCGATTCAGGCGTCCAACCGCAAAGCCCCCGCGACCCCGGCGCCATCCGCGATCGAGAGCGAGCCGGAGGAACCCACGGGATCGAACGGCGCCGCCGTCGCACCCTCCAATACCGCCGCGCATCATGCCCTGCTGCTGATCAATCCCCACACCTCGTTCTTCTTCCGGTCCGAGTTGCAGATGGTGAGCGACGAAGGGCTGGATGCCTACGGCGCCGTCACGTGGGGCCAGTTCTTCATCTACCAGGGCTTCAACGACCGCGCCGGCTGGATGCACACTTCCAGCGGCGTGGATGCCATCGACGAGTATCTCGAAACGGTTTTGAAAAAAGGCGATCGCTTCTTCTACCGGTACGGCAACGAGGAGCGTCCGCTCGCGGCATCGGATATCACCGTGCCATACCGCACCGATCACGGAATGGCCGAAAAGAAATTCACCGTCTACCGCACGCATCACGGGCCGATCGTCCGCGAGACGGACGGCAAGTGGGTCAGCGTCCGGTTGATGCAGGAGCCCGTCAAGGCGCTGACGCAGTCCTACACGCGAACCAAGGCGAAGGACTACAAGTCGTTTCGGCAGACCATGGAGCTGCACACCAACTCGTCGAACAACACGATCTTCGCCGATGCCGACGGCGACATCGCCTACTTCCACGGCAACTTTATTCCCCGGCGCGATACCAGATTCGATTGGACCAGGCCGGTGGATGGCAGCAATCCCGCGACGGAGTGGCAGGGACTGCTTTCCGTGGACGAGACGCCCCACCTGCTGAACCCCCAGAGCGGCTGGCTCTACAACACCAACAATTGGCCGTGGTCCGCGGCCGGGCCGAGCAGCCCGAAAAAGGAAGACTATCCCGTTTATGTCGAGAACGGCGGCGAGTCCGCGCGTGGACTGCACGCGATCCGGGTCTTGCAGAACACTAAGAATTTCACGATCGACTCCCTCATTGCCGCGGCGTTTGACAGCTACCTCACATGGTTCGAGAAGCCGATCCCGGCGTTGATCAAGGCTTGGGACGAGACCCCGGCGGGCAATCCCCTGAAAGCCAAGGTGGCCGGCGAGATCGCACTCCTGCGGGCGTGGGATCTTCGGTGGTCCGTGACGTCCGTACCCACGTCTCTGGCGGTGTTCTGGGGCGAAGAGGTCCGCCGGCAGGCGGGCGGCGGGAGACGCGGGGGCGGAGGCGGGCGCGGATCCGCCGACGACAACATCGCCAGGATGCCGGCCGGGCAGCTCCTCCAGGCGCTCGCGGCGGCGTCCGACAAACTCGCGGCCGACTTCGGAAGCTGGAAGACCCCGTGGGGTGACATCAATCGATTCCAGCGACTCACCGGCGACATCGTCCAGCCGTTCAACGACGCGGGGCCGAGCATTCCCGTCGGCTTCACTTCCTCGCAGTGGGGCTCGCTGGCCTCATTCGGAGCGCGCGCGTACCCGGAGACGAAGAAGTGGTACGGCACCAGCGGGAACAGCTTCGTCGCCGTGGTGGAGTTCGGCAACACCGTTCGGGCCAGGGCCGTGACAGCCGGCGGCGAGAGCGGAAATCCGGCCTCCCGTCACTTCAACGATCAGGCCAAACGGTACAGCACGGGCGACTTGCGGGACGTCTATTTCTACCGCCCGCAGCTCCAGGGGCACATCGAGCGGGAGTATCACCCCGGAAGCTGAGATACCTGGTATCTCCAAGCCGCGGTCGAGCCTCCGGGAATGTTAGCGCCGGCTGCCGGAAAAGGCCGGAAGATGGATGGCCGCCGATGAACGCGACTCAACACCGATTAAAATAAATTGCTTGATCCGCTTTAATCCGCGTTGATCGGCGGCCGAGAATCTTTTCCGGATCAGCCCCAGCGAGCGCGTATTCGTTCTGGTAAAGCGATTCAATATCGGGACCGAGAGCGACACGTAACTGCTCCCCCCACTACTCCAGCTTCGACCTCGCGAAGGGACGCGCAAATGCCGCGGGCACGCTGTGCGCGGTCGTGTTGGCCGCCATTCTGTAGTGCTCCAGCGCCTTCGCCCGGTCGCCCAGTTTCTCGTAGCTTTGGGCGATCAGGCATTGAATGAACGGATCGGTGAGCTGTGCGTTCTGGAGGTCCGCCAGCGCCGCCCGGTAGTCGCCCGCGTAAAACGCGACGTAACCGGTCAGAAACGGAAAATACACCTGCTGCGCCGCGTTCGTGCCCTTGCCCAGGATGGCCCGGGCGGCGGCGATGTACTTGCGGGCCTCCTCCGGCTTGCCGCGGCGGATCGCGATCCGCGCCCTCGCGTGCGCCCAGCGGAAGTCCCAAAGATCTTTGCGCGCCGGCGCGATGTTCTCTTCCTGCAACCCGGCTTCGTGGCCTCTCTGATACCAGGTGTAAGCGATATCCCAGTCGCCGGCATCGAGACAGATCCGGCCCAGCTCGTTGGCCACTTCGCCGGCGTTATAGAAATCCGGTGCCGCGAGGAAATACTCGTAGGCTTCGCGGTCGGACTTTTCGGCGCCTCGGCAATCGCGCGAAAAACCGTATGAGATTGCCAGGGCCCGCTGCGCTAATGCTTTTTCCAGGGGAGTGGGGGATCGCTTGACGGCCTGGCTGAAATACTTCCGGGCTTCGGCGTAGCGGCCCAACAGGTCCAGCACCACGCCGGCTCCGTTGTTCGCGGCCACCGATTTCGGGACGGCTTCCACGCCGCGAGCGTACACTTCCAGGGCTTCCTCGAGTTTCCCCTCGCGGATCAGTTGCGGCCCCCCGGTCTGATAGGCCCAGCCGGCGGCCATCACAAACGCGACCGCACTCATCCGGCGAACTGTCACCGCGGAACCTCTTGCTGAGCCGCGACCGTCAGGGAGCGGGCGCCCACGCCCGCATCAGAACTGGAACCGCAATTCCAGCGACAGAATACGCGGCCCCCGGTCACTGGTGTACTGTCCGGTGGATGCATTGGTATTCGCGCCGGTGGCCGGATTGAAAGTGAACGACGAGCTGATTCCGCTGAACTCCGTATGGTTGAAGACGTTGAATGCCTCCAGCCGTAGTTTGAGCTGCCGCTTCTCACTGCCGATCGGAATCGATCTGGAGAGCGACGCATCGAAGTTGAGCCACCCCGGACCGTACATGATGTTGGTGCCGGCGTTCCCGATGGTCCCCACGGCCGGAGCTGCAAACGCCGCGGGATTGAAGGCCAGCTTGCCATTGGGCAGAGACGCATTCGTCGGAACATTCGCGAAGGGGTTGCCCACCACGTCGATGCGCGCACCCTCGTTGGTGGATCCCGTGACATTCAGGCCGTCCGTCCTGCTGAAGCTCGGGGTGAACGGGCCTCCCGTGTTGGCGGTCGTGATACCCGACACTTGCCAGCCATCCGCGACGATGGTGAGCAATTTGTTGTGCATCGCCTGTCCCGGCTTCGGAAAATCGTAGGCGTAGTTGACGCCGATCGTCTGTCGCCGGTCGATACTCTGCGGCCCGTAGTTACGCGAGTAGTTGTTGGCCACCAGCGGGTCGAATGCCAGAAGCTGCATGGCGCGCGACCAGGAATAGGCCACGCCGAAGAGCAGGCCGCGCGATAAGCGCTTGCGCAGGGTCGACTGTAACCCGTTGTAACTCGACTTGCCGTTCATGACAAACTGGTTCAACGTGCCCAGGCTCGGATAGATCCACCGCTCCAAAGCCGCCGGAACCGCCTTGTTGCCAGTTACCGTGGGATCGATGTTCTGCGGCTGGAAGTCGGAGCCGATCGGAATCGCGTTGAAGTTCTCGTACACGTTCCGGTTCAGGCCGAAAGTGCCTTGATACGAGACGTCCAGCACGGTGCCGAAGCCAACGGCCTGCTGCACGCCCAGGCTGGCGCTGCGGACCTGGGGCAGCCTGGTGTGGCCGGCCCATTGAGTGATGGTTTGAGGTCCCAGGAGTCCGCCCGCGCCGGCCAACCCGGTGAGCTGGCCATAATATGCGGTAGGCGCATACACCACCGGCGGGTTGCTGGCCATGCTGTAGACTTCGTTGCCGTCCAGCCGGTCGAAGAAAACTCCCAAGCCGCCGCGGATCGCGGTCTTGCCATTGCCGAACATGTCGAGCGCGAAACCCAGGCGTGGAGCAGGCAGGAGCGGCGAAGTGCTGTAAGTGTTGTACGGGACGCCGTTCTGGCCCGCTACCACAAGTCCATCGGCGGGGTTTCCGCTATTCGGGACGAAGAGTCCGATCTCGGCGACCGGCGCGATGGCAGTGGGGTTCCCCGGATCCTGGGCCACGCGCTTTCCTCCCACGATGGCCGGGATATAGATCCTCGGGGCCGCCGACCTGACATACTTAGTAGGGTCGAAGTAGGCGAACCAGTTCTGATCCTGTTTATCCACCTCCGGCGTCTGGTGGTAGAAGCGGATACCATAGTCGAAGGTCAGTCGCTTGGTGACCCGCCAGTTGTCCTGCAAGTAAAACTCGGCGTTCCAGAACGTGTCGTTCACCACGATCTTGGCCGTCCACTCGGTATAGGTGCTGTAATAGCCCAGCAAGGCGTTCGCGTATCCATTGCCGGTGTTGAGCGAATTGTTGGTATCCGGAGAGAAGCTGTAGGCGCCAGTATAGCCATTGCATCCCGCGGAGCCGCAAGGCTGGATTTTCCGGTTGAACTCCAGGTACATGCCGCCTTTGATGCTGTGATTACCCTGAACCTTGCTCAAGTTATCCGTGGCCGTGTCGATGATATTGTTGTTGGAGTATTCGGGATTGCCGTTGGAGTAAGTGGGAGTGTTCGGGGTGGGCCCTCCGAAAGTCAGGTTGGGCATGTAGTTCGAATAACCATTCGACGCGTTGGCCTTACCCTCGACGAGCTGGTTGCCGCCAACGCCGGGGCCGACAGTGTGGAGCGGGAACAGGCTGGGGAGCGGTTGCCCCGCTTGTGGCGTGCCCTGGGTGCCGGCCAGCACGGACCGGTCTACCGCCGCGGGATCCACTTCGAACCAGGACCAGTGATTGAGGGTCTTGCTGTATGTGAACTGGTTGACCAGGGTCGGGCTGAATATATAGTTAGCCGAGGCCAAAATGCCGTGGCCCGGCGCCGGGTGATCCTGGGTGAGGTCCCCTGTGGGGCCCTTCAGAAACTGCGAGCTCTGAAAGAGTTCGACCCAGTCGTCGGCATCGTGGCCCCAGCGCACATAGGCGTTCAGCTTCGAAGTCAAATTCATGTCGAGCCGGACGATGTCGTTGCGCCGGGGATGCGAAGCGCTGCCCGCCGCCTGGAAGTTGTCCTGCAAGTACTGAGCGGTTCCCTGCGGGAAAAAGGTGTTCGGCGCCGGGAAGAAATTGAGCATCGCCTGGCCATCCGTTGATCCGGCTTTGGGGGATGACGTTGCCCGGAAACGGCGCTCCGGCCAACGGATCGGTGACCACGATGAGCGCGTTGCTGCCGTTCACGCTCTTGGAAAAATCTCCGCTGCGCTCCAGCGCCGTCGGCATGCTCCGGTACTGGTTTGAGAAATTCGCAAGCTGTCGCGTGTACTCTTGCGAGACGAAGAAGAACAGCTTGGTCTTGCCGATATTGAAGTGGTTCGGAATGAACACCGGGCCTCCCAGGCTGAAGCCGGCGATGTTATATCGGTAACGGCTGCGAGGCAGGCCGGTGATGTTATTGAAGAAATCGTTGGCGTTGAACTCTTCGTGCCGGTGGGTCCACCAGCCGGAGCCGTGGAACTGCTGGGTGCCGCTCTTGGTAACCACCGTGACCGCGCCGCCCGCATTGCGGCCGAACTCGGCCTGGTAGTTCGAAGTCAAAACCTTGATTTCGGCGATGGAGTCGATGTTCGGCTCGAAGTGGGTGAAACAGTTGCTGCAGCCGGAGTCTATGTCGCTGACCCCGTCCACCATGAAACCCGTGATGCCGGTGCTGCCGTTGAAGGTGAGACCCCCCAGGACGCTTCCGCCGGTCGCATCCCGCCCCACGGTGGTGTCCACCACGCCGGGAAGCATGCGCATGTAACTCATCATCTCGCGGCCTCTGATGGCCTCGCTGTTGAGTTGGTTGCCTTCAATAACGGAGGACCTTTCGGCGGTGGAGGTCTGGATCGGAGTCACCTCGGCGGTCACCGTGATCTCCTCCGTGACGTTGCCGATGTCGAGGGCCAGGCGCCCCAAATCCCGGTTCTCGCTGAGGCCCACAATAATGTCTTTGACGATCCGTGTCTTGAAACCATTGGCCTGGACGCTGATACTGTAGGTGGCCGGAAGGAGGTTGGGGAATCTGAAAATTCCCGAACTGTCGGCTGTCGCCGTGCTCGTGGCGGAGGTTCCCTGGTTTGTCAGTTGGATTTTCACATCCGGAATCACCGAGCCCGCCGGATCTGTCACGATACCGACCAGCGAACCGGTGACCGTTTGAGCAAATGAGCAAGCGCTTGCCACCAGCACCAGGCAGATGGACAGCGCGGTCCTTCGAAGCTTCATGAGACCCGTCCCCCTAAGCGCCGATGCTGTGCTTCCACGCCTTCGCGGAACCGGTCCCCGGGCCAGTTTCCCCCTTACATGCAGCAGACTGTCAGCGCGTACACGACATTACTAAACCAGTGAGCCGGTGTCAAGAACCTTTTATCTCTGATCGGGGAGAGCGGGCCAGACCCGTTTTTCTTGAGGGTTTCCATGCGGAAGGCAGGCCGGACGGCGTTTGTGCCGGCCGGTTATCGATAACGCTTCCAGCCGATTGGAGGACTTTACGGATGTAAGCGTTTGCCCTCAATTGTTAAATAGCTATATGATAAGCGTGCTTGTCGCGCGAAACGCTTCCCGGCCCCGCCATGCGGCCGGAGCGCCTCCGTAACAATCATTGGGTGACCTCCCATGTCAGCCCCATGCTCTACGGGCTGATGACCGGGGAGATCAACTATTCCTATGACGGCGGACTCTATGCGGAGCTGGTTCGCAATCGCAACTTCAAGGAAGACGCCAAGGATCCCGTGCATTGGCAGGTCGTCCGGGAGCGTGGCGGCGCCGGATCGATTTCGCTCGACGCCGGCCAGCCGTTCAACGACGTCATCCCAGCCAGCCTCGAGCTGACCGTGACTCAGGCTACCGGCAACCAACGCGTAGGCGTCGCCAACGACGGATTTTGGGGCATACCCGTGAAGCCGACTACGACCTATCGCGGCTCGTTTTATGCCAAGGCCGGCCCCGGATTCACCGGTCCGCTCACCGTCGCCATCGTCGGCAACCATGGCGCCACTGCCCACGCCAGCGCGCAGGTTCCGCGGATCACTCAGGATTGGAAGAAGTACGAAGTTACCTTGACAGTCGGACAAGCCGCGCCGTCCGCGGAAAACCGCCTGGTCATTTCGGCGGGCAGCCCCGGCGCCGTCTGGTTCAACCTGGTGAAGAAGACCATCGGCGATATCTCCGGGTGTCCGGGCCACGTGAACGATTCCTGGCGATACTGGTCGTCCGACGGTATGGGTCTGCTGGAATTCCTCGAGTGGTGCGAGGACCTGCACATGCAGCCCGTGCTCGGAGTCTATGCCGGCTACTCCCTGCGCGGCGGAGCGCGCTTCGCACCCGGAGCCGAGCTGGAGCCTTACGTGAAAGAAGCGCTCGAGGAGATCGAATATGTCACGGGTGACTCCGGCACGACGTGGGGCGCGCGGCGCGCCAAAGACGGACACTCCGCGCCGTTCCCGCTCCAATACGTCGAGGTGGGCAACGAGGACAACGCCGACCGGCAAGTGGGGAGTTACGAGGGCCGGTTCGCTCAATTCTTCGATGCCATCAAGGCGAAGTACCCGCACCTGTTGGTGATCGCTACCACTCCCGTGACCACCCGCGCCGCGGACGTGATCGACGAACACCACTATCGCCGCTCCGAAGACGAGATGGCATTCCACGCCAACGATCACGACACGCGCCGCCGCACGGGACAGCCGGTTTTCGTCGGCGAATGGGCCACCCGCGTGGGCGACCCGACTCCGAACATGGGCGCCGCGCTTGGCGACGCCGCCTGGATGGTGGGCATGGGGCGGAACTCCGGCCTCATCATCATGGCCTCCTACGCGCCCCTCTTCGTCAACGTGAACAAGGGTGGCATGCAGTGGCAGACGGACCTGATCGGCTACGATACGATGACGAGTTACGGTTCGCCGTCTTATTCCGCGCAGAAGATGTTCAGCCTGTATCACGGCGACGATGTTGTTTCGATCGCCGCGCAGGGCATCCCTACAAAGGAATGGCAGCCTCCTGCCGGGCGTGGATTCGTTCCTCCGCCCGCAGCCGCCGGCAGAGCCGGAACCGCGCAGCCGCTGGCGCCGCAAGGAGGAGCAGGGCGCGGAGGCAGGGGTAACCTGCAACCCGCGGGGCCGCAACAACCGCCCATGCCGCAACAGGTGCCCTTGATGTTCTTCGATGCCACCCGCGACAGCAAGACGGGAGCGATCTACGTGAAAGTCGTCAACCGCGCCGCCGCGCCCGAAGCCGTGCACATAGCCGTCAGCGGAATCGCCGCGGTCGAGGCCGGCGGACAAGCCGTCACCATGAGCCCGATCAGCCCGGCAGACACGAACTCCATTACCGACCCGGTCCGCATCGTGCCCATCACTGCGAAGGTGGACGGACTGAGCGCCAACTTCATCCGCGCCTTCCCTCCATATTCCATTACCGTTCTGGAGATGAAAGCGAAATAGGCGGCTCCCTTGCGGACAAGACTGTTTACATAACGCATTGAGTGGGGTCAATGGCCCTGTTGCTTGCCCGCCGAACGGGAGAAAGGGCCTCGCGGATGGACTTGTCTCCAAGAAGGGGGCTTACTGGGTGTTTGGCCGGTGTGAGGGGCATCCGCCACGGTAATCGACGGTCGGTCAGGGGCCCGACAGACGAGCGCAAGCAAACTTGCGACGTCCAGCTTGGGAAGCTGGACCTAGATTGAAAACAGAAGACATCTGTGTTTAGGGCGGAATTCCTGACCACCAAAAATGCACTGAGTTTTCGCGCTTCCTTCGAAAATCCACCAATTCGGTGGTCAGGTCGTGTCTTCCGACGCATTCTCTGAAAGATCGAGGGCCCATTCGGCAGTCCTTGTGGGCTACAGTCAGTGACGGATGCCACAGCATTCGCTATTCGCGAATCCCGAATGTACAATAGGAATGTGGCTGTCCTGAAACCCCAAGATCTGGCAGTAGTGCTGTACTTATGCAGGCCCTCTTCTTCGCGGCCACCCTACGCGCAGATTGCGGCCGGATTGTCTATGAGTCCGTCGGAAGTTCATGCTGCGGTCGCTAGGGCCGTCGGCTCCGGGCTGCTCCACGGCGCCGAGTTGGGTCATCGCCCCAATCTAAGCGGCCTAGAGGAGTTCCTCCTGCATGGGATGAAGTACGCCTTTCCGGCCGAGCGAGGTGAACCAACTCGAGGGGTCCCCACGTCTTATGCGGCGGCGCCTTTATCGGCGCTGATCAGGCCCAGTAACGACCTCCCGCCGGTCTGGCCGTATCCGCCAGGAAAAGTTCGCGGAACTGCTTTCCAGCCGCTCTACCGTGGCGCGCCGAAGGCGGCCCTTCGTGACCCCTTACTATACGAGTACCTAGCTCTCGTAGATGCTTTGCGCGATGGTCGAGCGCGGGAGCGCAAATTGGCGGAGGAACTAATTATTTCGCGACTTCGGCCGGCGGTTCATGCCTGATCCGAATATCGAGCAGCTGATTGCTGTTGCACGAAAGGTGCGACCACTGCTGGACGACCTTGTCTTCGTAGGTGGTTGTGCGACTGGCTTGTTGATTACCGACCCATCCGCGCCGTCAGTGCGATCGACATTCGATGTCGATGCGATTGCCGAAGTGACTACCTATTCGCAGTACGTTGCGCTCGCCGAGCGTTTGCGGGAGCTTGGGTTTTCCGAGGACAGCTCCGAAGGCGCACCGGCATGTCGCTGGATCAGCGGTGGCCAAGCTCTGGATGTCATGCCGCTCGATGCAAAAGTGCTGGGATTTTCAAACCGCTGGTACGGTGAAGCCGTACGCAGTTCAAATGCGATTTCTTTGGAGAAGTCTCTATCCATCCGCATCGTAACGGCACCCGTGTTCCTGGCGACAAAGCTGGAAGCTTTCAAGAGTCGGGGAATAGGAGACTACTTTGGCAGCCATGATCTTGAAGATGCGGTCTCCGTCATCGACGGGCGCGCCGAGCTTCTTGGCGAGATCCGGGCGGCCCAGCCTGCGCGACGGGAATATCTGGCCAACGAGTGGGAAACCCTTTTGCGCGATCCACGATTCGTCGATGCGCTACCTGGACACCTGCCGCCAGACCCGTCTAGCCAAGCGCGGGTAGGTATCCTCATGCGACGGATCGAGGCGATCGCTCGAATCTCCGGCGGATAATTGGCTGTAGCAGGCCCTGCAGGGAAGAACGGTGCACTCGAAAACAGGAATCCGAACTGGAGAAAGCTCTTGCCGAATGCCAACGCTTGAGGCAGGAGAACACCGAACCGCGTCGACTTCTCGCCGAGCAGCGACGAGACGTGCTGGTTCCTGGCGGCCGACTTCGATAAGGCAGCATGGGCCGAGGACGCGCTGGGGTTCGTGCAGACCTGTGCCGACGTGGGCGTGCCCGCTGCACGGGCTGATGCCTCAGGCCAGCAATTCCCCGGTCATCACCGTGACCGCCTGCCCGCCCAAAATCACGCGTTCGCCGTTCAGCCGCACCCGTACGACGCCGCCGCGCGCCGACGCCTGATATGCGGTCAACTCGCTCTTTCCCAGCCTCTCGGCCCAGTACGGCCCCAATGCCGTGTGCGACGAGCCGGTCACCGGGTCTTCGTTGATTCCGGAGCCCGGCGCGAAGAAGCGCGAAACGAAATCGAATTCCGCCGTGGAAGCCCGTGACGTCACGATCACGCCACGCACCGGAATCTTGCCCAGGGCGGTGTGGTCCGGCGCCAGGGCGCGCAGGGTCTCCTCCGAATCCACCTCCACCAGGTAATCGAACGCGTTCCGCCCCACGAAATTCGCGCGCTCCACGCCCAGCGAGCGCAGCAGGTCGGCCGGCGGCTCGGCGGCAGCCGCGAGTTTCGCCGGGAAATCCAGCTCGATCCACTCCCCTCGCCGGTCCGCCGTCAGCAGGCCGCTGCGCGTGAAGAAGCGGGCCTGGCGGCCTTCCGGCAGGTGCCGATCCTCCCAAAGAACGTGCGCGCTGGCCACGGTGGCGTGGCCGCACAGATCCACCTCGACGACAGGGGTGAGCCAGCGCAGGTTGTAGCCGCCGTCGTGGGGCGTCAGGAACGCGGTCTCGGAGAGGTTCATCTCCCGCGCAACGTCGCGCATCCACTGGTCGGGCCGGGGTTCCGAAAGCACGCAAACGGCCGCTGGGTTCCCCGCGTACGGCCGATTGGTAAAGGCATCCACCTGAACGATTCGAATGGGCATGATTTTTTGAGTTTCGCAAAACCAGGCTGCGGACACCAGTTCACGAATGCAAAAACCCCGCCTCGGCACGCACGCGTCCGTCCCCCGGTTGGAATGCGCACCGTCCGGAAGTTGGTGCAGTTGAAACCGGCGCCGGAATAGTGGAGTCTAAAGAGAGACGCAAAATGCTGTTGCGATTCCTCAAGCTCTGTTTGGCCGTCGGCTTGCTGCTCTCGATGTGGGGGCTCAGCAGGGTGCGGGAATCGGATGCGGGCGCCTGGCTGCGTCCCATAGGCTCGCAGCCGGGGCCGGTGCGCATTCTTCAGTTCTACGCCAGCGTCGGAACGCTCACGGTAGGCCAGAAGGCGCAGCTCTGTTACGGCGTGCAGAATGCCAGGTCGGTGCGGATCTCTCCGGCCATGGCCGGCATCTACCCCTCCTCCAGCCGCTGCGTGGAGGTCGGGCCGGAGCACACCACGCATTACGTTCTGCTGGCCGAAGGTTTCGACGGCCGCGTGACCACCCGCTCCTTGACCCTTCCGGTACAGTCGGCCCCGGTGGCGCCCCAGATTCTCAACTACGCCCTCGTCGAACCGTTCTTCAGCGCAGAATCACCAGCCGCACCCACAACCGCAAGAGCTGGGAAAACGTAGTCGCCAGCGACCGTATCCGGAAGAACTGCGACCTCCCGTGCAGCCGCTCGTAGTGGTGCACTCCGGTCTCCACCACCTGCCCGCCGCTCAGCTCCAGTTTGCGCACCAGCTCGACGCAGATCGTCCCGCTGGTCGAGGTCAGTTGGATCCGGTCCAGCAGCGCGCACCGGATCAGCCGGTAATCGCAGTCGATGTCGCGGATGCGTATGCCGAACAGCAGCCGCGCGCAAAAGTTGTAGACCGTCCCGATCCAGACGCGGTGCGCCGGATCGTGCCGTTCCAGCTTGTATCCGTTCACCAGGCTGGTCTCGGGCCCTACCAGCTCCAGGAGGCGCGGCAGTTCGCCGACGTCGTATTGCCCGTCGCCATCGGTGTAGAAGACGAATTCCTTGGTGGCCGCGGCGAACCCGCTGCGCAGCGCGCCGCCATAGCCGCGATTCTCCGGATGCGTCACCACCCGCAGGAACGGCGCGTGCGCCTGGCGAAGCTGCTCCAGGATCTCGCCGGTCTTGTCCCGGCTGCCGTCGTCGACCACGATCACTTCGTAATCCGCCACCGACTGTTCGAGCACCGCGAAGGTTTTCGCGATCAGCCCGGGGAGCGACGGCGCGTCGTTGTAGGCCGGAAAAAAGACGCTCAGCGCCGCGAATTTACGGTCTTCCGGGCTCATCGCATCTTCTCCCCGACGAGCACCAGCGACTGGCCCGCGGGAAAGCCGCGGCCGCCCGCGATCCAAGCCGCCTCCAGCGCCAGCGGCGCATACAGCAGATGGTCCAGCCACGGCGCCACCGGCTGCACTCCGCTTGCCGGAGCCTGGCGCAGAAGGGGCTCCCACAAGCGGAATTTCGCCAGCGCCACCGGCAGCAGAAGCGAGTTGACATAGGTGCATCGCAGCACGCGGATGCCGGCGCCGGTCACCAGGCCCATCAGCCTGCGCCGCGTGAATCGCTGCCGCTCGAAGGCGAAGGCGGAGTGGCGGCTGCGGAGAATATCGAGCGCCGCCGCCCGCACCGCCAGCAGGCCGCCCGGCGCCAGCACGCGGGCCATTTCGCGCGCCGCCCGATGCTCTTCTCCCCGCGGCAGGTGCGGCAGAACGTCCATCGACATCACCACATCGAACGCGGCATCGGCAAACGGAAGCTCCATGACGTCTCCCTGAACGGGCCGCTCGATTCCCATTTCGCGCGCGTACCGAAGGCCCTCCTGACTGATGTCCATGGGGATGATGGGCCAGTGCCGTTCGGTCTGCAACCGGTGCGAAAGGTAGCCCGTGCCGCAGCCGGCTTCGAGCGCGCGCCCGATCCGCCGGCCTTCCAGAAATGGATCCAGCATGCGGAAGAGAATCGTCCGCATGCCCCGGTACCACCAGAAATCGCGTTCCGATTTGGCGATGTTGGCGAATTCCGCCGGGTTCATCAGGCCGCTCATAGGACGGGGGCGGCTCCCGATAGCGCTGGCAAACCTGTACTCCGATCAACCTCTTTTAGCGCATCGGCGCGGGTTCGGGCAACTTGCGTGTGGCGCCGTGAGATCCCGCTACTGCGAGACGGCAATCGTCGCATCGTTCCGCGTGGTGATCCCGTTCATCTGAATTTGCAGCGAAACGGCATCGCCGGTCGGAGTGTTGGCCGCGATAATGATGTTGATCTGGAACACGCCCGGATACTGGGTCAGCCCGGCAAAAACGACCTGGGCCGGAACGTTGCCCACCAGCACCGCGGGGGTAATCACCGCACGGCTCAAGACCCCGGGTGCCGGGACGCCTCCGTCGGCAACCGGGTTGTCGACCACGCCCAATCCGGTGGCGAGAATGACCAGCGTGTTGGGATCGCCGATCTTCGCCGGATGGGAGGTAAAAGGGAGGCCCGAGTTCACCGGCGCGGCGATAGCGTAGTCGAAATTGCCATACGCAATCGCCTGGCCGGGGCCGCTGGAAAAGGTAAAGATTCCGGGCGCCGCGGCGCTGATCTGCGCGGTGAACGGCGTAGAACTCGCGCCGGCGCTAGTCACGATTACCGGCACACCGGTCGTGCCGGCCGTGCCGGGAGGGAGGACCGGCAGTACCTGCCAGGGCACCTCTGCGTTGATCTGGTCGTACCCGTCCAGGTGGAACATGCCCGTCACGGGAGCCGCGATGCCATTGAATGTCACCCCGACTGCCGCACCGCTCGGGTCCACCAGGTTCGTGCCGAAAATCGAAATCAGCGAGCCGGGCGCCACCGGCTGGCCGGTCTTGTCGAAACTGGCGCCATTGAGAATGCCGCCGGGGAAAATGACCGGCCCTTGCGCCCAGGCTGCGCCGGCCAGCAGGAAAAGCCAGGGGATTATAAGCTTCTTGGAGAAGGCCATCCCTTCAATTCTACCTGGGAGGCCGGGATTCTCGTGGTGCGGACCGGCACAGCTTGCCAATCAGCGGGATGCCTGGTGCGCCACCGCGGCCGCCGGGCGCGGCAAGGCCACACCGCGGCTGCGCAGCGCTCCTTCGACTGCGGCTACGAAGATGTCGATGCTCTTTCGCGAATACCGGAGCATTCCCTGCCGGCGCAGCCAGTTCATCTGGAACGTGATAATTTCACGGGATGTGCCCACGTAGCCAGCCAGCGTGTGGTGCGTCAGCGACGCCATGCTGGTCCAGCCGTCGGCCAGGGGCGTGCCCAGGGAGCCGGCGAGCTGTATCAGCGCCAGCATCACGCGCTCCGCGGTCTTGTACATCGCCATGCTCTCGATCCGGTCCTGCAATTCGATGCATTGGCTCACCAGGCGCTGCGAGAGCGCAATACCCAGCCGCGGCTCATGCTCGATGTGCCGCTCGATTTCCGCGCGCGTCCATGCCATGACGCTCACCTTGTCGAGCGCCACCGCCGATTCCTGCCGCTTCTCGGCGCCGACCAAGCTGGATTCGCCGAAAAAATCGTCTACGCTCACGATCCGGCTTACCGTCTCCAGTCCGTCATCGGCAACCGAGGTGATTTTCACCCGCCCCAAAATGATCACATACAGACCGTCGCAAGCCTGCTCCGCATCGTAGATCACACTCCGCCTCGCAAACCCTTGTACAGGCTTCCGCGGCAGGTAGGTCAAGGGATCTTCAAAGCTAAGCGCTTCCCCCGAATTGCCGATCATATGCCCCCAAGCGTGTGGCCCTGTGGCGACCCGGGCCGACAGTTATGTACATTATCGCTCCTCCGGCGAGAGCCGGCCATGGCCCTTTTTGACAGCCGTGGAGAGCGGATGTACGGAATCGAACGTTGTGGCGTCCGGTTCCAGACAGGGACTTCCCGGAGTATCGGGCGTCCTCCTGGGAGCGAACACGCGGGCCAGCTTATCCCACACGTGGTAAACTACATTTTCACCGCAAAGAATGCTGCTTGCCCGCGAATTCGTCGCCTATCTGTCACGGCAACTCGTCAACAGGCTGGCCCACGGAACCATCGAAACCACCACGCCTGATGTGGTCGCCGAAAAGATTTCCGCGGTGATCTCCGAAGAATTGGCCGTCGAGGACCGCCTCAACGACGAAGTGCGCGACCTGCTGAGCCAGTACAGCGAATACATGCGGAGGGAAGGCGTCAGTTACCAGGAGATGTTCCGGCGCATCAAGAACACCCTGATCTCCCAGCGCAAGGTGATTCGCGCCTCGGGACGCGATTCGGGCGACGCCATGAAGCTTTCCCGCGACAAGGTGAGCGACATCTCACACAAGATCGTCGAAGTGCTGCGAAAAACCCGCGAGTTGCGGTTGAAGAACAAAGACAGCAACGCCGTGCGGCTCGAGATTGTGAAGGTGATGACGGAACTGCTGATGGCCGAGGATAAAGTCGACCGGGCCGCCCGGCAGAAAATCCGCTCCCAAAAGCGCGAGATTCCCGAGGGCAGCGAGGAGTGGGACCTGATGCACAGACGGTACTACTCGGAGGAGTTGAAAAAGTTGGGCATCGACCTCGGCCGATAGTGGGAGATAGTTGATGGATAAGAGGCAGAGCAGATTCAGTACTGCTATACTCGCATAGTATCGGCGTTCCCGGTAGATTTGGATATACGTCCCCGCCGCGTCATGACGAAGCTGTACTCCGCTACCATCCGCACCAGGGAAGACGTTGCCGCCGCGAGGCGGCGCGCCCGCGATATAGCGGCTCTCCTCGGATTCGACGCCAACGACCGGACGCGAATTTCCACCGCCGTGTCCGAGATCGCGCGTAACGCCTGCGACTGCGCCGCCGGCGGCGAAGCGGAATTCCTGTTCGATCCGGCCCAGTCCTGCTACACGATTCGCGTTTCCGAAAAGGGGCCCGGCATCCCCGGCCTGGAAGAAGTTCTGGGCGGAAAGCTGGGCATGGCGGGCGACGGCCGGCTGGTGGACGATTTCCATGTGGATTGCGAAGCCGGCGGAGGCGCCATCGTCTCCCTCTCCAAACACCTTCCCGAGCGGGCGCCCAAGGTCACCGAGCAGCGCCTCTCGAAGATCTCCGCCGAGCTGGCCAGGGGCAACCCGTCCGCGCCGATTCCGAGCCGCGCGCAAGCGGTTGCCGGGGGCGCCCAGAGCGCCGGGGAAACCGCGCGCGTCCCGGCCGACGAATGGGAAGCGATTTTCGAGGCCATCCGGGATGGCGTCGCTCTGGTGGACGCCGAGGGCCGGATCCTTCGCTCCAACCAAAGCCTCGCCCGGCTCCTGGGCCGCCCCGCACCGGAATTGGACGGCATGGCTTGCGACGAGCTGTGGAGCCGCCTGCCCCGCGAAAAGCAGCCGTTCTTCCGCGCGCTGGAGAGCCGGCGCCGCGAAGCCATCGAGCTGGAGTGCGATTCCCGCCGTCTCAACATCAGCATCGACCCGATGTTCGACGCTGGCGGGGCCCCTGCCGGCGGCGTGCTCATCGCCGGCGACGTCACCGAGAAACGCCGGCTCGAGGAACAGTTCCGCGAAAGCCAGAAATTCGAAACCATCGGGACGCTGGCAGCGGGCGTCGCGCACGATTTCAACAACCTGCTCACCAGCATCATGGGCAACGCCAGCCTGGTGCTCGAGGATCTGCCCGCGGACTCCCCGTTCTCGGAGAGGCTTCAGGACGTGTTGCGCGCGGCCGAGCGGGCGGCCGGCCTGACCCACCAGTTGCTGGCGTACTCCGGCAAGGGCGGCCGCTACCTGCAGAAGGTGGACCTGTCGGGCGCGACCCGCAACTGCCGGGATCTGATCGCGGCCTCCATCCCCAAGAAGATCGCGCTGGAAGTGGACCTCGACTCGCGCCTTCCGCGGATCGAAGCCGATGTCAACCAGCTCCAGCAGGTGATCTTGAACCTGGTGAGCAACGCCGCCGAGGCCATCGGGGAGCAAGCCGGAACGATTGTCGTCCGCACCACCAGCGATGTTGGCGAATTGGTTTGCCTGGAAGTTCGCGACACCGGCTGCGGCATGGATGCCGAAACCCGATCGCGGATCTTCGACCCCTTCTTCACCACCAAGTTCACCGGCCGTGGCCTGGGGCTCGCCGCCGTGGCGGGCATCGCCCGCGGTCACCGCGCGTCGCTCCACGTCACCAGCGCTCCCGGCGAAGGGAGCACATTCCGGATCTCCTTTCCGGCCGCGGAAGAGCCGGCGCCGGCCGTCCCGCCGGCAGCCGTGGAGTCCGCCGCCGCCGGAACCATACTCGTGGTGGACGACGAGGACGTGGTCCAGCGCTTCGCCCGCGCCGCGCTGGAGGCCCAGGGCCACAAAGTGCTGGTCGCGTCCAACGGACCCGAAGCCATCGCGCAGGTGCGGCGGAACCCGGAGATCGGGCTGGTCCTTCTCGATCTCACCATGCCGATGATGGGTGGCGAAGAGGCGATCGACGGGATAGTGTCCGCGCGCCCGGGTATCCGTGTTGTGGTTTCCACGGGCTACGACCACGCCGAAGCCGTCGCCCGATTCCGTGAGAAACCGGTCGCCGGATTCCTGCAAAAACCCTACACTCCCCGGCAGCTCGCGGACCAGGTCCAAGCCGTGCTCGATGATCGCTCCCGTTTCTGAGCCGCGCGCGTGAGCCAGCGGTCCGCGCCCCCCTACTTCGGCGTGAAACCGAAATTCGACAGCGCCACCGTGTCCCCGCCGGGAATCAGGAACCCGAACTTTCCGTTGCCGAACTGCCGGTCCGCTTCCGTCCACGAATCCAGCACCCCCCACTTGGACCCATCCCACAGCTTGTGCGTGATATTGCCCACGGCCACTCCCATCTCGATGGTCAGCGCGCTCCCTTTGGGCGCGGCGTACGGGGTCTTGTTTAACTCCTTCTCCTTCCCATCCACCACCTGCGCGCGGTAGAAGAATTTCTTGTCCATCTGGAAGAGCAGATAGTTCTTCGCGTCCACGCGCGCCACCACCCACTGGAGCCGCTTGCCCTTGCGCAGATCCAGGGTAAACACGAAGGTGCCCGTGATCTGCGACGGCTTGTACCCCACGAAATTACCGCCCTTGCGCACGAACCATCCGGCTTCCTCCACCCAGCCGGCAGGCTCGTCCCAATCGGCCATTCCCAAAACCTTCACGGCCGAGGCCGTGCTGGTGAGCACCAGGTCAACCGCCTTCGTCTCACCCGCGGACACCGTGACCGTGACGGACTTGTCGGCGTAATTCGGCGCCCGCGCCGCCAGCGTGTAGGTTCCATCCGCCACGGTGAGAGTGGTGTCGCCGACGGCCCTGGGCGCCTCTCCCGCGCGGCTGATGGTGACGCGGGCGTCCGGGGGCGTCACCCTCAGGCGCAAGGTCGCCGGTATTTTCTCCATCGCCACGTCCGCCGCCGCCAGGTCCACCGACGCGCCGGCTTCGAAGCGCTTCTCGATCTTCTTCGGGCGATACGCGTCCTTGCGCAGTTCCAGCGCGTGCTCGCCGGGCGACACACTCGACTGCCGGAAGCTTCCGTCGTCCTGCACCGTGCCGATCGGGTTGCCGTCCAGCAGCACCACCGCGCCGGGAATGGCGCCGCTGATGACCAGCGACGCCACCCTCGGTAAGGGTCTGAGATGGAATTCGAGCTTCGACTCTTCGCCCTTGCGGACCGGCGCGCGCTGTTCCGGTTCCTCCAGGAATCCGTCCTTCGCCACGCGCACGGCGTACTCCTTCACCGGGAGATTGTTGATCCGCAACTGCCCGCGCTCGGTCTGCTTCCGGTACTCCTTGCCGTCCAGGAACACGTGGACCCCGTCCTCTCCCGTGACCAGCACCAGCGCGCCGGCATTGCGGTCGGACTTGAGAAACACGGTCAGCATGGGAGCGGGCCCGATCCCCACCACCATCGACCGCAGGTCTTTTCCCTCGCCCACGGTAAGCTCGTGATTGCCCGGCGCGAGGTCGTTCAACTCCAGGCCCGCGGCTCCGGTTTCGCCCACGGCTTTCCCGTCGACGCTCACTTTCGCCGATCCCGCGCTGGACTGCACCTTGGCACGGCCGCCCATGCTCGTCACCGTCACCGCGATCACTTCTTTGGCCGCCACGGATTCGACGTTCGGCGGCGCTCCGGGCACGGCTTCGAGAGCGATGGTGGCCTGTTCGTGGGCCGCCGAGATCTTGAGCGAATGCTTCCCGGGCGCCAGGTTGTCGAGCGAGATCTGCCCGTCCTGCAAGTCTCCGGGCGGATTGTCGTCCAGCGCGACCTTGCCCGCTTCCACGTCGGCCAGCACCCGCACCGTGCTGTTCGGCGGCGGCGCTACCGGCGCCGCAACCGGAGCGGCGGGCGCGGGCTCGCCGGAAACGGGAGCCGCGGCCGGAGCCCGCTTGAATTTCGGCGCGACCACGAATCCCACCGCCAGCAACACCGCAACCCCCGCCGCCGCCGCGATGCCGGCCATCAGGCGCGAGGGACGTTTGGGAGGCAGCTTGCCCGCCGCCGGACGGGCAGGCGCCGGCGCCACCGGAGAGGCAGCCTCCACGGCCGCAGGAGTGGGAGGAGCCGGCGGCGCGGGTTCCGCGACCACCGGCGGCGGAATCGCCACTGTCTCCGCGGAAATCGCCACCGTCTCCGCGGGCAGCCCCCGCTGCGGCATCGCTACGGTCTCCGCCGGCAGCGCCCGCGGGGAAGCTGCCGATCCCGGCAGCGGAATCGTGGTCCGCGAACTCTTCAGCGCCTGGGTATCCGCAAAAGCCTTGGCCAGCGTTACCCGCAACTGCACCAGCCGCGTCTCGCGCGGATACTCGCTCAGCCCCTCGTCCACATGCTGCAGCGCGGCCTCGATCTGGCCGTCGCTCTGGCACCGCCGCGCCTGCGCCACGCACCGCTCCACAAACTCCTCGCGCCTGCGGTCCTGCGCCAGCGTCCGAAGGCTCTTCGCCTGCGCGTTCGCCGGATCCAGCTCCAGCGCCTGCTCCGCCATCCTTTCGGCCGCCTGCCAGTCTTGATCCAGCTTCGTCCGCGCCTGCTCCACCAAGGTTCCCGTCAGCGCGGCGCGGATCGCGATGTTCTTCCCGTCCAGCTCATAGGCGCGCTCGAGCACCGGGATCCCCTCCTCGAACCGGAACGCCTTGCACAGCTCCTGTCCCTCGGCCAGCAGCTTCTGCGCCTCCGCCGCGCGTGCCAGCCCCTGCGCCGCCAGCTTCTCCAGCTCCGCCAGCTCCGAATCGCCCGGATACTCCGCCGTGGCGCTGGCCAGAAGCTCCTGCGCCCGCTGATAGTCGCCCGCCCCGAGCTGCCAGTCGATCTGCTCCACCCACCGGGCCTTGGCGTCGGAGCGCACCTGCTGATCGCGCCGCCGCCCGATGCGCTCGATCTCGAAATCCAGCCCCGGATACTGGCTGTAGATGGTTTTCAGAATCTCCCACTGCGCCAGGCTGTCGCCGAACTGCCCGCGTTCCTCCAGCGCGTGGGCCTTGCTTACGATGGAGTTCACCAAGTCGCGCTTGTCCCGCATGGTGCGCAGCATGCGTTCGAAATGCGCCTCGCCGGGATGGCTCTCCAGCGCGCCGGTCAGGATGTGGACGCGCTTCTCCAGGTCGGGCTCGGCCTCCACCTGCCCGTCCACTTCCGCGATATGCGCCGAAAGCTGCTGCCTCCGCCCCTCCTCCACGTCCAGTTTCAGCGCCTGAAACAGCGCCTGCCCGGGATGCCGCGACAGTTGATCGTTGCAGATCGCCAGGGCCGCGTCGAAATTGCCGTCCATCAGGTGCTTGCGCGCCTGCTCGTATCCGCTCTTGATGGCGTCGTGCTCCGACCGCACCTCGTTGTAAAAATTCTGGAACGTGGCCGAGCGCTCCGGCGCGGCGGTGTCGGGCGAGCTGCGGTCGATGTCCACCAGGCGCTCCAGCTTGGATAGGGCGACGCTCACGTCTCCGCCCTGCCACGCCTCCATCGCCTTGGCGTACAGCGCTTCCTTCTCCTGCCGCGCGCGCACGAAATCCTGTTCGCGCCGGTCCACCTCGCCCATGAGCTGGAGCGCCCGCGTTTCCCTCGGCTTCAGGTCCAGCACGTTCTGCAGCGCCTGCCGCGCGTGGCCGAACGCGTTCTGCTCCATGTGCTGCCGCGCCAGGCGGAACCAGTCTTCGATCATCCGCTCGCTGCGCTTGTTTTCGATCTCGCTCTTCAGCGCCAGCGCCGCGCCGTTGGACGGGTCCAGCGCCAGCAGCTCCTGCAATTTCTGCAAGGCCAGCGGATACTCTTCTTCGTCCACCCGCCTCCGCGCGCTCTCCAGAAGCTGCGCGATCATCTTCTGCCGCTGCGTCACGTCGATCTGCCGCCGCAGCGCCGTCACCGAGGCGTCTACATTGCCTTCCGCCTCCAGCTCGGTCAGGATCTCGTCGGCGAACTGCGAGTCGCCTCCTTCAAACGCCTTTTGGGCGCGCTGGATGCGGGGCTGGATGCGCGCCGGATCGAACATCTCGATGGGCTCGTTGCGCGACGCCTTCTGCAGCGTCTCGGCCATTTCCCGCGCGTTGACAAACCGGTACCACGGCTGCTTGGCAATGGCCTTGTGAACCACCCGGCTGATCATGGCGTTCACCGACGGGTTCAGCTCCGAAACCGGCGGCGGAACGTACTTCATGATGGCCGAGGCCACGTCCCCGGCATTGCCCCGCTCGAAGGGATGCCGCAGCGTCAGCGTCTCGAAGAACACCACACCCAGCGAGAAGATATCGGACAGCGCCGAAGCCCCCTTCATCTCCACCTGCTCGGGAGCCATGTACAACAGCGTTCCCTTGTGGCCCATGGTGGTCTTGGAGTCGGCCATGTGGGCCACGCCGAAGTCGATGATCTTCACCGAGTCGTCTTCCATCACGAAGATGTTGCTCGGCTTCAGATCCCGGTGCACCAGGCCCCGTTCGTGCGCCGCCTGGAGCCCGCGGCACGTCTGCGAGAAAATCTCCACCGATCGCGGGACCGTCAGCCGGCTGCTGCCCGAGTGGATGAGTTCCTCCAGCGTTTTCCCCTGGAGCAGCGGCATCACGAAATACGGCTTGCTGCCCCCGTCTTCTTCGAACTCCCCGATATCGAAGATCTCGACGATATTGGGATGGCTGATGGAGGCGAGCACGTCGCATTCTTTGTAAAAGAGGTCCAGCGCCGTACGGCTGGGAACGTCGCGAATGGTCTTGAGCGCGACCCCGCGCTTCACCACCTTGTCGTAGGCATGGTAGACGACTCCCATGCCGCCCTGCCCCAGGACGTTACGGATCTCATAGCGTCCTTTGATCTGTGTGGGAACCGGCATAAAAGATCGGCGATCTATCTTTTATAGCACCGCCTGCACCCGCGGTGAAAGGCCGGGTTCGCTGCCGGTTTATCCCAGCGATTGCGCTGGCTTGCGCGCGCGGCCCGGTCTGTGTCGCATCGCATGGGGAATGTGGTGTGTGATTTCATGCAGCGGTAAGCTCCTCTGTTTCAGCGGGTTGCGAGGAGGCGTCCGAGTTTTGTGTCGCACTTGGAGGGTCTTTTGCCGGAGGTGCGACACAAGGGTCCGCTTGCAGGTCGATGACTTTGCTTCCTCCGGATAAACGCCGGAATTTCAACTCGATACCGGCGTCGGCCAGAGTCAGCATACACTTCCTGAGCTGCTCGGAGACGCCTTTGGGGGTCTGGCAGGAAAGCGCCGGTTGCAGAAGGTCGAGGAGCTCCGTAGCGGAGCCGGTCCAGCAGCGGCGTCGTTCCAGGAGGGCCTGGACGGCTTCCACCATGGGATGCGGCGGCGGCGGGGGATCGAAGGCTTGCTCGATCTGCTCCTCGGTACAGCCCAAGGCTGGGCTGGCCGCCATGGCCCAGGCGAGCGCGTCGGCACACCGGTCCGAGGGCCGGCGGGCGGAGGGCTGCATGATTTCGGGAAGCCGGCGGAGGGCCACGCTGAGGGCCGAGCAGAGCGCGCCGAGAATGCGCGGCCAAGATTCCTCGAGGGCGCCGAGGAGTTCGGCCTCGAAGCGGCGTTCGGCTGGCGGGATGGGCGGCAGGGTGACGGTGAGGGCGCGGGCGGCGAGATCGGCGGGCGACGACCACCGGCTGGTGACGGTGAGCAGCACGGGGCGCCGGCAGGATTGCAGCAGAGGCTCGGAAGAGCGGGCCTCCTCACGCAGGGAGACGCCGGCGCCGGAGGAGAGGCGGCAGAGGGCGTCGGTGAGCTGGGGCGAGAAGGCCGAGACGTGGTCGAAGGCGAGGACCCAGTTGTGGCGGGCGAGGGTGAGGAGGTCGCGGGCGGAAGAAGGGATGGGGGCGAGCGGCGCGGCAGAGGGATCGATCAGAGAGCGGAGGATGCGGGCGGCGAAGGTTTTGCCGGAGCCGGGAGGGCCCTGGAAGATGAGGAAGGGATAAGGGCCGGAGGGGCGGAAGGCGGCCAGGAGCCAAGCCAGGCAGCGGAGCCAGGCCGAGCCGGACGGAAGGTTGAGGCAGGAGCGGAGCGTCTCGAGATCGGCAGCAGGGTCATCGGAAGGGACGGGCGCGGGAATCCGCTTGGTGGAGCGGGAGGTTTCGAGAAGAGCGTCGGTGCCGGCTGCGACGGTCCAGCCATGGGGAGAGATATCGACGAACTGGCGTTCGGGGTTGGCGAGATCGAGGAGGATTTGTTTGGGGACGTAGTCGGGGACGCGGGAGCCTACGCGGCGCGAGACGGCGAGGCGCTGATTGTCTTCGTCGCCGCCCGCCTGGGCTTCGAGGTGATTGAGGATGGCGTGGAAGGCATGGGAGGAGGGCAGGGTTTCGTAGAGGGCGAAGAACTGCTGAAAGAACCAGTCGCGAAAGGCACGGGAGCGGACGGGGAGGAAGAAGAAACCGCCGGAAGAGACGACGGGGAGGCGCAGGAAGGCTTGGCCGTCAGCGGCGGTGAAGGGGATGCCCTGTTGGACGATGGGGATGAGGCGCTCGATGGACGGGTTGCGGGGTTGGGTCTGGTGGTGCATAAGGTCACTCTCCATCCCACGGATAGCATGGGGGCGGAACGGACTCCGAAATTGAGATCTGGAAGTGGTTGAAAACGAGGGAAATTGAGTTTTGGCGGGCTTGTGAACGCCCCAGGGCCGATTCCCGCAGCGGGGGATGAAACGGGCCCGAACAGGCGTATGATTATGCCGTCGCGAACGTGACAGGAGGTCGGCGTCAGTCCGGAGCTTTCTGCCCGCCTGTGAACGTGACCCGGACGCTCCGCACATCAGTTTGTGCGTTGGCACAGCGGATTGTCGCCTTTCGCCGCGAGGCGAGAGAGCACGGGAAGGAAAGTCAGCGTTTTCCAA
>Ga0316363_10000393_pt1 | contig 61502 bp, 50 predicted proteins | sample Sb_taG_3_FD_200459 | JGI IMG/M metagenome (GOLD analysis project Ga0316363, IMG submission 200459) | Peat soil microbial communities from Weissenstadt, Germany - Sb_50d_a_PC metaG (v2) (version 2) | ecosystem: Environmental > Terrestrial > Soil > Wetlands > Peat | place: Germany: Weissenstadt...
TCTTCGGCGCAAGCCGGCCGTCGCCCTCGTGGACGAGTTGGCCCACACCAATGTGCCCGGGTCGGAGCGCCTGAAGCGCTGGCAGGACGTCCACGCGCTGCTGGACGCCGGAATCGATGTTCTCACCACCATGAACGTGCAGCACCTGGAAAGCCTGAACGACCAGGTGTGGCACGTGACCGGAGTTCGCGTCCGCGAAACCATCCCGGACTGGGTGGTGGACGAGACCGACGAGGTGGTGTTCATCGATCTGACCCCGCGCGCTCTGCGCAACCGGCTGGAGCGCGGCGTGGTGTACGGCCGCGAGAAGGCGCAGCGCGCCATGGATAACTTCTTCACGGAGGAAAACCTCACGGCCCTCCGCGAGATGGCCATGCGCCACACGGCCCACGAGGTCGAGGAAAAACTGCACGTCGCGGCTTCGGCTGACACGGCGGCTTCGGCCGCGGCGGTGGAGCGGCCCCGGTCTGACGAGCGCATTCTGATCTGCCTCACCGACAGGCCCTCCTCCGCCGTTCTGATCCGCCGGGGAAAGCGGGTGGCCGACTACCTGCAGGCGGATTGCCTGGCGATCCACGTGGCCGGGGCGTCCGCCGGCAACCGGGAGGAAGTCGAGCGCCATATGAGGTTCGCCCGCAATCTGCGCATCGAGACCCACATCCTGGAATCCGAAGATGTGCCGCGCGCCATCACCGACTTCGCGCGCGCCCAGCGCATCACGCAGATCTTCGTGGGAAGATCGACGCCGCGTCCCTGGTGGAAAGGGTTCCGCGAATCGGTCGTGCAGCAGGTAGTCGGCCATGCGCACGATATGCAGATCACGATTGTCGCCGAGCGGCGGCGTTAGGGCGCTTGCGCCCGCCATCGTAACCCTGGTCCAATGAGAGTACTTCATGGGATCAGAATGCCGATGAGACGCGCAGCCCTGTTGGCCTTCTGTCTGGCAACGGGGCTCCGTGCGCAGTATCCCCCGGAGACCCAATGGCGCAAGATCGAGACCGCGCATTTCCAGGTGGTCTTCCCGCGCGAGATCGCCGCCTACGCCGAGCATGTCGCCAACACGCTCGAGGCGCTCTATAAGCCGCTCACCCGGACGCTCGACGCCAGCCCCAGGCGGACCACCGTCATTCTGGCCAACCAGGGAGTGACGCGCTACTCCGGCGGGTTCGTCTCCCTTTTCCCGCGGGAAGCGGTCTTCAATACCATGCCGTCTCAGGGCTTCTGGGGAGCCAACGATTGGGGCACGATGCTGGCCGCCCACGAGGGCAGCTACCTCGTGCAGATCGAAAAGATGAACCACGGGTTCGGCAAGCTGGCGAAAACGGTCTTCGGCGAGTCGGGGCGCATGGCGGTCATCGGTTTGACCCTTCCGGACTGGTGGATCCAGGGCGAGGCCCGGGTTGCCGAAACCACCCTGACGCGCGGCGGCATCGGTCAGTTCGCTTCCTCCGAAGCCGCCACCCGCGCCCTGCTCACGTCCGGCCGAAACTATTCCTACATGAAAGCGATCCATGGCTCCTACCGCGACTATTTGCCCGGCTCGGCGGAGGTCGGTTCGTTCCTGATCGGTCACGTGACCCGCACGTCGGGCCAGGATGCCTGGAACAAGATCCTCTCGCGCACGGCGAACAACTCCTGGAATCCCTTCGCCATGTCCGTGGCCATGAAGAAAGAGACCGGCCGCGGCGCCGCCGCCAACTACACCGAAACCATGTCGGAGCTGGGCGAGGTCTGGAAGTCCGAGGCGCAGGATAAGCAGTTCAGCCAACCCGAGGTGCTGAACGCGAGTCCCCGGAGCGCCTTCACCGGCTACTATCGCCCGGTGTTCGAGGCGGACGGCAGCGTGCTGGCGCAAAAGGCCGGGCTGGATACCTACCCCATGGAAATGGTCCGCATCCATCCCGACGGCAAGGAGCAGCGGCTGTTCCGCATGGCCCCCGCGGTGAATGGCTCCAACCGCACCTCAGTCGTGCACGGAAAAATGGTTCTGGATGAGTACATACCCGACATGCGCTGGCGCCGCGGATACACCGAAATCGTCATCCGCGACATCGCTACCGGCCACACTCGGCGGCTCACCCACCACACGCGGTTCATGAACCCCGTCCTGTCGCCGGATGGCGCGCGCATCGCCGTGGTGGAGTTTCTTCCCGACCGCTCCTGTTCGCTGGTGATTCTGAATGCCGATACCGGCGGCGAATTGCGCCGCCTCCCTTCTCCCGGCAACGACATGATCTATACGCCGGCCTGGAGCGCGGATGGAGGCCGGCTGGTAATGGTGACACAGGGCGAAGGCGGCCGGGCTGTCCGCGTCGCCAGCCTCGACTCCGGCAGTTTCCAGGACGCCATCCCGCCCGGCTTCGACGACCTGGCCAACCCCGTGTTCTACCGCGATTACGTGCTCTACAAATCCTCTTACGACGGCGTCGACAACATCTACGCGGTGGAGATCTCGACGGGCCGGCGCTATCGGGTGACGTCTTCCCGGCACGGCGCCAACGACCCCGCCATTTCCCCGGATGGCGCCAAACTGCTGTACAGCGATTTTACGGTCGATGGCTTCAACCTGGCCGAACTTCCTCTGGACCCGTCAACCTGGACCGGCATGGACTCCGTGCCCCAGACCAGGCTTGGCTACCTGGGCGGCTACCGCGACTACGCCGCGGAGGCGCAGGCCACGCAATTCCCCGTGGAGCGTTACAGGCCTTCCCTGAATCTTTTCTCGTTTCATTCCTGGGGGCCTACCTCGGGACCGCCGGACCTCGGCTTCGGCCTGCTCTCCAACGACAAGTTTGGACTGATGAGCTTCAACGCCTCCGCGATCTACGACACCAACGAGCGCGCCATGGGCTTCCAGACCGGCGCCACTTATTACGGTTTCTACCCCGCGTTGAGTCTCAGCTTCAGCGAGCGCGATCGCAGCCTCCAATTCACGGATTATAAGGACACGTGGACCGAGCGCACCACGTACGCCGGGTTCCATGTGCCGTTGAATCTCTCGCGCGGGTATTACACCACCGGTCTCAGCGTGAGCGCCGGCGTGGAATCCATCAGCCTTCACGGCGCCGGCCTGGCCCCGCTCACCTACGGAATCGCTTTTCGCCGCAGCCGCCAGAGCAGCCCGCGCGACCTGGCGCCGGTGTGGTCCCAACGTTTCCAGGTCACTTACCGCCACACTCCCTGGCGGGACTTCTACACCGCCAATTTCCTTTCCGCCGATGGACGCCTCGCCATGCCCGGCCTGGCGCGCCACCATTTGATTCAGCTCGAGGGCGGCTACGAGCGGCAGGATGGAAACTACTATTTCTCCAGCCAGGTGCTCTTTCCACGCGGCTATACGGCGATCATCGGGCCCAACCTCACCAAGCTCTCCTCCAGCTACGCCGTGCCGCTGCTCTATCCCGACCTGGCATTGGGACAGTTCGCCTACGTGAAACGAATTGCCGCCAACGTGTTTTATGACTACGGGAAGGTCGCGAACCAGCAGTACCGCTCCACGGGCCTCGAGCTTCTATTCGACCTGGGCGTGCTTCATTTTCCGGAGAGCTTCAAGGTCGGCTTGCGGTATGCCTATCTGGTGGACTACCGCGCTTCAAGGGTTCAACCATTTCTTGCCTATAACTGGTAGGCGGCGTCGAGGCGGTAGAATCGGACCGTGCGCAGTTAATCCGTGACGGCGCCCGAGGACGATCGAATGCGAGTCCACCCCTACCATGTCGCTCCCAACCTGCCAGCCCGTTTGCAGTGTTTGACTAAACTGTCGCTGAACCTGCGGTGGTCCTGGGACCATCCGACCATCGAACTCTTCCGCACTCTGGATCCCGACCTGTGGGAAGAGACCGGACACAATCCGCGCCTGCTTCTCGGCCGTATCGACCAGAAGCGCCTCGTCGCGCTCTCTTCCGATGAGGCATTTCTCGCACAGATGGACCGGGCTTCGGAGGATCTGGACGAGTACCTCGCCGGCGCCGGCTGGTTTGCCTACGCTCACCCGAAAATCGCGGGCATCCGGATCGCCTATTTCTCGGCGGAGTTCGGATTGACGGAGTGCAGCCCGAACTATGCGGGCGGCCTGGGCATTCTTGCCGGAGATCACCTCAAGTCGGCGAGCGACCTCGGGCTGCCGCTGGTGGGAGTCGGCCTGCTGTACCAGGGCGGCTACTTCCACCAATACCTCAACCCCGACGGATGGCAGCAGGAAACATACCCGATCAACGACTTCCATAACCTGCCGATCCAGCCCGTGGAGGACGCCCAAGGCGGTCCCTTCACCGTGCAGATCGACTTCCCCGGAAGACAGGTGTCGGCCCGGATCTGGGAAGCCCTGGTGGGGCGGGTTCCGCTCTACATGCTCGATACCAACGTGCCGGAGAACACCGACGAAGACCGGCGGATCACCGGAGCGCTGTACGGAGGCGACCGGGAACTGCGCATCCAGCAGGAGATCGTCCTGGGAATCGGCGGCATGAGGACGTTGGCCGCGCTGGGAATCCGGCCGGCGGTGTGCCACATGAACGAAGGCCACTCGGCGTTTCTGGGGCCCGAACGGACCCGGATGCTGATGGAGGAGCTCGGCGTGCCGTACTACGAGGCGCGCCAGGTCGCCGCGGCGGGCAGCCTCTTCACTACCCACACGCCAGTGGCCGCGGGGTTCGACCGGTTCGATGCCGGCCTGGTGGACAAATACTTCCGCAAATACGCGGAGCGCCTGGGTCTCACTTTCGAGCAGTTTATGGCTTATGGAAGGCAGAACGGTTCCGATGCCGGCGAGCCGTTCAACATGGCGTACCTGGCTTCGCGGCACAGCTCGTACACCAACGGAGTCTCCAGGCTGCACGGCGAGGTGACGCGGAAGATGGCGCAACCCATGTGGCCGGGATATCCGCTGCACGAAGTGCCGATCGGCTCGGTGACCAACGGCGTCCACGCCCGGTCGTGGATCTCGATGGAGATGAGCGCGCTCCTGGGCCGCTACCTGGGCCCGCGGTGGGGCGAGGAAACCGACTCCGCCGTGTGGCAGCGGGTGGACCGGATTCCGGATCAGGAGTTGTGGCGGGTGCACGCCATCCGCCGGGAGCGATTGATCCACTACGCGCGAACGCGGCTGATTTCCCAGGTGGGTCAGCGAGGCGGCTCGGACAACGATATCACCGTGGCCGGCGGCGTTCTCTCTCCGGACGCGCTGACCATCGGGTTTGCGCGCCGGTTCGCCACCTACAAGCGGGCCACGCTGCTGCTCCGCGATGCCGAGCGGTTGAAACGCATTTTGACCGCCTCCGGGCGCCCGGTGCAGATCCTGCTGGCCGGCAAGGCGCACCCTCACGATAACGAAGGCAAGGAGCTGATCCGGCAGATTATCCGCTTCGCCCGCGACCTGCAGGTGAGGCGCAGCATCGTGTTTCTGGAAGACTACGACATGGCGGTGGCGCGGTACCTGGTCCAGGGCGCGGACGTGTGGCTGAACACGCCGCGGCGTCCCAACGAGGCCAGCGGCACGAGCGGCATGAAACTGCTGGTCAACGGCGGGCTGAACCTGTCGATTCTCGACGGGTGGTGGGACGAAGCCTACGAGCCCGCGGTGGGTTGGGCCATCGGCCACGGCGAGGAGTACGCCGATGCCGAGTATCAGGACCGGGTGGAGTCGGAGGCGCTCTACCACCTTCTGGAAAACGACGTCGTGCCGCTCTTTTATGACCGGGACGAGGCGGGGATCCCGCGGGGATGGATCGCCAAGATGAAGGCTTCCATGAAGAAGCTCTCGCCGATCTTCAGCACCAACCGGATGGTCGCCGAATATGCCGAGCGGTTTTACATTCCCGCCGCCGGCCGGCACACCCGGCTGTCCGCCGACATTGGCCGGGTCCGTTCCCTGGTGGACTGGCGGAAACGCATGCATGCCCACGGATCGGAGGTGAGCGTCACGAAAGTAGAGGTGGATGGGGGAGGCCAGGAGTTCCTGGTCGGCGCGAAGATGAAGGTTACCGCGCGGGTTCGGCTGGGCGGCCTCTCTCCCGGAGACGTTCGCGTGCAGGTGTACTACGGCGCCGTGAACGCCGAAGGACAAGTGGCCGAAGGCAGAGAGAATGACATGACGCTCGGCGAGTCTTCCGGCGCGGAGCACGTCTACGAAGGCGAGGTGGAATGCACCGTGAGCGGATCCTGCGGGTTCGCCGTCCGCGTCGTGCCGTTCCACGAAGACGCTATCTTGCCGTATGAACTGCCCTGGATTCGCTGGGCGGAGTAGCGCTCAACGTCGCAGTTCGCGCAATGCGTCGCTCGCGATCCAACGGGCGGATCGGGAGTCGATGGCGCGAATCTCTTCGGCCACTTCGATAGCCTTGGCGCGAAGGCGCGGGTTCCGTTTGCCGATCTGGCGCAGCGCCCAGTTCACCGCCTTCTTCACCATGTTGCGCTCCTCGGTGGCGGCTTCCCGGATCAGCGGAAAGAAGGCTTCGAACTGCGCATCGGCGGCGCTCTTGGCCTTCACCGCGAGGCCGGCCATCAGCGAGAACCCGGCGCGCCTCACGAACTCCGCGCGGGCGCCCGCCCATTCGGAAGCCTGATCGAAGGCCCACGGCGTGTAGCGGAACAGGTTCTGGCAGGCCTGGTCGCACACGTCCCAGGAATCCAGGTCGCGCGCCCACCGGTTCATCTGGCGGCGCGTGACACGTGCGGGTTCGTCCACCAGGGTCGCCAGGATTTGCGCCTCGTGGATGCCCGACTCCCACAGTTCTCGGGCCAGCGTGTGGCTGCGGCCGCATTCCTTTGCCATCTTCCGCAGGACCGGCAGGGGCACTCCCAGGGCGCGCTGCGTGTTGATGCCGTAACGCGCCATGCCGGCGGCGTTCGCGGGGTTGGCGTGGGCTTTCAAGCGGTCGAGCAGCAGCGTCACCATTCAGTATTCCACACCGATCAGAAAAAGCCCCTTAGCCGGCGCCGTGGGGCCGGACTTCGCCGGCAGCCTGCTCACGTCCTCGACATTGCCTTTGCCCGCTTCGATGAGCGTGCCCACGACGTTGCGCACCATGTGCTTGAGGAATCCGCTGCCGCGAACGCGATAGACAAGACGTCCTTCGCCGCGCTCCAGCACCGAGGAAAACACCGTGCGCACGTTCGACCGGCCCTCGGCATCCGGGCCGGAGCGCTCCCCGTCCGAGGCGGCGAACGCGGAGAAATCGTGCTCGCCCTGAAAGGCGCCGGCAAGCCGCGCCATGCGGTCTTCGTCCAGCGGGTAAGGATAATGATGCACGTAAGGCCACTCGAACGGGCTGCAGACTTCACCGCGGCAGATGCGATATTCGTAAGTCTTGGCTTTGGCGTCGAAGCGTGGATGGAAGCCGGCGTGGACCTCTTCGGCCGCCAGCACCCGGATGGCGGGCGGCAGCAGCCGGTTGACCGCGCGCCTGAGGTTGGGAAGCGGTATGGGATTCGCCATGGTGAAGGCGGCCACCTGGCCGAGGGCGTGCACACCGGCATCCGTTCGTCCCGAGCCGGCTACATGCACCGGTTGGCCTTCCATACCGGAAACGATCTGTTCGAGGATCCCCTGGATGGTGGGCAGGCCCGGCTGCACCTGCCAGCCGTGGAACGCGGTGCCCTCGTAGGCGATGTGGATGCGGATGCGGCGCATCAGGCGGGGCGGGAGCCGGGCTTCACCACCGGAATGCCCAGCTTGCACAGCGGGCAATCTTCGGGATAATGCGCGGCTACCTGAAGCGTGGCCAGGGCCAGGCGCGGGACGCCCACATCGGCATGGCCGCCGCTGCGATCGATGATGGAACCGGCCGCCAGCACCCGGGCGCCCGCGGCGCGCAGCACGCCGATGACGTCGCGCGTGCTCCCGCCGGTGGTGATGACGTCTTCGATGACCACCGCGGCCTCGCCGGCCGCCGCGGTGAAGCCCCGGCGGAGAACCATTTTCCCGCTGGCGGAATCGCGTTCGGTGAAGATGTGTCGCACGCCCAGCGCGCGGGCCGCTTCGTGGCCGATGATGAGACCGCCCATGGCGGGCGAGACTGCCAGGGCGATGGGTTCGGCAACCTGCCGTTCCAGCTCACGCGCCAGGAGACGGCCGAGTTTTTCCGCCGCGGCAGGGTGCTGCAGAACCAGCGCGCATTGCAGGTATTCGGCGCTGTGCAGCCCGGACGTCAGACGAAAGTGGCCTTGCAGATATGCGCCGGTGGAGCGGAACAGTTCCAGAACAGACTCGGCTTGCGGCGTCACAAAGGCCTACTATACCATTGAATCTATTCGACCCCATCTCGCTTGCCGTCACGGCTCGTCAACGGTTCCCAGGCGCGGCGGTAAAGGAGCGCGGATTGAGGTGACTCCATGAACAAAACCAGATCTTACGTTGCGTTACTCTGCGTGCTGTTGCTCTTGGCCCCCGCGGCCGGCTTAGCTGCCGATAATCCGCCGGGATCGCCGAGTCCTGGCCCGCAGGACATCACCAACCCGCAGCCTCCTGGCCAGGCTCACGGCATGCTGGGGAGGGTATCGGGGCCGTACCGTTCCCGGACGGTGCCGCCTGTCAACCAGGCGAACTCGGGCCGCCTCGAATCGCTGCTGCGGGGAGGCAACCTGTATCTCTCCATGCAGGACGCCATTGCGCTGGCTCTCGAAAACAACTTGGACATCGCGATCCAGCGGTACGGCCCGCCGCTCGCCGATGCCGCGGTGCTGCTGTCGGAATCCGGTGGATTTGCGCGCGGCGTTTCCACGAGCGTCACTGCCGGTCCTGGCAGCGCTTCCGTCAGCAGCTCGGGAACCACCCCCGGCGCCAACGAGAACGCCGTATCGCGGGCGAGCGCCGGAACAGCTTCGGCCGTGGGCGGCAGCGTTATTCAATCGTCCGGGCCGTCGATCCCCACCCTCGACCCGATCGTGACCAGCTCGTTGAGTTGGGGCCACGCCACCACTCCGCAAAGCAGCGCATTCCTCACGGGAACCAACTTCCTGATCACGCGGCAGGATATCAGGAACTTCGGGATCCAGCAATCGTTTCTCACCGGCACCACCCTCAGCCTGGGTTTGGACAATACCTCCATCACCGATAACAATCCCCGCAACGACTTCAATCCCGCCACCAACGCTTCTCTCGGGCTCAGCTTCACGCAACACCTGCTGCAAGGCTTCGGCCCGGCGGTGAACTCCCGCCAGATCCGCATCGCCCGCAACAACCGCGAGGTGGCGGATCTCACCTTCAAGCTTCAGGTGGAAACCACCGTGGCGGCCGTGATGAAGCTGTACTGGGACCTGGTGGCGTTCAACGAGAGCGTGCGGGTGGCGCAGGAGGCCGTCACGTCGGCCACTCGTCTTTGGGAGGACAACAAGCGCCAGTTGGAGGTCGGAACATTGGCGCCCATCGAGGTGACGCGGGCGGAAGCGCAGATTGCGGCCGGGGAGCAGCAGTTCACCATCGCCACGACCAATGTGCTGCAGCAGGAGACCATTATCAAGACGGCGCTGAGCCGTACGGGTGTCATGAGCCCGTCCATCGCCGACGCGCGCGTCATTCCGACCGACCCGATCAACGTCCCGGATGTGGAGCGTATCGCGCCGATTCAGGATATGACGGCGATGGCGCTCTCGTCGCGGCCGGAGCTGGCACAGAGCCGCATCCAGCTGCAGAACCAGGATCTGACTTTGAAGGGCTCGCGGAATGCGCTGCTGCCGGCCCTCGACCTGGTGGCCGGCGTCAGCAACAACGCCCTGGCCGGGCAGCCCAATGCCCTGCCCGCTCCACCCGGTTCGGCCCACAGCAACAACCCGTTTTTCATCGGCGGGTACGGTTCCGTGCTCTCCCAGTTGTTCCAGCGGAACTTTCCGAATTATTCGGCCGGTCTGACCCTCAGTATCCCCATCGGCAACCGGGCGGCGCAGTCGCAAGTCGTCAACGACACGTTGACTCTTCGCCAGCAGCAGCTCGGTTTGCTGCGGCTGGAAAACCAGGTGCGCGTAGACGTACAAAACGCCGTGATCGGGCTAACCCAGGCGCGCGCCCAGTACCGGGCGGCTATCAAGGCGCGGGTGCTTCAAGCGCAGACGCTGGATGCCGAACAGAAAAAGCTGGCGCTGGGCGCGTCCACGAGTTACAACGTGATCCAGGACCAAACGGTGTTGACGCAGGCGGAATCCAACGAGGTGGCCGCCAAAGCGGCCTACGCCAAAGCCAAGGTGGAATTGGATCGTTCGACGGGCCAGATCCTGACCAACAACAACATCTCGCTGGAGGAAGCGTTCCGCGGCGTGGTGTCGCGTTCCCCGAGTCCGCTTCCGCCCACGCAGCAGCAATAATTACCGGCGCGGGTAAAGTACTCCGGCCCTTTGCTGACAAGGTTGACAATGTGGGTGCCAACTTGGCGTACAGTGCGGCGCCGGAAACGGCCTTACGCGGTCAAATCACGGCGATTTCAGTTTGGCGAGACGATTGCTCTACAGGTGGGCGTGACTAAGTTATTCAGGCCCACGGAGAGACGATCGAGCTTCCATTTCAACTCCCGCCTTTTGAGTCACCTCGCCTGAAACCCTTCCATCAGTCCTCGACATCCTCACGATCGTCTCTTCCCGGCCTGAGGTTTGGCCGGGGTGGCCCAGGGCAGCCATGTGGCCGGTATCAACCAGTTTCCGGCTTTGGAGCGTTGCGCGCCCGGAGCAGCCCGCTAAACTACAATTGGAGGTCATCTGGGCTCTGAACATGCAATGCCGCTCCGGCGCCGGACTTCAATCCGGAAGTGCTTCGCCGTTTTCATTCTGATATTCGCGGAGTGTCTCTCCGCGCAAAAAGCCGAGCCCGTGCGAATCGAATTCCCGCGCGGATCGTCGAGCGCCGTGGTGCACGGACGGCTGCGGGGGCGCCAACAGATGGAATATGTGGTGAGGGTAAAAGGCGGGGGCACCCTCGCCCTGCTGCTGGCCGCCGCGCCTTCCGGAGGCCTGGAGCTGAGAGTTCATGACGCAGCCGGCGCCGAAGTCAACCCGCGGAATTCCAGCCCGGAGCGGTGGTCCGCCGAGCTGGTACAGGCCGGCGATTACATCGTCTCGGTGGTCCGTGTGAGCAACAATCCCGAATCCTCATCGTATAAACTGACAGTTACAGTTCGCTGATGTGATCCAGGAGACAACCATGTCCATCCCACTGACCGATTCGCTGCGCCAGGAATACCAAAGTCTTTTCGACACCTGTGAAATCCGGCCGGAGCGCCTGGCGACGGTCGATCAGTCGCTCGTCGTCATTGTGCCAAACCGGGGACGGTACGAAGCCGTGGGTACGCCCCTGGGCATCCCGTGGTACTTCATTGCCGCCATCCACACCATGGAATCCTCCCTCAGCTTCACCAGGCACCTGTTCAACGGCGATCCGCTGACGGGCCGCACGGTTCACGTGCCCCAAGGCCGGCCCGTGACGGGACAGCCGCCGTTCACCTGGGAAGAGAGCGCCACCGACGCCATGACCTTCCAGCATCTCAACGAGGTAACCGACTGGACCTTGCCCGGCTCGCTCTATCAAATTGAGAAGTACAACGGTCTCGGCTATCGGACCCTCCATCCCGAAGTGCTGACTCCTTACCTGTGGGGCGGATCCAACCACTACACCGCGGGCAAGTACGTCGCCGATGGCACATTTGATCCGGACGCCGTTTCCCAACAGTGCGGCGCGGCACTGATCCTCCGCCGGATAGTGGACACCGGCGTGATCTCGTTCGGGGCTTCCGATACTTCCTCCGTCCCATCCGCCGACTCGATCGCGGCCCTCGGCGCGGACGTCGCTTATTCGACCACCGAACGATCGGATGCCGCCCAGACGCTGCAACAGGCCCTGAACCAACTCCCGGGCGTGACCCTGCAGGCGGACGGATTTCCGGGACCGGCGACCTCCGACGCCTTCCGGAAGGTCACTGGCGGGTTCCTGAGCGGCGACCCGCGCGGACAGGCACAGGCTGTGGGCAATTGACGCCGCGGCGTATCGCGGGGCCCGCTCCGTTCTGAGCCACGACCGTGAGGGAGTGATCTTCGGGCCGCGTACCGCCGAGGATCTCGGTAGGATAGATCTATGGCCAAAGGTATGTTCGACGTCGAATGCCCGTGCTGCAAGGCGGTTCTCAAGATCGATCCCGAGACCCGCGCGATCATCGCCCACACGGTGCCGGAAAAACCGCCCCCCATCGAAGATCTGGCGGCGGAGGTCGAAAAACTCAAGGGCGCCGGCGCGCGTCGTGAGGAGCTGTTCCGCAAGCAGTTCGAGGCGGAGAAGACCCACGGCAAGGTCCTGGAGAAAAAGTTCGACGAGTTGTTCAAGCGCGCGAAGGAGAACCCGGACCTGACACCGCCGAAGCGGGACATCGATCTCGATTGAGCCCTACCCCGCCACCAGCAGGCTTTCGGCGAACGGCCACTCTTCATCGACCCATTGGGCTTCCAGTCGGAAGCCGGTGGCGCGTGCCAGGACGCAGATCTGCTCCGGCCGGAATTTGTGGCATTCTTCCGTGCGGATGGTCTCGTCACGCGCGATCTCCACGATCAAGTCGGCTTTCTTGATGCTGACAACCTGGTATTCGAGCGAGCGCAGGTGCATTTCAATACGCTGGGCTTCGCGGTCGTAGCGCACCGCGTGCCGGAACCGGCGGAGGTCGAAATCGGCGTCCAGCTCGCGGTTCACGCGGGCCAGCAGGTTCAGATTGAAGGCGGACGTGACACCCGGCGGGTCGTCGTAGGCCGTCAGCAACTGCTCCACCGGTTTCACCAGGTCGGTGCCGAGCAGTACCGCGTCGCCGGGCCGGAGGCATTGGCGGACGGCGTACAGAAAATCGATGGCGGCTTCGGGCTCGAAGTTGCCGATGGTGCTCCCGAGGAACAGCACCAGCAGGGCTTGGCCGGGCGCGCGCCGTTCCACCACCTGGCGGAGGCCCTCCAGGTAACTGGCTTCCAGGGGAAACACCGAGCCGCATCGTCCCAGTTCCCGCGCGCACTTTGCCAATGCGCTGGCCGACAAGTCGATCGGGTAATAAGCCACGTCCTGGCGGCGGCCGAAGCTCTCCAGAATGGGCCTGGTCTTGGCGCCGCTGCCGCTGCCCAACTCGGCGATGAGGACGTCGGGCGGCAGCAGCTCGACGAGGTCGTCCGCGTGTCCCTGAATCACCCGCGTATCGGCTCGGGTCAAACCGTATTCCGCAAGACAGGTGATCGCCTCGAAGAGCGCGGAGCCGACGTCGTCGTAGAGATAGCGGCAGGGCAGGGTTTTCTGGCCGGCGCGGGTCAACCCGGCCCTCACCTCGCGCGCGAATTCGTTGTCCAACGCAGGCGCGGGCATCAGGACTCCACCAGCCGGAACGTCGCGTGCACGTAGGGGTACGCCGGCCGAAACCAGTTGCGGAAAGAGGGCCGCAGGAAACAGGCCGCCGTGCGTGGGCCCGCGCCCTTCAGGACGTAATGCCTTCCATCGAAGAACGGCGCGGAGTAGTTAGTGTAGAACGGAAATGGCTCGAACCCCGGGAACGGCGCGAAACGCGTGGAGGTCCACTCCCAGCCGTTGCCCGTCATCTGTGTGGGATGTAGCTCGCCGGCCGCGTCCACCGGGTCGTCGGCGGTCACCGCGATGGGGTCCCAATGGCGGAAATCCACGTTGCCCGAGACGGGTGCCGGACAGGCTGCGCGGTGAAACTGGGCTTCCGTGGGAAGCGACTTCGCGCGCCAGCGCGCGTAGGCTTCGGCCTGGTCCTGGGTGACGTACACCGGGGCGTCCAACGGCAGGGGCACTTCGGCGAACATGCCGTGGTACCACCAGCGGCCCGAGATTTCCCTCCAGTAGAACGGAGGCTCGGCGCCGGCCCGCACGAACTCCAGGTACTCGCGGTTGGTCACTTTGTAGCGGGAAATCGAGAACGGGGAAACGTCCACCATGTGGGCCTGAAACTCGTTGTCCCAGCCGAATCCCTCTTCTTCGGCGCGGCCGAGCCGGGCGTTGCCGGCGGGGATGTCGATCATACGCGCGACGGGTGGCGCCGCCGATTCGCCAGGCAGCGCCGTGCCCTCCGGGTCCGCTGCCTTCCCTTCGTATGGGAGGTTGTGCAGGATGTAGGCGAACGTCTCTGCGTGCATCAGGCGATGCTCGATGGCGACGTGCAATAACTGTTCGGGGACGTCGTCGAGCACGTCGTCGATTGCCTGGCGCGTGCGTTGGTTATAGCGATCCACTTCGGCGGCGGACGGCCAGTCGGATGCCGTGTCGCACGGCAGTTGGCCGGGAGGCGGATCAATGCCGAAGGCGAACAGCCGGTCGAATTCGGGGTGGAAGGATCGCAGGTCCAGGGCGTAGCGGCCAATCAGGTTCCAGTCGAAGGCTTCCAGGTGCCCGACATAAAAGATGATGCGGTGGCGTTCGGCAATGGGGCGCGCGTAGAGGGAATCGGGGTGGACGAGGCTGAATAGGTCGTCGGTCTGCTCGCGGGCGCCTCTCAGCGCGCGTGCCAGTTCCATTTGCGGCCGCATAGGAGCGATTCTCCAGCATACCGGAGGCCGGCCCGCGGCACTGTGCGCCGCGTCACAGATTTTCAGGACGCCAACAGAACCTGGCAGGCGGCAGCCGCGGCGAGTTTCTGATCCTGGGTCCACGGAGGACCCGGAGGCCGCTGCGGCGCCAGCGATTCGGTGAGATCGCGCTCGCGGATGCCCGTGACGCGGATTCCCAGGCGTTCGCCGGCGCGGAGGAAACAGGCGCGAAAGAATTCACCTTCAGCCGTGTGGATCAGGGCATGAGAGGCCAGGATGCGCGCGAGGTCGGGCAAGGGACGCCCGGCGGCGAGCACGATGGCGGCGCCCGTCACCTGGTAGTCGCGTTCCGCCAGTGCGCGGATGGCATCGCCCAAGTTGGTGAACGCCATTCGTTCCGCAACGCCGGAGCACTTCGCCAGATGCTCTTCCGCGGCGCGCAGCTCCATCTGCTCTGCGTAGTGATAGGGCTGCTTCGCTCCGGGCATGGCGGGATCGATGACTGCAATCCTGCGCCGGTCGATTACCTCGAAGGAATGCGGCATACCGCTGACGGCCACCAGCGCCGCCCAGCCGGAATGGACGCGAAGACCGAGAGCTGCGTCAGGCATCACTGCCACCCATTATCATCCGCCGATTCGATAGATTATGCGGAACGCTCCTTCTTGAGGGCCTCGTGCAGCAGCATTTTGATGTACGTCTGGTAGGGAAGCCCCTTCTCGTGCGCGAGGTCCTGAGCGGCTTTGATATCGGGCACCGGCAGCCGCGTGGTGACAGCCTTCAGCGGTACCGGCCGCTTCGATTTGCCGGATTTGACCGCTCGTCTCATGATTTCGGTGGCCACTTCCGGATGGGTGTCCCACCAGTCCGCCTCTTCGGCTTCGGTGCGGAACTTCGGAATGGTGATGGGCTTTTGGGGCATGGTCATTTTCCCTCGAAGATCGGCTTCACATCTCGGGCATGCCCTCGCCCTGGCCCAGGTACGGCCGATAACGGTGGCGGCGCATGATCTCGAGGGCCGCGTCCACGGTCTCCGGCAGAACGTAGAAGAAGGCGCCCGCGCGCACGGAGCGGAAGATGACGCCCCCGCGATACTGATCGGCTTCGACCCCGAAGTCGATGCCGCCCTCGGTGAGGACGGTTTCCAGGCGCAGGGCGTCTCGCAAACGCTTCGCGATGTAAACCAGCACCGGCTCTTTGTCTTCGAAGAACGACGGAGCTTGCTTCATGCCACTGCAACTATGCTAGCGTAGAGTTCGGCAAGACCCACTTCACTTCATGCTTCCACCCGTCCTCAGCCAGGATGAGGAACTTCACTGGCTGGCTCTGAAATTGGTTCCAGGCTTGGGAACGCGAACCTCCGGAAAACTGCTGGAGCGGTTTCGAACGCCACAGGCCGTGTTTCGCGCGTCGCGCACGGAGCTCGAGGCCGCCGGCGTGAACGGCTCCGTGGCGCAGTCCATCGCCAGCGGATGCACGTTCGAAGACGCCGCCGCGCAGCACCAGAAGATGCTCGACTCCGGCGCGGTGCTGGTGACCATTGGCGACGCGCGTTATCCGCAGCCGTTGCGCGAAATCTACGATCCGCCGATCGTGCTCTTCGCGCGCGGCCGCCTGGACTTGCTCGAGTTGCTGATGCTGGCCGTCGTGGGAACGCGCCGCCCCACGCCTTACGGGCTCGCGGTTGCGGAGCGGCTCTCGGCCGACTTGGCGCACGCCGGGCTGACCATTGTCAGCGGGATGGCGCGCGGCATCGACACCGCGGCGCACAAGGGCGCCCTGGCGGCGGGCGGAGATTCGGTGGCCGTGCTGGGGTGTGGGGTCGATGTGGTGTATCCCTCGGAAAACCGCAAGCTGGCGGCGGAACTGGCGGCCAAAGGGTTGATCGTCTCCGAATTTCCGATGGGCGCCACGGCGTTTCCGCAGAATTTCCCGATCCGCAACCGCATCATCAGCGGCATCAGCCTGGGGGTGCTGGTGGTGGAAGGCGCCCAGTACAGCGGGTCGGCCATCACCGCGAAACTGGCGATGGACCAGGGGCGCGAGGTTTTCGCCATCCCGGGCAACATCACGTCGAAGCTGAGCTGGGGGCCTAACCTGCTGATAAAGCAGGGCGCCAAGTTGGTGCAGGACTGGAACGACGTGCTCGCCGACCTTCCTCCTGAATCCCGCCGGCATCTAATTGACAGGGGCAGGCAGAGGATCCTGGCGGAGGGAGGCGCATCGCCGGAGGGCGATCGGGCATCTCAACAAGGAGACCGTGGTCCCGAATTGGACGCCACAGCCCGGCGCACGCTCGAAACCTTGCAAGTGGACGTTGCCATACATTTGGACGATCTGCTTGAAAAAGTTAGCGATACGTCGGCTTCCGAATTGATCGCCGCGCTTTTCGAGCTGGAGATGCTCGGACTGGTAAAGCAACTTCCGGGCAAGAACTTTGTTAAAGTGTGGTAACGTCAAGCTGGGAAACCCGCAATATTAACGTTACGCGGCCGGGGGCGCCGCATTCTGTCAAATTCATATGGCAAAGGCTCTGGTAATCGTGGAGTCGCCCGCCAAGGCGAAAACCATTAATAAATATCTAGGCAAGGAGTACGTCGTCAAAGCCTCGCTCGGTCACATCAAGGATCTGCCGAAAAGAGATCTGGCGGTGGATGTCGATCACGGTTTCGAGCCGCGCTACGAGCTGATCGAAGGCAAGAAGAAGCTCGTCGCGGAGTTGAAACAGGCCGCCAGGAAAGTGGATGACATATACCTCGCGGCCGACCCCGACCGCGAAGGCGAGGCCATCTGCTCTCACCTGCAAGAGGAGCTGGGAAACGGCCGGAAGAACGGCCCGCACATCTATCGGGTCATGTTCAACGAGATCACCAAGAAGGCCGTTCAGAAGGCCTTCGAGAAACCCGGCCAGGTGAACGTCAACCTGGTGGACGCGCAACTGGCGCGGCGCGTGCTCGACCGTCTGGTGGGCTACAAGATTTCGCCTCTGCTGTGGGACAAGGTGCGGCGCGGGCTGTCCGCCGGACGCGTGCAGACCGTGGCGCTTCGCGTGATCGTGGAACGGGAGCGCGAAATCCGCGCCTTTGTGCCTCGCGAATATTGGACCATCGACGCGGACCTGCTGGCCAGGAAGCCGCCGGCATTCGGTGCCCGCCTGATCCGCATCGGCGATCAGCCCGCGGAGATCGGCTCCCAGGAAGCCTCCGGCGAGGTGCTGTCCCAACTGGATGGCGCCGAGTACCTGGTGAAATCGGTCGGGACGCGCGAGAAGCGGCGCAACCCGGTGGCGCCCTTCATCACTTCGACCTTGCAGCAGGAGTCGTCGCGCAAGCTGCGGTTCAGTGTCAAGCGGACCATGATGCTTGCGCAACGGCTGTACGAAGGCATCGAGATCGGCAAAGAGGGCGCGGTGGGCCTCATCACCTACATGCGCACCGATTCCACCCGCGTCTCCGATGACGCGCTGGCCGATGCCCGCCACTACATCGCCGAGCGTTACGGCAAGGAGTTCGTGCCCGACGCTCCCAACGTCTACCGCTCGAAGAAGGATGCGCAGGACGCGCACGAGGCCATCCGCCCCACGTCCATGGCATTCACTCCCGACCTGGTGGAACGCTATCTGGCCGAGGACGAGATGAAGCTCTACCGGCTGATCTGGAACCGTTTTGTGGCGAGCCAGATGATGCCGGCGGTGTACGATCAGACCACCATCGACGTTTCGGCCCAGGGGAAGAACAAGCTCGATTACATCTTCCGGGCCACCGGATCGGTGCTCAAGTTCGAAGGCTACCTCAAGGTCTACCAGGAAGGCAAAGACCAGAAGGACGAAGAAGACGAGGAGCTGAAGCACCATTTGCCCCTGGTCGCCGAAGGCGAGCGCCTGCGTTTCAAGGCGATCCGGCCGGAGCAGCATTTCACCGAGCCGCCGCCGCGCTACAACGAAGCCACCCTGGTCAAGCGCCTGGAGGCCGATGGCGTGGGCCGCCCGTCCACCTACGCTTCCATCCTTTCCACCATCCAGGAACGCGAGTACGTCACCAAGGAAGGCGGCCGCTTCACTCCCACGGAGCTGGGCATGGTGGTCATCGACCTCCTGCTCGAGAGCTTCGACGACATCTTCGAAGTGAAGTACACCGCGCGCATGGAAGAGGAGCTGGACGATATCGAAGAGGGCAAGCTCGACTGGCGCGCCGCCATGACGGAGTTCTACGAGCGCTTCGACCGCGACCTCAAGCACGCCGAAGAGCACATGACCGACATCAAGCGGATGGAAAAGCCCACCGACTTGATCTGCGAGAAGTGCGGAAAGCCCCTGGTGATCAAGTGGGGCCGCCACGGCAGCTTCATCGCCTGCACCGGCTATCCCGACTGCACCTACACGCGCGAGCTGACGGTGGACCTGCCGGACGTCGACAAGGCCGACTTGAGCGAGCAGGGCGACGAGGAGTACTGCGAGAACTGCGGCCGTCCCATGGTGCTGAAGAAGGGCCGTTTCGGCACGTTCTACGCGTGCACGGGGTACCCCGATTGCAAGACCACCAAGGCCATCGGCGGGCAGCAGAGGCTGCCCGACAAGCCGCTGGACGAGAAGTGCCCGCAGTGCGGCAACAACCTCGTGCTGAAGAACGGCCGCTTCGGCGAGTTTACTGCTTGCAGCAACTATCCGACCTGCAAGTACGTCAAGCAAAAAACCATCGGCGTGAAGTGCCCGGAGTGCTCCGAAGGCGAGATCATCGAACGCCGTTCCCGCAAGGGGAAGACGTTCTACGGGTGCGCCCGCTACCCCGACTGCAAGTTCGTGGCCTGGGGCAAACCGGTCCCCGAGAAGTGCCCCGAGTGCGGCAGCCCGTACATGATCGAGAAGTGGCTGAAGGCCGGCCCGTTCTGGCAATGCCCGAATGCCGAGTGCAAGCACAAGCAGCCGGCGCCCCAGCCGGCGGGCGTAATAGCGTAGCGCTCGTGCGCCAGGGCTGGCGCTAATGCACCGTGAGTGCGATCCGTGTCGCCTTCAGGTTGACGCCTTGAAACTTACCGAGCGCGACGATCCTGAGATCAGGCGTGACGTCCCCCGCCTTGCCCTGCCTTCCGTCCAGGGTGAACTGGGTATTGGCGTCGTACATAATCAGGCGGACGGCGTTGGCATTCTTCCGTGCCCGCATCTCGATCGTCATTTTATTGGCATCGACGCTCTTCACAATACCGGAGAGCCGATCTTGTTTGGCAGCTTTCTGGGCAAATGCGACCCCGGCCAGGCCGAAAGGAATTGCCGACAGGATGAGCGTTCTTCTGTTCATGATTGTCCTCCAAAGGGTGAGCCAGGCGGCTGACCCCCAGAAAGTTAATCACACTCGGATCGGAAAGTCCATGGGTTTTGTCGTGCGGCTTCAGCGGATCCCAAGGAGGGGCAGGAGAATTTCCCGCCAGTTTTCGAGCGACCCGTTTACGCCGTTGATTTCGAGTCCCTCTTCGTCGTAGTAGATCTCGAGCCTTTCCTCGCAGCACCCGCACCGAAGCAGGTACCGGGGCAGGACGCGGCCCGTGCCGCGCTTCCGGCCGGCACGATGAGAGACACGGATGGCGCAGGCGCCTTCCGGTTCCGGCCGCATTTCTGCCATTCGCCGTTGTAGTTTCACCGGCCCCGTGGCAACGACCGTTCGCACGTTTCGTTTGGTTTTCATCATCGTGATCCGCGTCGGCGTGCCGCACCCTTTCTGGGTCTACCGATACGTCTCCTCTCTCCGCAAGCCGCAATAGTGAAGCTCAACCACCGAGCCGGTGTCATACTCGCCGGCGGCGCGGGCCCGCCGGCGAACGGGCCGCAGGGACCACGAGCGGCGTTTTGTCTTTGACGGTGACGGTCATCCCCATCACCTCCCTGTGCTTCCGCCCCTCACTGCTGCGGCGTGCTGCGCGCCGGCGCCGGGCCGATCTCGCGCTCGCGCTCCAGCACCGAGACGCCTTCGGTCATCCATCGCTCGGCGGGTGCGCCTTTCAGATAGTGATCGAACCACGCGTTGATCCGCCGGTGATAGTCGATCTGGTTGGCCTTCTGCGCCACGGCGTGGTTCTCGCCGACATACACCAGCATCACGCAGGGCTTGCCGGCCCGGCGCGCGGCATTGTAGAACTCGATGTCCTGATGCCAGTCCGACGCGCCGTCGTGGTCGCCCACGCTCAGCAGCAGCGGGGCGGCAAGCTTGTTGGCCGCGTACACCGCCGAGTTGCGGATGTACGCCTGCGGATCCTCGTATAGCGGCACCTCCATCCGCTCCTGGCCCACCTCCACGTGGTTGGTCTCGGGCGCCCCGGTATTCCAGTAGATCTCACCGTAACTGGAAGCCAGATTGGTCAGCGAACCGCCCGCCGCCGCGGCCGCAAAGAGATCGCTGTGCGTGACGATAAACGTGGTCTCGTAGCCGCCCCAGGAGTGGCCCACCAGCCCGACGTGCCTCGCATCCACCTTGCCGCCCTCCAGCACCTTCTTCACCGCCAGTGTGACGCAATCGAGCGCCGAGATTCCCGGCTCGCGCGGGCGGAAGGTGATGTCCGGCCGCAGCACGAAATATCCGTTCTGGGTCCACACCGCCGGGTTGTACGTGGCGCGCTCCGATGGCGCGGTCCAGTTGTGGAGCTGGTTGCTTTCGATTTCGTAAATCTGCACGATCATGGGGTACTCCTTGCCGGACTCGAAGTTGGCGGGATAGTACAGCGCGCCCTGCAGTCGGTCGCCGTGCGAGCTCTTGTAGTCCACCAGCTCGGAGCGTCCCCACGCGTATTCCGAAGCGAATGGGTTGGTGTCGCTGACCCGCCGCGGATTCTTGAGGTCCGCCGCCGCGAAGAAGTTCGGCGATTCGTCCCACCGGCCGGCCTGGTAAACCATCACCCCGGCGTCCTTCGCTTTTTGCAGGCCGCGGACGCCCTTGTCCAGGAAAATCGCACGATCCACCTTGCCGTTTTCGAGCAGCGCGTATCCTGAGCGCTTGGTCCAGCGGCCTTCCAGGCTCAGGTACACGGGCTTGGCCAGATCGATCCATTCGGGATCTTCGCCGCCGCCCCCGCGGCCTCCGCGTCCGCCGCCCGCACCCGCGCCCGCGGCCGGCGTGACCCGCGCGTAACGGTGCCGCACCTCTTCGGCGCCGCCGTCGGTGAGGCGCTTCGGCTCGCCGCCGTCGGGAAACAGCTCCCAGAGATCGTACGCGTCGTAGACGATCACGCTGCGATCGTTGGTCGTCCATCCGGCCACGCCGTACGACGGCTTGGACTCGACCGGGTAGTCGTTTTCTTTGTTGATGAACGTGGTGCGCGCCGCCTTGCTGATGTCGCGGCTGGCGCCGCTTTCCAGGTCGTACACCCAGAAGTCGCCGCCGCGGAAATTCAGCGCGTAGCGCCCGCCGGGACTGAAATCCACCGGGGGAACCAGCTTGGAGGCCACCTGGGCGCGCGCGCCGGTCTCCAGGTTCACCTTGTAGACGTCGGTGAAGCGCCGGCCGAACATGGCGTCGTTTTCATACGGCACTCCGTCGAGCGCCAGCGCGCGCAGTCCGAGCCTGGGCGCCCGCACGTCCTCCTTCGGATTGGTCGAGAGCGGCACCAGCCGGCTGGTCTCCACACGCCATGCGGCCAGGGCGCTGCGGTCGCGGTCGCGCGCCACCGTCAGCTTCTGCTCGCTGATGACGTTGGCGTCCTTCCAGTGCCAGACCTCCACGGTGGAGGGGTCTTCGTCCGACTTTTTGGCGTCCGGCTTCTTGAGCCACTCGGCAACTCCCACATACACGATGGCGCCATCCTCGGACCACTGCGGCCGCCGCGCCGCCACGGTGCGCTTGGGCGCGTCGATATGCGACGAGCGTTTCTCGCCCAGGTTCTTCCAGGCCAGCACCACATAACTCTCGCCGTCGTAGCCTTCCTGCTTGACCGAGCGCAGCGCGGCCAGGTCCGCCGAATCCTTTCGCCACGTGAGTGCCGTGAAAAGAGCCGCGCCGCTGTCGAGCACCCGCAGCGAGCCCGCGCGCGGATCGTAAACCTGAATGGCGTTGCCGGTGCGGCCCTCCACTCCGATGGTCATGGCCAGGTTGAGACCGCTGCCCTCTTGCCAGGCGAAGGACGTGACGTCTCCGAACGTTGTATCCACCCCGGTGGTGAGATTGCGAATCGTCAGTGCCGAGCCGGTAGGGTCGCGCTCGGAAGTTGCCGCCGGCGCGTCCGTGCTGCCGCGCCCGCCGCGCCCCCCGCGGCCTCCGCCCGCCGCCGGCGTGCCTGCGCTTCCGCCGCCCGCAGGCGGATACCGGCGAAACGCGACGAAAGCGCCCTCGCTCGAAAACGCGAAGGACTGCACCTGGTCGATAGTAGTCACCGCGCCCGTGGTCACGTCCAGCAGGCTGAGTTTGTTTTGCACCGGGCGGCTGGCCTTGCGCATGCGGTCCTGCTCGTCTTCCGAAACCGAGGCTTCGCAGCCCAGCCAGCGGGAATCCCCCGAAAACGCCGGCGCCGAGCAGAACGCGACAGCGTGAGTCTTGCCGCCCGATGCGGGGGAAACGCGCAGTTCGTCGTTGCGGTCGGTGCGCCGGATGTCGTAGGCCAGCCATTTTCCGTCCGGTGATACGGTGGCTTGGCCCAGGGTTTCCCAGCGGCCGTAATCGGCGGGCTTGAGCGCCGGTTTGGATTGAGCCAGGACGCAGGGCGCCGCCATGGCTATGCAGGCGAACAGACCGAAAGCGCGGGTTTGCATGTGGAGATTTTACCGCGTCCGGCCCGCTTCAACGCTTGGACGGGATCTTGGGTTGCGCCCCGCTCTTGATGATGAGCTGGGTGAGCAAGTCTACGGCTTTGTCGATGGGCAGGCCGTCGGCCACGGAAATCGGAGTTCTGCCGCGCTGGTCCTTCTCGTCGATCGGCGCGCCCTTGTCCGCCAGGAACTGAATCACTTCGCAGATCTCCGGCTGGGTGGAGGTCGCCATCGTGCCGGTCACCGTGGCGTGGATGATCGTGGACCCCACGTCGTTGACCGCCTTCACATCGGGATCCAGCTCGTAAGCGTACTTCACCGCCGCGATGTGGCCGCTTCCGGCGGCGCTCATCAGCAGCGTGCCGTTGTCCTGGCCTTTGAGCTTGGGATCGGCGCCGCCCGCCACCAACGCCCGCATGGCTTCGGCCTGGTTCGCCTTGGCGGCCAGCATCAGGGGAGTCTGCTCTCCCACCAGGCGGAAGAAGCCGCCGCCACCGCCGCCCCTGCCGCCGAGCGCCGGCGCCTTGGCGGTCCTGGCATCGGGATTGGCTCCTTTTGCCAGCAGCTTTTTCACCAGTTCCACTTCACCGGACTGCGCGGCCAGATGCAACGGCGTGTTTCCCGCGCGGTCGGCAACATTCGGATCGGCGCCGGCATCTACCAGCACACTGGCCGCCGCGGCGCTCTTGTAGGAAGCGGCCACGGTCAGAACCTTGGTGGCGTCGGGCAGCGCATAATTCGGATTGTCGCCCGCGGCCAGCAGCGCCTGGATGATTTTCGCATCGTTCTTCACCGCGGCGAAGACCAGCGCCGTGAAACCGCTCTTGGACGCCGCCTTGATGTCGGCGCCTTTCTCGATCAGCAGCTTCACCACGCCGGAGTGGCCTTCGGCCGCCGCCCACATCAGCGCCGTCTGCCCTTTGCGCGACTCGGCGGCGTTCACCTTCGCGCCGTGCCCGATCAAATCGCGCACCGCCTCCTCGCTCCCCGAATTCGCGGCGATCATCAGCGCCGTCTCGCCATCCCAGCGGGCCGCGTTGGCATCCGCGCCCGCCCGGAGGAGTTTCGCCACCATCTGCGCATCGCCCGTGGAACAGGCCAGCGTGAGCGGCGTTTCACCGTATTCGTCCGCGGTATTGACCTTAGCCCCGGCGCCCAGAAGCACGCCCGCCGACTCGCGATCGTCCAGGTAGGCCGCCCAAGCCAGAGCCGTCGCGCCGTCCGGCTGGGCGGCGTTCACATCGGCCTTCTGCGCGGCCAGCGAGACCACGGCGTTATGATCGCGCCGCTTGACCGCGTCGAGCAGGCGAAGGTCGGGCGCCGCCAGCAGCGGGTATGCCGCCAGCACGAGCGCGGCTGCCCCGCATTTCCGGGCCGCGCGCCTCAGCAAGCGGTCTTCATGCCCTTGCAGCATCCCCCTACACACCCGTCAAACGATCGAGCTTCCCCGTGCTGTCGCCCAGCTTGTCCGGTACGGGCACGCCGGATTTCTCCAGCATGGACAGCAGCAGGTTGTTCATGGGCGTCTCTTTGGGGTAGCGGACGTGCCGCCCGCCCTTGATCTGCCCCGCGCCGCCACCCGCCAGCACCAGCGGCAGGTCGTGGTGCGTGTGCGCGTTGCCATCGCTGATGCTGCTGCCGTAGAGGATCATCGAGTGGTCCAGCAGCGTGCCGTCGCCATCGGGAGTCTTGCGCATCTTGTCCAACAGATAGGCGAACGTCTCCACGTGGTAGGTATTGATCTTCACCACCTTGGCGATCTTCTCGGGATCGTTCATGTGGTGCGTGACGGAATGGTGCCCGTCGGTCACGCCGATAGGCCGATACGGCCGGTTGCTGCCTTCACGCGCAATCATGAAGCTGATCACCCGCGTCATGTCCGTCTGCCACGCTATGACCATCAGGTCCATCATGAGCTTGGCGTGGTCCAGGAACTCTTCCGGCGCCCCGCTGGGCCGCTCCATGGTGGGGAGCTTCACGCTGGCGTTCTGCTCCTCGGCCTTCTGTATGCGGCGCTCGATATCGCGGATGGAGTCGAGGTACTCGCTCAGTTTGTTGCGATCGCGCGACCCCAGCCCGGTCTGCATGCGGTCGATGTCGCCGGTCACATAGTCGAGAATGCTGCGCTGCTCCTTGAGGGCCGCAAGCCGCGCCGCCGCATCGGTGCTGTCGCCGTCGCCGAAAAGCCGTTCGAAGACCGCGCGCGGGTTCACCTCCATCGGCATGGGCGTGGTGTCGCTGCGCCAGGAGATCGTGTTGGTGTAGGCGCAGCTATATCCGGAGTCGCAATTGCCCGCCAGGGTCGGCGCTTCGAGGCCGATCTCCAGAGAGCCGTACTGCGTGCTTTTCCCGAACTCGCGCGCCGCGATCTGGTCCGCCGAAACGCCGGCATGAATGTCGGCGCCTTCGGTCTTTTTGGGATGCGCGCCGGTCAGCCATGTGGCCCCGGCCCGCGCATGGTCGCCCGCGCCGTCGCCCAGCGCCCGGCCGTTGATCTGCGCCAATCCGCTGAACACCACAAGCTGCTCCCGGAACGGTTCGAGCGCCTTCATTGTGGGGGTGAACTCGAAACCCGTGCCTTCCACCGCCGGCGTCCAGCGATCCATGATAATCCCGTTGGGAACGTACGCGAATCCCAGCCGGACCGGCGGCTTGGCGGCCGAATTGGTGGCGGCCATCGCCGGTATCATGGAGTCCAACAAGGGCAGCGCCAGCGCGGCGCCGGCCCCCCGCAGAAACGTGCGGCGATCCAGGTGCTTTTTCGTGATGATCATTCCGGAACCCTCCTCATTTCAAACGGAGCGCTTTTTACGATTGCTGTTACCAGGGCCGACATGCGGTAGTCGCGCTGCGCAGCCTCGCGCGTAATCGAACGAACCGCCGCCTTGTCGTAATACTCCAGGCCGCGTCCCAGTGCGTAAATTAGAAGTTTTTCCGCTACGGTGTTGACGAACTCGTCCCGGTGAGAGGTTACCAGCGTCTTCTTCAGCTCTCCCGGACCCACGAACTTGCTGCCGTCCGGAAGCATGCCCGACGCGTCGATCGTGCTCCCCGCGTCCTTGTCGCGCCACTTGCCCACGCCGTCGTAGTTCTCCAGCGCGAAGCCCAGCGGGTCCATGCGGGCGTGGCACGATGCGCAGACCGCATTGGCGCGGTGCTGCTCCATCTGCTCCCGCGTGGTCAGTTTCCTGCCGTCCTTCTGGGGAACCAGGTCGGGAATGCCGGGCGGAGGCGGAGGCGGAGGCGTGCCCAGCAGCGCTTCGAGAATCCATTTGCCGCGCTGCACCACCGATGTCCGGTCGGGATACGACGTCACCGTCAGGATGCTTCCCTGCCCCAGCAGTCCGCCGCGGTTGGGATCGGTGAGCGTCACCTTGCGGAACTGCGAACCGTAGATTCCCGGGATGCCGTAGTGCTCCCCCAGGCGATCGTTCAGGAACGTGTAGTTGGCGTCCAGCAGTTCCAGCACGCTGTGGTCTTCGCGCAGAACGTTGGCGACGAACAACTCGGTCTCCTCGCCGAAGGCCTGCCGCAGGCCCTCGTCGAATTCCGGGAAGGCATCCGGATCGGGCTTCTGCACCGCCAGGTTGCGCAGCGAAAGCCACTGGCCCGCGAAGTTGCCGGCCAGCGACTCGGAGCGGGGATCCGCCAGCATGCGCCGCACCTGCGCTTCCAGGATTGCCGGATCTTTCAGCCTGCCCTTCTCCGCCGCGGCCAGCAACTGTTCATCGGGAATGCTGCTCCACAAGAAAAAGGAGAGCCGCGACGCCAGCTCGACATCGCTTATGCGGTACACCGTTCCGGGCGCCGCGCCCCGCGGATCGTGCTCCACGCGAAAAATGAAATCGGGCGATACCAGCAGCGCGCGCAGGGCCTTCTCGATTCCGTGGTCGAAATCGCCTTCCTCACGCCCGCTCGTGTAAAACGCGACCAGCGGCAGGATGTCGGCATCGGTCACCGGCCGGCGAAACGCGCGCCGCGCCAGGTTCGCCAGAATCGTCTTGGCGCACGGCTCCTCGCCGGCGGCATCCGCGGGCCGGCAGACGAAAATCCTTTCCCGGCTCGCCGTGTCTCCGCGGCCCCTCGTATTGTAGGGACCGGCGATGGTCAGCTTGTCCAGGTTCGGCAGCACGTCCACGGGTCCGGAGACCTGGAACCGCTTCAGCTCCGCCCCATCCAGCCGGACGTCCATCTCCACCGGGACCCTGGGAGGCTGCACCGGCGGTGCGCCGCGCCGTCCTCCGGGAGGCGCCTCAACCTCGGGCTTGGTCGAGTCGCGCAGGAACGTCACCCCCACCGTGCGCAGGCCGGCTTTGATGGGCAGGCGCACCTCGTGGACCGGGCCGCCGTCTCCGCCCATCTTCACTTTGATCGCGTACTCGGCATCCACCGGGAAGTAGTAGTCGAGCGACATCCCGCCGGCCGAGTCGAACGGAAGATCGTCGCTCGCGCGCCCAACGCGTCCCCTGCCGCCCGTGCGGCGAAATGGGAAATCCTCTTCCGCCGGCTTGATCGCCGGATCGCCCACCGCCAGCCGGCTCACCTTTCGGGCCACCGACATGTACCGTTCGAGCAGCATGGGGGAAATGGAAAGCACATCGCCGATGTTGTCGAATCCGTAGCCGGAGTCGTCGATGGGCAGCAGCGCGCCGGGCTTGATGTCGAGGGCCAGCAGGTCGCGGATGGCGTTGCTGTACTCCGCGCGGTTGAGCCGGTGGATGGCGGGCCGGCCGGGATTGGGGTTCGCCGCCGCCGCGCGATCGAGCGCCCCCTCCAGCGATTTGACGAAGGCGGCCGCGGCATCCGCCGGCGGCCGTGGAATCCCGGCGGGCGGCATTTCGCCCGTGCGAACTTTACGCAGCGCTTTCTCCAGCGTCGGAGCGTTGGGGCCGGCGTTGGAAAAATCGATCCCCTCCAAAACGATGCCGGCCGTCTTCAGCTTCTGGCTGTGGCACATGACGCAATTCCGGGAGACGAAAGCGGCCTCGGAATTCGCCGCGCCGGAGGGTGAGTTGGCCGAGTGCTGCTGCGCGAGGATCGGCGACACTGCCGCAAGAGCAATGGCCACCGCTGAAACGCGCCACGATCCCCTCGATCGCCCCTCGCCGGAATTGTGCATCTGATTTATTTTCTAACTTGTGGAGGCCGGAGTCAACCGCGGCTTGCAAGGGTATACGGCCGGCGGCGGATAGCGCCTCGGTCAGTTCGCCTCGCGCGGTTCAAGAACCAAGAAAACTCAAATCCGCGTCCCGCTAACGCATGGTTTGCCGAAACAGACCCGCGGATCTCCTCAGGAAGCAGCTCGGAGTGAGGATGCCCTGCTATCTGGCCACCGCCGCCTCCCATCGTCCGGCCGCTTTCTTCACTCGTTCCACCGCCTCCATCAGGTTGGCCAGCGAATTGGCGTAGCTGAACCGGATGTAGCCCTCGCCGTACTCTCCGAAACATCCTCCCGTCAGGCAGGACACGCCGTATTCCGTCAGCAGCAGATCGGCCAGTTCCTTCGAGTTGATGCCCGTCCCGGTAACGTTCGCAAATGCGTAGAAGGCGCCGCCCGGGACGGCGCAGCGGAACCCCGGTATCTGGTTCAAGCCTTCGCAGATGGCGTCCCGCCGGCGGCGGAATTCGGCCACCATGCCGGTGACGCAATCCTGCGGCCCGGTCAGCGCCGCAAGCCCGGCCCGCTGCGTGAAGCTCGCCGTGCACGAGTTCGAATTCACCATCAGCTTGGTCACCGCTTCCACCAGCCACGTGGGCATCACGCCGTATCCCATCCGCCATCCGGTCATCGCGTAGGTCTTGGAGAAGCCGTCCAGGATGATGGTCTTCTCCAGCATTCCGGGGAACGCCGTGATCGAAACCGGCGGTTCGTCGCCGTAGTAGATTCGCGAGTAGATCTCGTCGCTCAGTACGATAACGTCCCGGTCGAGCAGCATGCCCGCGATGGCTTTGAGATCTTCGCGCGGGATCACGCCCCCCGTGGGATTCTGCGGAGAGTTCAGGATCACCATCTTGGTGCGGTCCGTCAGGCGGTCGTGGAACAAGTCGAGGTCGAACGAGAAGCCGCGGCTCTCTTCGAGCGGCATCGGCACCGGCGTCGCCCCCAGGAAGCGGATCATCGACTCGTAAATCGGGAATCCCGGGTTCGGGTAGATCACCTCGTCGCCCGGCTCCAGCAGCGCCATCATCGGGAAAAATAGGATGGGCTTGCCCCCGGGCACGACCGAAACGTTCTGCGGTCCCACCGCAATGCCGCGGCTTTCGGAAATGTAGTGGGCGATGGCCGCGCGCAGTTCGGGCAGTCCCGCCGTGGGGCCATAGTGCGTCCAGCCTTCGTCCAGCGCCCTCTTCGCTGCTTCGATGATGTGGGCCGGCGTAGGGAAATCCGGCTCGCCGATCTCCAGGTGAATCACGCTGCGGCCCTGCGCCTCGAGTGCGCGGGCCCGTACCAGGACGTCGAATGCCGATTCGACCCCTATGCGGCTCATTCTTTCTGCGAGTTTCATCATTTCAAGCTTAACTCCGTTCCTGGGATTTGTGACACCTCCCATTCGTGGGGGACAGTCCTGCCTATAGCCCCACGCCCATCCTGCTGTAGAATGGCGGTAGCGGACTGGTCCGCTTTTTGTTTCCACGTTTTGCAGGTTCCGCCGTCATTAGTTTAGAACCTGTGAACATAGCCGTCTACAGCGGAATGAGCGAGGTCACAGAGCCCGGCCTGGAACTTCAAGAGCGGCAGAATCGCTTTGTTTCCGAGCACTTGCGCCGGATTTTCATTCAGATTTACCGCATCGTCGGGAACGTGGCGGACGCTCAGGACCTGACCCAGGAGGCCTTCATCAAGGCCCTCCAGCATCAGGAACAGCTCAAGGACGAGCAGAAAGCCGCGCACTGGCTGTCGCGAATCGCCACCAATACGGCGATCGATTTTCTGCGCCGCAGCAGCCGCGCCACTTTTTGCGAGATCGACGAGGCGCCGGAAAGCCACGCGGAAAGCCCGGAGCATATCCTCCTCCGGTCGGAGCAGAGAAACTATCTGGAGGATGGATTGCGCCTTTTGAGCCCGCGCGAGCGGGCCGCGATCATGCTGCGCGACGTCGAAGGCCTGCCGGCGGAAGAGGTGGCCAGGCAACTGAACTGCTCGAAAGCGACGGTGCGGTCGCACATCGCCAACGGGCGAAGCAAGTTCCGTCGGTATATGGAGAGAAGGAAGCGGTAGGAAGATGACGCATCCGAATGAAGCGACATTGGCGCTGCACGCCGGCGGAGACCTCGGGGTCTTCGCGCGCTGGCGGATGGAGCGCCACTTGTCCAGGTGTGAGCGGTGCCAGGAAGAGGTGGCCGCCTTCAGCGCGTTACGGGAAGTAGTCCCGGACCTGGCCGGGATTCCCGAAGTTCCGTGGAACCGCCTGGCAGCCGAGATGAAGGCCAATATCCGCTTAGGGCTGACTGCGGGCGAGTGTGTGCGTTCGAGCGGCGGGCCGCTGCGCGAAGCTCCGCTGTTCAACCGCGCCCGCACGGCTGTGGCGCTGGCCAGCGTGATGGCGCTGCTGATCACCGGCCTGGCGCTCGAACGCCCGTTGCCCGTGGCGGCCGACGACCACGTCGTGTTGCAGCACACCGCCAACGGCATTCAGGTGGGGCAAGGCGGCCACGAATTCCACCTGTTCAACGCGGACCACGCCCGCAACGTCACGTTCTCTGTGAACGCACAAGGTTCCATGGGGGCTCGCTACGTGGATCCCGAAACGGGCTACGTAACGATCAATAACGTCTATGCGCAATAAAGGACTATGGCTCGCTGGAGTGGTCTTGCTGGGCGCGGCAGTCCTGTCCGCACAGGAAGCGCCATTGCCGGGCGGCTCGGTCAGCGTCAACTTCGGGAATACCAAGGACTCGCCGGTGGCGGTGAAGTCCATCGTCGACCAGTCGCGCGTCTCCGCCCGCGGCGCGGCCATGGTGCTCGATCTGAAAATGGCGCTGACCCTCCTCAATACCAGCCCCAAACGCATTCGCGGCATCACCCTCCGAGTGGTATCGCAGGAAGCCGTGGCGGGCGGCAAGGGCTCGGTTACCTACCCCAGCGTGAATGTGGGGCCGGGCGACGTTTTCCCGGCGCATATCGATATGCAACTGGTGCGGCCCACGCAGTTCGCCGGCGGTCCGCTGGTTAGCGTCGATCTGGACGGCGTGCTGTATGACGACCTTTCGTTCTACGGCCCGGACAGCCTGCATTCCCGCCGCTTCCTGACGGCGCGCGGGCTCGAAGCGCAGCGCGACCGCGACTACTTCAAGCGCGTGCTGGCGCAGGGCGGCAAGAAAGCGTTGCAGACCGAGATTCTGGCCAGCATGGCGCGGCAGTCCGAGACGGCCCCTCTCAGCGTGAGAGTAGTGCCCCGGGGGCCGGCTGTGACCAGCGCCGCGCTGCCCGCCGGGCATACCGCGCAATTCGCCTTCGTGCAGTTCCCCAATGCGCCCGTGGAGCTGCTCTCCGGCTGGGCGCAGGTGGCCGGCAACGAAGCGCGGACCCCGCGCATCGACGTGGTCAACAAATCGGGGAAGCCGGTGAAATCCGTGGAGCTCGGCTGGGTGTTGAGCGACCAGGCGGGCCGCCAGTCCGCCGCGGCATCCCTCCCGTCTTCCGATCCCGACCTTTACCTGCCGCCCGGCAAGACTGCCCGCGTCTTGCAGGACACCACTCTGCGATTGTTCGGCGGCGGCCAGCCGGTCAACGTCCAGAACATGATCGGCTTTCTCAGCCAGGTGGAGTTTGCCGACGGCAAAGTCTGGGTGCCCGACCGCGAGAGCCTGAAGGATCCGCAGCTCCGCAAAGCCGTGGCGCCTTCGGACGAGGAGATGCGGTTGGCCGACATCTACCAAAAAAGGGGAATCGGCGGGCTGGTTGAGGAACTCGAGAAGTTCTAGCCCGGGCAGAAGCCGCGGCCACGGGACTCGATCAGGGCACTCGACCCATCGGGGCATACCACAGCGAGCCATCGAGGAACTCCACGGTCACGACGCTCAGAGCTGGCTTGCCGATGGTGTCGCTTGATTTGGCGGCGGCCTGGATCCGGTTCCACACATCTTCAACACTGACGGAGAGATGCTTCCTCTCGCCGGGTCTCATGATGATCGAAATGCGCTCGAGGCTGACTATTTCAGTTTTCGACTCATCTGAGATCGTTTGCTGAAAGACCACTGCCGCCGTAGTCAGTCCGGATTGATTCTTCACCGTGACGAACTGCCTCCGGTCGCCCTCCGTGCGGAAAGTGCTCGGAGTGTAATTGATGAACGCAACCGGGCAATCGGGGTAGGTCTGCAACCCGAGGGCTATGGTCTGGGCTTGGGCAGAGCCACGGCAAAAGGCTACGGCGAACAGAATTGCCGGGATTACGGCGATTACTCGGTCCCGTGGCCGGCTGGCGCCATGAAGCTCGTCCTGGGCGGTCCCGGTCATTGTGATCTTACCGTACAGTATTTGCGCGGCGGCTTCAACACGGTGAGCTTCAATTCCATCGCCCGATCAATGGCTTCAGTTAGCCACACTTGGAGGTTCAGGTTCGCCAGCCATTCGCAGTCCACGAAGCGGCGCTTTGCACCGCTCTGACATGCGGCTCTTTTCGGACCTTGCAGTTGGTCCCGCGGCACGGCGAAAGGTCGGCGGCATGACCCCATTTGTACACGATTCCATGCACACGAGCCATACTCCGCGGCACCTGTCAACCTGTTGTATCCTGGCGACTCGAATCCATGGCTCTCCAACTCGCACCGGCAGAGATTATTACAGAACTTGTTATAATGGAGCCGTGTGGACCTTCCGGCCGGACCAGCTCCGATCCGCGCGTGAACTCGCGGGCTTGACGCAACAGTGACACCAAGCACGGCGTGTACGTCCAGCACGTGGCCATCGTAACAGTGCACGAAAGCTACGAACATCGGCTGACACCGATATTCCCGTCCGCGTATCGATCCCTGCGGCTCTTTGGGCTCGACGCCTACGACCTCGCGCTCTCGAAGTTGGAGCGGAACTCGGCCCGCGACCGCGAAGACGTGAAATTCCTCGCTCGCGCAGTTCCGCTTGATCCCAAACTTCTTGAAGATCGTTATCGTTCGGAACTGCGCCCATACCTCGTGGCCACGGAGCGGCACGATCTGACAATTCGGCTGTGGATGGAGATCCTCGGCGGCCAATAGGCCCGCCATGTCGTCGTCCAGGTCTCATTGACGAGTTCTTTTCCAACCACCTCTCCTCCCGTAACGTGTTGGTTACAAGGGAAGACTCCGCGTGAATATCGCCCTACAATCCCCTCACCGGAGGATCAACTGGTCAACTGATTGCCACCTTGACTGGCTTGCCGGCCCGGCTGAGCATTTCCACCAGCGTATCGATGGTGAACTTGGCCGTTTTCATGTTCACCACGTCGGACACACCTGGGCGCGAGACCATCAGAATCTCGGCGGCCTCCGCCTGCCTTAAGTGATGTTTCGCAATCCAGACAGACAGCTCTTCCATCAGTTGCTGCTTTAGCAGCCGCGTGTCATTGATCTGTTTGCGAGACGCAGCCTGTAGACGTTTGGCCTCGTCCGGCGTAAAACCCAGCTCCAGGAAGAGGTTCGCACCCGGCTTTGTCACATGGCGGATTTCGGTGTCGATCTTCATTTCTTCTCGTTCCTCACGTTGACTACGGAGCGATAGCGCGCCGTGGCAATTGCCCTGTCCTGCTTGCTGGTCGTCTGAGTCTTCTTCTGGAAGCAATGCAGGACGTAGATGGCTTCCTCGAACTTGGCGATGTACATGACACGGTATGTGCCGCTCGCGTCCCGGATGCGAATCTCTCTTGTCCCGGCGCCTACATCGTCGAACGGCTTCCAGTCGATCGGCTCAAGCCCCGCCTGGACTTTTCCTGACTGGAAGCCCGCTTCCTTCCGGGCGTCTCTTGGGAATGCCAGCAGATCGTCGTAGGCAGACCCTACCCAACGGATCTGTTTCTCATCGTCCATACAGCCGGCATGTATAAGGTTTTATACGCGCCTGCGGGTGCCAGTCAAGGTGCTCGGTGAACCATGATCAGCAGGGCGTGGGCGGCGCCGTCAACAGAGAACGCCGGAGTCGGAAAGCAGCATTCCTGGGCCGCCACCACGAACCCCCTGGTCAACCTCGCGCATCTGTCAACCGGAGAAAACGGAGATTCCGAAGCGGAATCCTTGGCCTCCAACACGAACCCTGGGGGTTCATGTTGCACCCCGGTGGCGCACTTTTCGAACCAGAGACTCCGGGCGGACAACTACCTGCAAAATGTTTGGGATAAATGGGCGTCTCGGAAATGCTACTGTCAACCTGGGCGGCGGTCTGGCTCGACCACCAGGACGGTGGCTCAATTCCCACCTGACACACTGCGATTCACAGCTTTCCGCAACTCGCGATTGGGCGGAATCTCCACATGACCAAATCCGCGGGGCACCGTGCCATTGCCATGGCCTGCGTGCAGAGAAGCTTTGAACCCGCAGCCCACACTGCCGCAGGCAGAAGGACAGGAAGAGCCGCACACAGGAAGAGCCGCAACTGGCGCTACGCTAAGACTTGCGCTATGCTTTTTCCGGAATGGAGCGCAAGCGTGCCGCGCCGCCGAAGATCCAGCCGTGGCCGGGCTCGCTCTTCGCGCTGAAAATCAAGTGGGAGGATTGCATAACTGACCGGCATCTTTGGGTGTTTCTGGAACGCCGCCTGCCAGGCAAGTTCGGACGCCTGGAAGCCATGCATGCCATTGTTCCGAAGGGCCGCAAGAAGAGCGAACTGGCAACCCTCTTCGGCTCGGCGAGGTATCGGCGCGGCATGCTGGACAGCGCGCGCGAACTTTTCCGGAGGGCCGGCGTGCCTGACGATCAAGCTGCGGACTTCATGCAGACGATTACGAAAGAATTCCCTTACCCGACCCCGAACGAGGTGTTCGAAGAAGAGGTGTCCAACCCGCTACTCGCGATGGCGTTGGGCGACCGCTACAAAGAGCTCAGCTACCATCGGACCGGAGTGCCGGAACTGACCGAAGATGATCGAGCCCTGATCGGGCAATGCCTGGCGGCATTCGAGACGAGGGCCAAGGAAGATCCCGCGGAGGGCCGGAGATTCTTGAAATTCGTGCTCGGCGGTCGCTTGCTCTAAGGGGCCGGCGGCTGACCCTCGCGCTATACTGGGTTCAGGAGCGGCGATGAACGACGAGCTACAAGAGCTTCGGAACGGTGGGTACAAGCCCGTGCTTGTCGGGCCGCAGCCGTTTTCCCTCGAAGAGATCCTGCGCAACGTCGATCCTGCACCCGACGAGGAGACGGAGCGCTTTGTGGCTGCCGTCTACGCGGACCGCCGTCAGGCAGCCGAAGACGCCTCGTCCGAATGAGCCGAATCGCCGTCGATACCGACGTCGCCTCCTACATCTTCAACTGGCACACGCTGGCGCAGCAGTATGTGAACGCATTGCGCGGTCTGATCTGATCCTGTCCTTCATGTCGGTCGCGGAACTCCGCATGGGCGCGATGTCGGCCGGCTGGGGAAGCAATCGGCGACTTCTACTGGAGCAGTTCGTCCATGGTTTCGAGCTCTTCTATCCCGACGATGACCTCTGCACCGTTTGGGCAAGAATCCGTGCTGACGCCCGAGCCGCGGGCCGGGCAATCAGTCCCCAGGACGCCTGGATTGCCGCGACCGCGCTGGCATTGGACGCTCCTCTTGCGGCGAACAATCGTCGGGATTTCGAGCACGTCCGGAATCTGCAGTTGTTGTCTCTGTAACGATCAGCCTCGCGGTGGCTGTCCCGGTACGGTCGTCGTACGTAACGTACTCGACGTGATTCCGGATTTCGTTCAAATCCACGTTTGCTTCCGTCTTCTTTGAGAGCTGCCGCTGGACGGCCGTCTCGATCGCATAAGCCGCAACTTGGTTCCCGCAGGACGGTAGCCCACCAGCCGTGGAGCGGCACCGGTAATAGCGGTAAACACGAGACCCCTTACGGACCGTATGCGGGCTCATGCCCCGTCCTTCTCGACGAGCAACTCGTGATTGCCGGGTCGAACGGAGCCACCATCCCGGAACATACCAAGGTAAACGGGATTCCGAAGCGTGGCGACGACCTGGCGCGCCGTCCAGAGACCGCCGACCCTCGTGCATTCGCCTCTTCGGCGATCGCCAGCGGGAGCATCCCTTCGGCCGCGGCGCCGAAGATCCACTTGACGGCCGGTGCTTCGCGCGCGTTCACCACTAACTGTCTCGTCCTGAGGTCGGCGTCGTAGCCGTAGGGAACGGCTCCCGCAAACGCGGCGCCCGTTGGACTTTAGCCGCGCACGAGCGTCGGCGATTCTGGACCCGATCATCTCCCGCTCGAATTCGGCGAACGAGGCGAGGATGTTGAAAATCAGATTGTCCTGCGCGGTGCTCCCTAACTCAGGGCCGGTAACGATGACCAGGCTGACGCGATGTTTCCGGACTCCTCCAATAGCCGGACATATCCGATCAGACAGCGGGCCAGCCGGTCTAACCGATGAACAACCACCTGATCGACTCCGTGCTCACGCACCAAGGAAAGCAGGCGTTGCAACGCCGGGCGGTCAGAGTCGCGCCTGAAGCCCCTTCGTCGTCGAATCGCTCATCTACCGCGATCCATCCGAGGACGCTTTGGGACTCTATGTACAAGCGGCAAACGTCGTACTGGACTTGGCAACTTGAGAGGGCATCGTCGGAACTGACGGACTGGCGGGTTTAGATCGCACATCGAACCGGCTTTCGGCGGATCAGCGCTGACACGAGCGTGGCAAGCTACCCCGAGATATATAGTGCGTTTTCGGCCGCGAACCTCTCAGTTCGAAACATCAGTTTGGCCTGCCACCACGAACCTCCCTGTCAACTTCGCACCTGTTCAACCGGAGAAAACGGAGATTCCGAAGCGGAATCCTTGGCCTCCAACACGAACCCTGGGGGTTCGTGTTGCACCCCGGTGGCGCGCTTCTCGAACCGGAGACTCCGGGCGGACAACTACCTGCAAGATGTTTGGGATAAATGGCCAGTTCGGGACGCTCGTGTCAACCTGGGAGATGGTCCCGCTCGGACCAGTAGTGTAGTGGCTCCCCACACTGGACACGTTTCGAACTTTGGAGGCGTAAAACGCGGTCCGCTCGAACCGAGACGACGCCTTTGCTCCCAACACCATCTGAACGGAATCGGCAACGTCATCCAGACTGGGCGCCCAGAGAGGATGCATCCCGAACCAACACGAGATGGGGATTCGTAGTCTCCCGGCGAACCTCCGGGTAGTCCGACGATCCGGACGTTCACGCAGTGAGTGCCATAGAATTTATGAACTGTGGCGATACCCAGCCCCAATCTGCGAATTGGGCCTTATGAACTGCAATCGCGCATTGGCGCTGGCGGAATGGGCGAAGTCTGGAGGGCGCGGGATTCGCGTCTCGGCCGCACCGTCGCCATCAAGTTTTGCCAGGAGAAATTCAGTGAGCGATTGGGGAGCGAAGCCCGTGCGGTGGCCGCGCTAAACCATCCCAACATTTGCACGCTGTACGACGTCGGCCCGGACTACCTGGTAATGGAGTATGTGGAGGGTACCGCTCTTCGCGGTCCCTTGCCGCTCGAAGAGGCGTTGCGTTATGCCGGCCAGATTGCCGAAGCCCTGGTTGCGGCCCACCGCAAGGGAATTGTGCATCGCGACCTCAAGCCGGCCAACATTCTTGTGAACGAGGAAGGAGTCAAGCTGTTGGATTTCGGGCTGGCGCAGTGGGCCGCGGCGCCACACCCTCCCGACGACGACCTGACTCATACCATCCGTCAGACCCAGGTAGGCGTGATCGTCGGCACACCGCAGTTCATGTCGCCGGAGCAAGCCGAGGGCAGGGAGGTGGACGCGCGGACGGACATCTTTGCCTTCGGGTGCGTGTTGTTTGAGATGCTCACCGGGAAGCGCGCATTCGACGGGGCGACCACCACCAGCATCATCGCCGCCATCCTGCACACCGATCCGCCGCCGGTTTCTTCGCTCCGGCCCGTGACACCCGCGGCCATCGACCGCATCGTGAAGACATGCCTGGCGAAGGATCCGGAGGAGCGCTGGCAGACGGCGCGCGACCTGCGGCACGCGCTGCTGCTGGTCGGCGAGCAGCAGCCGCCGGCAGTTCCTGGCATCCGCCGCCGGTGGGTCTTGGCCGCCGTGATGTCGCTCTCCGTTGTGGCGACCTTCCTGGCTGTCCGGTGGCTCCGCCCGCAGCCGAAGGCAGCGGAGCAGATCCGCTTCTTGCTGGCTCGGCCGCAGGGGGTCGCGACGGGCAGTGCGGGGCCGCTCGCCATATCGCCCGATGGCCGAACCGTAGCTTCCCAGGAAACGGACGCTTCGGGGAAACGTTATGTGTGGGTTCGCCATCTTGGCTCCATGACGGCGCGGCGGCTGGACGCCACCGAGGGAGTGAGCCCCGGGATTGCCTATAGCGCCTCTGGCATCTTCTGGTCTCCCGACAGTCAATCGCTCGCGTTTTCGGTTGGAGGCAGACTCAAAAGGATGGCGGTTTCAGGCGGTTCCGCGCAATTGATTTGCGAGCCATGCGGAGCGGGAGGAGGCGGTGCGTGGAGTCCGGAGGGTGTGATTCTCACCGCAGGCCGCGGCGGGCTGAACCGGGTCCCGGCGGCCGGCGGTGCGGCCACGCCAATCGCGATTACGGATGCAAAGTCTGGAGAAATCCGGCCCTGCGCGCCGCAGTTCTTGCCGGACGGAAAGCACTTCCTCTACCTGGCCAGCAGGAGTAATCCGGAGGAAAACGCAGTCTATGTCCAGGAAATCGGCTCAGCGGAAAGGAAGCTATTGCTGAGGACTCGCGGAAAGGTCGAGTACGCCCCGCCTGGCTATCTGCTCTTTGTGCGTGAAGGGACTCTGTTTGCGCAAACCTTGGACCTCCACAGTTTCCAACTTCAGGGGGAGCCGGTAGTTGTGGCTGAGGATGTCCAGGAGCCGTATGGCTTCTCGGTTTCCGGAAACGGCGTGATCGCCTACCGCAGCACCCAGGAAGTTAGTGAGCAACAGGTGTTCTGGTATGACAGGGAAGGCAGACGCACGCCGGCGGGCGGCGAGCGCGGCTACATCAACGTCCGCCTCTCACCCGATCAAAGCCGCGCTATCCTGTACCGGAGGGAATCGCTCAGTCCCAGCGGCAGCCGTTGGGTGATCGAGTTGGGCAGCGGCATCCTTTCCCGCGTCCGGCTGGATCCAACATTCCTTATTGATACTACCGGCCTGTGGTCTCCCGATTCCCGCCGGATCGTCGTATCGGGGCGCACGGGCGGCGAAATACCAGTTGCTGGAAATCGACGCGGCCTCCGGCGCCACCCGGCTGCTGCACTCCGAAAAGACCGGTATGTGGGCCAAGGATTGGTCCCCGGATAATCGATACCTGATGTTTCATAAAGCTCTCTCTGGCCAAACCATGGTCTACTTGCTGCCCACCACGGGCGACCCGAAGCCGCGGTTGCTGGTAGCCACACCGGGAATTGCCGACGGATTTCGTTTCTCCCCGGACAGCCAGTGGATCGCCTGGGCCTCCAACGACTCCGGCAAGTTCGAGGTGTACGTTGCGTCTCTGTCCGCTCCCGCCAACCGGCGGCAGGTATCGATCGGCGGGGGAGCACAGCCGGCCTGGCGAAACGATGGCAAGGAGTTGTTTTACTTGACGCAGGAGGGGAAGCTGATGGCCGTCGAGTTGAAGCCGGGTTCACCGCTTCAGGCAGATGCGCCCAAGCCGCTGTTCCAGAGCAATGCGACGGGCAGCTATGTCGGGGAAGTCTATGCTCCCAGCGCGGGCGGCAGGAGGTTCCTGTTCGCCGAACCGGAGAACCGCGACGCCGGCAATATCAACGTCGTAGTGAACTGGGACGCCGGACTTCGCCGCGGGAAATGAGCCTGGCGTATCACCATTAGGGAGGAAAGGTGAAGGGAAGGAATGGATTGGCGCAAGTGCGAGCGGAACTGGGGTCGCCCGAAACCGTAGAATTGAAACGGCGGTTTGGCACTGGCTCCCCGGCATGGATTCGAACCACGATTCACGGCTCCAAAGGCCGCTGTCCTACCATTAGACGACCGGGGATTGATGCGCTCGAGCTTTCCCGACCAGTTGTAGTCTAGTGTAGCCGTTCCATCCGGTGGGCTGCAACGACTCTGCTACAATCTCCCTGGAAGCCAATCTTGGCCGGTGCTGGGCGCGGGCTTCAAACCCGTCGTGCGGTACACTGTGTCGCGGGTGGGTTCGACTCCCACTGGCTTCCGCCATCCCTCCGGTTCCCCGCCGGTTTGTTCATTGCCATACCATCACCGTTCTCTATGGCTGCACCGCCGGCGATTCTTGGCGTAACCTAAAGGTATTGAGGATGCTGTAACATCGGTTCCGGCGACAGTTTCCCCGTTCACGCTGCCGATCCGCATCGCGCGCCGCCAAACGCCGCGGCAGGCTCAACCCGGCTGCGGCAACTTCCCTATGGAGCACCGAAATGCCAAATGGCGCAAACCCGAGTCCGTCCAGCGAAATGGAAGACGCCCTGATGTACCTGCCGCGCAAAGGCGTCACCGATTACCGAAAAGGCCAGACTGTTTTTGACGAACACCAGCCGTCCAGGGGTCTTCACCTCGTTGTCCAAGGCAGAGTCAAAGTCACCATCCCTCTTGATAGCGGCGATCAAACCGTCGTCGATATCTTGACCACGGACGACTTCTTCGGCGAAAGCGCCCTGCTCGGCGCCGCGCGCTACCCTCAGCGCGCCACTGCCCTCGACAACGTGACCCTGATGTCCTGGTCGGCATCCGAGATTGAAGAACAGGTCGAGCGACAGCCGCGGCTTGGCCTCGCCCTCATGCAAATCCTCGTGAAGCGCGGCCTCGACTACGAAGATCGACTCCAGAGCTTCGCGCTCGAAAAAACCCCGGAACGGGTCGCACGCGCTCTCCTGCGCTTCGCCCAACGGCTCGGCACGCCAACCGAGGACGGCTCCCTCAAGATCCCGCAGCTCACCCACCAGGTGATTTCCGAGTACGTGGGGACTTCTCGCGAGATTGTGACTTTCCAGATGAACCACCTTCGGCATCTGGGCTGCCTCCGGTATTCGCGGAAAGGCATCCAGGTTTACGCGGATGCCCTTCGCGAACACCTCCGGGCGCAGGCCGGTACCGCGGCGGATCCGCCACGGATTGGCCCCGCGGCCTCCGCGTCGGGCGGTCCTGCTTTAACTTGAGCAAACAACTGGATACTGTCCAAATTGAAGGATACGCCAGCCGGTCAATTCGGGTAGATTTGTCTTGAGTTCGTCTCGACATCCGAGGCCCTATGACGAGTTTGCGTATCATTTTGATCATTGGAATGGCCGCCCCTCTGGCTCTGAGCGCTGGGACGCAGGATCGCACCCAAACCGCTGATGACGGAAAGGTGCCGCCCGTTCTGCAGAATTCGGACCCGGTTGACACCGGGGTGATTACCTTGCCGGGGCTCCCGCCCACTGCTATGACGGCGCCTCTGACTCCTGCGCCTGCACCCGCGCCCTCACCGGCAAAACCCGCCCCGGATCGCGGCAAAGCAGCATCCAATGCCCCACAGGCGAACCCGGCTCCTGCCAAGCCGTCGGCGAAGACTGCGCCGGCCCCCGAAACGGCGAAGACCGCGCCAGTCAAGCCGGCATCCCAGCCGGAACCCGCGAAATCCGACACCAAGGCCGCCTCGGCAAAGCCTTCGCCCATGCCCGCGTCGGCCAAACCCTCGCCGATGCCCGTCAAAGCGGCGGAAACAGCCAAGACTACGCCCCCCAAGCCGGAACCTGCGAAGCCCGACGCCAAGGCCGCCTTCGTGAAACCCGCGCCCGTGCCCGCCAAGGTGACGGAAACAGCCAAGACCGCGCCCCCCAAACCGGAGCCTGCGAAACCCGACACCAAGGCCGCCTCCGTGAAACCCGCGCCCGTGCCCGCCAAGGTGACGGAAACAGCCAAGACCGCGCCCCCCAAGCCGGAGCCTGCGAAACCCGACGCCAAGGCCGCCTCCGTGAAACCCGCGCCCGCGCCCGCCAAGGTGACGGAAACAGCCAAGACCGCGCCCCCCAAACCGGAGCCTGCGAAACCCGACACCAAGGCCGCCTCCGTGAAACCAGCGCCCGCGCCCGCCAAGGTGACCGAAGTAGCCAAGACCGCGCCCCCCAAGCCGGAACCTGCGAAACCCGACTCCAAGGCCCCCGCCGCCAAACCGGCGCCCGCGCCCGCCAAAGCTGCGGAAACGGCCAAGCCCGCCCTCGTCAAGCCGGTTCCCAAACCCGAGCCTGTTAAAGCCGACGCCAAAGCGGTCTCCCCGAAACCGGCGCCCGAACCCGCCAAGGCCCCCGAACCCGCCCCCAAGGCCACCAAACCCAACGGCGCCTATCCCCCTGAATTCGAAAAGGAAAGCTCCGCCTTCCTGCACCAGCGGATTGGCCAGTGGACGGCCGCCGACGCGCGGACTCTCCTGGGCGCACCCCTGCGCCAGCGTGCCGCGGTCAACGAGGATAATTCCGTCAACGGCCGGATCTACGCTTTCAATGATCCCACTGGCCGCTACAAGGAGCTCGAACTCGATTTCGACAAGGACAAGGGACTCCTCCGCACCGTCTTTGTGTACCCCTACCACCTCACTTGGCAGGAGTGCCGCCGTCTGTTCGGCGGTGAGGTTAGCGCCACCAAGGCGAACAAAGGGAGAATTTTCTACTCCTACCAGAATCGCCGCCTCGACGTTCTGGTGGACGACACCGGCAGCGTGATCAGCCTCGGTCTCTATTGAGACCGCCCTCCGGCTGTCGACTTCTTTCGCCCGGCCGTAATATTCCCTGCGCGCACCTGAAACCTTGGCCCCACCTGCGGCGTTTATTAGATAGGGTTACGCCTCGCCTGCAATAGGCGTATAGTGTAGCTATACAGGAGTTGTCGCACAATGAAACATCGATGCGCTGTGCCCCTCGCGGTTCTGGCTCTCCTCGGCATGTTGCCCGTTGGCGCTCATGCTGCGGACAACAAGAAGAAGGATACCGAGGAAATCGGCAACCGCGACATCGGCAAGGGCGTGAATTTCTACTCCCTCGAGAAGGAAATCGCCCTCGGCAAGCAACTGGCGCAGGAAGTCGAGCGCCAGGCCAAAATCATCGATGACCCCGTCATCGCGGAGTACGTGAACCGCGTCGGACAAAACCTCGTCCGCAACTCCGATGCCAAGGTTCCGTTCACCATCAAAGTCCTCGATTCCGAAGAGGTCAACGCCTTTGCTCTGCCCGGCGGCTTCTTCTTCGTGAACTCCGGGTTGATCCTCAAGGCCGATACCGAAGCCGAACTGGCCGGCGTCATGGCCCACGAGATCGCCCATGTGGCGGCCCGCCACGGCACCAAGCAGGCCACTCGCGGCGAGCTGATCAACTTCGCTTCGATTCCGTTGATCTTCATGGGCGGCTGGACCGGCTATGCCATCCGCCAGGGCGCCGGGCTCGCCATCCCCATGGGCTTCCTCACCTTCACCCGTAGCTTTGAGCGGGAGGCGGACTATCTCGGCTTGCAATATCTCTACAAGTCGGGCTACGATCCCACCTCGTTTGTGGACTTCTTCGAAAAGATCCAGTCGATGGAGAAGCGCAAACCCGGCAGCGTCTCCAAGGTGTTTTCCACCCACCCCATGACCGATGACCGCATCAAGTCCGCGCAGAATCAGATCCAGAACGAGCTTGTGCCGAAACCCGAATACGTGGTGAATACTTCCGAGTTCAACGACGTGAAAGGCCGGCTGGCGATGCTCCACAACCGCCGCAAGGTGGACAACGAAGATCCCAGCCGCCCGAAGCTGCGCCGCGCCCCCGGCAGCGGCACCGGTCCCGTCGATCAGACCGACGATGGAACCAAGCCGAAGACGGATTCCGACGAGCGTCCGACCCTGAAGCGGCGCGATCAGTAAGCGGCCAGCAGGCAGCGGTAAGCCCGGCGAGCCACAATCAATTCTTCGTTCGTAGCCAGCGCCAGCACCGTCACTTTCGATTCCTCGCTGGATACCGCCCGGTCTCCATTGCCCTGCTCGTTCCGCGCGGCGTCCAGTTGAACTCCCAGGAACTCCAGCCCGTGGCAGCAGGCCGATCGCAGCCGGGCGGAGTTCTCCCCGATCCCTCCCGTGAAGGCGATGGCTTCGAGGCCGCCCATCGCCGCCGCAAACGCGCCGATCGTTTTCTTCACCTGGTACACGAAGACTTCCAGCGCCAGTTCGGCGCGCCGGCTACCCGCGGAGGCCGCCGCCTCGATGTCCCGCAGATCGCCGCCGGCGATGCCCGAGAGCCCCGCCAAACCGCCGCCCGAGGCCAACTGCCGCCGCACTTCTTCGGGCGCCCACCCGTGCCGCTCCATCATGTACAGCACTGCGAACACGTCCAGGTCCCCGTGGCGCGTGGCATTCTCCAGGCCCGATTGCGGCGAGAAGCCCATGGTGGTATCGACACTCCGCCCGCCGTCCACCGCGCACATCGAAGAACTCCCGCCCAGATGGCAGCTCACCAGCTTCACCGGGCGCCCGAGCATGGCCGTTACCCGTTCGCTCACGTACTGGTGCGAAGCGCCGTGGAACCCGTATTTCGCAACGCCCTCCTCCAGCCACGAACCCGGCACGCCGTACAGCCGCGCGTGCTCCGGCATGGTGCCATGGAACTCGGGTTCGAACGCCGCCACGATAGGCACTCCCGCCATGGCATCGCGAAAGGCTTCGATGGCGGTCAGGTAGATCGCGTTGTGCGCCGGCGCGGCGGGCAGGAACCGGCGCAGCGCCTCCACCACTCCGTCGTCCACCAGGAACGTGCCGCGGTAATTTGGTCCGCCGTGCACCGCCTTCAGCGCAATCGCATCGATCGGGCGGCCGCCCGATTCGATCTGCCGGATGGCTTCCCGGTAGTCCGTGACTCGTTCCAGCCGGCCTTTGGCCAGCACGGTCTCCCGCGGCATCTCGAGGACCTGGTATTTCAGCGACGTGGAACCCAGGTTCGGTATCAGCAGGTTCACTAATGCCAGTGTACCGTGAGCTTCCGGCAAGCTTGCATGACTCCGCCCACACGTAATTGGTAACGTCGGGCTTACGCCCGGTACGGGCGAGGAGGACCGGCTCCGGTTCTACAATCGGGAGCCCCCCGAACCCCTGGGATTTACCTTTCCCGGAATGTCAGGCGTTACACTGGAAACACTCGAACGGAAGACAGGGCTCCGCGGGAATGCGACCCGAGCGCCGCTTCGAGCGTATGAGAACAGCCAGACCATTTGTTCAGCTATCGCTCGCTGCCGTGAAGACCACGATTCGGATTGCCGCGGTCGCGCTGATCCTGAATTGTCCTCTGAGTCAGGCACAAGCGCAAGGGCAACTCCCGGAATTCGAAGTCGCGTCCATCAAGCTGAACAAAACAAATGAGCGCATGTACTACGGACTTCGCAACGCCAGTCTGACCGTCAGGAACATGACGGTGAAGGGCCTGATACAAATTGCCTACGGAAAAACAGACTTTCAGATAACCGGTGGACCGGCTTGGATTACTTCGGAGTGTTTCGATGTCGATGCGAAAGCTGAACGCCCGCAAAGAGCCACCCACGATATGCTGAAATCGCTCCTGGCAAGCAGATTCCATTTGAAGCTTCACCGCGAGACGAAAGAAACTTCCGTCTATTCTCTGGTTGTCGCACGAGGCGGCCTCAAAATGAAATTATCCGCCGACCAGGCCGAGCCGGAGAAAGGCGGCCCAAAAGAACTGGGCCCGGGCCAGGTCGTTGGGGAAGGCATCCCAATGTATGTGATCGCTAATCTTCTTTCGAACATGCTGGGCCGCGCCGTCATCAATAACACCGGTCTCACCGGCAAATACGACGTCAATCTGCAGCCCGTTCCCGAATCGCTGCAATTGCAAACTGACCCCGCGGACCCGCTGACCCAGGCGGATGTCTTGAATCTTGCCGTCATCGAAGCTGTTGAGAAGCAGTTGGGGCTCAAAATAGAATCGACGAAGGCCCCGGCGGAAGTTCTGGTAATCGATCGCATTGAGCATCCGTCCGCGAATTGATCGCCCTGATGCCGTGCCTCTCAACCATCGCTTTGTCGCAATCGGAGACGCATGAGCCGGATGGTCAAAAGCCTGACGCGCAACAGGCGCCCGCTGAACCGGCGTTTGCTCGATGTAGAGCATGGTGGTTGGATCGTCATTGCCCCGGGCCGGGTCATCGGATCTTCCTTCCGGGAAGAACCGGCCTCGGATGGCAGGCAAGTTGACCGTGATGCCCGGTCAGTGCACGAACCCGAGTTGCTTCAGCGTGGCGCCCGGCTCATCGCCCTCGAACTTGGTCAGCGGAGCTTTCTCCCGGCCCTTCTCGATCGCCACGCCAAAGGGATAGGCAGTGTACGAAAAGACCGGCGCCAGCTTCGCGAAGTCGGTCGTCACCACCGCCTTCAGGCCGGTCTGCTCGAGGAACTGGCCGGCATACTGCGCCTCCTCCACGGGAACCGCCACCACGCGCGTGTCGCCCCATTGGAACTGGGACATCCGCTTGGCGTCCTCGAAGCAGTGCATGCACTCGGGGTTGAAGAAGAACAGAAAAATCTTGCCCTGTTCGAGCGAATACGGCTGCCCATTCACCTGGATCGTGGCGGGCGCCTTCGTGCCCGTCTGCCGCGCCTCGGCCACGCCGTAGGAGACCAGCGCAAACACGGCCACGGCGCCCAGCACCAGGAAGGCGCTGCGAAGGCTCTCCGGCCGTTTCGACCAGACTCCCGCCAAGACCGCCAGCAGCAGCATGATCCCGTCTCCGACAAAGAATCCCGGCCCCACCGCGCGCTTGATCCACGGAAAACAACTGCAGTCCTCGCCGCGCAGGCCCGTGTAGTTCGCTCCCACAAAGATGATGAAGGCCACCAGCAATACTCCGGTGGCCATGGCGCCCCAGCGGCGAAACCTCGGCACCAGGATCAGCACCCCGCCCACCGTCTCGGCGATGCCGAACAGCACCGCCGCGGCCACGCTCAGCGACTCCGGAACCTTGGCCTGCGCCATGCGCATCGCCGCCTCCTGCACATCGGTGATCTTCCACAGTCCGGAGGCAAGAAACAGAAGGGCAACCAGGACCGCCGCGACCCAGTTCAGCGCGGTTTTCCAGCCGGGAAGCTCCAGTGGAGCAAGCCTCCCCCGCGGCTGTGCCATACTGTCATTCATAGGCCCATTGTAGCCCTTGCCACGGGCTTCCAGGGCCGGACGGAGACTCGACCCGCCTCGCATGATCGCCTTCGCCTGGATTCTGCTGATGGCTGCGTCCTCGACCGTGGAACTGGTCGATGAGGTCTACCAGATCCCCGCCGACGAGTGGCGCTACGTGGAGCTCGGCCTCAACCAGAAGCCGGCGCTGGTCTCGGCTCGTTTCGATGTGGAATCCGGTTCGCGCCAGGTGCGGCTGGCGTTGATGCGGCGCGGAGACCTCGAGCGTTTGCGGGCAGGGCTTCCGCACGGCGTCATCGATTCCACCGAGCTGGCGGCCTCCGGCAGTCTCACCCCCCAGGTTCGCGGACCCGGCGATTACGTGCTGGTAGTCAGCAACCAGGGCGAGACGCCGGCCAGCGTTCACCTCCGGGTTTCGCTCGATTTCGCACCCCGCCGCGGCCCCGAGGTGACGCGTCTGTCCCCGCGGCGGCAGCTTACCGTGATCTTGATCAGCTTCGCCGTTTTCTTTGGAATCGTGACCTGGTCGGCACACCGCCTGCTGCGCGGCATCCAGCGGCCGTGACCCGGCGCACGTTCCGCAACTCGTAGTCCCCCTCACATCGGTCCGCTGCGTGCATCTGTCTCCATGTGGGAAGGAGCAGGTGCGAACAATGAAGGCTTTCAGTTTAGTACTCGCGGCCCTTTCGACGCTCGCGGCGCAGGTTCCCAATCCTACCCAGCAGCAGCGTCCCGCTCCCGTCGAAACCGGCCAGCCGAACCCGATCTTCCGCGTCACGGTGGTTTCGAGAACTACCAAGGCGGTCAACTATCATCACCGAACCGGCATGACCCGCATCGACTTTCGCGGCACCGAGTTGATGCCCGCGGCGAGCGGCGATGCCCGCGTCGAGAGCCGCATGGGCTCCACCAAGATCGAAACCGCTCTTGTGCACATGACGCCGGCCGCCCAGTTCGGTCCGGAATACATGACCTACGTTTTGTGGGGCATTACCCCCGAGGGCCGCGCCTCGAACCTCGGAGAAGTCGTTCTCCAAGGCGATCACGCCAAGCTGCTCTCCACCACTGATCTTCAGGCCTTCGGCCTGATCGTGACGGCCGAGCCCTACTTTGCGGTGACGCAACCGAGCGACGTGGTCGTGGCCGAGAACTTCATACGCCCCGATACCGCCGGCACGATCGAGCAGGTGGACGCCAACTATCACCTCCTCCAACGCGGCCAGTACGTCTTCAACCGCACGCAATACCGGCCGGTCCGGGTGAACCCCAAGGGTCCGCTGCAACTGGGCGAAGCCGAGAACGCCGTGGAGATCGCGCGGCTTGCGGGCGCGGAGAGATACGCGGCCGACACGTTCCATAAGGCCCTGGTCGATCTGCAAAACGCGGAGGACTTCCTGAGCCGGAACTCCAACCGCAAGGAATCCGAAACCAACGCGCGCGAAGCCGCCCAAATGGCGGAGGACGCCCGCATCATCACGTACCGCAAGATCCAGGAAGAGCAGCTAGCCGCCGAACGCGCGGCCGCCGCCCAGCGGGAAGCTCAGGCTCAGGCACAGGCCCAGCAGGCCGCCGAGCAAGCGCGCCAGGAGCAGGAGCGGCGCCGGCAAGCCGATCAGGACCGGCTGGCCGCCGAGCGCGCGAAACGGGACGCCGACTTGGCCGCGGCCCAGGCTGCCGAGCAGCGCGCCGCCGCGGTGCAGCAGCAGCAGACCGCGCAGGCCGCGGCCGACCAGGCGCGTCTGGCAGCCCAGCAGGCCGAGGCGCAGCGCATGGAAGCCGACCGTCTTCGCCAGCAGGCCGAATCCGAAAAGGCCGATCTGCGCGAGCGCATGCGGCAGCAGTTGAACCTGATCCTCGAAACACGCGAAACCGCCCGCGGACTCATCGTCAACATCTCCGACGTTCTGTTCGACTTTAACAAGTACACGTTGAAACCCGGCGCCCGCGAAAAGATGGCCAAAGTCTCCGGCATCCTGCTGGCGTATCCCGGGCTGAAGATTCAGGTGGAGGGCCATACCGACAGCATTGGAAGCGATGAGTACAACCTCCGGCTTTCCGATCAGCGTGCCGATGCGGTCCACGATTACCTGGTGGCTCAAGGTGTTCCCGCCGATACCGTGACGGCGAGAGGACTCGGCAAATCCAATCCGGTGGCATCCAACGAGACTGCCTCGGGACGCCAGCAGAACCGCCGCGTGGAAATGGTCGTCTCGGGCGAGCCCATCGGAATCCCGGGCACCCCGCCGCCCGCGGCTAGAATACCTTGAGGCGCAGGTACTTCTTGGGGTCGCTGCGGAAATCGTGCAGCGTGCCGCTTAACTCCCGCGCCATTCCGCGCAGGTTCTCGTAGTCCCAGGTCGAGAGAAGAAGCGGGTTCGCGCCCGCTTCGTCGATGGACTGGATGATCGACGCCAGGCTCTTGTTCCACTGGGCGTGTTGCGCGTCCGACTGGATGAACTCGCTCGCGCGGAGATCGTGAACCGCTTTGCGCAGATCCCCGATACCGGTAAGGAGTCCTTCGTACTGCGCGGGGTCGCGGAGAAACTGGCCCCCGCCGCCCTGCCCCGACTGGAGCCGCGCGAGGGCCTCATCCAGTTCCTTCAGCGCATCGCGGGCCTGGCTATACAGCGCGTCGCTGTGGAGGGCCTTCCCCACATCCGAGGTCGCGCCGGTTGCCGCGCGGATTTCGTTCTGAATGTCCACCAGGCTCTGGCGAAGACCCTTGTATATGGTATCGGTCTGAATGAACTGCCCCACGAGGCCGCGGCCCTGTTCGATATCCGTCACCATGGCGTCGACCACGCGCAGGCGCTGCACGAATTGGCGCAGATCGAGGCTCTCGATCAGGTCGATCGTCTCCTTGTAGGCGATCTCGCCGTCGGGGCGAACAGGAGGAGCTCCCTTACGCCCGCTGGCGATGTTGACGAACTTGTCGCCAATCATCGTGTCGGAGGTAATTGCCGCGACCGAATCGGCCGGAATGTTGGCCAGTTGGGCCCGCTCCACGGTCATCGCCACCCGGATGTCGCGGGCGGGCACATTCGATCCCGAAAGCGCGACGGATTTCACCTTGCCGACATCGATTCCGTCCACTCGAACCGGCGATTCGTCGCTCAACCCCGTCGCGTCGGGAATATAGAGATAGAGCGTGGCCTTCCTTTCCAACAGGGTCCCGCCGCTCAGGAGGTAAACCAGCGTGAACACGATGGCCAGGCCCGCAATCGAGACCATCATCACGCGGAACTCCGCCCAGCGGACCTTGCGAACGGAAGGCATTCATTCGGATTCTACCGCGCATCCTTGACGCAGCGAAACCCGATCCGTGAATCCGCAAACCCCGGCGGGAGAGTCGCGGAATCCCAGATGGCGCCGTCTTTCCACGGGTCGGCAAAGGAAAGCCCGCGAATGACGTCCCATTGCTCGCCCGGGGCCGGAAGCGCCTTGCCCAACTTCCGGAGGCCGTCCAGCGTTTCCTTGCCCGGAGCGCGTCTCTGATCCACCCACTCCCATACGTTGCCCACCATGTTGAGCGCGCCCGAAGGGCTCGCCCCTTCCGGGAAGTCCGTCACCGGCCGCAGTTCCTTTCCGCCCACGTTGGCCCGCGACGTGTCCTTTTCGTCGCCCCAGGGCCAGGCGCGCCCGTCCGTGCCGCGCGCCGCCTTCTCCCATTCGGGCTCGGTGGGGAGGCGCTTCCCGGCCCACTGGGCAAACGCCCGCGCATCCGCAATCGTCACGTTGACCACCGGGTATTCCGGCTTGTCGCGCGGAAAGTCCCTGGGCAGATCGTGATGCTGCCCGCTGCAAAATGTCTCGTACACCCGGTTGGGCACTTCCGTCCTGTCGATATAAAACGCCGGGAGCGAAACCTCCACCTTGTTCTGGCCAAACAGGAACTTCCCTTCCGGCACCGGGACCATGTCGCCCGACGGCGTCTGTAGGGTTTTCGCCAGCTCGACTTTCCGCGGCGGCTCCGGCGCCACCGCCACAGCCGGAGCCGGCTTGGGCCGAGCCGCGAAGTACACCCCCACCGCCAGCACGATCACCAGCGCCAGCACCGCCGGCAGCAGCCACGCCGGACGCCCGGGCGGGGGCGCTTGGTGCTGTCGTTCCGGCAGAACGGCCGTCGGCGCCTCCATCTGCTCCAGAATCCGGTTCAGTTCCGCGCACACCGGCGCGAACCCCCGCGGCCGCTCCGCCGGACTCTTCGCCGTGCACTTCGCCACCAGGGCGCACACCGCCTCCGGCGCGCCGGACGCATACAAGGGCCCGAGATTCAGCGGCTCGTTCAGAATGCTATAGAAAATTCGCTCCACCGAATCGCCGGAAATCGGCTTGTTCCCGGTGATCAGCTCGAATAGCAGCACGCCGAACGCGTACACGTCCACCTGCCCGGTGATTTCCTGCCCCATCACCTGCTCGGGCGCCATGTAGTACGGCGTGCCCAGCACGTAGCCCGCGCGCGTCATCGCCAGCCCTTCCGTTTTGGCGATGCCGAAATCCATCAGCTTCACCACGCCGGCGGTGGTGATGTGCAGGTTCTCGGGCTTGATGTCGCGATGAACGATCTTCTGGGTGTGGATGTACTCCAGCGCCCGCGCCACCTGCACCGCGATCTTCAGCTTGCCCTTTACATCGCCGGTGTGTCCGTTGCGGATGGCGTGCCGCAGGTCCTCGCCCCGCAGAAACTCCATCACCATGAAGGGCCGGTGCTGGTCGTCCTCGCCGAAATCGTAGATCGAGATGACGTTTTCATGCGCGATATTGCCGGCCATCCGCGCCTCGGCGAGAAAGCGCGCCTTGGCCTCGGCGTCCTGGCACCCGGCCTCGGTGAGAATCTTGACCGCGACGGTGCGCCCGATCACCGTATCGCGGGCGCGATAGACGTGCGACATCCCCCCGCCGAGAAACTCCTCCAGCTCGTACTTTCCGATGCGCGCGGGTAATTGCATCTACTTCGCCACGGTCGGAACGCACGGCATCCGGAAGTAGTCCTTGTCGAAGATCCGCGGTTCGGCGCTGATGTCGAACTGCACGATGACGGGCTGGTTGGTCACCGGATTGGTAACCGGCCGCTTGGGTTGGCCCGCGCCCAATATCAGATCGATGACCGACCCGCTGCGCCGGTCCGCCTGGGCCACCCACTCGAACACCGCCCACAAACCATCGAAGTTGGGATAGTCGTAATCCTTGCCGCCTTTGAACTTTACGTTCAGCCGCACGCTGTGAGCGCTGCCGGGCCACACAAACGGCTTGGGGCTCGCGGCGGCGGCGCTGAATTCCGCTGCCTGGCCGTCGATCGTCAGGGTGATGCTTTCGATGTCCGCCGAAAGCACCGGCTTCACGTTGTAACCGAAGTGCGGATCGGCCGAACCGTCTTTGAAGGCCACCTCGGTGAATGCCGCGGCCCGGTTCAGCCAGGCCAGAAACGCCGGGTTCAACGGCACTCCCCCACCAGGGTTGGCCGTGACTTGCGATCCCTGGTGGGTCACCACCTTCTTCAGCTCGCCATCCACGAACTGCCAGAGCGCGCCATCCTTCGGCTTGAATACCGAATCGACTTCCGGCAAAGTGGCCGGCGCAGTGGCGTTAGGGCTGAACGGATACTTGGCCAGCACCGGGCTGATCTGCGCGCACAGCGCCTTCCCCTTGCCGTTCAGCTCCGCCGGACCCGCCGATCGCAGCAGCGCCTCCGCATAGGTGATAGGCTCCTCGAGCAATGCCTGCACCTGTTGATCGACGTGGCCCTCCTGGTCGATGGTGAACCCTTGCGCCAGGGTCCTCCATGCTCCTCTCGCCTGCCCGGCCTGTCCTTGCGTCGCCGCCGCTGCCGCCTCGTTGGGCGGCGTCTGGCCGGCCACCGCCTGGATCGAAATCTGAAGCTGTCCCAGGGCCCCCATGTAGCCCTGGTTGGAAGGCGCGATCACGCGGTCCGTGCTTCCCGGCGGCACCACCGATTGCACCGGCTGAAACACGCGCATCACCGTGGGGTCGTCCACCGCGGTATTCTGAGAAGCCAGCGAGATCATCTCCAGCAGCGTCGACTGGTTTCCCGAAAGCACCGCCAGCTTATCGGACGCGTCCTGGAAGTCCGCGTATTTCTGTACCCTTCCGGACCTGACGTAGGCGCGCCACTCCTTGATGAAATCGTTCACGTAGAGCGGCTTGATGTCGAGCGCCAGCCTGGCGAGGTCCACATTCGACGCGCCCTCGTCCCCCAGCACCCACGCCTCGCCCTTCACGTACCGGTCGGGATGCGCGATGGCATCGTTCATGAACTTCCAGCCGTCCTTGGTGAAGGCGCCGAGCACATCGTAGGGATCGACCACGGTTTTGTCCGAGCCGGGAAACTTCCGGTTGAAATTGACCGGCGGGAATTGCTTGTTGGCTTCCGCCAGCATGGCCTGGTAAACCCGCTGCGCGCCTCCCAGCCTCTTGAGGTACTGCTGCGCGCCGGCCACCGTGACCGCTTCGGGGCTGCTGGTGCACGGGTTCTCGATCAGCAGGTCCTGCTGGTAGAAATCGAACTGCCTGCGCGCCAGCGCCTGGCGATCCGCATCGGGTGCCCGGCCGTTCTGCCAGAACCGCATCAGCACGGGAGGAAGCTGGCCGTCGCTTTTCTCGGGATGCGTGGTGGTGATCAGGTAGGATCGCAGCGCCTCGTAGGCGGGCCGGTACTCCTGGTTCGAGCCGGGCAAACCGCGCAGATAGGCCACCATGTTGGCCTGCGTGACCTTGAGCAGAAGCTGGCGGAATCGCGAGCAATAAACCGGCCTGGCCGCGCGATACACGTCGTCGCCGGCGTACAGTCCCCACTTGTAAAAGAACGGCGCGCCGTCGCGGTGATACTTCATCAGGGTCTCGAGCGAGTCGCGCAGCACATCCAACTTCTGCAACGACTCGAGCGGCGCGAACTCCGGACCGGGGAACTCTCCGGGCGGAATGCCCCTGGCCGCATTCCACACGCGCGTCTCGATTCCACGGTTGTTGAAGAATGAAATCGTAAAGAAAACCGACGCCAGGAAACACAGCGCCGCCGCGGCGATGAACAGCACGCGCCGCGCCGTGCTGGTCCTGGTGCTCGAGCCGCTGGCGCCCATGGCCGCCCGGTCGGCGAGCAGGATGTCGTTGAACAGGTGGCTCAGGAAAAGCCACTGCGGCACCTTGCGCGTCGAGATCACGGGCCGCGCCGGCGCTTGCGCCTGCGGCTGGGCGTCGGGCCGCGCGCGGAAAACGCCGGTCGCGCCGGAGGGGGCCGCGAAGCCCTGTTGCTGCTGCTGCGCCGCGGCCGCCACGGGGGCCGCCTCGTTGATCACCACGGGCCGCACACCGGTGAAGTAAAACCCGCGCAAGAACGGTCCCACGGTCAACTGGCTGGGCCGGCACAGGTCCACCAGAAACTGCACCACCGCCGGACGAATCTTGCGGAATTCGCGCGGAAACTCGTAGGCCGACGGCAGCTTGGAAGCATCGGTTTCGCGCGACAGAAACTCCGGGCGCGCATCCGCCAGGGCACGGAACAGCCGCTCGAACTGCCCCGTCAGCCGCGTGGTTTCCTCTTCGGCGAACACGCCCTCGCTGCGCTTGCTGATCATGGGCAGGGTCACGCCGAGCACCTGCGTGGCCTCTTCGTTGTTGAGGTTGCGGACGTACTCGGTGAAATACGGCAGGCGGTCCACCTTGGTGAACAGGGCGTACACCGGCAGGTTGATGCCCATGGCCTGCGAGATCTCGCCCAGCCGCGCGCGCAGAATGCGCGCCGCGTTGGCCACGAGGTCCGTGCTGCCGGGCCGGGTGAAGCTCTCGCAATCGAAACACACCACCGCGGCGCGCGGCGCCTGGCCGCCTTTGGCCACCACGGCGGAGCGGGGCTGAAGCTTCTTCACCAGGCTCCGCCACTTGCCCGCATCGGCGAGCATCTGCCCCCCGGCCTCGACGAAGAGGGACCGCCGCGAGAACCAGAAATTGGCCGTCCGGGTGGGCGCCACATTTCCGCCTACGTACACCTGTCCGGCCACCAGCTCGGGCTCGAGCCCGCAGTGCAGCATGACGCTGGTCTTGGTGGCGCCCGGGTCGCCTATCAGCAGGTACACCGGCAGGTTGGCCACGCGCGCGCCCTTCCCCAGCTTGGCGGCCGCCAGCTTGGCTTCGGCCTCGTGGACGATCACCGCGATGTCGTCGCCGCCGGGCGCATCTCCGGCCGGCATTCCGGCCGCGGCCTTTTGCTTTTCCTTTTTCCGGCTTCGGAGATAGAAGACGAGGAGCACCACCAGCGCCACGACCGCAACGCCCAGGACGATGTAGAGCGGCGTCATAGCTGGGTCCCACCATCCAGGACAATCTTATACGCGATAAAGAGCAGCACCATCACGGCGGCCGACACCACCGCAATCCATCCGAGCTTTCGGACCCACGGATCCGCGCCCACCCGCGCGATTTCCGGCGGCAGCTTCCAGTCCGGCGAGACCAGCCCCAAGCGGCCGCGGATGCGGTGAATCTTGTCGGCGGTGCGGCTCAAGGTCTGCGCCAGGTCGCCCCGGCCTCCCGCGCTGTACTTGCCGCAGAACCCCAGCAGCAGGCAGAGATAAAACACCTCGAGCAGGTCCGCGAGGTCGGCCGAATCGTTCCGCCCCAGCAGCTCGGCCAGCCTCTGAAAGAACACTTCGCCGGCGATGAAGGTGCCGAACAGCTCTTCCTGAAGCGGCTTGCGCAGCCAGTCCTGGAAGATGGGGTTCTGCGAATTCAGCACCGATTCGTCCAGGAAGGCCACCACGGCGAAGGTCGCATCCCTGGCATCGTTGGCGTTGTAGCCCGCGGCCAGCGCTTTGTCGGTGGCCACGCGGCAGGCTTCGCGCATGTGATGACGGAAGGCGTTAGGATCGGTCACGCCCTGCCGGCTGGCGCGCAGGCGTTCGATGGCCGTCAGAGCCTCCTGATAGATCAGCGCGAGGTTCTCGGGCCTGCGGTTATCGGGGGAAGGGGTCATGACTGGCTGTCCAACACCGCCAGAATCTCCACTTCCGGATCAGGAAATTCGCCCGGAACGTAGACTCCGACCTCGCGGGTTTTCACCATGTGGTCCCAGCACGGGCCGGTCCTGCTGAGGCCGAAATACTGGGTCTCGACGCGCGCCGAGACGGCCGCGGGCGGAACCGGCAGATGAGTCAGCGCCATCCCCGGCAGCGCGCGCTTCACCAGCTCGCGCACGAACGGCGGGGTGCAGACCTTGATCAGTTGCGGGGTCTTGGCCATGAGCTCGGCTTCGCCCATGTTGGCGTGGATGGCGAAGACCCAGCGCGCGCGCCCCAGGACGCGCTGGTCGGTGATGGCGCCCTCATAGTAGTAATTGCCCGCGGGCTTCAGCGGTATGGAGATGCAATTGGTCGGGACGATGGTCTCCAGGTGCAGCCGGATGTGCCGCTCCAGCTTTTGGAAGCACTCGCCGAGGTTGTCGTGCTCGTAGAGCGGCAGGTCGCGGGGGTGCGAATCGAGCGCGAAGGTGCACAACGCTCCCGCCAGGCGCGACATGTCGGCGAACAGCTCTTCGGGGTGGCCGCGCTTGGCGAGCAGAAGATGCCGCAGCGTGGGGAGCGCCGAATTGACCGCGTGCAGGAACCAGAAATTGGCGATTTCCCGCGAGGAGAATTCGGTGATGCCGGAGCCGGAAGCGCCTCGCCCGGCGCCCCGCCGGCCGATGTTCTGGCTCTTCTCTCCCAGAATGTCGATCAGCCGCTGGACCATCACCATGAGCCACGGGCTGGCGCTGATCTGCAAGACGGGCGGCACGAAGCCGGCGTCGTAAGCGAAATGGCCGGAGCCATCGCGGACCACGCGGGCCAGCGGGAGGGCCATCGCGTCGCCCGGGGGTTCGGTGTCGAAGACCAGGCGCAGGTTCTTGCGCCCCAGGCGCACGGGCCGCTCGTCGGCGCCGCTGTTTTCGTCGTGCATCACGCGCGATTCGGCCACGTATCGGGCATCGGGGTGGCCTGCGGGCGAGGCCCCATCCTCCAGCAGGCAGTTGAAGCCGTTGGCCTTGCGGGCCGGGATGGTGAGCATCACGGCCACGCCGTCGCGGGTGGGCGGAAACAGCTCGGCGACGGCGCGCGGCTCGGGCAACTGGTCGCTTTCCGGTATGTTGAACGGAAGGCCGTCGCGGAAAATACCGCGGGCGTGCACGAGCGAAACGGTGCCGTTGCGGAGCGCTTCGGCGTCCAGTTCCAGCCCCGCCAGACCGTACGAGGAGAACCACAGGGACGCCGTGGCAAACTGAATCGAATCTTCAAAATACCGGCTCTGTGCCTGGAAATGATGTGGTCCCAGGTACATGCCTTCCGACCACACTACTCGCGAAAGGAGACGCATAGCCCCGCAGCGAATAACTGTACCACTAACATTTGGGTTTTGGGAATCGCATGCGGTACATTTACTGGAGCAGGGGTACTCTGCCTGTGTGACGGGCGGCACATGGACTTCTACAAGAAGTACGAGCTGATCGATCCGCTCCCGGGCCTTGGGACCAGGAGCTTTCGCGCGCGGCAGGTGGCGACCGGGAAAGGCGTCACGGTCCACCTTCTGGTCGGCGGCCGGACACCGGAGAACGAGGCCGTGCTGGCGCGCCTCCGCCGCCTTCCGCCGTACGCGCTGGCGAAAATCGTCGAGGTGGGCGAGAACGAAGGCACGCCTTACGTGGTGACGGCCGCGCCCCCGTTCGTGCACCTGTCCCAGTGGCTCACCGAGCAGGAGCCCACGGCCGACGACCCGAGCCGCGCAGGCACCTGGAAAATGCCGGCGGCGCGTCCCGAGCCGCAGCCGCCCGCCTCCCCACCGCCGCCACCGAAGGTGACACCGGCCGCTTCGGCGCCGGCGCCCGGCGAATTCACGAAAATGTTCCAGGCGGAGGCCAAGCCGCCTGTGGCGGAACCCGGCGAATTCACGCGGATGTTCCAGGCCACACCCGAAGCCCAGGCGCCCGCGCCGCCGCGTCCTTCCGCGGAAGTCAAGCCGCCCGCGCCGCCACTCGCGCCGCCACGTCCGGACGTGTCCACGACCGAGACGATGCAGATCCCCGTGCCGCGCAAGCCCGCGGAGCCGGCGGCGCCGCCCGCCATGCCTTCTCAGCCGGTCGAACCCGCGCCCAAACAGGAACCCGCGCCGGTGCCGGGCGAGTTCACTCGCCAGTTTCACGCGGCGCCGGCGGAGCCCCTGCCGGAACCCGTGCCCGAAGCGGTACCCGCTCCGCCCCGGAAGGCGGCAGACCCAGGCGAATTCACCCGCATGTTCCAGCCTCCGCTGGTGGAGCGGCCGGGGCAAGCCGACTGGCCGGCGCCGCCCCAACCGGCGCCGCAAGGCGAGTTTACCCAGTTCTTCCGCGAGGCGCCGGCATCGCAGTTTTCGGTTCCCGCCGCGCCATCCGCGCCATCCCCGCCACCGGCCTCCGCGCCCTCGCAGTTTCCGCCGGTCTACGCGCAACCCGCACCTCCACCACCGCCTCCCCCGCAGTTTGCGGCGTCTCCCGAAAGACCGCTCCCACCGCCCGCCGCGACTCCCGGGCCATCCGGCGATTACACGCGGATGTTCGGCAATCCGTCGGGCGCGCCGGAGCATCAGTATGGGGCCTCCGCCGGGGCCAGCGACGCCACCGCTGCGTTTTCGGCGCCGGCCGCGCCGCAACCGCGCGCGGGGGTGAGCCCGCAGCAAGGCCCGAGCGAGTACACCATGCTGATCTCCCGGCCCAGCAAGCCGGGGGGCCCCCAGGGCTCGCCGGCCGCGGCTCCGCAGGGCGGCGCACAGCAGCCGATCCAATTCCAGATGCCGATGCCGCAGCCCGTCATGCCGCAGATGCCCCAGGCGCCGCAGATGCCGTACCTGCCGCAGGCCGGAATGACCACACCGCAGATCCCGCAGATCCCACAGATTCCGCAAATCCCGCAGCCGCAGTTCTCCATGCCTCAGGCCACGGTGACGGCGAGCGCCCCCGCGAGCAACCTGCTGCTCCTCGCGATTGTCGGAGTGGTGTCGTTTCTGGCCGGCGTAGTAATCACTTATCTGATGCTGAAGCACTGAGCGGGCGGCCGAAGCGCGCCCGCCTTCGGCGATACTATTACAGGAGGCCTCATGAACTATTACCAGCAGCACCAGTCCGATTTCGTTGAAGGTCTGAAAGCCTTCCTCCGCATTCCCAGCATCAGCACGCTTTCGGAGAACAAGCCCGATATCCTGCGCGCGGCCGAGTTCGCCCGGAACCAGCTCCAGTCCGCCGGGCTGGCCGCCGAGCTGATCGAGGGCGACGGCAATCCGCTGGTCTATGCCGAATGGCTCGGCGCCCCCGGCAAGCCGACGATTCTTTTTTACGGCCACTACGACGTGCAGCCGCCGGACCCGCTGGACGAGTGGAAGTCCGCGCCCTTCGAACCGGAAATCCGCGGCGACGACATCTTCGCGCGCGGCGCTTGCGACGACAAGGGGCAGGTGCTGATCCAGATCAAGGCGGTCGAAGGGCTGCTGAAGACTACAGGGAAGCTGCCGGTGAATGTGAAGTTCCTGCTCGAAGGCGAAGAGGAGACCGGCGGGGAACACATCGAGGCGTACGTCAAGACCAGGCCCCCGCGCCTCAAGGCCGATGCCGCGGTGGTGTGCGACACCGAAATGTTCGCGCCGGGCCTGCCCACCATCTGCGTGGGATTGCGCGGCCTGGTGTACTACGAGCTGTTGGTCGAAGGCGCCAACCACGACCTGCACTCGGGGGTCTACGGCGGCGCGGCGCCCAACCCGATGCAGGCCATGGCCGAGATTATCTGCGCGCTGAAGGACCGCGACGGCCGCATCCTGATCCCCGGTTTCTACGATCGCGTGGAGCCGCCGAGTCCCAAGGAGCGAGAAGCCTGGGCGCGCCTGCCGTTCGACGAGAAGGAATACACCGAGAAGGAAATGGGCGCGCGGGAACTGGTGGGCGAGCCCGGTGTCCCGCTCTTCGAACGCGTGTGGGCGCGGCCCACATTCGAGGTTCACGGCATTCGCGGCGGCTTCACCGGGGAAGGGGCCAAGACGGTGATTCCGGCGCGCGCCTGCGCCAAGATCAGCACGCGCCTGGTGGCCGACCAGCGCCCCGAGGAAGCGGCCGCGCAACTGCGCGCCGCGGTGAAAGCCGCGTGCCCCAGGGGGGTGACGGCCGAGGTGAAGGTGCTGCATTCGGGCGCTCCGTCGCTGACCAATCCCGACAACCGGTTCATTCACGCGTCCGCGGACGCCATGAAGCAGGTGTTCCACAAGGACACCGTTTACATACGCTCCGGCGGATCGATCCCCATCGTCGGGGTGTTCGACCAGTATCTCGGCATCCCCAGCGTCATGATGGGCTTCGGGCTTCCCGACGACAATCTGCACGCGCCCAACGAGAAGTTCCACCTGCCGAATTTCTTCCGCGGTATCGAATCGGTGGCGAGATACCTGGAGATCCTGGGCCAGTAGGCCGGCCGGAAGGCCTCGATCAGATCGACGGACGGCGCGGAGGCGCCGGTGATGGTGCTCGAAGTGTGTCGAGGCGCAGGGGCCTTCGGCGGGATGACAGGATGACGGGGAGATTTCAGGGAGCGGGGGAGCGTCGGGCGGGATGTCGGGATGACAGGATGACAGGGAGTTTTCGGGGACGATGCGGAGGTGGATCAGACGCTTTTGATCGGTGCGGGTGAAGGTCAGGCCGATGCCTTCGGCATCCAGGCTTTCTACGATTCGTTTCAGACGCTTGGAGAGTTCCTCGGGACACGACGGACGGGCCGATTCCGGGAGCGCGGCCAGGAGTTCGCCAGGGGCGCCGGTCCACTCGCGGCCGGGACAGGATGACAGGAGATTTTGAAGAGGCGCGATCAACGGGTGGGGGCGATGGACGGTCTCGGATAAGGCGGCGGCGACTTCCTGTTCGGTGAGATCGAGGACGGGGGCGGCGGCCTGGACCCAGGCGGCCAGGCCGAGATCGTCGGGGCGGGTTGCCTGATGGGCGAGGGCGCGGCTGACGGCGTCATAGAGGGCGGCCAGGGCGGAGGGGAC
>Ga0316363_10000400_pt1 | contig 60597 bp, 62 predicted proteins | sample Sb_taG_3_FD_200459 | JGI IMG/M metagenome (GOLD analysis project Ga0316363, IMG submission 200459) | Peat soil microbial communities from Weissenstadt, Germany - Sb_50d_a_PC metaG (v2) (version 2) | ecosystem: Environmental > Terrestrial > Soil > Wetlands > Peat | place: Germany: Weissenstadt...
CCGTGCCGGCGCCACGGCCGACCCCTTCCCCCAGCCAGGGAGCCTGATGTCGCGGCCGGGGGTGACGCTTGGCGCGACTTTCGGTCCTTCGCCATCTTCCCTGAGCTAACGGTTCAGTATAGCTCTTGCTGAAACATGTGGTGCCGAGACAGTCGAATTTCCTCCCCGCAGTGAACCCGGTGTCTTAGCGGAGGGCGCGGCAGGCGCGCGACGATGCCGTCAAGTATTACAGTCATCGCGTTAGAGTATGGGAATGTCCAATATTTTGATCATTACGGGCGACGGCGGAGAATCCTATGAGGCCCTGTACGCGAAGCACCGCTTCGAGGAGGAAGGCTGGATGGCGGCGGTTGCGGCTCCATCCCGACGGCGGCTCAACCTGGTGATGCACGATTTCAAGCCGGGATGGGACACGTATATCGAACGGCGTGGTTACAGGCTGGAGGCCGACTTGGCGTTCGAGGACGTGAAAGTCGAGGAGTACGCCGCGGTGCTCGTTCTGGGAGGCAGGGCGCCGGAGTACCTGCGGAACAACGCCAAAGTGATCGAGATCGTGCGGGAGTTCGATCGCCAGGAGAAATGGGTCTTCGCCATTTGCCACGGCGTGCAAGTGCTGGCTTCGGCCGGCCTGACGCGCGGCAAACGGGTGACCTGCTATGAGCACGTTCGTCCGGAAGCGGAGCAGGCCGGGGCCACGTTTGTGGGCGAGCAAACAGTGTGTGACGGGCGCATCGTAACGGCGCAGACGTGGCAGTCGCACCCCTCCTTCTATCGCGAGATTTTCGCCCAGCTTTCGGGCAAAGCAAGTGCCGCTCGATCCTGAGGTCGCCGCCCTGCTGGAGCGGCAGAAGAGTCTCCCGCCTCGCTCCTCCCTGGATGTCGCCGGAACCCGCGCGATGCTTCGGCGGGCCGGCGCGCTGGCCGGCGAACCGCCGACGCTGCCGAGGGTGGAGAATATTCGGCTGCCCGGGCTCTTAGGAGCACGGCAGTATTGGCCCTCCACGAAGGACGGGCAGCCCATCGTTATGTACTTTCACGGAGGCCGGTTTTTCAGTGGCGATCTCGAAAGTCACGGCACAATTTGCCGGCTGCTGGCGATCGCGGCGGGTTGCCGCGTCATCGCCGTGGACTACCGGCTAGCCCCGGAACATGTCTTTCCCGCGGCGGCCGAGGATGCATGCCGGGCCGTCGAGTGGCTTTCCAATCAGGGGGTGCCGGTTGGATTGGCGGGCGACAGTGCCGGAGCCAACCTGGCCGCGGTAGCCGCCCTGGCTCACCGGGCCGCGGACTTACGGTGCCAGGTACTGATTTATCCCATGATCGACGCTACGTGCGGTTCGCCTTCGTTCACCGAATACGCCGATGGTTACGGGCCGGCAGCAGTCGATATGAAGCGGGGCTGGTCGGAGTACCTGCCGGAAGGAAGCGACCCGTGCGACCCGCTGGCTTCGCCGCTCTATGCCCGAGACACCACCGCGGTAGCGCCGGCATTCATATTGACCGCGGAGTACGACACGCTTCGAGACGAAGGCGAAGCCTACGCTCGAACTGATGGAGGCCGGCAACGCGGTTCAAGCACGACGGTACCTTGGCGCGATACACGGGTTTTTCGCTATGCCAGGTATCCTGCGCCTTGCCCGACAGGCATTGAACGACGTTGCCGAGTTTCTCAGGTGCCGCCTGGGAGTGCGGGATTCGATTGACGCGGAATAACAATATTTCCTTCGAAGTTACGCACGAGATTCCGGGTAACGGGCGGACAACGAAGTTCGAGGGTGTGCTTTTTCGCCCCGTTATCTCGGCCGCCTTCGCCCGACCTCACCGGCAGCTTGCAGTAAAGCACAGGTTCTTGCTGAAGAACGGAATTACATGATTCTGGAAGCGGTCGGCGACGGCGCTGGTATGGGTGCCGTTGTAAACCTCAAAGCTGTTAGCGATCCCATACGTGTCCAGGATGTCATGCAGTTTGTTCGCGCCGTCGCGCAAGCCATCCTGGTCGCCAACGTCTATCGCAATGGCACGATACTGCCGCAAATTGCCAACGTACTGATCGATGAAGGCCAAAGGAGCGTTGGCCGCCCATTTGGCGATCACATCCTGCTGTACCACTCCGTCCTTCGTCGGCAGATCGAGGTACAGCGGCGGATTCTTCGGATTGGGCGACCAGGCTGCGGCAGAGGCAAGCTGGGCTCGGAGGCCGAAAGGCAGGCTGCCTGAATCCGCTGGTGTCTTCACAGCCTCGAGGGCCTTGTCATTGGCAGGGTTCGCAGGTCCGGCGCCGCGGGGGGCCAGACAGCACGGGCTCATGCTGTAAAGGCTGCCAAACACGTCGGGGTGCTTCATGCCAATCCGTGTCGCTCCGTAACCGCCCATGGAATGCCCTGCCAGTCCGCGGCTTGCACGGTTAGCCATGGTCCGATAGTGCGCGTCGATGTAGGCGACTACGTCGTGCGCGATGAATGCCTCAAAGTCACCGGTAGTTGCCGCGCTGGAATACATCGACCCGTTGTGCACAGTCTTGGAATCGGGCAGTACCACGATCATTTCCTGCGCGCCTTGTGCAAATGCGCCCTCGATGGTTTGGGGCACATGGATCTCCTGCGACCATTGTCCGGCGCCGATGGAATACCCGTGCATGGCGTAGACGACCGGATAGCGCCGGGTCTTCGCAGTAGCGTAACCGGGCGGCAGGAAGACAATCACTTCGCGGTCGACGCTATTTCCTTCGAGATTGCCTTCCAGGGCAGCGCCGTGAACCTTGATGTGCTCCACCTTTACGGGCTTGGCGCCGGACACGGCCGGAGGAACTTGTGCCGGCGCTGAAACCGCCAGCCCGAGCATTAACAGCTTGTAGAAGATATTCGTTTGCATCGTCATCGGCTCCGCGCGGAGTTCTCAACATAACATTCGCAGCAGGCGAATGAGAGGATTCCGGATAACATTATCCTATGGCGCTACGGCTCAAAACATGGCCTTTCGCATCCCTATGGTGGAGCGAACGTATCGAGTGGCGCCCGGCCGGAGAACCGCCCGATGGCGGGGCTCTCGATGGGAGGGATGCAATCGTTCCTGACCGTCCTCTCCAACCTCGAACAAGTTCGCGTACCTCGGCGGCCTCAGCGGCAGCGGCGGATTCGACCCGAAGACCTCGAATGACGGCGTGTTCGCAGATGCCGCCGCGTTCAACAAGAAAATCAGAGTGCGGTTTCTGGGAATCGGCTCCGTGGAAGGCCCGGGCACGAAGAGTTTCCGCGAAGAGTTGACCAAGGCCGGGATCAAGAACGTCTATTTCGAGTCGCCTGGCGCGGCCCAAGAGTGGCCGACGTGGCGCCGGTGTCTGAACGATTTGGTTCCAGGCTCTAGGTGATCGGCAGCCCTCCCTAAGCCGCAGTGCGCTAATCTGAGCAGCATCGGCCGGCCGTCATACGGCTGCACGGAAAGAACATCATGAATAACCGGTCGATTCCTGTTTTAACCGCCTTCTTACTGACTGCTCTGGCGACGGTCCTGCGGGGCCAGGCGCCGGCGACGCTCAACGTGGAACTGAGCCGCCCGAAAGCGCCAGTGAGCCCCACGCTGTACGGTCTGATGACCGAAGAGATCAATTACTCCTACGACGGCGGGTTATACGCGGAACTGGTCCGCAACCGCACGTTCCGCTCCGATTGGTCAGGCATGCTGAACTGGTTCCTGATCGAAAAAGGGACGGCGTCGGCGAAGATGAGCATCGAACCGAAAGGAGGGCCATCGGCAGCGCTCCCGTCAAGCGCCAAACTCGAGGTGACGAAAGCCGATGCTAACAGTCCGGCAGGTCTCCTCAACGAAGGCTATTGGGGAATCGCCGTGCGGCCGAACAGCCGATACACAGGGTCGTTATTTGCCAAGAGCGATTCCGAGGGCCCACTGCCTGTGCGGATTGCGCTTGTGGCGGACCAATCCGGGCAGGTTCTCGCCAAAGCGTCGGTCTCAGTCACTGGCAGCGGCTGGAAAGAGTACACGTTCGAGATGCAGTCCGGGAATGGCGCCGCGTCTTCCGAGAACCATCTCGAGCTGACCATCGACAGACCGGCGACTCTGTGGCTCCAGTTGGTTTCCTTGTTCCCGCCCACATATCACGGCCGGCCCAACGGGAACCGCATCGACATCATGGAGAAGCTGGCTGCCATGCGTCCCGCTTTCCTGCGCTTCCCCGGGGGAAACTACCTCGAAGGCAACCGGATCGAGACCCGTTTCGATTGGAAGAAAATGATCGGCCCGCTGGTCGACCGTCCGACGCATCCCGGCACGTGGAGTTACCAATCCACAGATGGCATGGGCCTGCTGGAGTTCCTGGAATGGTGCGAAGATCTGCACATGCAGCCGTTGCTGGCCATCTATGGCGGATATTCTCTGGGGGGACAGGTGGTGAAACCGGGGCCGGACCTCGAACCCTACGTGCAGGAAGGCCTGGAGGAGATCGAGTACGTCACCGGCGGAACCGATACGAAGTGGGGCGCGGAGCGCGCGCGCGACGGGCATCCGGCTCCGTTTCCGCTTCGGTACGTGGAGATCGGCAACGAAGACAATTTCGACCGGACCGGAACCTACGACGGCCGGTATGCTCAGTTCCGCAAAGCCATCAAGGGGAAGTACCCCAACATCCAGGTGATCGCCACCATGCCGGTGAAAGGAACGACTCCCGATGTCGTCGATGATCACTACTACAAGCGGGAGCAGGGAATGTTCGACGAAGCGCGCCATTACGACAATACCGACCGCAACGGCCCGAAGATTTTCGTCGGCGAATGGGCCACCCGGGAAGGAACCCCGACCCCCAACCTCGGCGCTGCCTTGGGCGACGCCGCGTTCCTGACCGGCCTGGAACGGAACAGCGACGTGGTCGTGATGGCGGCATACGCGCCGTTGTTCGTCAATGTGAATCCCGGCGGGATGCAGTGGAGTTCCGACCTGATCGGCTACGATACGTTGAACAGCTACGGATCGCCGAGCTACTATGCACAGGTGATGTTCGCTTCGTGCCTGGGCGATCACACGCTGGATTCCTCCGTTTCGGGAACCGGCGACAAGTTCTTCTACTCCGTGACCGCGTCCCCGAACAAGCTATGCGTGAAGCTGGTCAACGCCAGCTCGGCCGAGCAGCCGGTCACGATCGCGCTGAACGGGCTCGGCGCGGGAACGCATACGGCTCGCATCGACACGCTGAAGGCAAACGCGACTTGGGCGACGAACACTATCATCCATCCCGAGCGCATCGTGCCCGTCAAGTCCACCACGAGCATCAAGGGCGAGCGCCTACAGCACGTGATGCCCGGTTACTCGATTCAGGTCGTTCAAGTCGATCTGAAATAGAAGAGCAGGAGGCGGCACTGGGTTCCGAGCACTAGCGTTTCACGGTATCCAGCCTGCCGATTCCGTGTCGCGCCGGCGGCTCCAGTTGGCCATCGATCACGATGACAACCTGACCACTACAGCGAACCTCATATCGCCTCCTTACTCCTGAATTCCCGCCTCGACGCCGGAATTTGCATCCTAACGCGAATCGTGGAACAACAGCGGCGCGTACTTCGAAAGGTACACTTGCCAGTTTGGCCAGCTATGTCCGCCGCCCGACTGGTTCCAGACGTGCTTCACGTTCTTCTTCGTGAGCAAGTCGTCCATCGCTTTGACGCCGTTGTAGCCGGGGTCCTCGGTGCCGCAGCCGATCCACAGGACTTTGAGCTTCTGATTCAGCAAAGCCGGATCCGCTTTCTCCCATTCGGTGCGATTGCCGCCGCCGCTGAACGCGGCGATGTACGCAAACTGGTCGAGGTTGTGAAGCCCGATCGACATCGACTGGCCGGCGCCCATCGACAATCCCCCGATCGCCCGGTGATTGCGATCGGTCAACACGCGATATTTGCCTTCGACCAGCGGCTTCACCGCCGTGAGCAACTCCTTTTCCATGGCTGCCGGGTCATTGGTGGGCGGCGGAGTACCGGACGCCGTCTTGATCTCCCGCGGCACGTGGCCATAAGGCATCACCACAACCATCGGTTTGATTTTTCCGTCGGCGAGAAGATTGTCCATGATCACGTTGGCACGTCCGGTCCAGGTCCAGGATGCTTCGATTTGCCCATTGCCGTGCAGCAGGTAAAGGACCGGATACTTCTGTTTGCCGGATTCGTAACCCGGAGGCGTGTAAACGTAGACCATGCGCTCGGCGTTCAATTGGGCGGAATCATAGAACTCCACGTAAACCGTCCCGTGCGGCACGTGCCGTTCTTCGATCACCGCCTTCTCTCCGCCGGGCACGATGAAGAGGCTGGTCGGCCCCCAACGTCGCGTTTCCAGGTTGGGATTAGAAGGATCGGGCATTCGCAGACCGCCATCGATCGCGTACCCGTAGGTGTAGAAGCCCGGAGCAAGCGGGCCCACCGTCAAACTCCACACTCCCTTCTCGTCCCGCTGAAGCGGCATGGGTTTCTTGATCACCTCCAGAATGCCCGGAGATCTCCGCGGCATTCAGGCAGCAATTCAGGCAGCAAATGCCGATCAGCAGAATCGGCTTTCCCATCATTCGCTCCCTAAGGGAACCAACTCATGAGGTCAGCGCCCTGGTCGGTGGGTACGCGACCCTGTTCCCGGAACCCACCAGTTCTGCAGTCAGGCAGTATATCCCGAAACTACGATAGCACGCCAAGTGGGTGCGGGCTAGGTTTGGAACGGTGTCGTGTGTTCAACACTAATGGAATCTTGTGGTTGCTCGCAGAAGAAGGCTCAGTGCCAGCGGCTTTTAACGGTTCGGGCTAACGGTTAACCGCGCCCCCCTTATGCCTTGAGAACCGGATATCGTACCAGATCTGGTCAGCGTGGGAACTTGTGTGTCACAATATCCCAGGCCAAGGGTGGGAGTTACGTCCATCAAGCCTATCCGCAGCCGTGGGACGAGGAATTACCGTTCCTCCAGCGGCGGACACTGCCCAGGGCCGGCCGGGGGGATGGTGGGAACCGGAGAGGGGAATCGAATGCCGATAGCTGTTTGTACGGCATTCACGTTTGCATCGTCCTGCTGGTGTGTGGGCAGAACGAAACTGCACCATTACCGCTGTGCGGCCGACCCTACAGGGACCGCCATCGCCGGCGGCGTGCACGGTGGTTGCACGTGTATACACCTGGCTGCACATCAGCCCGCCTCGAACCGAACGGGAGCGTTTCTCGGGGTATTGACGTGTGGTACATTGTCAAAGGCTGATTGGAACCGGGGACTCACCCAAATGGGCCTAGCAAACGTGCCGGTACCGCGTCACAAGGAAGCTCCTGCGGCGGCTGCAGTGGCGCGAGAGGAATTGGTGCGGCGCGTGGCCTCCAGCAGCACCTTTGAGAGGTCGCCTCGGCTGCGAGCTTTCTTCCTTCACGTGTGCCGGTGCGCCCTCGACAACAAGCCGGAATCGGCAACCGAGCAGCAGGTCGGCATTTGCGTATATGATCGGCCGCCCGGCTACAACCCGAACGAAGACAACATTGTCCGCTCGCAAGCGCGGCTGCTGCGAATGAAGCTGGAGCACCACTTCGCCAATGAGGGCAAGGCCGAAGCGATCGTTATCACCATCCCGAAGGGCAGGTATCTACCCGTCTTCGAGGCGCGTTCCGAAGAGGCGGTGATCCTGCATGGTGTCCCCCCACCAGAGCAGCGCAAGCCTCGCCGCTTGCTGCAGATCCTTGTGGGAGTGGCCGTACTATTCGGACTCGTGATTGTCTGGCTTGGCTACCTCTTGTCCAAGTCGGCAGCCCCCACCGCACAGGCTTCGGTCGCTCCCGCGGTCCCGGACACCCGCTCAGAACCCGGCGAGGCAAACACGCCATCCAAGACCCAACGGGTCGCGTTAGCCCCCGCCGCCGGCGAAATCCGTATCGCCGCCGGTCATGCCGGGGCTCCTTACGTGGATGTGTGGGGGCGCCGTTGGGAAGCTGACCGTTACTATGAAGGAGGCGTTCCCCATCCTGGTCCGCGGCATTTCTTCCCCCCTGTGGCCGATGAGGGCCTGTTCAGAACCATGCGGGAAGCCATCTCCGCCGATATGACGGTCCCGCAATCGCAGCGTCAGGTTCGTTACGACATCCCAGTGCGCTCAGGCGTTTACGAGCTGAGGCTCTATTTCGCCGATCCCCAAAGGCAGCCGGATGGAGACCAGCAGGAGGACGCCCAAAACTACCGCCATTTCCAGATCAACCTGAACGGACATCCGTTGCTGGTGGACTTGGATCCGGTTGCGGACGCCGGTTTCGGCGCGGTCGACGAACGTGTTTTCAAAGATGTGTACCCAGCGCCAGACGGCAAGCTCCACCTGGAGTTCCTTTCGAGTTGGGGGAGGCCGGCATTCGTGAGTGCGCTGGAACTTACCCCGGGCACGCCGGGAAAGCTGATACCGATCCGGCTTTCCGCCCATCAATCGGGTTTTGTAGATGCCGCCGGCACACACTGGAGCGGGGACAATTACTTCATCGGCGGGCGCACTATCCTTTATAATAATCCCAAAACCGGGCCGAAGATCCCCGCTCTTTACACCGGAGAACGGCACGGTAATTTCAGCTACGCGATCCCCGTTGCGCCAGGAAGCTACACAGTTAAGCTCCATTTCCTCGAGTCGTTCTTCAGCCCTTTGATTCCAAACGCAGACTGCCGGGGCGCTGGGTGTAGAGTATTCGATGTTACGTGCAATGGCGTCCTGCTGTTGCAGGACTTCGATATTTTTCAAGCAGCGCCTGGGGCGTTTCGGCCTGTAGTCCGCGAATTCCACGGTTTGCATCCCAACGGCCAAGGCAAACTGCTCCTCTTTTTCTCGCCGAAGGCGAATTACGCCGAGGTCAGGGCGATAGAAGTCATTGACGAAGCGAGGTAGCCTCCTTCCCGTCCAGCCTGTCTCTCTTCCCGAAAGTTGCCTGCGATTGTCTCCGGATGTGTGCGTCCCGCCAGCGGTCGTCTCGCTCTGGCGCTACTGAAAATGGAATTTCGCCAACTGTCGCGGGCGTCGGCTTGAAGGTCGGCGCTGATCGCACCGTGACATTCATGTGACCACACCGTGATCTCCACTCGTAACACCCCTATAAGGAATGGTCGAAACTGACTAAAATTGGTCGAAACTGATTAAAACATCGTTGGTTTGGGGTCTGATGGAGTTTAAGAGCTTCTAGTGTATCTAGAAGGGGACAGTCCGGACCTGGAGAGCAGTTTCGTTACATTTGTCCGCACTGTCTCGAGCGGCACGTGGTCAGCGCCTAGGCCCTTTGCCTTGAGTCTTACGACAGAGAAAATCTTTAAGGAGACACACATGCGCAAGTTGCTTTTTGCGACAATAGCAAATCCCATGTTTCGGATATCCTTGCCGCTGATGCTTGGTCTCGTTCTGTTGGTCACAATAGCGTACGGTCAGGGAACCGCAACTCTAGTGGGAACCGTGACTGATCCGAGCAGCGCCGCTGTCCCGAACGCCAAGGTCACGATTACAAACACGGATACTGGACTTAGCCGTATTACCGAAACTAACGCCACCGGCAGCTATGCCGCCCGCGAACTCGCGATCGGACACTACGTCGTTCGCGTGGAACTGGCGGGGTTTAAAGCGTACGAACGGACTGGCATCACGCTCAACGTGAACGACACCTTGCGCGCCGACGTGGCCCTCCAGGTCGGCGAGTCCAAAGAGAGCATCACCGTCGAAGCCAACGCGGTTCAGGTCCAGTCGGACACCAACGAGGTCAGCCAGACCATTACCGCAGCCCAAGTTGCGGATCTGGCAACCAATGGCCGCAACGTCATCCAGCTTGCGGCTTTGGTGCCTGGCGCGGCATCCAACATTCCGGATTTCGATACACCGATGGCTCAAACCCAAAACCGGGCCATCCAGTTTAACGGCCAGAGGTCGGACCACAACAACTGGTTGATCAATGGCGGAGAAGCGTACGACCGTGGCGGCGGAGGTATTCTTATCGTCTCCCCGTCCCAGGATTCCCTCCAGGAATTCAAAGTGATGACGAGCAACTACGCGGCCGACTTGGGCCAGTCGTCAGGCGGCATGATCACCATGGCCACGAAAAGCGGCACGAAGCAGTTCCACGGTGGCCTTTGGGAATACGTCCGCAACGACGCTTTCGACGCGAACACGTTCTTTGCGAACCTGAATGGGCAGCACAAACCGGAACTCCGTTACAACACGTTTGGGGGGAACATCGGGGGGCCGGTCCCGAAGATCGGCCATGAGAAGAAGACCTTCTTCTTCTATAACCAGGAGTGGCGCAGGGAGGTCAACGGGAACCAGATCAATGCGTCGTCGGTTCCCACGGCCGCGAGAGGCGGCGACTTCAGTTACCTCTTGCCCGCCAATGGTTGCACGGGCGGCAGTTGCGTGCAACTCAAAGTGCCGCAGACCACGGACCCTGCGCAGACCGCCAAGCTTGCTCAATACGGGCTCACCCCCGGCGGGATCATTCCAAACAATGTAATTCCAAGCGGTCTGATCGATTCCAACGCCACCGCGCTGTTGAAGGCGGGCCTCTTCCCCGCGGCCAACGCTGCCAATAATCTGTATTACGCGGTGGTCAATCAACTGACCTTCTACCGTGAGGAGACCTTCCGGGTCGATCACCAGATCGGGAGCAAACTGAACTTGATGGGTTCGCTCCTCTATGATAACGGCAGTCAGACGCAATCCCCCCCGTTGTGGGCTGGCGGCACGTATGCGACGGCGGGCTCGGTCATGGCCGTCCCGTCCTGGGCCGGTGTCGTGCACGCCACCTATACCATAAGCCCCACCCTGCTGAATGAGGCGGCGTTCAATTTCAACGGCAACGACCTCAACATCACCGACTTCGGCCTCTACCAGAAACCGTCCGGATACACCGTGCCGAACTTCTTCCAGGCGAACAAAGACAACAAACTGCCCGGGATAAGCATCGGGTCTCCCTACAATATCAGTTACACCCCGGGGTGGTGGCCCTGGTACAATACCTGGCGTAGCTGGCAGCTGAAGGACGATGTCTCCTGGAGTCACGGCAACCACAACCTGAAGTTCGGCGCCTCCTTGATGCACACCCACAAGTGGCAGCAGTTCCAGTTAAACGCCGGCGGGCAATTCAATTTCAGCTCAGCGGCCACCGGCAACGGAATGGCGGACTTCCTGATGGGTTTCGCCTCTTCGTACAGCGAACCAGCCAGTGTGGATTTCGTCCACATCTCAACCAACAACTATAACGTGTACGCCATGGACGACTGGCGGGTCAGCAACCGGTTGACGCTCAACCTGGGTATCCGTTGGGAAGGCATTCCCCATGCCTTCGATACCGAACACACGGCGTCTAACTTCTATCCGAACCTCTACAACCCGGCGCAAGCGGCGACCTTCCTGCCGAGCGGCGCCTTGGACACGAACGGTCCCGGATTCGCCACCGTTTCCGGCATTGCTCTGTCGAGCGTGAAATTCTACCTGAATGGAATCGGCATAGCCGGACGGAACGGAATTCCCGATGGTCTGGTGAATAACCATTGGGACACTTTCGCCCCGCGCATCGGGTTTGCCTACGATTTGACGGGACGCCAGAAGACCATTCTGCGCGCTGGAGCCGGGATGTTCTATGAACGCATCGGCGGCAACGAGGAGTACAACATGGGCCAGAACAATGTTCCGTTCGCTTATCAGCCCGCCCCGACCAACGTATACTTCGACAATCCCTCCACCAGCTATACGAGCGGCCAGACGGCGGCTACGCCGTACTTTCCTGCCAATGTAACGACGGTAGACCAAGCTTACAAGATCCCCACCGCGATTCAGTGGAGCTTGGGAATCCAGCAGCAGTTGCGCGAAAACGCCGTGTTGACCGCGTCCTACGTCGGTAACTCGAATTATCACCAGTCGGAAGGCATCAACATCAACACCCTCGCCCAGAACGATCCTAACCGCCTGGGCGTTTGCGGCGGCACTTGCGGTTACACCGGAGCCGCCTTGAATGCCAACCTCTACCGGCCCTATCAGGGCTGGGGAACCATTGCCCCCATGGTGCTCGGCGCAAACTCCAACTACAATTCGTTGCAGGTCGGCTTCCGGGTCACGGCTTGGAAGAACCTGACGCTCAACAGCACCTACACCTGGTCGCATGCCTTCGACATTATCGACGGTGAGATCTTCTCCAACATTGACAATCCTTTCAATGCCCGTTGGGACTATGGTCCCGCCGGTTGGGACCGACGGCAGATCTCAATCACGAGCTTCATCTACAAGATCCCGTTATTCCAGCGATCAGGCAGCCAGGCACTGAGAACGTCGCTGGGCGGATGGGAGCTTTCCGGCATCGCAAACTTCGAATCCGGAAACCCGGTTAGCGTTGGCGGTGGCCCCGATAACCTCGGATATGGTGGCGGCACCAGCAACCGCGCGAACATCGTCGCGCCGGTCACCTATCCGGGAACTCGGTTCCAGTGGTTCAGCACCTCGTCGTTCGCGAAGCCGGGACCGCTCCAGTGGGGCACGGCCGCCAGGAACGACGTGGTCGCCCCGGGACGCAACAACTGGAACGTGGCAATGTTCAAGGCGTTCCAGATTAAGGAGAACGCCCGGTTCGAGTTCCGGGCCGAAACCTTCAACACCTTCAACCATACGCAGCTCGGTGGTCCCAGCACGAGCGTGACCGCTAGCAACTTCGGACAGATCACGAGCACCTTCAACCCGCGCACCTTCCAGTTCGGGGCGAAGTTCCTGTTCTAATCGAACAGAACCCCTGCGCCCGTTCGCCTACCGCGGCAGGTAGGCGAACGGGCTTCGTTGTTTTGGCACCATCGTTGACACGGGTCCGCGCCTTCGTAGAAAATCGGCAAAGAGCTAATCACATGCTCCCGGTTGCCATACGGTTCTTGAGTCTGGTGCTCCTGGCGGCCCAAACCGGGACGGCAGTTCCGGACGCCGTGGAGGAAGCATCGCGCGGTACGGCCTTGGCCCGCGAGGGGAAGTACGACCTCGCCATCGAGCACTACAAAGCGGCCTTGCGCATGGATTCCCGTTTGCCGGGACTGCAACTCAACCTGGGGCTTGCATACTTCAAGTCCAACCATCTCCGCGAAGCGGCCGCGGCATTCGAAGAAGCTGTGCGGGCCGATAGCGGCAGCTTCCAGGCCCGCGCTCTTCTCGGTATGAGCTACTACGGCTCCAGCCGGTACCGGGACGCCGCGGCGCAGTTGAAACTCGCTTCCGCGGCGCAGCCGGACAACCTGGAACTCCGTTACACCTTGGCGCAGAGCTACCTATGGTCGGAACAGTATCCGGAAGCCCTGCGTGAATTCCAGTTCCTGCTTTCCAAAGACCCGGATTCCGCGCCGGTTCACATCCTCTTAGGCGAGGCGCTCGATGCATCGAACCGGACGGAGGCCGCGACTGCGGAGTTTGAGGCCGCGGTAAAGGCATCGACTGTGCCGGCCGACGCCCACTTCGGGCTGGGATACCTTTACTGGAAACAGCAGCGGTACGAGGAGGCGTGCCACGAATTCGAAGCCGAGCTGACGGCTCAGCCGCAGCACGCGCAGGCTTTGGCATACCTGGGCGACTCCGAGATGCAAGCGGATCGCGAAAAGCCGGCCGAAGCGCATCTCCGGCGCGCGCTGGCGTTGAATCCTGACATCCGGCTGGCCCAACTGGATCTTGGAATCCTTCTGGCCGCAAGAAACGATTCCGGCGAAGCCGCCCGCCGTTTTCGAGAGGCGATCCGGATCGATCCGTCCAAGCCCGATGCTCATTACCGTCTGGGCCGCCTGTGGAGTTCGTTGGGCCGCGAGCGGGAGGCGCAGGACGAGTTCGAAAAGGTGAAAAAGCTGGCTGCCGAGGAACCTCCGCCGCCGCTCATCCGGCTTCCCGGGCGGCCGCTTCCGTGAATCTCTCATACAAGCGCATTGCCTGCGTGTTGACGATAGCATTGGCGGTCGTGTGGGCAATCGTATTCGGACAGAAAGCGCCAGCGCCCATCCATTTCAAATACCAGGCGATCGGATTCCGCCTGGATAGCTGCGAAACTCCCCGCCGCCATGCGCCCGAAACGATGGCCGGCGGTGTGGCGGTGTTGGATTACAACAACGACGGACACCTGGACATTTTCTTCACCAATGGAGCCGACATTCTATCGTTGAAGAAAACCTCTGCGAAGTACTCCAACCGACTTTTCGAGAACGACGGCAAAGGCCACTTCAAGGATGTCACTACCAAGGCCGGCCTTGCTGGAACGGGGTACGACAATGGGGTTGCCGTCGGCGATTACGACAACGACGGCCGCGAGGATATCTTCGTTGGCGGCGTGCATGGCAATCACCTGTACCACAACGATGGCGGCACCTTTACCGATGTCACGGCCAAGGCCGGACTCGCCGCGCCTGACCCGCAGTACGGCCCGTTGTGGTCGGTCGGAGGCGCCTGGGTGGACGTCAACAACGATGGCCTGCTCGACCTTCTGGTGGTGAACTACCTGGCATGGGACCCGAATACGGAGCTGTCCTGCGAGGCGGCGCCGGGCCAACTGGATTACTGCCACCCGAAATTCTATAAGCCGACCCCCAACCAGTTATTTCTGAACAACGGCGATGGGACTTTCCGCGACATTTCGGAAGAATCGGGAATCCGGGCCCATCCTGGAAAGGGAATGGGAATCGGAGTGGCGGACTACGATCAGGATGGCCTGATGGATTTCTTCATCACGAATGACAAGATGAACAATTCGCTCTTTCACAACAAGGGCGGCGCCCGTTTCGAAGAAATTGCGTTCAAAGCCGGCGTGGCCTTAGCCGAAGACGGGAGATTCATCTCGGGAATGGGTGTGGACGCCCAGGACATCGATAATGACGGCCTGCCGGACATCGTTTTCGTGGCGCTCGACGGTGAGATGTTCCCGTTCTTCCGCAACCTTGGCAAGCGCGGCTTTGCCGATGCCACCCGAAGCAGCGGCCTCGCCCGCCTCACTCTTCCCATGGCGGGATACTCCCCCACGATTGCCGACTTCGACAACGACGGTTGGAAAGACATCTTTGTGACGCGCGGGCACGTGCAAGCGCTCGGATCCGCATCGAAGATCCAGATCGATCAGCCCAACACGGTCTTTCGCAATTTGGGCGGCGCGAAGTTTCAGGCGCTGACAGAGGAAGCGGGTTTGTCAGCGCAACCGCCCGCGCGGCATCGCGGATCCGCGGTGGGAGACCTGAATGCCGACGGCCGCCTGGACGTGGTAACAGCCGCTTTGAGCGCACCTGCGGAGGTATGGCTGAACGACAGTCCCGGGGATGCGCATTGGTTGGAACTGAAGCTGGAAGGTACGGCCAGCAACCGCGACGGAATCGGCGCCCGAATCAAGGTGACGGCAGGCGGCCGCGTGCAGTATAGCCACGTTTCGTTCGCTGCCGGATACGCTTCGTCGAGTGCCGCTCCCACACACTTCGGACTCGGTCCGGCGGCATCCGCCGGCCTGATCGAGATTCGGTGGCCCTCGGGTATTGTGCAGGAACTCGAGGATGTCGCGGCTGATCGGGTGATCCGGGTGAAGGAGCCGTCCCGGAACTGATTTTCCGCCGTGCCGAAAGCCGCAGTGGCGCTAGTTGCCGCGATTGCCGCCCCGTCCAGCACCGGCATCGATGCTGTCGACATGCTTACTCAAATCGCTGGCCACGCCCACAATCATGAATTCCAGTGGTTCGCTGCCGGTGTTCTCGAAAGAATGCACGTCGCCCAACTGAATCGGCACGGCGTCGCCTTCTTTGATCGGGGCGGTCTCGGCGCCTCCGCGCCCCGCGCCAACGGTCGCCGTTCCCGAGCCCTTCATCACGTAATAGAATTCCGCGCCCTCGCGATGCATGTGCGGGCCGATGGAAGTTCCGGGCGGCAGCACCAGATGATCGACGTAAGCCCACGACGTGACGAAGATCGACGGATCGAGCGCGCGGCGGTACTGCACGGTCCCTTTGCCGCCGTTCATCGTGTTCACCGGCCGCAGAAGCGCGCGGTCGAGTCGCATCGTGATGAACTGCGGGAGCGGGTCGAGCGGCACGTCGACGCGCGGATCGTTGAGGTTGAAGGCGTCGTACTGGTCCTTGGCCATCGACACGTTGATGTTGAGCCACTGGACCGGCTTATCGGTCGGGTTGTAGATGGCGTGCGAGTGGCCCATGCGGCAGGGGGCGCCGGCCGGCCCTTTTAACAGTGACGTACGGCCATCGATAGTGAACTGGGCCTCGCCGTCGAGGATGACGAACATCTCTTCGCACCGGTTGTGAAAGTGCGCGCCGATTCCGCTTTTGGGCTGAATCACGCCGCGGTGCAGAAACTGAAGGTTTGGCTCCAGCGTGTGGGCGTCGAACAAGGCCGTGAAGTCCAGGGACCCGGCCCCACCGTGTACTGCCGGGCTGTGCCGGTACTTACTAGCCGTCTGATCTAAATCAGATCTTAATGAATGTACCAAGATTTTGAAGGCTTCAGGCAACTTTTATCTGCGGGAAGGCCTGATAGATAAGTTCATCGAGTTGCGCATCTACGCGATCAAGCGAGGCGCGGAGCGGGAACGGCAAGACGGCGTCGTTGCCCGTGAACATCGCGACGGCGGGACGGAAAACCCTCGCCTCCAGACGCGAGAATAACCGGGCGACCTTCCAACCATAGGGCGTGACGAAATAACGGTGGGTGCGGGGTGGACGGAAAATGAGGCCTTTGAGTCGCAGGCGGCGTAGGTCGTAGGTCATCTGCGCCCCGGTGTATTCGCTGATGGTGACGCCGAGCAGGTCGGCCACCAAGAGCCGCAAGTCGCGATTATGGAAGCCGTCGATCAAGTGCTGAAACAGGGTCAATGCCAGGAACAACGCCATGACTCGGGGTTGGCCGAACTTCAATGCCGGCGCCTTCTCACCGTTTTGGGTAACGGTCGGCTGCACCACGCGTTGGATGCTGTCGCCGCTCAAGCCGCTGTTATGGCTGACGCGTTCGACCTCCAGCAAGCGCCGGTTGATCTCACGGCCGATTTTCTGCAGATAGGGCAGATTGGCCAATCCCTTATTCACGTCGAAGTCCTTGGGATTGCGGAAGGTCCCCTCCGTCCGGCAACCGCGGCCTTCTTTGAAGTACTGCTTCAGGTCGAAGTTCTTGTAGCTGATGTGCAGGCTCGGATGCACGCCGTCCTGGATCACGCGGGTGTGGAACTCTCCCGGCGTTTTCTTGGTCACCACCCGATCGAATACCAACTGCACCCGGTCCGGCCGGCCCAGGTCCAGATTGTCGCGGATGACCTCTTCGAAGAACTCACGGCCCCGCAGGGGCCGGTCGAAGATCTGGGTGAGGCTCACTTCCATCTGCCAAATGGATAGACTCCAATCGTAACCGGCCTGACGGTCTTCCCTCCGCAACGGCAGCGGAATCCGCGCCAGCCATTTGCGGAACACCCGATCGATGTCCTCCGGCCCCAGCGAATCGCAGATCTGCTGCAACCGCTGCGGCTCATCGCACGAAAAGAAGCCATTATCCAGGGCCTCATAGGCGATCCCTTTCTTGTCCAGTTGGCGCTTGGCCCACTCATGGCCGTTCAGACACAGCTTGGTGGACCATGGCGCGTAGCTGCACACTTTGAGGAACAGCGGGCCGAAATCGGCATCGTCAATGTAGAAATAGTAGTGATTGACGTAGACCGTCTTGTCGCGCGTGAACAGGAACTGCCCGTCGATCTTCTTGCCTTGGAAAGCCTGGGCCTTCTCCTGCGCCACTCCCACGAATACTACCCCATCGCGGATCTCACGTTTCCGCCGGAAATCGTTGGCGACATCATCCTTGCGTTCCTTGTGGTCGAACTGGTAGACGGGAACGCGCTCTCGTTCCGCCATCGTTTTCACTGCTTCCCGGAACCTCTCCGTCACCTGCCCCAGCACGACCGACGAAGGAATGGGTTTGCCCAGTTGTTCCCTCATGAACGTCACCAACCCACCCGATGTCGCCAGGGGCCCGATGTAGCCGTTCAGGTACAGCCGGTCCAGGCATTCCACTTCCAACGTCACGTGTCCATCCAGCAGTTCCGGGATACTCGCCATGCCCTCGATTTTATGCCCGGACCGGTGTGTTGCGTTCTTGGCGTCTTGGCGTCTTGGCGTCTTGGCGTCTTGGCGTCTTGGCGTCTTGGCGTCTTGGCGTCTTGGCGAGAGACTATAGAAAGCCGCCATGACGGAAAACGCCATCGCCAAAGAGATCGTGGACGCCGCCTTTCGGATCCACACCACCCTCGGACCAGGCTTACTGGAATCGGTTTACCACGCCGTGCTCGCCTATGAACTTGCTCAGCGTGGACTCCGAACCGTGAGCCAGCAGCCAATCCCGGTCGTCTACGGGACGATTCGGATTGACATCGGGTTCCGCGCTGACCTGATTGTCGAGGATCAGGTGATCGTCGAAATCAAGTCGGTCGAGGTCCTGGCGCCGGTTCACCGAAAGCAGCTTCTGACCTATCTACGGTTGGCCGACAAGCGGCTTGGCCTGCTGATCAACTTCAACGCGGCGCTGATCACGGACGGCATAACTCGTATCGTCAATTGACTGGAAGAAGGGTCTCACGCAAAGCCGCAAGGACGCCAACAACACCAGTGAAACCACAGGATTCCACGTCTTGTCGGTTTGAGGTCGAAGACCTCGCTAGGATGGGGATGCCGAGATGAAGGTCGAGGTAGTCTGCTACTCCGGCTACAAAGGGGATGAGCGTCCGGTTCGTTTCCGGCTGGGTGGTCAGGAGTATTTCGTGGAAGAAATGCTTGACCAGTGGTACGGCCCGAAGGACATATTTTTGAAGGTCAGAGCGAACGACGGCAATGTGTACATCCTTCGGCGCCCCTCTTCTGCGCCTGAAGGGGAATGGAGCCTGGAATCGTTTCGTGACATGAGGCGAGGCGGCTGAGAGGGAATGCCATGGCCTCGACGCAAAGTCCGCTTCGGCTTGCGCACGGATGGACCTTGGTCCGCGGCCTGAGCCTGTCCGAAGCGCTTGTGCGCGAATTCATCCGCCCGGCCGTTCGTGCCGTACCTTCCTCTCTGGTGCGGCGATTGGGATCCTGCCGGATCTCGCTTCCGGCGGAAGTGGCAGCCGGCGTGGCTTCACGATGGACCATCACCAATGGCGGGCTGGAAGTCTCGCTCATGACAGCGGGGATCGAAGAGCATGATGTCGCGATGGTTGCTGCTGTGCCTCGGCCAGGACACAGCATCAATGTCTCGATCCAATCCAGCTGTCAGGCCAAGACGGGACCCCGAGCAGCGCTTTGGGCCCAAGTCCTCATGCCGATGTCGACGGCGCAGGCAGGGTAGTCCAGTGATTTAGCCGCGCGGCCCGCAAAAGGCGATTCTCAGGCCGACCGTTCTCCAGTCCGGTCGCCGACGTGGAGGTGTGCCCTGACGCACGGGAAATGGCTCCCTGGTCCCGCTGATTTCCGGTGATTCTGGTTCCCTCTTACAACGGTGCTCACAATGCTCCACATCTCCACACCTGCTCGTGCTTGCGCAGGGCGGTAGAATGGCCTGCTTAAAGGAGCCATGATAGATGGTAAATCGTAGGGTCTTCCTTCTCGGCTCGGCGGCAGCGGCGGCGGTATCGGCCCAGGATTCGCGACAGTCCGTCGGCACCGGCATGATCGGAGTCGGCAACCGCGGCTCGTACCTCCTCCAGGCCGCGCTCGCGCAACCGAGCGCCAAGATTCTGGCGCTGTGCGACATCAAGCCGGATCGCCTGGACAAGGCGGCCACCGCCGCGGCCCGCGACAACCCGGCCACGTACTCCGACTGGCACAGGATCATCGAACGCAAGGATGTGGATGCGGTGTTCATCGCGACCCCGCCCGACCTGCACTCCGAAATGGCGGTAGCGGCGCTCCGTGCGGGCAAGAACGTTTACTGTGAGAAGCCGATCGGCGTCACCCCGGCGCAGGTGCGCGCGGTGGTCGAAGCCGCGAAGAATTCGAACAAGGTATTCGTGCCGGGCCAGCAACTGCGCTCCATGAAGGAGTACATCGAAGGCGTCCGCAAGATTCGGGAAGGGATTATCGGCGACGTCATCATGATCAAGGCCCAGCGGCATGCCACGGCCGACCTTCCCCACGACGGCACCTCGGGCGACTGGTACTTCGACGTCAACCGTTCGGGCGGCTACCTCATAGAACAATCGGTGCATAACCTCGACCTCTGCAACTGGGTCATCGGCGCGCATCCCCTCCGCGCCACAGGCTTCGGCGGCATCCTGTTCTACAAGAACGACCCGCCGGGACGGACGATCTTCGACTGCGGAACGCTCAGCTACGATTATCCCGGCGGCGTGATGATGTCCTTTACGCAGAATGTGTTTCACCCGCGCGGTTTGCCGAACGGCAACCAGTACATCTACGTCTACGGCACAAAAGGCGCCGTCAACCTGATGGGGACGCCGACGATGTACGCGCTCGCGGACAACAGCCAGCCGATAGTTCTCGGCGAAAAGGCGCAGCCCGACGATCCCCACGCGCACATCGCCGCGTTCTACAACGCCATAGTCAACGGAGGGAGCCTGCCGGCCGATATCACAATCGGCGCGACGGCCGCTCTGACGGCGATCCTGGGCCACCAGGCCATGACTCGCCAGCAAGTCGTGGACTGGCAGAGCATGGGGGTCGAACTGTAATGCCGTGCGGAGCATTGGCCTGTTCGTCTGGTTACTGCTTGCGGCCGTGGCGGGGAGCGACGCCGACCGGCACACCTTCGCGTTGGGCACTGACGAGTTTCTGCTGGACGAAAAACCATTTCAGATGATCAGCGGGGAGATGCACCCGATTCGCCGGCCGGCGTGACTATAACCAATTTCAATGAGAGCCCTGGTGTACGGCGATGTAAATACAGGTAACTCATCAGATCGGCGCAGCCTCTGTGATCTCCCCGCGCACGCGAGGGAAGCGCTGGCCAGGCCGACAGCAAACGATGCAATGCTGAGCCCAAGGACGCCAACAACGGTCCGTCCTTGCGGCGGGTCGACCAGCGGCGCCGGGGCCGCAGTCGAGCACCTGCTCACCGCCCACGAGATGATCCGGCCGCACCTCGGCCAATTGCCCCAATTGCCCCGGATTCTGTTCACAATCGCTGGAACTGGGGTGTATACTCTTCCTCAGACAGGCAACCGAACTGTCCAACCGAGATAAGTTATGAGACTCATAGTGAACGGACTGACCAGAGCACCAGCAGAAACGACCGTTTCTCCTAGTGAGATCGGATCGCAGTGCCGAGGCGAACGCAACGGCTGCTTCAAGTATGACTACGAGTGGGACCAGACCGAGACCACTCTGACCCTCACCTTCAACACCCGAATCCTCATCAGCCAGAACCTGTCGGCAACAGAACTGCAGGAGGTTCGTGAGCATGAGAGCCACCATTTCCAGGACTTCCTTCGCCTCGCTGGCCAACTGCAGAATGCAATCAACCGCGCGTTGGGCGCCAACCGCGATCCAGACATGGATAACCGACTGGCCTGGTTCGACTATGATACCTGTGAGGCTGGAGCTGCATTCCACCGCAGCATCGGCAGAATCCCGGCGATCTGCATCCCACCTGGGGGAGCTCGGCCGGCGTAGTTTTATCGCTCCTCGCAAGCCTGATTCCAACCACAAACCCTCTACTCGTTCAGTGCGGGAAAACGGATCGTTTCACGCGGCGCCCTGTCGCCCGACGTGCCTCCACGAACCGAATGGCAGCCGTGAGTTCCAAGACTCCGCTCTCTTGCGATACGTGCGGCTTGCACGGCGCCGCCGCCGGGACTACCATGATGGATGGAGGGTATCGAGATGAGAATATCCTTATTGTCGATCCCGCTACTCGTTGCGCTCGCCCTACCAGCAAATCTGCAATCTCAAGCCGGAATGCCCTGGATAAGCGCTGTTGAACCCGCTTCCGGCAAGGTTGGCGATGTGCTGTCGATACAAGGAGTGAATCTTGGCCAAGACAGTGTAGCTGCGTTGTACTTGACGGATGGAAACACTGACCTCAAGGTTCTGATGATCGAACAAACGTCCACATCGATCCGGTTCAGGATCCCGCCTGAGGCGAAGCCAGGACGCTTCGCGCTGATGGTCCTTACCAAGGGTAACGTTCCGAAGCTGATCGAAGAACCGGTGAAGATTACGGTCGAGTCGGCAAGCACCGAATCAACGTCCCGTGGTCTGGTGATGAGGCAAGAACACGCCATTTGGTCAAACGTCCTATAGGGAGGCTGGAATATCATGTTTGATAGTCTCGACGACAGAATAAAGCACGATGACGCAGTCGAAATCCCTCGCAGGGAGCGGGTCGTTAAAGGAGTGGTGGTTGCCGTCCTTTCGATCCTGCTATTCGGCGGGCTTTATTTCGCGGTTCGGATGTTTGAATGACGTTTTGGAAGGTGATCGGACATCAAACGTTAAACCGCCGTGTAACGGCGAGTGTGCGCCATGCGCGTGGCCGTGGGTCGCCGCTAGGGTGCAGGTGTCGGGTAATACGGGGTGCTTGCATCCGCAGCATCTGAATGGCGATTGGCACCGTGGAGAAGGATTTCAGACACAGAGAATCACGGACACCACCGAGGCGTTTCGAGAAGTGGGAACGATTCCCGGCCGCCGGGTCAGAAGACTCGATTAGTCTGGAGGCTATGGACGGCACGCCAGGGCGCCGGGGAAACCACATCCATTTCGACCATCTTTCGGACGTGGTCCGTGAGGCCACAGTGAGTGCCGCCAAGCAGGCCTACATGGCCGTCCGTCGAACGACAGGAGCGCGGTTTTGCAAAGACGTCGAGACATGTTAAAGTTCGCCTTGGCTTCCGCCTGGGCGCCACTCACTCTGGCGGATGTTACCGGAGCAAGAAAACTCAAGTTGCTGTACTTCACGCGCAGCGCCGGATTCGAGCATTCCGTCGTCAGACGCCGCGCCGGCGAACCGAGCCATTCCGAGAGAAACCTGATTGAGATGGGCCGCCGTAGGGGGTTCGAGGTCGAGTGCACGAAGGACGGGCGTATCTTCGACGGTCGCCTGGAACAGTACGACGCGATCGCCTTCTATACAAGCGGGAACTTGACCGGGTCGGCGAAGGACGGCGCGCTCGCAATGACGGCCACTGGAAAACAGAAGCTGCTGGACGCGATTGCGGGTGGCAAGGGCTTTGTAGGCATTCATTCCGCTACCAACACGTTCCACTCCAGAGGCCGTCCGGATGAGAATCAGACCGACGTTGATCCTTACATTGGGATGCTCGGCGGGGAGTTTCTCGCGCACGGCGCACCGCAGGAGGCCTCGCTGCTGGCCACATCGGACTTTCTCTACAAGAACATCGGAGTGCCTTCCGAGGGGTTGTCGTTTACGGACGAGTGGTACACGTTCAAGAACTTCGCGAAGGACCTTCACGTGATTCTGGTTCAGGAAACCCGGTTCATGAAAGGGGACGCCTACCATCGTCCGGACTACCCCGCGACGTGGGCGCGGATTCACGGCCGAGGTCGGGTCTTCTACACCTCCCTAGGGCATTGCGAGGAGGTGTGGACCGATCCGTTTTTTCAGGCGATCGTGCAGGCTGGCGTGGGGTGGGTCATGAAGCAGTTCGACTTCGATGTCGCACCCAACCTCGAGAAGGCCGCACCGCAGGCGGGCCAATTGAAGAGCTAGTGTGCGGAGGGCAGAGTATGCGTGATCAGCGGATTTCGCGACGTGATTTCGTTCAAACTTCCATCGGAGTCACTGTTGGGACGGCACTGAGTTCGAAGACACCGGCCGCAGACACGTCGTCCGACGTGCGAAAGACCCGAAGCTACAACGAAAACATGGAGTACCGCCGATTGGGGCGCACGGGGGTGATGGTCTCAGTCATCAGCTTGGGAGGGCACTGGAAGCGTATCCCCTACCGCCCTGGCTCGGAGGAATTCAAGAAGAACCGTCGCGACGTAGCGAACGCCTGTCTGGACCACGGGATCAATTACGTGGATGCGTGCAGTGCGGGCGAGGTCATGATCTACGCCGAGGCGGTAAAGGGTAGGCGCGAAGAAGTGTACATGGGTTTCGACTGGACGATGGCGCGTACGCCTGAAATAGCCGGTTCGATCGAGAAGCTCAAGCAGGGCCTGGATGATGGGCTGAAGAAGTCCGGTCTGGACTATGTGGACCTATGGCGGATCACCCTGCGCGAGCAAACGACGAGGAATTCGGTTCGGGAGATTGAGAACGTGATGGCGGCGCTTGAGTGGGGCAAGAAAGCGGGCAAAGCGCGATTCACAGGCATCTCCACACACCATCGCCCCTGGATCGCCGACGCGGTTTCCAAGTATCCACAGATGGAAGTGGTTGTGACACCATACAGCGCGGGCAGCAAGCAGAAGCCCATAGGCAGCATGTTCGACGCCCTCCGGAAGTATCATGTCGGGTTGATCGCCATCAAGCCCTTCGCGAGCGGCAACCTGTTCGCGTCGCGTGGCGCCCCGGATTCGCCCACCAAGGCCGAAGATGACGAACGCGCGCGGGTGGCGCTGCGTTACGTCCTCAACTCGGAAGTGCTGAGTGCCACCATCCCCGGGCTTATCACGGTGGATCAGGTCACGAATGCCGTCACCGCCGTGAAAGAACGTCGCCGGTTCGATGTCGCCGACACAGCCCGGCACCAGCAACTCGCTGCGAGTATGTGGCGCAGGTTGCCGCCGGATTACGAATGGCTGCGCGAATGGGAGTGGGTGTAGCGGCCAGGACTCCACCGACGAGCACCAAATGCAGGTGGCGATCTCGACAGGCCTAACGGGATGGAGGTGGGACCGGAACGGCAACCGCATGGTGGCCACAAAGCTCACCAACCCGTTTTGGATCGCCGACAACAGTCTGCTGCGCGCGTTCGGCCTAAAGGCCCTTGAAGGTTCCCGCACTACGGGAAAGCTGACGCCGGCGGCCTCGGTAACCCCAGTGCGACGAGTTGGGAGCATCGACGTCGGCCTGGCACCCACGGAAGAGCCCAAACATTCGATTCAGGAAATGTTTTGACTGCCGCCCCGGTACGATGTATATTCTGGATAGGATTTCAATGCGGACGTACACGATCTATACCCAGTGCGATCACTGCGGCGTCTATGATCGCGACACCCAGTGGTGCGCGCTCTGCCAACGGCCCAAGGAGGCCAAGCGAGGCGAAAGGGCGATCGGTCTGGCGATGAGTCCACGGAAGACCGACGCTCTTCTGGCAGGAGGTCCGCGTCGCCGGCCGTAGAGCGTCGCGGAAATGTCCTGTCATGCTCCCAGACAAGGGCGCCTTAGGTGAACGGATCTTTCTCAGCGTAGACGTTGCCCGTCTGGCTGGCGTCAGTCGACGACAACTGCAATGGTGGGATGAACGTAAGGTGGTCTCGCCGCGCATCGAGGATCACCGACGCGTGTATATCCCCGAGCAGGTTCTGGAGATTCTCACCGTGGCGGCTCTCCGCCGGAAGGGACTCTCACTTCAGAGGATCCGGAAGATTCTGCGCTTGCTGCGCCGAGAACTGGGCCAGCAGGGCAGTCGTGTTCTGGGCGGGAAGTCCAAATTATATCTCCTGACGGACGGCAGTTCGATCTTCGTCGAGGATCAGCCGGATAATGTTCTCAATCGGATCGCGGAGGCCAGGAATCCTATGCACCTCGTCTGTCTGACCGACCAAATGAAGCCTGTTGCGTCCGATGAGGTTCCTCGCCGGTACCGGACCAAACAACTCCAGCTCTTCTGAGACTGCAACGTACCGGTCGCGACGTGATTCGATACAGGCGTGGCATCAGCGAAACCTGCAATGGGTTAACGCTCGTGGAAGGATGCGAGTGAAGACGCGCCCCACACCAGGCGAGGTTTGTGATAGTCCGGGTCCTCGAATTTCTCACTGAAAATACGGTTCCACTTCGCATTCTCCAGGCAGGCGTGACACGAACCGCACTGGCATATACGGCGCCGGTTGAGGCGCGTATCGCCCTTGGGAGATGAGTTTCGGCTAGCCCTGTCTCTGGTCAGCCTGAGCGAGGCAACCGCGGTCAAATCGGCGAGCTCCACGAGCGCCTCCTGTAGGAAACTGCTGGTGCCTGTCATCCCGAGTGTTGCAAACGGGTCCTGTCGCGCAAGGAACAATCCGCGGTGGATTGGCAGGATTTTTGTGGGTAGCGCTGGTACCTTCGACTCATAACCGACGTTAGTATCCCGCCGAACGGATGCAGTGGCGAGTGGTTGCTTCGTCGTCACAGAGACCTGACTTACTCCACTATCGGCGCCCAGCTGGTCGGTGTTGATCGGCAGCGTGGCAGGCGTGGGTTGGTGATCTGTTCATGCCCTTGATCCACACTTGTTCAGCTCCGCGCCAAACAGTGCACAAACGTTTTCCGGCGGAACGTCCGGCTGGATATTGTGCACAGCCGCCAGCACGTAGCCGCCGTTAGGGCCCATCAGTTCTGACATTCGGCCCACTTCCGCGCGAACTTCTCCCGGCGTGCCGCGGGGCAGAATGTGCTGGCTATCGATGCCTCCCCAGAAGCAAATCCGCTCGCCGAATTCGCGCTTGAGCCTCTCCGGTTGCATGTTCTTGGCCGTGACCTGTACAGGGTTCAGGGCATCGATGCCGATGTCGATGAAATCCGGCAGGTAGGCGTAGACCGAACCGCACGTGTGGTAGAAAATCCTAGCCCGTGAGTGCTCATGGACCATCTGGACGAAACGTTCGTGCGCCGGACGGATCAGGCGGCGGTAGACCGGCAACGCACAGACCCCGCGGTCCTGCAAACCAACGTCGTCGCCAAAAGAGACCAGGTCGATGTAGTCGCCGACCTCCCGCAGGGCCGGCCGGTTCCATTCCAGCAGAATCTCCGTGACCGCGTCCATCAGGCACGAGAAGAGATCCTGGTCGGCCCCCAGATCCAGGTACCAATCCTGAAAGCCACGCAAATACTGGGTCAGGTGCACGGGATGGAAGCGCGCGTTGTACATCACGGCGAAGTCGGTCTCCTCGCGAAGCCGGCGTGCCTGTTCGCGCAAGCCACGGCAGCGCCCGGGATCGCTGGGGTCAGGCCAGGCGTGTCGGGCTATGTCCTGCGGCGTGATCTCTCCGCACAGAGGGCTCCGTTCCAGTTCGTAATAATGGCAACCGGCCGGCTTTCGACGCACGACGCCCCACTCGTCAGCGTAGCGATCCGCGCCTAGTTCGCGGTCCCCGCCGTGGTCCGGAGGACTCTGGGAAATCGCGCGAACGTCCACGTCGAAATGGCGGAGGACCTCTTCGTCCATGGCGACCACCTGCTGCATGCGGTCCACAATGGCGCCGGGCTTGCCGAAACCCAGGTACGCACAGAGTCTCTCGTAAGCGGGTTTGACCATGCCGGTCACGCGGGAACTCCCCAAGTCTTTAGGGACCCGGTCCGGCTGCCGGTGTTCGAGCGCCGCAAAAATGCGCTCCCGGTGAGTCATCCACTCGAGTGTAACAGGTCCCATCCGGCGGCGGCTCCGCTCAACACGCTGTGCCCCACGATGCGGCGTGGGATCACCGGCAGCACCACCGTTTCGGCCGGTGGATTGCGACCCGCCGATTCCGTTAGGTCAGTTGCAGTTTCATTTAGCGTCATGAGATATACAAGACGCCCATGAATTCGGTCGCACTTCAAGTTTTCGCCGTTCGCCAATATACAGCGTCAAAAAACGGCGAAAACCTTATAAGCACAAGATTCTATTGTAATTATCGTCGCCAAAGGTTCATTGAGTTTTCGCCGTTTGGCGAAAACGTTCTATCCAACATGGATATCGCACACCTGTAGCACCCACAAGACCAGCCTACGGGAGTTTTCGCCGGGTTTCCAGTTTTCGCCGAGGCGGCGGCGACGATAATTCCCTTGAAATCAATAGGCTGCAAGGTTTTCGCCGATTTTATACGCTAGGGTTTTCAGCGCGGCGAAAACCTCACAGCCATTTCCCGTTGCGACACGTGGAGTTCTGAAAGTAACGAACGGTATAAATAGCAAGGGAGGAAAGACCATGAGACACGCACTCTTGAATTACGAAGTTCAGCGCCCGCCACAATTCGCCAAGCTGGTAGGGGTCAGCAAGCCAACAATCATGTCCTGGATCAAATCAGGGAAGCTCAAGGCGCACAGAATCGGCGCGCGGTACTACATCCCTGACTCCGAACTGGCGCGAATCCTACAGGAATCCACACAGGTGGTGAATTAAACGCAAGCGCCGTCAGTGATCGCCAAATCGACTGACGGCGGGAAGGAGCAATGTTATCAACAGATATTTATCAAAACATTCCAGCCGAACTCAGAGAGATGCCGAATTGGGTCGCCTGGAAGAAAAAAACGGTGAACGGACGACCAACGAAGGTCCCGTACCAGCCTAACAGGTTGCGGAAAAACGACCTTGGACGGAAAAGTCAGTCTCTCGCTGTCGCGTTTGCAGATGATTTAGAGCGATACTGCGGCGCGCCCGTAGGGGGATACGGGGCCTAAGGCGCCATTTTCGGCGCGTTCAAACGCAGCTCTCCCCTGACTCATGCGGTACCAACCGGGATGGCCAGCAGATTCCGCATCCGCACCAGGTTGTACGCCGCTGCCGCGAAGGTGAATATCCACCCGACCTTGTGAATTCACCGGTGCCGCACCTTTCGCATCAGGGCGATTGTCTTCAGCCACCCGAAGCTTTCTTCGATGCGCTTCCTCTTCACCTGGCTGATTGCATAGCCTTCATGCCGCGTGGTCCGCTCATCGATGGCGCTGCCGCCACGCCGCTTCGTGTTCTGCGAAACGTGCGGTGTCACTTGCATGTTGCGGCACTCCTGGACGAAGTCGTTGGTGTCGTAGGCTTTGTCCGCGCCTACCGTTACGCGATGCCCGCCGGGCATCTGCTCCAACATCACCAACGCCGCATCTCTTTCGGCGGTGCCATTGGCTTGGAAGACTTCCGTGGTTACGATTAGACCGTTGCGGTTCTCGATCAGCAGGTTGCCGTTTTAGCTCAACTTGGCTTCCTTGCCGCTACCCTTACGCGCCAGCAGCGCATCTGGATCGGTAGTGGACTCGTGCGTATCGTTGGATCGCGTCTCCCCGTGAAAATCCACCGTCGGGTTGCCGGGATCATCCGGCGGCGTGTCCTTCTCCCCCTGGCGGTGAAAACTCTTCAGGCTGGCCCAAGCTTCGATCAGCGTGCCGTCCACGGTGAAATGCTCATCACTGGTCAGGTTTTGATCCCGCGCCTGGCTCACCACATGGGCCAGAAACTCCCGCGCTACGTCGCCGTCCAACAACCGGTCGCGATTCTTGGTGAACACCGTGACGTCCCACACCGGCTCGTCCAAGTTCATGCCCACAAACCAGCGGAACAATACGCTATAGTCGATCTCTTCCATAAGCAGCCGCTCGCTGCGCACCGAGTACAGCATCTGGATCAACTGTGCTCGTAGCAGCTTCTCCGGTGGAATCGACGGTCGGCCGGTCTTGGCGTACATGGCATCGAATCGCTTCGCCATATTGTCGAGTGCCTCATCGGCCATTGCACGAATCGCCCGTAAAGGATGATCCTTCCGTACCCGCTGCTCGGGTGACAGATAGCTAAACATGTCGGACTGCTGACGATCTTGGCCGCGCATACCAGTTAGACGCCGAAGACATTCATGGCGTCGCTTGTTTCAGTGGATTTCGAGGGTTTTTCCGCATCCTGCTAATGGCCAGAAGGCAAAATCAAACACGCCGGCAACATGGTCCACTTTCAGCGAAGTCCTGGAAGCATTGCAGGCGTCGGATGAATTCCATGGTCCCGGCTTCTGCGTGCCAATTGACGGCAGCATCTACATCTGGGGCTTTGATTTTGACGATGCCATAGATCCAGAAACGCACGAGTTCCGAGAATGGCGACTGGACAACGGCGACCTCGCACCCGTACAGCCGCGCGACGGATTGAAGATGGATTCGTACATGGAAGAAACGCCTTCGGGTGCTGGCTTCCGAGTGATGGTCAAGGCCAACGTACCCGTGCCCAGAGGCAACAAAAAGGACTTCGGCCAACGCAACCCCAAGACGGGCAAGGTTCCAGGCATCGAAGTGTACTCATCGGGAAGGTTTTTCACTTTCACCGGCAATAAACTTCCGGGAATCCCATCAACTGTAGAAGAGCGGACGGAGCAAGCCCTGGCGCTGCACTCTCAAGTATTCTCCAAACCGGCCACAACGCCTGCAACGACGTCACCTGTCCAAAGCAAGACACTGGGGGAGATTGAACAACTCGCTTTCGAGCTAGTTGACGGGCGCACGGGACCGCGAAACAACTTGATGTTCGGCATCAGTGGTGTGCTCGTCAACCGAGGGTGGAAACGGTCCAACATCGAAACGCTCCTGAAGTACTTGATCGCGATGTTTAACGATGCCGACGCTACCTACGACATTGACGGCACCTTTCAAAAGCAACTGAAGATGCTGGATACGCTGTATGATCGTGCGACCGCAAAGAATGACATCCCATCGTTCAACTACCTGGCCAACATAGTGAAACCGGAGACATTGGCCTTTGTTCGCAACCTGAAACCGAAGGCCGAGTCCAAAACGTCAATAGAAGATACTTTGGCGTTAATCCGCAGCCAGCCGCCTGAATCATTCGACCGGCAGGACATTAAATACCTCATCGAGCCGGTGATCCCAAAGGGTGCGCTGGTTCTCATCACAGGCAAACCGGGTTCTGGCAAATCGACTCTTGTGATGCACTGGTGCAACGAGATGGCACAAGCCGGAGCCGAAGTGTTGTACCTCGACAAGGACAACCCGTTGTTTATTGCACAGGAGCGTGTTGATCGCTTCGGAGGAAGGACAGCAAAGAATCTAATGTACTGGGGCTTATGGACAAAGATGCAAACGGAGAGCCGCTGGAGCCGCCGTATCCCGTATCTGATTTCCTCAAGGATGCCGTGCAAAAGATGCAAAACCCGGTCCTCGTCTTCGATACTTTTGCGACGTTCTCGGCCGGCGATGAAATTGACAACGCCCTGGTTGGAGCTACGTTCAAACATTTGCGGCATCTGACGAATCTTGGCGCCACTGTCCTGGTGATCCACCATACCGGCAAAAACGCCGATTCCAACAGTCGTGGTGCGTCCGCGATGGAAGGTGCGGTTGATGCGGGAATCAAAGTTGTTGGCACGATACAGGAGGGCAAGCTGACGAGGATCGAGGTAGAGACTTTCAAAACCAGGATCGGAGACGGTAAGCCAATTGTATACGGGATGTGTGATGGTGTACCCCGAAGAGAGACCGCCACGTTCACGGACATTCTGTTCGACCTCGTGCGCCGTAATCCTGGACTGTCAAAGGAAAAGTTTGAAGACGTGGCGAAGAGATCGGGATTTCGTCGTACCACAGTTCGCGGCTTCATTGAAATATGAAAAGTGCAAGCTCTTCGTAAAACCGAAAGACGCGGCTGCGGCCTGAACGATACTTCGGTTGGATGAGGATGTCGTCGAACCGTCTCTTGTTGCGGGCGTACAATAACCGGCAGTCACAAAACAACGGCAAGCCGGCGATTACACACACATTCGACGGGTTTCATCACCTCCTCCTCGCCAAGCCGGAGATCTACGAAGCGCTGGAGGAGCGGGGCGTGAAGTACGAAATCCGCATCCCGGCCAACGACAGCCTGGAGCGGACATCGCGGAATTGCTGACGCGGCCAGTGGGAAGGCCGAGCCACAAGCCGGTGGTCTGGTACAGGGTTTTCTCTACCAGGCGGCCAGTTAGAAAACGGCGCGGCGGGTGGTGGCGAAGGTGGAGTTCAACTTTGGCGAACTGTTCCCGCGCGTGGGGTTCATCGTGACGAACCTGGAAACCGACAGTCGGGCGGTGGTGCGGTTCTACAACAAGCGAGGGACGGCCGAGCAGTGGATCAGGGAAACCGACCCCGCCGACCCCGCGGAACGGAATGCATGGCTGAAGACGGCTCACTCTCCAGCGACCGCCATCCTGACATTACGGCCCAAAGTTTCAACAGGAGTTTCTGGAATTGGAACCGCGGCTGTCCGGCACAGACGCTAAATGCACCCTTCCACGAGTCTGCTGCCCCAGTTCTTGCCGTGGGCCCGGGTAGCCTTAAAGAAACCAATACCCGGGCTGCTTCAGCCTGCAACGAGCGGCCCTTGGGACGGGCCAGGTGCCGTTGGTTCCCAGGGCGCAGGCGGTGTGGAGGCTCCAGAGTATTAACGGGCGCGACACGAAATAGCTCTGTGATTCTCATGATTCAGTCGATAACTGACCTCATCAGCGGACCGCGCTACAAGGAGGCCGCCATCACCGCACCCGCAGTCGCAGAAGATACTCGCCTGTCATGGCAACAACTGCTCGAAGAGGCCGTCAACAAGCCTGGCACCATCCATGAAGCCTATTTACGGTTCTGGAACTGCAGCCTCGGCAACCAGATGCTCGCCCTGATTCAGTGTCGCGGTCGCGAACCGGAACCCGGACCTCTGGCGAGCTTCCGTCGGTGGAAGGAACTCGGCCTTCATGTGAAGAAGGGCGAAAAGCCCGTGACGCTCTGCATGCCGATCCAGATCAAGGCCAAGGACCGCGATCAGAAGCGACGGGAAGAGAACCCGACTACCGACACGGCACCAGCCAGGAGAGCGGATTCCGGACCGTCTTCGTCTTCAAGCGGAACTGGGGTCAGGCGGAGTCCGAATCCCATTCGACCGCACGATCGCATGGCGGATACATCCAGCTTGTAACCGTGATTACGTGACATCATGATGATAGAGGATTTCCAATGATTCGCGCATCACGTACGGGAGCGCGGTGGCCGGACGTTGATGACCTCGTGGGAGCGATCGGGAAGATCAGCGACTCGGACGCGGAATTCGCGTCCATGGCCGGGAAGGCGTCATGAAGAGAAGAGTTTTTTTGGGTGCACCCGAGATATTGGCCGTACCCGCGGTTGCCCAGCCGGACCAGGCTTCGCAAGTCTTGTCTCTCGAACAACTTCGCGAACAGTACCGTTACGACCTATTCGAGGATTTCCTGCCCTTCATGGACAAGTACGTCATCGACCCGCAATACGGCGGTTTCATGTGCAATACGGATCGGGACGGCACGAACCTCAGCGGCCGCAAGGAGACCGGGTACGGAGGGCGCGGCATCTGGGTCTATTCGTTCCTGTACAACCATTTCGGCAGGCGCCCGCATCACCTGGAGGTGGCACGTCGGTCGGTCGAGTTCATCCTGCGTGCGAAGCCAGCGGGCAAAGAGACGCTCTGGCCAGCGAGCTTCACGCGCGAGGGCAAGCCGCTGACACCGCCGGCGACGGCGGTTTACGGCGACCTCTTCATCGCCGAGGGCCTCGCCGAATACGCGCGGGCTGCTGACGAGCCCGGGTACTGGGAGATGGCCAAGGACTTGGTGCTCAAGTGCGACCGGCTTTACGGCCGGCCGGATTACGAGCCGGACATCGCAGCCAGTTACAACGGTCCGCCGACGATTCCTTTCCCGGGCGCGCGAATCCAGGGGGTGTCGATGGTGCTGATTCGGGTGATCGGCTCGATGCTGGACCAGCAAAGCGATCCTGAACTCCAGGTAATCCTGGACCGTTCCGTGGACGCGGTGACGAACCGGCACTACAGCCCTGCCTTCGATCTCAACAACGAACTGCTCGAGCACGACTACTCGCGCCCGGGCAACGAGCTGGCGCAGTTCGTGTATACAGGACACTCCATCGAGACACTCTGGATGATCGCGGCCGAGGCGGTGCGGACGCGCAACCAGAGCCTGTTCGATCGGGCCGGGGAACGATTCCGGCGGCACGTCGAGGTTGCTTGGGACGGCGTCTACGGCGGCGTCTTCCGAAGTCTCAACCATGTAGACCGGAACCAGTGGGCTCTGGACAAAGTGCTGTGGGCACAAGAGGAAGTCCTGATTGGATCGCTCCTGGTGCACGAGCACACCGGAGCACCCTGGTCCGCAGAGATGTTCTTGAAGATGTACGCCTACGTCCACGCGAAGTACCCGCTCCGGCCGCACGGTTATTCGCTGTGGATCGTGAACGCCGACCGTAAAGTCACTTTCGAACCGCACACCACCCGCGTCGAGAATTATCATCATCCTCGCCACCTCATGCTGAACCTCCTGGCTTTCGAGCGGATGATTGCTCGCGGCAGGAAGCCTGCGGGCTTGTTCCGGGGCTCCGCGGGGCGATGATCACTCGAACGCGGCCGTGGATACTCCGAGGAAGAAGCAGATGGTCATTTGCGTGTGAGGGTCACCGGCGGGATGCGGATGAGCTCGGTATTCGAGTGCTCGTCTTCAGACACACGCGAGAGCGCGTACACGGAGCCGTCCCTGCCGACCGCGATGGAGTTGACGTAGTTCGGCCGCTGGCCGTTCAGGAAGAAGATCGAGCCGTGGTCTGTGTAAGTGCCGGTGGGGATGTCCCACGTGACTAGGTGCAGGTTTTCGCGGCCCTTGGATTCGCCCTTTGCGGTGGAGTCCTTACCGCGAACGAGTCGACCGCCCTCGTAGATGGGGCCGCCGGTCAAGTAGTAGATCGTGCGACGATCCGGACCGAGGGTGAAGCCGAGGTAGCCATAGCTGAACTGGTCGAACATGCCGCTGCGCTTGGAATCGGCGGAGATGCGGTCAATCACTTCCACGGTGCCTTCGGCCGGGCGGAAACGGAAGAGGTAGCCGGAGTTGCCGTGGACGCCGTAGATGGCATTTTCCGGCTCGTACCAGAAGGTCTGGCGCCAGTTGTAGCCCATGTGGCCGGAACTGGAGGGGTCGTAGAGGCCGAAGTAGTCTTTGCGGAGGTCGTCGCCGGCGACGGTTTCGAGAAGACCGCGCTCTGGCTGGTAGCGGTGCAGCTTGCCGTCAGAGGTAGAGAAGTAGAGGGAGCCATCGCCGGGATCAACTGTAAGCGAACGGCAGATGGTGCGGAACGCGGAGCCCTGCCCGGCTTCGCCCGCGCCGGAAACATCGCCAACCGCCTGCAACGTGCGGGTGGCCAGGTTGTAACGGATGAGGCGGCCGGTGGGCCAGGTGAGTCCGAACAGGCGCTTGCGACGCGTGTCCATTTGGAAGGCGATAATTCCCTCGTTGTGCGGCGCCGTGGCCAGGTTTTCGAACTTACCGGTCGCCAGGTCGTAGGAGAGGAAGTGCCCGCCGGGATACGGCTTCATGCCGTTGGGCGGGATGCCGGGCGTCTCCCTGCCGTTCACGATCGAGTAGAAGCCGATGTGGGTAGCGAAGTACAGCTTGCCATCGGCCTCCGCGAACCTGACGTGGCTCTTGCCCTGGGAGATGGCGTTCAGGGACGCTTCGCCGCTCGCCTGGTTCAGATCGCCGACCCACTTGGACTTGGCGGAGGTGGGGTCGTAAACGTACATCTGGGCGGCCACTTCCGGCTTCTCCGAAGAGAGCACGTAGAAGATGCGGCCGTCGCTGGCGGCGGAAATGGCGTTATAGCTGTCGTGCCCGTCCTTAAAGCCGGACGGGACGATCGAGGCTGTCAGACGGTGCGCTTCGGGCGCCGCCTCGATCCGGGTATCGCCGCAGGAGACGCACAGTCCGGCCGCGACGAGGGCGAGAGGAGCAAGGAGATAGCTCTTCATGCTTTCAGCAGGTCTCCGGCATGAGTTTGGATTTTGCGAATGGCTTCCGCGATCTGATCCATGTCGCTGCGCGAGGCGAGCAGCATGTTCTGGGTGAACCAGACGGCCTGACTGCAAAGCTGGTCGTTCCGCGGGCAGTGGTTTTGCTCGTGCCACTGCTTGAGACGGGCGGCGGAGAAGAGGCGCCTGTAGCCGCGCGATTCGAGCGCCGTCATCAGAAACTCCTGAGTGTTCAGCGGAGAGTAGCCGCCTGAAGCGGGAACGCCTTCAGCCGTGAGCGCCTTGAGGAACTTCTCGCGCGGTAGGCCGGCGAAGGCCGCGGCATCGTAGCGCAGCATGTAGAGATGATAGGCGTTGTTGGTGGTACCCGCGTGTTGGCGCGCCGGTGCGATGCCGGAGATCTCGCGCAGCAGCGACGTCAGGTACCGGCCGTTTTCGGTGCGTGTCTTCGCCTGAGCTTCGAGCCGCGTCATCTGGGCGAGCAGCATTGCGCCCTGGAACTCGGTGAGCCGGAGGTTCGCGCCGGAACTGGAATAGCTGAAGTTGGTGCCGATCATCTTCAGTCCGCTGCCGTTGTTGTGAAAGGCGTAGGCGCGCTCGCGAAGATCTTCGTCGTTGAAGAGGATGGCACCGGCCTTCCCCGGAGTTGAGGTTCTTGCTGGCCTGGAAGCTGAGGCAGCCCGTGGATCCGTAGGTGCCTACCTTGCGGCCCTTCCACTCCGCGAGGTGGGCCTGGCAGGCATCTTCGATAACCGGGATCTTGTGCCGGGCGGCGATGGCGCCGATGGCGTCGAGGTCGCAGACGTTGCCGCCAAGGTGTACCGGCACGATGGCGCGCGTCGCGGGCGTGATCGCGCCTTCCAGCTTGGTGTGGTCCATCTGGAAAGTCTCCGGATCGGTGTCCACAAAGACCGGGAGTGCATGCGCGCGAAGCACAGTGTTGACGGTGGCGATAAAGGTGTAGGGTGGGACGATGACTTCGTCGCCCGGTTCCACGCCGAGCACGTTCACCGAGATGAAGAGAGCGGCCGTTCCGTTGCACGTGGCAAGCGTCTGCCTGGCGCCGGTGAGCGCGGCGAAAGACTCCTCAAACTTCTTGACGAACTGCCCGGTGCCGCGGAACCAGTGGCCACTGCGAAGGACCTCCAGCAGGGCCTTCTCTTCGGTCAGGTCGAATTTTGGCCAGGAATCGAAGGCGCCCTTCTTCGCCTTGGGGCCGCCGAGCAGTGCGGGTTTTTCGACAGCGGGAGCGGCGAAAGCTCTCGCTCCAGTTTGAAGGGCTACGCCGGCGGCCGGTGTGGCAGCCAGAAAGTGGCGGCGGGTCAGATTACCAAACATGGATTCTCCTTAGCATTGCCTGGTGCAGTGCAGTGGAACAGTACAAGCTGGTAGAGCGGGTCGGCTGGGCCCTCAGCAGGATGCGACGGCGGCGCGCCCGGAAGCGCGGCGAGGTGATCGTGCCGATGCCTTCGACATTCTCGAGAACCGTGCTGTGCTGCCAGCCGTCTTCGCCAAGCATCGTCGGCTCACCCGTTAAAACATCGACCATTATCACGCTAACGAAGCTCTGCTGGAGCCATGGGACACGCGTGCGAGATCGCACCGAGGGCGCGAAAAAGCTTTTTCAGGAGGCACATCAGCCGGCCGCGGTGCCGCTCAGGCAGGTGTAGATCAGGTTTTGCGAGTCAGAAGACATCCGCGGTTCGTTCGGGCTGTTGGCACGGCGGATCAGCGGATCCGCTTCTTGAGGGGGAAGCTCTCGAACAGCGAAGGGGAGAGCGTCCACAGGCCCGGACTCTCGACACTGGTTCTGTGGGGCGATGCCGCCGTAGGTGTGCAGGCCGCTCCCTGCCTCCGGGAGTCCGGCGTGCGAGCGACGGCCGAGGTGGGATAACCTTTTATCTGATGTAATCGGGCATGACGTGCAAATTGCCGGTACAATCGTTTCGTCTATGAGGTTTCGTCGGCGTTTCTACGCGGCTTGTTTCCTGGCGGCATGCGTGTCGCTGCCAGCCGTGGCGGCGATACAGGCCGGGGTGGCGACACTCGACATCACGCCAAGAGAATCGATCTGGCTGGGTGGATACGCCGCACGCACCAAACCATCCCAAGGGATCCGGCAGCGGATTTTCGCCAAGGCGCTGGCGTTGCGCGATGAGAATGGCACGACTGCCGTCCTGGTGACGGCGGACATCCTGGGGTTTACGCAGGAGTTGGTTTCCTCCGTAGCGAAGAACGTGGAGAGCCGTTTTCAGGTGCCGCGGCGGCTGCTGCTCTTCAATGCTTCCCACACGCACAGCGCACCGGTGATCGGAGGCGCGCTGGCTCCGGCGTACCCCCTAACCGACGGGGACCGGGCCGTGATCACGCGTTACACGGCCTGGCTTGGCGGCGAACTGGTGGAACTGGTGGGCCGTTCCATCGGCAATCTGCAACCGGCGCAGCTCTCGTTCGGCCAGGGCCTGGCCGGCTTGGCCGTGAACCGGCGGCGCGTGGGGAATCCGGAGTATCCGAACGTGATCGACCCTGATCTGCCGGTGCTGATCGTGCGGGGAGAGAACGGAGCGATCCGCGCGATTGTATTCGGATACGCGTGCCATAATACGACGCTCGACGATCTACTGGTGAGCGGCGATTGGGCGGGGTACGCGCAGGCGGCCGTGGAATCGCAGTTTGCCGGCGCGGTGGCGCTGTTTGTCCAGAACTGCGGAGCGGATGCGAACCCCCTGCCGCGGCACAGCGAAGAACTGGCAGTTGCACACGGCCGGGTGATTGCAGCGGCCGTGGCGGAGGTGGTACAGGGCAAGCCCCGGAAGATCGATGGCGCTATTGCCGCCGCATTCCGCGAAATCGACCTGCCGCTCGAAGCGGCGCCGCCCCGACAGGAGTGGGAAGAGCGTGCGGTCAGCGGCAGCGATATGGAGCGACGGCATGCGCGCATGATGCTCCTGCAACTGGATCGGGACGGGCGACTGCCGGCCTCGCATCGGTGGCAGGTGCAGGCGTGGAAGATCGGGCCGGACTTCACGCTGCTCGCGCTGGGTGGCGAAGTGGTGGCCGACTATGCGCTGCGCTTCAAGCGTCAGTATGGGTTCCGGAACCTGTGGGTTGCGGGATATTCGAACGACGTGTTTGCCTACATTCCCTCGCGGCGCGTTTGGCAAGAGGGTACGAAGGCGACAGTTCCATGGTCGCTTACGGCCTGCCTGCGCGCTTCCAAGCGTCCGTGGAAGACCTGGTAGTGGGCGCGGTGGATGAGTTGATGAAGGCTGTGTCCGGCCGCTGATATGAGAGTTCTTTCAAATCTGGCGAGAGGCCTGCTGATGGCTCTTCTCACCTTGAGAACCGCGTCAGCACAGAGCGCGCCGGCGCGTTTGATCGTCATGGAACCTGGGCACTTTCACGCCGCGCTTCTGCAGAAGGAGATGTATCCGGAACTCGATCGCAGGGTCAGCGTGTATGCCCCGCTCGGGCCGGAACTGCTTGACTATCTCAACCGCATTTCGCTGTTCAATTCGCGCCCGGGCAATCCAACCCGCTGGGACCTGGACTTGCACACATCGGACCATCCAATGGAAGATATGCTGCAGGCCGGGGCCACGGAAAAAGGCGGGAAGGTGGTCGTGTTTTCCGGCCGGAACCGCGGCAAGATCGACCGCATGATGGCTTCGATCGGCGCCGGGTTTCACGTGCTGGCGGACAAGCCATGGATCATCGAGGCCGGGGACTTGCCAAAGCTCCAACAGGCACTGGATCTGGCGGGCAAGCGCGGTTTCGCCGCCTACGACATCATGACGGAGCGCTACGAAGTCAGCGCCCAGGTGCAGCGCGCCCTGGTCAACCTGCCGGAGGTGTTCGGGCAACCGGTGGCAGGTGACGCCGCGCATCCCGGCGTCCGCGCGATGAGTGTCCACCATATCATGAAAACGGTCGCCGGAGTGCCCCTGCGGCGTCCAGTGTGGTTCTTCGATGTGGACGACTACGGCGAGGGCCTGGCCGACGTGGGAACTCATCCGGTGGACCTGATTCAGTGGACGCTGTTCCCCGACCGGGCCCTCGATTACCGCACGGATGTCGGCATGCTCAGCGGGCGGCACGAACCGGTACGCATCACCCTGGAGCAGTTCGAGAAGGTAACCGGGGCGGCCGAGTTTCCGGCCGGGGTCGCCAAGCACGTGCGGAACGGAGCGCTGGAGTACTTCTGCAATAACTTCATCGAGTACACTCTGCGGGGCCTGCACGTGAAGCTGGACGTGCTCTGGAAGTGGGAAGCGGCGCCGGGCACGGGCGATGTCTACGAAGCGTCCTTCCAGGGAACGCGCGCGCGGGTGGATCTGCGGCAGGGCTCCGCGGAGAAGTTTCAGGCTGAGGTCTACGTGGTACCCACGCCTGCGGAGCGGGCCAGGGTTTTTGCGGCGCTGGACCAGGCGATCGCTGCCCTGCAGAGCCGCTGGCCGGGAATCGCGGCCACGCGCACCGGGACCGAGGCCCGCATTCAGATCCCCGCGACGTTCCGGGTCGCGCACGAGGAACACTTCGCGCAGGTCGCCCACCACTTCTTCGAGTACATGCGCAATCCCGATTCGATGCCCAAGTGGGAGCGGGCCTACATGGTCGCGAAGTATTACGTGACCACAAAAGGCGTAGAGATGGCGCGAAAGTAAGCCCCAGCGCAAGTCGGCCGGGCCGCGCCGTCATCCGCGCAATCACATCTCTTTGGATCTTGCCGAACCAGATCTCGATTTGATTGCGCCGCCAGGAGTAGGTCGGCGTCAAGTGAAAGGGCACTGCGACACCGCGATCAACCCGAAGCGTCTCGCAGCCGTACCGTGAGCCGCATATTGTGTTCGCTGTCAGGAGGCGGTCGATCGGTACGAATGCGAAAGCGACACGCCAAATAGCCTGCCCGAACTGTTGGTTGCCTGACCTTGGCGCGTCATCAGAGTCGAATTTTGCGTGGACTTGCGCCTCAACTAACTGACAGGCCGGCGGAGACCAACGGAGACCCCGAACCGAGCTGGCCCAGCTTTCCGCTCCCGATTATGATCCGTATGGCTCTTGCCCCGGGCCACCTCGAATCCGAGAATTGCGCAAGTTCGCCCCGTAAAGAAGCGGGCCGCCAGTATTCCCATCTGAACGGCCCGCATGTAAGGAGAATGCGGCCCAATCTAAAAGGGCCGGGCACCGGATAAAGGTGCGGGCCGCAATCATAGGCCTCGCAACCCATCTTCAGAATCAACAGCGCTTCTGGTTCGAAATCATAGTCTCGAGATCACCCGCCGCCAGAACCGCCGGAGCTCAGGTGACAGGTGTGCGCAGGGGGCCGCCGGCATCGGTCGCGCCGCCCTCGGTGGCGTTGCCCTCGACCGGCCGCAGTGTCGCCATGCCGTCCACTCCACTAATGGTTTCTTACTAATGCGGCGGTACAGTAAAGTGGAGGCAGGTAAATGTTCGCGTGGATTTGCCCGCAATGCGGGCGCCAAGTTTCCCCGGCCTATACAGAGTGCCCGCATTGTGCCGCGCCGGATAGTGTTGCGACGGGCTCCCAATTACAGCCGCCAACCCCTGTGACTGCCACTCCGCCATCTCCGTCCGTTCCGGAATACGTACCGCCGCCCCACATGCCGACGCAGCCGCCGTATTAGCCGCCGCAACCGGTGTATCCGCGGCAGCAACCGTATCCGCCGCCGCCGGTTTATCCGCAACAGGCTTATCCGCCGCAAGCTCAGCCCGTCCGGGGACAGGCGAACGTGGCGCCGTACGCACCCCCACAGATGGACTCAACGGCATCGCTCGCGTCCATTGAGCGATCAGTTCGCACGATTAAACAACTTGTGACTTGGTGGTTTATTCTGACGCTGGCTGGAGCATTGATCTGGCTTATCGCTGCGTCGGTACGCCGCTAGTCCCTTTTACGCGAGTCTAAAGAGATTGCCGCCCTCGCCCTGATAACCAGTATGCGCGCTCAGAATCGCCTGACGTTAACTGGCCCGCCGGGCGTGCGTGTGGGGTGATATAACAATCGGCATCGTGCCGAGCAAGTCCTGGCTCCGTGTTCTGCGGATGATTGCAGGCGCCGTGTTGTTCGCTGCAGCAACACTGGTCGTCATGTCGTTGCTGCCCGCGCCGCACGGCTTCGCAGACTATCTGTTTGTCATCGGCTGCGCCGTGCTGGTTTCAATCGTGGTGATCTGTGTCTCTGCGGTGTTGCTCTTTGCCATCCGCGCCGCGTACCGAACAGGGAGGAAGTCGTGACCGTTACAGTGCCGCGACCCAGCTTGCAGTTGAGGAACTGCGCCCCGGACGGAAGGTTGGCCGAAGTCGGCATCACCTGCGTGACGGAGCCTTCGAATGGCGGGGTAGAGGTACGTGCGTCGGCGGCCCGGTCAAAACATCAGTTTCAGGACTCGCAAGCTGGCTCGGATCTTCTGTTGTCGATTGGGGGAACTGGCCTGCAGCCGGAAAAGATATTCCCGACCGCCCGCTATTTCTTCGGGAAGTTCGCATCCGTCTTGATCTCCCGGATCTGCAGAACGTGCCGCTGCTCGTGAGTGGAGATCAACAGGAACCACTGATAGGCGTCGCAGCCCTCCCTTTCCACCACGTGGCTGCGGAGATCGTCATCCGTGGTCCTGGCGTACCGCAGCATCTCCGAATGCAGTTTGCGGAGAGCGTCCAGCCCTGCTCGCACGTCACGCAATTGCCCTGTGGGCTCTTCTGCAGGGATGGCCTTCTGACGTTGCGTCCGGTCGATCCCGTACCAGAGAACGCCTTCATCGGTGGAAGAGGGCCTTCGATTTGCCGGTGGCGCTTTCATGGCTTTTTGGAAATCCTGCCAGTAGATGGGTTCGGCCACCAGCAAATGGTCCAGCACCTCCAAGATGCTCCAGGTTGCGGGGGCCGGCCGAAAGTGGAGTTGCGCCGGAGTAAGTCCCGACACCTCCTCCACCAACCAACCTTCGGTCATTTCCAGGTGCGCGATCAGGTGCTGCCGTTCCAGAGCGGTCATTGGCGAAGTCGGAGCGGAACCGGAGCCGAGTACAGCGAAAGCAACGAACAGAAATACAAGTGCGGCTGGCATTGTTCTCATAGCATGCACTGTACCGCCGCTGAAGACGGTGCGGTCCACGGGGGATTCCACGCGACGGAGCAAAGGGCGCGCCGGTCACGCGGGTGGAGATTTGAAGCCGAGCCGAACAGAGTGCCGACAGAGACCGCGGATTGTGCCGGCTGTTCCCGTTGGCGGCGCGAGGAGTATGCTAAAGCTGGATCTCGAATGCAGGAGGAGCCGGCTGTGAGAACCCTTTCATCGACTATTCCGGCGTTCCTCTCAGTCGCCCCTGGGGATCTCCGCAGAAGAATCCTGTCGGGTGGGGCGGGAGGATGTGCCGTCGATGGGATGGCCCCGCTAAGAGGCGATCAGCGAGGAGGGGGAGAGATCGGAGTATGAAGGTTCTTCTTATCTCCGCGAACACCGAGAGAATGAATATCCTGCCTCTGCCGGGGCTTGGCCTGTGTCGGCGCTGCCTGCCGGAGGGTGAGTCATGAAGTCATGTTGTTGAATCTGATGTTCGAGGGAGACGCGGAGTCGGCCGTCCGGGACCGCATCGAAGAGTTTCGTCCCGGGATAATCGGGATCTCGGTGCGCAACATCGATGATCAGAATATGGAAGCCCCGAAATTCCTCCTGCCTCGCGTGCGGGAAGTCGTGGCGACGTGCCGCCGTTCGTGCGATGCTCCGATCGTACTTGGAGGGGCGGGTTACAGTATCTTCCCCGAGAGTGCCCTGAACTATCTCGGGGCAAACATGGGAATCCGGGGTGAAGGCGAAACCACCTTTCCCGCCGTGGTTGAACGCGTGGAGAGGCGAGCTCCCGTGACCGGACTGCCAGGCATCTACCTTCCCGGCCTGCCGCCCACTGACAGAAGGTTCGCAAGGAACCTGGACGATCTACCCCTTCCAGACGCGGGGCTATGGATTCCTTCCGATCCTGGCAGCACGGAATTCTGGGTGCCGGTGCAGAGCCGGCGAGGCTGTCCCATGGATTGCAGTTTCTGTTCGACAAGCGCGATCGAAGGGCGGTCGATACGAAGGCATTCCCCGACTGCCATAGCAGAATGGCTGGCGCATCTCGCAGCAAAGGATTCCACAACTTTCACTTCGTTGATAACACATTCAACCTTCCGCCCTACTACGCCAAAGAGATTTGCCGGAAGATTGTCGAAATGAACCTCGAATTAAATCTATGGTGCATCGTCTACCCCAAGTGGATTGACAGCGAATTAGCGCAACTGATGGCGCAGGCGGGCTGCCGCGAGGTCAGCCTCGGGTTCGAGAGCGGTTCAGAGCCGATGCTGGGGAGCTTGCATAAGAGATTCACGATCGAGGAAGTGAGAACGGTCTCCAAGATGTTTGCAGACGCTGGCATCTTCCGTCGAGGTTTCCTCCTGCTCGGCGGTCCCGGCGAAACCCGGGAGACTGTGGAAGACAGTCTGAGGTTCGCCGACTCATTGCATTTGGACGCCTTGAAAATCACGGTGGGCCTGCGCATTTACCCGCAGACCGCGATAGCCGCCACCGCGCAGGCTGAGGGACTGATTGCACCGGACGATGACCTGCTGTGGCCGCGGTCTTACCTGGCGCCAGGATTGGCGGACTGGCTCTCCGAATACGTTGCCGCCTATAGGGCGTCGCGCTCCTGGGTAATGTAGGACAACATGCGTTTCGAGGATTTCTCATTCGGCCGGATCCGGATTGACGGCGTCACCTACGAGCACGACGTCGTGATCGAGCGCGGGGAGCTCCGGAAGCGCAACAAGAAGCCATCCAAAGAACTCCGGGACACCTATGGACACACGCCACTTTCTTCGAAGGAAGAAATACCCTGGAAATGCCGCCGGCTGGTCGTGGGTACAGGCATGCACGCTGCCCTGCCGGTTACTGACGAACTGAGACGCGATGCGAAGCACCGTAAAGTAGAACTGATCATTCTGCCCACAGCTCAGGCGATCGAGGCGTTGAAGAAAGAGGACCTCGACAGGACCAACGCGGTCCTGCACGTGACTTGCTGATCCCCGGTCCGGCTGCCGGGCCCCTGGAGGACCGTGAAGCATGTTGGCAGCCCACCTGATGGGCCGGAGCCGGTATCGCCTGCGCAAGTTGCTGCTCGCTTAGAGATCCGGATCACCCACCGCGATTCGTGCGTGGCCAGTCGATCCTCCAGCGGCCGTTCGGCAGCGGGGCCCAGAAAAGGCGTTTGGCTGGCGTCGACCGCGCGTGGTGGTAGAGTGCGGCGGCACGCTCGTAAAATCCCCGCGTGTGGGGAGTGTCCCGGAATCCCAGCCGTTCGCAGTCCCAGGTTTTGCAGCGGCGGCCGAGGGCGGATCGGCTTCAAAATGGCACACCCGCCTCCTGGTCTATCGCATCGAAAGCGGCAAAGCGACGGATGCGTTGCGCCGTGAGCTAGTTAAGTCGTTGCCCCAATCCGACAACCAGTTCGCGGTCCTCGAAGAAAAAGCCACCCAACAGCACGCTTTCTTCGAATGGCTGGACAAAATCAGCACAGGCCTCAGTCTCGACGACCCCGCCTGGCTTCGCGAAGTCTCCCGTCACTATCTAAGCCGCAAGGAACCAAAAAACGACTGGCAAGCGCAGTTTGGCGAGGTCCACTCCATTCGTCGTTCGCGCCGCCTGGAGAGCGGCTGGGAAGTCGACAACGACCGCCTCTTTCTGGCTCCAACCTTGTTTGATGAGCTCCTTCTGGTCCAATATCTCGTCAGCAGGTCTCACAAGGCCGGCGGTCTGACCCTCGAAGGACGTTACACGCTTCCCGAGTTCGTCGCCCGCCTCCGCAATGCGGGATACCTGCGCGCCGTAGGTATCCATTCGCCAAATCCAGCCGACGCGCTCGAACAACTCGTCACGTATCTCGGCGGAGGCGAGGCCGCAATCAAGTTCTACCACATCATTGACCGCCGCGATTTTCTGGAAAAGGTGAAGGGCCTAAAACTGGCGGCACCGCCCAAACCCAAAGCGCGCTGACAACCGGCTCACCGGGCAGCGGAACACCGCGCGATGCCGGTTCGAGTATAATTTCTGAACCCCTTGCAGGCCACCGTGAACTTCGCGTCTACGATGACCGCATCGGTCGGATCCAACTCAGTAGAGGGGCAAGAGACTACTGGATCTTGTCCATGCCGTGCAGGCCCCGGATCGGCAGCAGCGGGATGCGGGAGGCGGTGGCCAGCACGTCGCGATGTTCGGCGGGACGCCTACCGTGCGGAATTCATGCTGGTTCATGTGGATGGCAACCTTGGATATCCGTTCGCTCGGATAATCCGGCCTGAAATCACCAATTGCAGCGGCGCGACGTTGTGCAACAGCGCCGGCCAGGAGATGGACAATTCCACGTTCATGCCCACCGGCAGCGGCCGCGTGGCGTCAAACAGAACTCCTCCGCTCGAAACATCGAGGGTCCGGCCGGCGCCGGTATTCTCGCTAGACATCAACCATGAAACCTGTTACAAACAGTCGCCAATGCGAAGACTTGGTTTAGTTCGGGCCGTTGCCGCCTCGCCGTGACGTCGCCATCCCGGAAGTCCCCCCGCCGCGTCCTCGGAAGCCGCAAGATATCTGGCGAATGTATGATCGGTAAGAATCATGCCCGATCTTCAAGAGCAATTCGGCCAGATCGACATCTACCTTTTCGATCAACTGCTCCGAGGCCGTATCGGGCCGACGATGCGCGTGCTCGATGCGGGTTGCGGTTCCGGCCGCAACCTGGTCTACTTTCTCAGGGAGGGGTACGACGTGTTCGGCGTGGACACGGACCCGATCGCGATCGAGGACACGCGCCGCCTCGCTGCATCACACGCGCCGGCTCTACCTGCGCAACCTGATCCTGGACTTTGGCGCAGGCAGCTCCGTCATGCTTGCGCTTGCGGCGTACAACCTTGGCCCTACTAGCGTGAAGCAGGCCATTACGAAAGTAGAGGACCCCATCAAGCAGCGAGATTTCTGGTATCTTTACCGGGCACGGGCGCTGCCGGCTGAAACGCGCGAATATGTTCCCAAGGTGTTCGCCGCAATCATCATTGGACGCAATCCAGATCGGTTCGGATTCTTGGTCAGCAAGTTGGCGCCATGAAGGTTCGCCAACTCCTCGGATCTACTCCAACAGCATTCCTCGAGAGTGAGCTTACCGGAAGGTGGCCATCGCCCGATCCTGAAGACCGATCTGGATTTTGACCGGATTGCTCCTTTTGACGCCGTAGTGTTTACCGTTTCCTTGCCACTTGACCGAAAGTGGGCTTCTCTTCCATTGGGCATTGGGCTGGCGACGGCGCCCCCCGCCGGTCCACTTGGGGAAAAACTTGAAAGCGCAGAACTCTGTATCGGAAGGCGCCCCGTATCTGCGGCTCGACTGCTTACCGCTACCTGCTGGTTCTCGTCAAACCAACAGCTTCGCCATTCATCAAAGCCGTTGAGCGGAAGCCTCGCAATGCTGAAAGCGATTCGAATAGACATCTTCCTCCGCGTGATCGCGCGATGGCACGTGGTGCCAGGCCGGCGTCAGACGCCCATGCCGCAACATGCCGTCCAGCCGTGATTGGGAGATCCGGGGCGCGGCCGGGGGGCAAGTAGAAGGACGAGGATGACGGGCTTCCAAATGGTCACCAGTGCCAAATCATGAACAGGCCGCAGGCGCAAGCTACTGGGGCGACATCCAGTGATGCCAGATCCGTGACAGGCCGGTCGCCGGCTGATCGAAACCATCGACGATCCAGAGATCGTAATCGGGCTTGCCGATGCTTGCCGCAAAGCGTTTTCCGTCTGCATGCATCGATAAACGGATAATCCCCAGAGAGCGGTCCAGATCCAGCGGCGCCGTACGAATTACGCGGCCGGAAGGGATTTCTCGGGTCACCAGATTCACTCCAGCCGGTTCCTGTGATTCCGCGCAAACGTAGGCCCCGCCATCCGGCGTGAAATCGCACGCCGCAAAGCTCCCGCGCGTATCTAGCAGCCGATCCCCCGTGCCGTCGGGCGCCATGATGTGGTCACCGCCGGGCGTGTCGTAGACGATCCAGCGGCCGTCGGGAGACCACTCGCAGGCCCTGGCCGCTGTCTCTTTGACCGTCACTGGCGCGCCGCCGCTCGAGGGCACTTTGACAAAATGGAAGCCGTCGCAAACTGCCAAAAGCTCACCGTCGGGCGACCACGAAACATTGAGGAATGTTCCCGGATCGGATTGATACACCTGCACCGGCGCACCCCCCGTGGCAGACACCACCCATACCCTGTTTGCTGTTGCATATGCCAATCGCAGCCCGTCGGGAGAGAAGCGGATATCCTGCGTATTGCGGCCGAGGCTTTTCCCCCGAACCACCGGAGCCGCTTTGTGGCCGTCCTCGCTGCGGATCCAGAGTTCCAGCGGGCCGGCGGTGTTGGTCAGATACGCCAATCGGTTGCCCTTTCGCGACCATGTTCCTGCAAATTCCATGCGGGAGGTCACTACCAGGTTTGCGAGGCGCCGGCCATCGGTCCCGAACTCCACGATGTCCCAATTGGGAGAGCCTACCGAGTAAACGAATTGTCTTCCGTCCGGACTCAGATCTCCCGAGATGACGGTCTCCGGGCCCCGCAAAATGCTGCGCCGTGAACTGCCCTCGGTATCTGCCATGACCAGCCGGAATCCTCCTTCGATTCCGCCCACCAGCAGCATGACATGGCGGCTGTCCGGGAACCACCAGGTGTCACTCGAAGGCTCCAGCCGCGGCATGCGTCGAGGCGTTCCGGATGGAAATGGAAGCAGCCAGACCTCGCGTTCCAGGGACACGATCAATTTCTTCCCATTGGGCGCAAAGCCGCGCGATCGGGGAATCCGCGCGGTGTTTTGCAGCGGCGAGTCGGGAAGTGGTTTGGGTTCCGCGCCCGGCGGCGAACTGGAGTATAGCCGCCAGTGGCCCTGGTTGTCGGCGCGAGAAAAAACGACCGTCGTTCCATCCGGAGAGAGCATCGGATACCGGCACTTCTCCAAAACCGGTGATGGTTTGCCCCCCGCGGAACTGATTCGCCAAAGCCCCGGATCCAATTCATAGTTGCTGGTGAAGTAAACGTAGGCCCCGTCCGCGGACCAAAAGGCATTTTGCGCCTGAAGCGTGCTCTGCGTCAGTTGCGTGGGAACTGCCGTATCGAGCGGCCGAGTGAAAATCTGCAGGGCCTTCGAATACGCGATCGATTTTCCGTCGGGGGAAAAGCGCGGGAACGCTTCCATTTCGGGATCCGTGGCGAACGGTGTGAAGTGGACATGCTCCTCGACAGCTTCGTTCTCTTCCGAAAACAGCCACATAGCAGCCGCGCCCGCGAGCACCAGGATGGCCGGCGCCGTCAGCCACAGCCGGCGGTGGGGCGTGGGCGTGACCATCCGGCCGGTAGGATGTGCTTGAACTTCGAGTGAGATTCCGGTGAAATTGCGCAGGGCGAACGCAAGGTCACTCGCGGATTGAAAGCGGTTCTCCGGCTCTTTTTCCAAGCAGTGTTGAACGGCCTGCCGCACCGATGGAGGAATCGTGGGAGGAAGTTCGGGAGGATCGGATTTCAGAATCGCGACCACCGTCTCCACCGAAGTGTGATATTCGAATGCCCGCCGGCCAGCCAGCAGTTCGTAGAGTACCGCTCCCACAGTAAAGAGATCGGAGCGATGGTCCGCGGGAAGGCTGCGCACCTGTTCGGGCGACATGTAGCCCGGCGTGCCCACCGCAACACCTTCGCTGGTGAGCGCGAGAGTCTCGGTCGCTTCAGCCTGGCTGGCAGCCATGGCGAACGGTTTTGCCAGGCCGAAGTCCAGGATCTTGATCCTGCCGTTTCGGCCGATCATGATATTCTCCGGCTTGAGGTCGCGGTGTACGATGCCGGCTGCGTGCGCGGCAGCGAGGCCGTCCGCAATCTGCGCGGCAATATCGACAGCGCGCTTGACGGGAATGGGCCCGCGGGAAATACACTGCCGCAGCGATTCGCCTTCCACCAGCTCCGAAACGATGAACGTCACGCCATGGACCTGGCCGATGTCATGAACCGTTACCAGGTTTGGGTGATTGAGGCTGCCCGCTGCGCGCGCTTCCTGCTCGAACCGCGCTTCGCGGGTGGGGTCGCCGGCAACATCCTCCGGTAGAACTTTAAGAGCCACCTCGCGGCCCAGCCGCGAATCCCGGGCTCGATACACTTCGCCCATTCCGCCGGCGCCCAACGGTGCAACGATCTCGTATGGTCCGAGTTTCAGCCCAGCGGCCAGTGACATTGTGCACCAGACCTATTCTAATGCCGGCTCGGGCGCGCCTGGCTAGTAACTGGCGCCGTGGAGTCCCGCCGCCGGCATCAGTTCCCGCTCCATGCCCAGCGAATTTGCGCCACGAAACCATTCCAAAAGATCAGCTCAACGGCAGCCAACGTTCGCGCGGCGGGTTACTCGAGCATCAACACAGATGGGTTCTGGTACCCGATGCCCCAACCAGAGGTCCTCGCACGCCGTAGTGTTCACCAGCGTCCGTCCACTGGGCGGAAAGTGGCTTCTCGTACAGTGGCTCGCGCCACTTGGCCGTATCACATACCCGTAGAAGTGAACCGTCGCGGGCGGGAAGTCCCGTGCGCGCAAGCTGCGATGCCCAACCCCCGAGCGCACTTTCCACTGCCCCCGAGCCTCAACGTGCCGCCGCCCACACCTTCCTCACTCCCCCACGACGGCACCCGGCTGCGGATCGACCCACAGCCCCTGTTTCGCCGTCCGCGCCCCCGGCTGCAGACCGGCCAGCGCGCACGCGCACGATCACCAGACCGAGGTTCCGACCATCCGTCGCGAGGCCGGCCAGCGTCTTGCATGGAGTTCGACGGCATTCGATCAAGTTCTCAGATCGGGTATCCTGGCCCGCGAGGAGCTCTTTCCGAGTGCCCCATCAGCCATCGCGGAGCGTGCGACAAAGGTCAATATCCGAGCACCCGTGCGTAAACACTTCCGCGATCGCCTGGAGGGCGCGCCGGAACCCCGGCAGGAAGGTTGAGAATGGCTGGGAGTTCGACTGCAGTGCCCCTCCACATCCAGGCGTGTTATACAATCGTCCACGATGCGGCGCTCTACGATACCCCTCCTTTACGCGGCCGCCGCAGTGGTCGCGACCGCCTTTGTCTATCGCCAGACCGGCGTGGTTCTCTCGCAGTCCGCCGGCGCACACCTGACCGACGACGGCGTGATCTCCTTCCGTGTCCGTTTCGGCGTAACCGACACTGCCCCCCGAGCGTGGGACGGTGCGCTCACGGTCGCCAACGGGGAGTTGCTGAATCTACGCAACTGGCACCCGAGACCCGGCGACTCCGTATCCGATAGCTCCTGGAAACTCGCTACCCGGCGCGCCCCCAACTTCGTACGCCGTCCGTGGGAAGAGGAGCAGATCACGCCACCGGCCAATTACATGAACGTTCCCGGCCTGGTGGTGGACGTCAAAGCGCTGGCCGGCATGCGCGTCTCCTTCCGGACGGTCAATGGATCTTTCGATGTGGAACCCCAGTCGCTCGGCGCGGGTGCACTCGTGAGTCTACTCGGTGGTAGCGTGGTGGTGGACCGGGTTCCCGCCGCCGAGATGCTTTCCTCCACGGCGTATCAGAACGATTTCCCAGCCATGACGGGCGGGCGCGACGGCGAGGTCTGGGTGGCTTGGGTCGCCTACCGCAACCGCGGCGACGAAGTCCTCGCCCGCCGTTTCGACGGCAAAGCCTGGGGGCCCGCACAACCCGTCACTGAGAAACCCTCTGACGTGTTCCTCGCCAAGATGGGACGCGACCGCAACGGCGGCATGTGGGTGGTCTGGTCTGCGCAGGTGGGCGGCAACTTCGATCTCTACGCACGCCGCTTCGACGGCAAGGCGTGGTCTGCCGTTGAGCGCTTGAGCGACGATCCCCAGCCTGACATCTATCCAAACCTCGCCAGCGATGCCAACGGCAACCTGTGGCTGGTGTGGCAGGGCTTCCGCAACGGCAAGTCGGACATCTTCGCTCGCCGCTACGACGGCGCGAAATGGTCGGCGCCGGAACGAGTGTCCACCTCGCCCGCCAACGATTGGGAGCCCGCCATCGCCGCCGACTCTGCGGGCGCCGTCTATGTCGCTTGGGACACTTACGACAAAGGCAACTACGACGTCATGATGCGCCGCTATGCGGGCGGCAGTTGGTCCGAGCCCATCGCCGTCGCTAACACCCCGAAATTCGAGGCCCACGTCAGCCTCGCCTGCGACGGACAGAACCGCCTGTGGGCGGCCTGGAACGAGAGCGGCTTTGAGTGGGGCAAAGATGCCGGCTTCCTGGTCAAGAAGGAAGCCACGCGCCTTTACCAGTGGCGGTCGATGGCCGTGGCGGTCTACCAGAACGGTGTCTGGCAGGAGCCTGCCGCGGACCTGACCCTTTCGCTCCCCGAGACGATGCGTGAGTACAACGACTTCCCCGTCGCGCAGGCCGACTCATCAGGGCGGGTATGGCTCTTCTTCCGCCATCGCCTGGCTCGCTTTCGCGACGTTCACAACAACACTCCCGCCCACCGCGCCGCTTGGGAGATCTTCGGCGTCACTTACGAAGGCGACCGCTGGAGCGTGCCGCTTGCCGTACCGTTCTCCCAGGGACGCATTGATGTACGCGGAGGATTCGCCGACGACGACCGCGGCAACCTTTACGCCGCCTGGCATACCGACAACCGCGATTTCGAAGAGTTCCTGTTCAACCGCGCCGACGTCTACGCCGCGCGACTGCCGCTGCCCGGCGGGGCGTCCGCCGAGCCCCGCCTCAAGGCCCGCGTCGAGCCTCGGCTGTCGGTGCTCTCCCGCGCCCACCAAGATGAAGCCGGCGACCTCAAGCGGATGCGCGGCTACGCCATCCAGTCGGATGGGCAGACGTACCACATCTATCGCGGCGACACCCATCGCCACACCGAGTTCTCCATGGACGGCAACAACGACGGCACGCTGCAGCAGACCTACCGCTACGCCATTGACGCAGCTGAACTCGACTTTCTCGGGGTGAGCGACCACAACGGCGACGGCGGGCCAGACATCGAGTACGTAAACTGGCTCGAACAGCAGATGGCCGACGTGCTCATGTTGCCCCACATCTTCGTGCCGCTGTACGCCTACGAGCGCAGCCTAAATTACCCCAACGGTCACCGCAACGTCATTTTCGCCCAGCGCGGCAATCCCACGCTGCCCATTCCCCAAGAGGAGCAGCAGGCCAAAATCGGCGCCCAGCCCCTGTACGCGTATTTGAAGCGTTACGGCGGCATCGCCATCTCCCACACCTCGGCGACCGATATGGGGACCGACTGGCGCGACAACGACCCCGCCGTCGAACCGCTGGTCGAGATCTACCAGGGCGACCGCGTCTCAGCCGAGTACGAGGGTGCACCGAAGGCCGCCTATGCCGGAAATCCCGCCTCTGCTCCGGGCGGATTCCGTCCTGCCGGCTACGTGTGGAACGCCTGGGCCAAGGGCTACAAGCTCGGCGTGCAGTCCAGCTCCGACCACCTTTCCACCCACATTTCCTACGCCTGTATCATCGCCAGCGAGTATACACGCCAAGGACTTGTCGATGCCATGCGCAGGCGACACTCCTACGGTGCCACTGACAACATCATCCTCGACTACCGTATCCAGACCGCAGGGCGCGAATACCTGCAGGGCGACATTGTCCCGGCGCCCGGCAATTTCCGGCTGTCGGTGAAGGTGATCGGCACCCGTCCCGTCCGCCAGATCGACATCATCCGGAACAACCAGTTCATTCACAACGTGCAGCCGCTGAAACAGGAAGTGAGTTTTACTTTCATCGACAACCAGCCCCTGTCCGGTGAGAGCTACTATTACGTCCGCGTGATCCAGGTGGACGACCAAATGGCGTGGTCGTCGCCCATCTGGGTCACTCGCTGAAGGTTGCGATCGGTGATGTCCAGAGACCTGGCGCTGGAGCATGGCGTGCGGACCCCAAAGGTGCCCGCTGCGGCCCGCTGGCCGGACGCGGGCGAACGATACTCGCCGACAAGAGTGCGGCTCGGCCCGACGTTTCCCCGACTGATGAGGCGCTGGGAGCCCGAGGATGATTCGAGGCGAGAACAGTCTAACTGCAAGAATCGGGACCCAGGTCAGGCAGAGGGCGCTCCGATGCGAAGGAAGTTGCTGGCGTCGGCCTCACACCGGCGGTCAGTTTTTCAGCCAGCGGTCCAACCAGGCAAAGGCTTCTTTCTGCATTTCCCGGTCGAACTTATGCGGTCCGTCGTAGAAGCTCGCCCGGTACCGGTCCGATGCGCCGGCTTTCTTGTACACTTCCGTGAGGATCCGGTCCGCTCGTTCCATCTCCGGCATAGTGAATAACGCATCCTGCCTGTTGTTCAACACCAGCACCGGATTCGGAGCACCCAGTCCCAGCACCTCGGGATAGTCCAGCTCGCGCGGCAGTCCGGGCACGTAGCACATCCACGTGTGCGTGTAGCACTTATTCAGCAGATAATCGCGCCACGTCGTCATCATCCCTACGCAGCACGCACAGCGGATCCGCTCGTCAGCCCCCGTCAGCATAACCGTGCGCAGCCCGCCCCCTGACAGCCCCCCACAGCCGATTCTGGTTGCGTCCACGTCCGATCGAGACGCCAGGTAGTCCACGGCTCGCTGGTCGTCGAAGACAAACACTCCAGGCCAGGTCATCCCGGCGCTGAACAGGCTCTTGGCAATCACATGCTCGTGAACAGCAGCGAACTCGTTGTACCGCTGGATCTCATCTTCGGCTTCCTGGTTGGCCTCAACGAGGTTGTTTCGGATGACGCCCGGCAGATCAGCCAGCCGCATCCGTCGGCTTCCGAATGTGAACGTGTCGTGCACCAGCACCACGTACCCCCGTCGGGCCAGTTCGTTGGCCCAAGCCACGCCTCCGTAGTATTGCTCCTGGTGCCGCACAATCGCCGGATGTGGGTCCTTCGACATTCGCGTGATTTTTCGCAACCCGAAGTATTTGTTTCCGCCATGGTCATGCAGCCCGACAATGCCAGGCAACTTCCCTCGGCTTCCGGCCGGCTTCAGTACCAGCGCCTCTGTCGGAGGTCCATAAGGCAGTTGCCAACTCAGGTGTTCAATCGACAATCCGTCAAACTCCAACTGATGCTGCACGATCGCCACTGGGGTTGCCGCGCCACCCGGGCCCATCAGCGTTTCCCGGTATCGCGCGCGCGCCACAGCCCGCCATGCCTCCACGTTGTCAAATAGCGGCTGGCGGAAAGACAACCGCGGCGGATCTTGCATCGACTGCGCCGCCCATTCGCCATAGGCTCCAATCATGTTCGGGGTCATGGCTTACATCTTTACCGAGTCTTCCGAGGTTTGCAATACGCAGTTGTATTCAGATCGCGTGGCCATGGTCCACGACGCCAGGGACCAGGGCAATAGGCCAGCCCCACCCGACTCCAGGGCAGCCCTAGCACACCGTGGTGCGACCTCCACACCGAATACCCCGCTCAACTCGTTGCGGGTAGCGGTACTTCGAACCAGTACAAATGCGTCTCACACCTGCAATCCGAACTCCCGAACCCCTGCTGCACCATTGTCGCCCCCGGCATCGCGCCGATTGCGGCTGCCCATTCATGTTCACAGCGGACGCCGCAGCAGTACCACACGGACTCCAGGCGCGTGTACCGGCGCAGGTAGTCCACATGCCAGTAGGGTCGCCGGGCTCTCCCTCTATGGTGGTCAACGCGTGCCCGCAATCCTCCGGGGCCGAACGCGCTGCCGACGTACACGTACCAGCCCAGTTGAAGCTGGAGCTTGCCCAGGCGACCGATGCGGATGGTGCGGGTGCTGGAGGAGCGGAGGACCAGGACGTACGTGCCGGGAACGGCGGGGCGCATGGCTTCATTCTGCAACGGGGGGCAGCGACGCCAAGCACATCGTGCTTCGCCGATGAGGCGAACAGGCCGCCTTACCTACGTCGCCGCACTGGCTGCTGCACCCGTTGCCGACTCGTCGCGCTGCTTCTTCTCGCGCATCATGACGGTCTGCTGGCTGCCGGACGTGGCGATAGTGATGAGGCCGCGCCCCAACCCCTTCAACGCGTTCTGCCAGCGGACCTTGCCGGTGGCGGGATCGAGGCAGAAAAGCTCGCCTTTGGCGGCGGCGTAAAGATCGCCATCCTGGAGAGTGACGTTGACGAAGTCGCCTCCCAACTTCGACCGCCACAGTTCGCCCCCCGTGCTTCGGTCGAGGGCGACGACGGTTCCTGCGATGCCGATGAATAACAAGTTGGTCCGGGCCATTTGCCCTCCTGTCGCGCCCATGGTAGCGCAAGGGCGTTGGCTCCAGGATGCGTCTGCGCAGAGCCTGCCGCATGATCCAGGCGTCCCACCGGCCTTTGGTGGCGATTATGCAAACGACTGGGCGCTGGTGAACAGAAAGCTGCGGTAGATTTCCGTCGTGCCACCGTGTCGGGGTACCTAACCGTCGCCCCGATCATCCTCGATCTCCTCGGCCCGGTCTGGATCGTCAAGAACGTCCCTGCTGAAGCGGACGGCCTTGTTCTTGCGGGATTGGAGTTGTTCGGGGGGAGGGACTTCACGCTTCGGAGAGTACCTGAAATGGGGAAGGATTCCGAGCCGGAGAATTCGAGCGGGAGTTTTCCCGGCCTCTGTAATGAAGCGGGAGGGTCCGGCGTCCGTAAGGCATTCAGTGAGGAAGTGGGAGAGCTTTTCTATGACGTTGCCGAAAACTTTGAGATAATTCGGTTAAGATGGCGAAGGCTAAGCCGCAACGAATCTCTGCTCGGGGTACTGCGTAGCCATGCTGAAGGCGTTCATCGACGACAGTGGGAGTGGGGGTGACTCTGAATGGTATGTGTTGACGGGTTATTTGGGCACGGTTGATGGGTGGATTTCGTTTGATGAGCAATGGAAACAGATTTTATCTGAACATCCACAACTTGAATACTTCAAGAGTAGCGAAGCCGAGAGCTTGAGGTCTGACGCACAGTGGGCGAACGTTACTAAGGAACAGCGCGATGGAAAGATAGACCGCCTCATTGAGGTTATCGGAAGATGCAGTCGCCGTGCGATTTGTGCGCGAATGCGGCAGCGCGTTTATGACGAACTGGTGAAGGGCCAAATCCCGCCCGCTTGGGACAGCCCATACTATCTTCTTTTCCCTTCTGTCATAGGGGCCTCGATTAATATAGAAAGACTTGACGGAGGATCTGATTCAGTTGACTTCGTGTTTGATAGTGACAAGAAGCACAATAAGCGGCTCAAAAGGATGCTTCCATCGCTTTTACCGATGCGGTCTTACTATGGGTCAGTGGTGAACGTGATCTATCAGGATGAGAAGAAATGTCTCCCACTCCAGGCCGCTGACCTACTGGCGTGGCAGATCAGACGTGCTTTTTCTGTACCCCACGAACCGCGACGAAGGCATTTTGATGCCGCACGCAATTCACCCCCGGAAGAGCCCCATGAGTTTGTTATGACGCGATCTATGGTCAAGTCGATGATTGAAGAACTTCGCGAGAGAGCCGCTGAGATGGCCCCTTCCCTTGGCCGGTCACGCGATTTGAGAACGTGGTGAACTGGGGAAGCCTGACCCTGATGCCCGGCGTATAGTTGCCCCGCGCTGTTTGTTGGTGGCTCTTTGCCTCCACCGAACCCGCTCCCGGAGAATCCGCCGGGCATCCTCCTGCTCCAATTCCGTCATGGCTTCATAACCGGGAATCGCCTGGGGATAGATCCGCGTCCAGATCTCCTCTCCCCGGTTATCCGGATACTGCCTCCGGAACTGGCGAAGCAACCGAATGGCCTTGGTCACGTCTGGCCGTCCTGGCCGACCGCGGCGTCTTGGTTTCGGTAGCAACAGGGATCGAAGCAACCGCGCGGCCCGGTCCTTCAGTTTGGGATCTGAAGTGTACAGGTCCCGGTGGTTCCGGTTCAGTTCCCTCGCGAAGCGGGTGATTTCCTTGCGGACCTACTTTGGAAGCGGAGTGCTTGGCCGGCGTCGTTTCCGCCTCCTGGGAACGGCGGATGCGTGGTCTCCCGTTGCCCTTCTCCGCTTCGATCAGGGCGTCCAGCTCGGCGAATCGAGGGTCGCCCCGGTGCGCCACAACCTTGAGATTCTGGCGGGTCTGCGACGCCGTGGGCAAGTTCGTCGAGTTGGGCATCGTTCATAGAAAATCGGCGGCGGGTTTTTGGCGCTCAGTCCCTGCTGCCATTCAACCGGTATGACGGAAGGTCTGGGGCAAAGGTTGCACGCCGGCCGCCTCACTCACCCAAGCGGCCCGTGGGCGGTGTTCCGAAAGTACTCCCCATCAAGACTACCGAAGCCGCAGCGACGGAACGCCGTTTATCCCGCCCTCTGCCGGTGTCCCAAAGTCTGAAGTTTTGGAACAGGCGTCTGTTTCTGCCCCTTTGTAACGACAACCACCAACGATGCAGAGTGGTTCGTGCGATGTATTCGAAGGAATGAAGGAGCATGGGTGTATCTTCTTGAAGCCAAACTGCGCCAAGAGCGCTTGACGCCAATCCTAAAGGTTTCTCGGCTGGCGCGCCCCAGCTTTGTTCGAGGCGCCACGGTGACGCGCACATTGGAGCTGGGAAGGGGACGCCCGAATGGAGGGCCTTCGACCGATAGGAATAGATTGTGCGCAAAGATCGCTCAAGGTGATATTCTTCCCATGAAACCTGAAAGGCAATGGGAGGTCGCGCTGCTGGTGGGGGCCCCAGGAAGGTCAGGGTGAACGCAACATCTGAGTTGCGCGGAACAAGTCGGCAAACTCACCCGCCACAATTGCCACGAGGTCAGGGCAGAGTGCCTCCACTTTCAACACGAAATCTGGTTTCGATGCCCGGAGCCGTTCGATCGATGACGATTTCGACCGGTCCCAACGGTCAGCTGCGGTCTCGATTGCTGACACGAGTAATAGCCACGCCATGGCGGGCTCTGCGTCCGCAATCCAAAGCGCATCCTGGTAAAGTCGGGCGGCTCGAATCAAAGCTATTTCGTCCTTCGGGTTCTGTTGAGGGGAGTCAGCTACCCAGCGTAGGCCCTCGAAGTCCAGGCAATGAGGACCAATCGATTGTGGCAGTAATGGCGGAACTCGGCTGCGCTGAAAAGCTGGCGGATCGAACCCGTAATAGGCTACTGGAGTCCCTCTCGGATCCTTGTCGTTGGCGTCAAACGTTCGAATAATCGGACCGGCCTTCACTCGGATGCCCAGGGTCAATGCAACAAGTGCAGCCACTTCGTCGATGAGCGAACCTCCGTGATAGCTGCCGAAGTCAGTCTTTCCCATCCTGGGTAGATCTCGCGGTAGGCGGTCCGCAACCCTCAATACGAGTACAGGAGCCAGCGAATCTCGGGCGATTTTTCCCGCGTGTGCTATGGTGTTGATGAATCGATAGGGCCCAACTGCTATCGGCTCACCAGTGATTGCTGCATCGCTGAATAGCGGGTATTCGTAGGTGTCGTGTGGGGCCTCCGGGTTCTGCAGGAATGAGCGCCAGTTCTCGAAAAACGCAGGGCCAGGCACCGTGAACGCCGGGAGTTCAGACATACAATTCTAATTTAGTCTACCGACGCTGTTTCTGCGCCAAATCGTCACTACGAACTGTTGGACCGCCCCGTAGCGTCCTTACGACGGTCCCGACGCCCAACCCCAGGCTTTTTGCGATCTGCCGCCTTTCCTGACGCCGGAGCCAAACGACTTCCTCCCGGTCGAACACCATCAGTGGTCGGAGGGGTCGCATGTCTCGACCAGAACGGCTGTGGACCGCAATCGGTTGCCAGAAGCATCACCCACCCACCAACAGTCTCACCACGGCCTCCGTAGCGGCTCTGACGGGCTTTCTGAAATCCACTCGCCGCAACCTGAACAACATCCAGTACAACGCCAGCGACGTCACGGTTGAGAAAGACTACTCAATGTTCCAACCTGCCGTCCCATACCCACTCTTCCAGGGCGACAGCCGAACCAGCAATCCGCTGATATTGTCGATGGTGGATCCGAGTGTCTTCTTCGACTTTACGTCACGAGAGCGGGTGAAGGTCGGGATCGTTCAGGGTTGTCGCAGGCATGGTGTTCGCTGGTGTTTATCGGAAGCACCCCAATGCCTCAATGGGCTTTCTTCCGGAAGCCGCCGCAACCTGTCAGAGGAGACCGATGATCACTACACGCACTCGTATTTCGGACACCTTGGAAGTCGTGGCAGGTAGCCGGGCTGTTTCCCGGTAACTAATTTAAGAGTTGATAACTGCGGCCTGGGCCTTCTGCTCGGCTGCGGTGCGCAAGGCCGAGAGGTACTCAAAGGCCATTCGCGTCTGGCTGTGGACGTATTCGATTCCGACGGGCCTTCCGTTCTCCTGGCCGGGGTGACAGAACTCCCAATCCACGTAGCCCTTGTATCCGGACGAGACCAGCGCATCAACATAGGCTGGATAGGCCACCTGCCGTCCCCAAAAGTGTTGGTCGAAATAGCCGCCGGCCACCAGCTCCACCGTGCCGTCCCCTCGTCTCGCAAACTCCCCGTTCATGTGTGAATGGACTTGTAGATCGCCGGTGCACGTCACCATTTCACGGGCATGTTCGGGAGAATCCGCTTCGGGCTCAATGTTGATGTCCATGCACGCCTTGAAGAATGGAGAGCCGACCTCCTCAATCAACGACAGCACGTCTTGATAGCGATTAACGACATCGGGACCATGATTCTGCATCGCAAGCACAATCCCATAGTCCCCAGCCACCTTGCAGAGTTCGCGCATGGACTCGACGACGAAGCCGCGCCGCTCGCCCTTCCAAAATCCGTACTGGTTGTAGCTGTACGTATCGTCGTAGGTCGCGAGGCCGTCATAGAGGGTAATGCCGCGCCACGCGGCGAAGATCTTGCAGATCGGCGATCCCAGATCGTGCGCGAGCTTGATGCACTCCCGCACATAACAGATCAT